>Ga0307417_10000885_pt1 | contig 12245 bp, 13 predicted proteins | sample SalMarWE160210MG_2_FD_202514 | JGI IMG/M metagenome (GOLD analysis project Ga0307417, IMG submission 202514) | Salt marsh sediment microbial communities from the Plum Island Ecosystem LTER, Massachusetts, United States - WE1602-10 | ecosystem: Environmental > Aquatic > Marine > Intertidal zone...
CAACAGCATAGATCGCAGACTTGGCATTAAGCGTATCAAAAATTGTTTCGATCAGAAGAATATCCGCTCCACCTTCAATAAGGCCTTTTGCCTGCTCATAATATGCTTTTGACATTTCCTCAAAAGTAATCGCACGGTAGCCGGGATCATTTACGTTAGGGGAAAGAGAAAGTGTTTTGTTCGTCGGCCCAAGAGCTCCGGCAACAAACCTGGGTTTAGCGGGATTATTTATAGTGAACTCTTCAGCTGCTTCCTTTGCAATTTTTGCAGATTGATAATTTATTTCGTAAGCAAACCCTTCAGTTTTATAATCTGACTGCGCAATTGAGGTTCCGCTGAAAGTATTTGTTTCGATTATATCAGCCCCGGCATCAAGATATGCCTTGTGAATATTTCTTATAATTTCAGGCTGTGTGATGCTTAATAAATCATTATTACCCTTTAAATCTACGGGGTGATCTTTGAATTTTTCCCCACGGAAATCCCTTTCGTCCAGCTTATGGTTCTGAATCATCGTTCCCATCGCACCATCAAGGACAAGAATTCTTTTCTTAAGTGTTTCTGTTAATATGTCTAATGTCGGTTTCATAACTATCAAACTTTTAAAAATAAAAAACCTCTTCCGATGAGAAGAAGAGGTAATGAAAATACGTCTTCATCTCATCTTTCCCCGTTTTCTGCGGGGCAGGATTTAGCACCTATGACCCCCGATAAATCGAAGCGGTTGCTACGGCGTCAATGGGCCTGTTCCCTCAGCCGTTCTTGATAAGAATTTATTTGAAAGAACTTATAAACTCTGCTTCAAATATATGAAATTTGGCTGGTTTGTCAATGTATTCTTATCAAAACGCAAAACTCTGGGGGTTTCAGCCCAAACCATCTTCTTTTTTTGATGGCAAATCAATTATAATTAAATTGCACTCATTAATGGATAATATTTCACACAAAGAGTAATAAATGATAGTAATAACGGGTGCAGCCGGATTCATCGGGAGTGCCTTAGTCTGGCGCTTAAACAAGCTGGGAAAAAACAATATTATTATTGTTGATGAATTAGGCAAAGATGAAAAGTGGAAAAACCTAGTTGCTCTTGACTTCGAAGATTTCATAAACAAAGATATATTTATTGAAAAAATAGATTCAGGCCTGAATTTCAAAATCGATGCTATTATCCATATGGGCGCAAACTCTTCAACAACTGAAAAAGACGCTGATCATTTATTAAGCAACAATTTTGAATACACAAAAAAACTCGCTCTATATTCTATAAACAAAAATATCCGGTTCATTTATGCTTCATCAGCTGCAACTTATGGAGATGGAAATTTTGGATTTGATGATAACAATGAGTTGTGTAAAAAGTTTCATCCATTAAATATGTACGGTTATTCAAAAAATCTTTTTGATATATGGGCCTTGAAAAAAAATATGCTAGATAAAATTACCGGCATAAAATACTTCAACGTTTTTGGCCCGAATGAATATCATAAAGGTGATATGCGAAGTGTTGTTAATAAGGCATTTAAACAAATCCAAGAAACCGGAAAGGTAAAACTCTTTAAATCACGCAATAAAGATTATAAAGATGGTGAACAAAAGAGAGACTTTGTTTATATAAAAGATGCTGTTGATATGACTTTGTTTTTCCTCGATCATAAGGATAAAAACGGTTTGTTCAATGTTGGTTCAGGTAAAGCACGAACCTGGAACGACCTTGTTACTGCTTTATTTAACGCTCTGGTAAAACCGGTTAATATAGAATATATTGATCTGCCTGATCACCTTGCAGATAAGTACCAGTATTTTACTGAAGCAAATCTCGACAAAATAAAAAAAGCCGGTTACACTCAAAAACTTTCTTCACTTGAAGAAGGAGTAACCGACTATGTTAAAAACTATCTCTTACCTAATAATTATTTAGGCATGTAACAAAACCAAAGCGGTTTTGCAGCCGGCTTAATTAAGCCTAATTATAGGATACATCGTCGTCTTCAAAAAGATCATCCTCGTCATCTTCGTCGAAATCGAAATCTTCATCAAATATTTCGTCATCGTCTGACGGCCCATCCTCAAACCCATCATCTCCCTCCGGATCATCAACAAAATCATCATCCGCAGATCCGAGGAACATCTTCAAAGTTTCCCTGTCTTCGTGACCGATTACAGGAATTCCTATCTCAAGACATTCTTCAATTAATTCTTCACGTGATTTAATCACGGTTTTTCCCAATTCGTTTCCCGACCCCGCCATCTTAATGAATCTCCTATATTACCTTTAAACTCAAGTTTTTAACTCTATTAATATAAAACAAAATATATTTACACCTAATTTATTTTATAAATGTTGTAAAGCGCAAGGTAAATACATAATTTTATTTACGGGCCCGTATAATTCTTGACTTTATAAGTAGTATAAATTCACCCGCAAAAATTTAATTGCAGTTTTATATAATGTCAATACATTTGTTAATCATTACTAAAAATTAATTTTATGAAACTTGCAACCCTTTGTTATGTAATAGATAAACCACAAAACAAAACTTTAATGCTCCATCGGGTTAAAAAAGAAAACGATTACCATGAGGGCAAATGGAATGGTCTGGGAGGTAAGCTTGAATTGGGTGAGAGTCCCGAAGATTGTGTTATAAGAGAGATTAAGGAAGAGGCGGGGCTTACAATTAAAAACCCCCGTATGCACGGTTTTATAACCTTTCCCAATTTTGATGAGATAGATGACTGGCATGTTTTCATATTTACTGCCGATGAATTTGAAGGAAAACTGATAGACTCCCCGGAAGGAAATCTTAAATGGATCCCTAATAATGAACTCACATCTTTAAACTTATGGGGCGGTGATAAAATATTTTTAGAATGGCTTTTTCAGGACAAGTTTTTCAGCGCAAAGTTCGTTTATGAAAAAGGTGAATATAAAAACCACATAGTAAATTTCTACTAATCAATGTAAAAAATTATTAAATTCATTTTAAGCTACGGGAGTTAAGTATGAGTTGGATAGAAATAAAAAATATTTCAATTGAAGAGCTTTCAAAAACAAGAAAACAAATACACCAGGCCGCACAACTCCCGGCTATTACTGGTCGCTGCTTAAATCCAAAAGATTCCGGAGATGCTTTTGCTGCTTTATACTGGGACAATGAACAAAATGTGTTATCAAGTCAGCCATGGGAGAAAAGTAGCTTTCGGTCAATTCTTAGTATTTCTGATTTTGAACTTGTTATAATTGAAGAAAAAAAAGGTTCAAATGATTCTTTTAAATTAAATGGAAAAACATACGATGAAGCCTTTAACTGGTTGAAAGAAAAACTAAATAGCCATGGCTTTGAAGGAGACAAACTAAACAAATCACAACCATACCAAATTCCCGAATACCCAACAGCTAAAGGTGAACCATTTAAGCAAATAAACAATGCTACATTTACAGAATTACAAAATTATTTTTCTAATGCCGCTTTTGTTTTAGAAAATCTCATGACTAAACAAAAGGGCGCCTCAGAAGTCCTCTGCTGGCCGCACCACTTTGATATTGCAACACTAATTACAATAGAAAAGAACCCTGATCCTGAAAAAACCAAAACCATTGGTGTTGGCCTCTCTCCCGGAGATGAAAGCTATAACGAACCATATTTTTATGTTTCGCCATGGCCTTACCCGGAGAATAAAAATGATGTACTGAAATTAGATCATGGCCATTGGCATGATAAAGGATGGTTTGGCGGGGTTTTGACAGCTACTGAAATAATTAAGCAAAAAGACATATCAAAACAGTTAAAAATAGCAGAAATTTTTATTGAAAAAGCAATCCATAATCTGAAAAATTTATTATGATTTTATGTCAACCTTTGCAGAAAAGGCAATAAAATATTTTACAAATCTTAAAACACTCGTTAATCTTCCACCGGGAATTGATATTGCAAACCCATATGAATCAAAAGAAGTAAAAGGCCTTGTTAGGAAATTCTTCGGAAAATATTTTAATGACAACAACAAAAGAATATTTATCTGGGGAATTAACCCGGGCAGGTTCGGAGGAGGTTTAACAGGAATTTCCTTTACAGATCCGGTTTCGCTCAGAAATGAATGCGGAGTTGAAAATAACCTTGGCACTCATAAGGAGCTGTCAAGCAAGTTTATATATAAATTTATAAATGAATTCGGGGGAGTAGAGAATTTTTATAAGAGATATTTTATAACAGCAATATATCCGCTTGCTTTACTTAAAGACCGAAAAAATCATAATTATTACGATTCAGCCGAGCTATTCAACACCCTTACCCCACATATTGTTAAGGCTTTAAAAAAGCAAGTCAGTTTTGGTGCAGTAAGAAAATATGCCGTTTCGCTTGGTAAAAAGAATTTTGATTATCTGAATAAAATAAACGATGAATATCGGTTTTTTGAAGAAGTAAGGTTCGTGGAGCATCCAAGGTATATAATGCAATACAAATTAAAGGCAATTGATTTATATTTAGATAAATATCGGAATATTTTTATTTAATAACCTTGATACTACAACAATATTGGAGGAATAGATATGTTTTTAGGACACTATGGCGTTGGGTTCGCTTCAAAGAGAGTTGATTCACGAGCCTCGCTTGGAACGTATATGATGGCAGCAGTTTTCCTGGATCTTTTGTGGCCTATCTTCCTGTTAATTGGCCTCGAACACGTAAAAATTGACCCGGGCAACACAGTTGTTACGCCTCTAAACTTCTATGATTACCCTTATTCGCATAGTCTGCTGATGTCGCTTGTATGGTCCCTATTATTCGGAGGAATTTATTATTTAATTAAAAAAAACAGGAAAACTTCTGTTATTCTGGGAATTTGCGTCTTCAGCCACTGGGTTCTCGATTTTATTGTCCATAGAGCTGATCTTCCTCTCGCCCCGGGTGTTGAAACATTTTTCGGGTTAGGGTTGTGGAATTCCTTGCCTGTAACGCTAATTGTAGAGCTTTCAATATTTTTTGCTGGCGCCTATTTATATTTGAAGGTCACAAAAGCAAAAGACAAAATCGGTAAATTTTCATTCTTGGGTTTTGTCGTCCTGCTTTTAATTATTTATGCAATGAACTTATTCTCCGGCACGTTACCTCCAAATGTATATGTACTTGCATTAAGTGCGCTTGGACAATGGTTATTTGTGGCGTGGGCCTACTGGATTGATAAACACAGAATAATTAAGGATTAAATATGAAAATGGTGGTTAAATCTATACTGTTCCTCTTTTTATTAGTTCAAGTTACTTTTGCACAAGGCAATTATTCCAAAGGTGAATTAAAAAAAATAAACGGTACAAAACTTTTTGTAAAAACTATGGGCTCAGGCGAACCGATTGTAATGGTACACGGTGGACCAGGGTTTAACTATTTATATTTTTTGCCACAGTTTAAGGAACTCGCAAAACATTATAAATTAATTTTTTACGATCAGAGAGCAAGCGGTAAGTCTTCTGGTGATGTTGATTCAAGCTCAATGACAATGGAGAACTTTGTTAAAGATTTAGAGGGCATAAGAAAATTGTTCAGACTTAAAAAAATGAATCTGTACGGACACGCGTGGGGCGGACTTGTTGCTATGAATTATGCAATTAAATTTCCTCAAAATTTAAGATCTCTTATTCTTTCAAACCCGACGCCAGCCAGCTCCCGCTTAAGAAACGCAATTTATCCCACACTCTCTAAAAGAGCAACAAAAAAAGATGGTAATGAATACAGAGAAATAGTCTCTTTAAAAAAGTTTAAAGAGAAAGATCCCAAAACAATGGCAAAATTTTACAAATTATTATTCAAGCCTTCCTTTTATAATAGAAAATATTCCGATAGTCTGAACATAATACTTCCACCTGATAATGAGAAAAAAAACAAACTATTATCGCTGGTTCCTTTATTCAAATATGATATAACCAAACAACTCGATACTATTAAATGCCCTACAATTATTATAACTGGTGATTATGATATTATGCCTCCAGAAGCAAATAAAGAAATACAAAGAGAAATTAAAGGCTCTAAGTTGGTGACATTGAAAAATTGCGGCCATTTCCCTTTTGTTGAAGACAAAAGGGAATACTTTAAGGTAATAGAAAATTTTTTAGCAGGCTTGAATAAAAAAAGGTAGGATAATATGAAACACTTAATTTCGCTTGTTGTTACAATTTCTGTTTTTATTTTATCCTCCTGTAATAACAGCAAAACAGAAAATCTACAAAATGAAGTTGACACTCTCAAAGTGGCTGTGAAAAGCTCTTACAAGCCGGGGCTTGGTGAGTTTATGTTAGGCGTGCAAACTCACCATGCAAAACTATGGTTTGCGGGGATAAACGAAAATTGGCCTTTAGCTGAATTTGAAGTAGGCGAAATAAAAGAAACGCTGGATAACGCGGTAAAATATTTGCCGGAAAGGAAAGAGACAAAAGATATTCCTATGATCTTTCCTGCACTGGATAGTTTACGGGCTTCAATAAACAACAGAGATTTGAAAATGTTTACGAAAACCTATAAGACTCTTACGCAGACTTGTAATGATTGTCACAGAGCCGTTCATTTTGAATTTAATGTAATAAAAACCCCCACCTCGGAACCAGTTAGTGATCAAGAATTTAAGCCGAATGAAAACAAATGAAAAGTTTTTTCCGATGTATAAAAGACAAAAGCTTAAATCTCTTTTAAGAATTTTTCCAGGGCAGTATTAAAAAATTTAGGGTTCTCAATTGAGGTAACGTGTCCGGCTTCAGGAACAAGAAGAAATTCCGAATGACTTATCTTTTTGCCCATTGTTTTCATAACGGATGGGGGAGTAAGTTTATCCTCGCCGCCGCCAAGCACCAACACAGGAATCTTTATTTTAGCAAGATATTCGGTGGTATCTGTTCTCCCGGCCATTGCGAGCAAGCATCCTTTTAGTCCAACAGGGTCTGATTTTTTAGATCGCATCAAAACTTTTTCATATTCTTCTTTATTGGTTTTTATAAATTCTTCTGAGAAACATTTTTGAACAAAAATTTCTGCAAATTTTTCTGCACCGGCATTATTAATTTCTTTTATACCTTTAGCCCGATTTATTTTTCCCGCATTATTATCTGCCTCAGATTTTGTGTCGCATAAAACTAATGCCTTAAAAATTCCTTCGTTTCGTTCTATTGCCCTAAGTGCAATGTACCCGCCCATAGAAAGCCCGCACAAGACCGGTTTATCTAGATTATAAGACTCCATCAGATTAAATAAATCATCAACAAGTCTCTCCATTGTATACTGCCCATCGCCAGTGGGCGATTGCCCAAGACCAGGAATGTCATAAGTGATGCAATGATAATCCTTCTTAAAATAATTAACCTGCAAATCCCACATTTTGTGATCAAATGGAAATCCGTGAATAAATATAATAGGTTGATTATTTTCCTTTCCGGTTTGGAAAACTGCAAGATTATTTTTTATTGTATCCATCTTTTCCTTAATTTTCTGTTCACGGTTTTAAATATAAAAAAATAAAGGGATCAGTATGAAAAAATATACCATATTATGCTTCTTGATTCTATTCTTTGCTACAAATCAATTGTTCTCCCAGCAGGATACGACAAAAAAATACGGCTGGTTTCCCAAAGGGGTTGCGGGATTAAACCTGAGTCAGATTTCACTAAGTAATTGGACACAGGGAGGAGATAACGCACTCTCATGGGTTTTAACCGGAGATTTTTCAGCAAAATACGTAAATGAAGAAATAACATTTGACAATTCCCTCAAAATAGCCTACGGTAGGACAAAACTTGGCAGTGGAGATGTACGAACTAATGACAATGACATTTATCTTGTAAATCTTATTTCAAAAAATGTGGGTTGGGACGTCAGCCCGTTTTTCAGCAATTCTGTGCGAACAACAATTACCACAGGATACGATTATTCCTTAGCACCGCCACAGGAAATTGCTGATTTTTTTGACCCCGGTTATGTAACACAATCCCTTGGTTTTACATACAACAAAGAAAAACAATTTAATACACGTCTTGGTATCGCAGTTCAGGAAACCTTTACAAAGAAAAACACGAAATACTCAGACGACCCTACAACGACTAAAGTTGAAACTTTTAAAATTGAAACCGGTCTTGAATCTGTAACTAATGCAGAATATACAATAGCGGAAAATTTACTATTTAAAAGCAGTCTCCGCTTATTCACAAGATTTAAAGATCTTTCTGTATGGGACGTAAGATGGGATAATGCTATAGTTGCAAAGGTAAATAATTTTATAAATGTTAATTTCGCTTTTTTAGCCATATATCAAAAAGATCAGATAGATAGGCTTCAGATTAAAGAAGCCCTTCAACTGGGAATTGTTTATACAATATTTTAATTTGTCATAATAGAGATGCGGCTACTAAAGGATATTGTAGTAAGTCGCTTCTTTACTTCTTCTCACAATCAAAGTATAAAATGAGAATTGCTTTCGTTGCCTCCGAGGTTTTCCCGTTCGCAAAAACCGGTGGTCTCGCAGACGTTGCCGGGGCATTGCCTAAAGTGCTGGCAAAGCTCGGTTGCGACATAAAAATCTTTGTTCCAAAATACAACTCCATTAACGAAACTAAATTTCATTTTAATTTCGTAGAGTCAACAAATATTCCCATCAGAGTTGCTGGAACAATCAGAAACACTTTTCTGCATAAAGCGACTTTACCAGGATCAGATGTTGAGGTAAATTTTATTGATTGTCCTTATTATTTTTCAAGAGGTTTAATTTATACCAACGACGCAGATGAAGATGAACGTTTCATTCTCTTCAATAAAGCTGTAATTGAAATTATTCAGCGTTTAGATTGGAGCCCGGATATTATTCATTGCAATGATTGGCAAACCGGCCTGATACCTTTTTACATTAAGAATAATTATAACAGGGAGAACAAATTAAAAAAAACAAAAATTGTGTTTACAATACACAATATTGGCTATCAAGGGGTTTTCCCGGCAGGATCATTTTACAAAGCTGAAATAGACGCGGAATCCATTAATAATGCTGATCCTAAACCTTCAGATAGATTTTCTTTTTTGAAAACCGGACTTTTGTTTTCGGACACAATCAATACAGTAAGCAAAACATATGCGCGTGAAATTATGACCTCAGAATATGGTGCGGGTATGGAAACAATACTGAAACAAAAGAAAGGACGTTTGCACGGAATTCTTAACGGGATTGATTACTCCGTGTGGAACCCTCTTACAGATGAAAACATTCCTTTTCATTTTAATATTAAAAACATTGAGGGGAAAAAAAGAAATAAAAAATATTTACTTGAAAAACTCAATTTAAGATACGACGATACCGTTCCCTTGATTGGCATTGTTTCCCGTATGGTTAAACAAAAAGGTTTTGATGTTTTTGCCGAAGCTGTAAACGATTTGATGGAAATGGATGCGCAATGGATTGTTCTCGGCAACGGGGAAGATCAATATGAAGATTTATTCCGATCACTTTCACATTCACATCCGGATAAGGTCGCTAACTATATCGGTTACAATAACGAACTCGCCCATCTCATCGAGGCTGGTGCAGATATTTTTCTTATGCCCTCCCACTACGAACCTTGCGGTTTAAACCAACTTTACAGTCTCAGGTATGGTACAGTGCCGATAGTTAGAAAAACCGGCGGACTTGCTGATACTGTAAAAGATTGGAGTAAAAATAAAAGTTCAAATGGGGAATCTGGAACGGGGTTTTCCTTTGAGAGTTATTCAGCCAGGGCTTTATTAGCAACAGTGAAAAGAGCGATGGATGTATTTCAGAATAAAAACGTGTGGCAGAAAATTCAAGGAAACGGAATGCTGCAGGATTTTTCCTGGGAACGCTCTGGGAAAGATTATATTAAACTATATCAATCAATACTGAACAAAAAGACTTAACCAAACCTTCCGGTTACATAATCTTCTGTCTGTTTATTTTTCGGTGCTGTAAATATATTTGTAGTTTTATCAATCTCAATTAATTGCCCCATATAAAAGAATGCTGTTAAGTCGCTTACTCTTGATGCCTGCTGCATATTGTGAGTAACAATTACTATTGTATATTTCTTTTTCAGTTCGAAAATTAATTCTTCTATCTTCGCTGTCGAGATAGGATCAAGAGCACTCGCAGGTTCATCCATTAAAATAACTTCCGGTTCAACTGCAAGGGTTCTCGCTATGCACAAACGTTGTTGCTGTCCACCTGAAATGCTGTTCCCTGGTTTGTGAAGTGAGTCTTTTACTTCATCCCAAAGTGCTGCCCGTTTTAGACATTCTTCTACAATCTCTTTCAACCTGGATTTATTTCTATGCCCATTAAGTTTAAGTCCCGCAACTACATTTTCTGCTATAGACATTGTTGGAAATGGATTTGCTTTTTGAAAAACCATTCCAACTTTTTTCCTTAAATGGACAGGGTCTTTTTTCATGATATCTTCGCCATCAAGAAGGATGCTTCCTTTGATAGTTCCACCCACCTCTTCATGCATTCTGTTAAGGCTCCTTAAGAATGTAGATTTTCCGCAGCCAGAGGGACCTATAATAGCAAGTACTTTGTTATTTCTAATATCAAGACTAATATCTTTTAATGCGTGATTCGCACCAAAAAAAGCATTCAAATTTAAAGTCCTCATCCTCAACGCTGGTTCATCATGCTTTGCATCGGCGATTGTAGTACTTGAGACAATTTCATTCATAATATATTTCTATGCCGTATAAGATTTTCTAGTAACTACCCTGAAAATAATATTAAGAATAAGTACGAGAACTATTAAAACAAAAGAGGCTGCCCATGCCTGCTGGTTCCAATCATTAAACGGCGCTTTTGCATAATCATAAATAAATACCGTCATAGACGCAATTGGCTGATCAAGCTGAACAGACCAAAATCTGTTTCCTAGTGCCGTGAAAAGCAATGGAGCGGTTTCACCGGCAGCCCTGGCAACAGATAGGAGTATTCCGGTGAAAATACCCTTAAATGCTGCCGGCAGAATAATTGAAAGCGTGGTTTTCCATCTAGGAATACCGAGACCAAGCCCTGCTTCTCTGAAAGAATTTGGAACCAAGCGTATCATCTCCTCAGTCGTTCTCGTAATCAATGGTATCATAAGAATTCCAAGCGCAAATCCCCCGGCGAGAGCAGAAAATCTTTTCATGGGAATAACAATAAGGATGTAAGCTACAACTCCAACAACAATCGAAGGAATTCCGTTCATAACATCGGTTAAAAACCTTACGACAAAAGCAAAAGCCCCTTTTGGTTTATCCGCTAAATAAATTCCTGCAAAAATACCTATGGGAATCCCCATAAGGCTGCCTAAACCGATAAGGATGCCTGTTCCTACAATTGCATTTGCCATTCCACCGCCAGTCTCCCCGACAGGCTTCGGCATCTGTGTAAAAAAGTCCCAGTTAATTGCCCCGATTCCCTGTTTGAGTGTATAATAAAGTATAAAAAACAATGGCACCAAGACCAATATAACCCCAAAAATAGAGAGGCTGAAAACTAACGTGTTCTTTAATTTTCTCCATTTAAAATAAAAATTATTCAATTCAACGCTCCGGAATATTTTTTAGTAACTCCCCAGACAATAAGTCTTGCAATTGCATTAAGAATAACAGTGAGAATAAAAAGAATCAAAGCAATTTCAATTAATGAACTAATATACAAATTTGAAATAGCTTCGGTAAATTCATTAGCAATTACGCTCGCCATCGTGTTACTGGGATTAAACAAAGACAGCGAAATATCCGATCTGTTACCAATAACCATTGTAACGGCCATGGTTTCGCCAACCGCTCTGCCAAACCCCAATAATATTGCTCCAAGAATTCCCGATTTTGATCCCGATAGAACAACTTTAATTGTTTCCCATTTTGTTGCGCCCAAGGCATAAGATGCTTCTCTTTGTGAATCCGGAATAGACTTCATAACATCGCGTGAGATTGAAGTAATAATCGGTAATATCATAACTGAAAGTATAATAACTGCGGCAAGCATTCCAAATCCGTATGGGGCTCCTTTGAAGAAAGGTAAGAAACCCAACTTTTTAGAAAGAAACGGCTCAACTGTTGTTCTTAAAAAAGGAACCATAACAAATATTCCAAATAGTCCATAAACGATACTCGGAATTGCTGCAAGCATTTCAACAAGTAACGAGACCGGTCTCTCGAGCCACTTAGGTGCAAACTCTGATAGAAAGATCGCAACTGAAAGGCTCAGAGGAATAGAAACCA
>Ga0307417_10000886_pt1 | contig 12235 bp, 16 predicted proteins | sample SalMarWE160210MG_2_FD_202514 | JGI IMG/M metagenome (GOLD analysis project Ga0307417, IMG submission 202514) | Salt marsh sediment microbial communities from the Plum Island Ecosystem LTER, Massachusetts, United States - WE1602-10 | ecosystem: Environmental > Aquatic > Marine > Intertidal zone...
AGTGAACCACCAACAAGTATAACAAAATCACTAGGAGATGGAGGAAAAACATTTTCGATAAATGAAAAGAAAAATAACACAACATATATCCAGAATGGTGCAAGCCGGGAGATATCGGAAAGAATATTTTCAAACATATTTTATTTTTTAATTAATAAAACGGTTGCAAAAGCAGAAACGCCCTCTCCCCTTCCAACAAATCCAAGCTTTTCTGTTGTGGTTGCTTTAATCGAAATATTTTCGGTTTCTGTTCCCAGAATCTCAGCTATTTTATTTTCCATCTTAGAAACATGAGAAGCTAGTTTTGGTTTCTCAATAGCAATTATTGAATCAATATTGCCAAGCACATATCCTCTCTCACGGACTAATCTATAAACTTCCTTTAGAAGGATAGTACTATCAGCATCTTTAAATTTAGTATCCGTATCCGGAAAATGTTTTCCGATGTCTCCTAACGCAAGCGCACCTAAAAGCGCATCACTGATCGCGTGTAAAAGCACATCTGCATCCGAATGTCCCTGCAAACCCTTATCAAAAGGAATTTCAACACCACCAATAATTAATTTTCTTCCTTCCGCAAATGCATGCACATCGAAACCAATCCCTGTCCTGAAATTATTACTCAATGTCTAACCTCAAAATGAGTGAATTCGTTTTTTGATCCGTCCCATTCAATGTGGGCATTTTTAACTGAGGCGTGTGAAGGGCCAATTTTAATTTTCTTAAAAAGTTCCTCAATCAACGATTTGTCACCCTCTACTTCTGTCAGAACTTCACCGGTATACAAATTTTTTACATATCCTCTTAGTCCAAGATTCTGAGCTTCATGAAGCACGAAATACCTGAAGCCTACTCCCTGCACAAGTCCATTCACCAAAATTTCTGCCCTTTTCTCATTGTTACCTGTCATTAGCTTCTCTTTTTCCCAATAATTCACTTACCAGCAGCCCCGTAAATATAAAGATACATCCGATAAAGCCAAAGTTTGAGACTCTTTCATTAATAACAAAAAATGCAAACGTAGCTGCAAAGATAGGCTCAAGGGAAAATATTATAGCTGCTTTTGTCGGTGTTACATATTTCTGATATTTTGTTTGCAGTGTAGTTGCAATAACAGTTGCAAACAGTGCTGTATAAACTATACCAAAAGCCACTGTGCCGTTCAATTGGAAATTAAACTTCTCTAAGCCAGAAACCGACAAGAAATAAGTAAAAAGCCAGCCGCAAATTCCCGTTATAATTATCTGAATAAATACTAGCACCTTATAATCAATCTTGTGACTTATTATATCGAGATAAACTATGTAAGCTGCAAAAACAATCGCACATAGCAAAGTAAAGAAATCACCAATGTTAAAGTTCTTACCCAGTTCCGTGAAAATATCAAACAGCGAATTTCCCTTGCTTGCCAAAAATGCCAAACCCAGTAAGACAAGTAAAATACCAAGAACATTTTCCTTCCTGGGTATCCTTTTTTCTATAATCAATTGAAGTATAGGCGTGAAAATAACGAAGGTGCCGGTGATAAACCCTGATTTTGTAGCTGATGTAAATTCCAACCCGATGGTTTGGGTGGCAAAGCCTGCAAAGTTTAGCAAACCTAAAATGACACCGCCTATTAAGATTTCTTTAGTAAAAGTCTTAAAAAGCCCGAACATGAAAGGTAAAAGAATTAGCGAAGCGAGAGTAAAACGTAATGACACAAAAAGAAGCGGCGAAACGTCAGCTAATGAAAGTTTTATAACAACAAAAGTCAGACCCCAGAGTAAAGTAGTCAGTACCAGCGCACCTTCGTTAAAAAACTTCTTCATTTATTCTGTTTTTGATTATGCTGGAATGAAATTATTTAGGATTCGAAAAGATTATTCTTTGTCTCCTGAGTAGCCAAAAGACTTAAGCATGTTCTCATCGGTTCTCCATTTGCTTCTTACCTTTACGTGAAGGTCAAGATAAACAGGTTTTTGTAAAAATTCCTCAATTGATGCGCGGGATTCTTCTCCGACTTTTTTAAGCGCTGTCCCCTGTTTCCCTATTAAAATTCCTTTCTGGCTGTCTCTCTCAACAATAATTTCTGCCTGGATAAAATCTTTTCCTTCATCCCGTTCCTTAAAATCAACAATTACAACTTCACAGCTGTACGGGATTTCATCTTTGTATCGTTCAAATATTTTTTCCCTGATTATTTCAGAGACAAAAAATCTTTCATTTTCATCGGAGATATCATCATCCGGATAAAATTTTGATCCTTCCGGCAGGCATTCTATAATTTCATTTATCACACTGTGAACATTATATGCAAGTTTAGATGAAATAGGAATTATATTTCTGAAATATTTTGTTTTTTCAACTTTTGCTATTAGTTCAGAAACCTGTTCCTGTGTTGATAAGTCAATTTTATTCAAGAGCAAAATTTTAGGTTTTTTACTCTTGCTTAACAAATCGTAAATGAAAGCGTCTTTTAAAGTCTCTTCTCCTCCTGGATCCAAAGCCACATCGAGGATCAAGAGGATTACATCGGCATCCTTAATTGAGTGTACAACTGCATCCATCATTTTTTCCTGAAGCAAGTAAGCTGGCTTTAGAATACCCGGTGTATCTAGAAAAATAATCTGATAATTTTTGTCAGATAGGATTCCGATTAATCTTTTGCGGGTAGTCTGCGGTTTGCTTGTTGTTATAGAAAGCTTCTGCCCAAGTAAAGCATTTAATAATGTAGACTTGCCGGCATTCGGAAGACCAAGAATTGTTACATACCCCACTTTTAATTGCATATTGTTTTACCAATCGAAATAATACACTACAAATATACTAACAATATGACAATTATTTAAGAGTTAGTAGCTAAAATAAACTAAAAGCAAGAAAATAGATTAGTGTTGTCTGCTTAAATTGCCTTTAGCATTCTTAACCAAATCGAAAATGAAATAAACAGAGATTAAAAGTCCAAGCGAAAAAATACTACCGATCATGGCAATATTTGTTTTACTCAGAATATTTTTGATGGGAACAATAAGATTCTCCAATATGGTTACCGTTTCCTTTGTTCCGGCAACTGTATCACCTGTAGCTGAAGGTGCCGCAATTATAAGTGAAATTACATAACCTATAATTCCAAGTGCAATAATTACAAAAATTGACGCGACAGAAAAAATAAAGTAGCCTTGTTCCTTTTTTGCTTTAGATTTCTTCATTATTCTTTTCATTAGATCAGGGGTAAAATCAGGAGATACGGATTCACTTTCCATATTCTTCAAACCATTGTGAATAAGTTGTAATGCTTGCAGACTTTTCCTGTCTTCTTCAGAATTTATTAACCGGTCATGAACAATTTTCAATTCAGCCTGACTAAGCTCACTATCAATATATCTATTTAATATTTCATCAGATAATTTGTTCATAATAATTCCTCTGCGTAATTATTTTTCTGTACCAAATCTCTCAAAGCATTTCTTGATCTATGTAACATAACTTTTACATTTGAGACAGTTGCCCCTAATGTCTCACTTATTTCTTCACAGCTCATATCATTAAAATAATGCATTGTCAAAACCAATGAATAATTTTCGGGTAATTTTTCGATTATATTTTTAATAAACTCTGACATATCCTTCTTTTCCGATATCTTAAAATCATAATCACTCTCAAGATCGAAATGTTCATCAACCGAAGACATTTGAGATTCAATTTTTCTTTTGCTGTTTGATAGTTTCGTCAAAGTCGTGTTATAAACTATCCTGTAAAACCATGTTGAGAACTTTGATTCCCGTCTGAAAGTTTTAAGTGAATCATAAGCTTTAATAAAACAGTCCTGAAGAACCTCCTCCGCATCCATTTCGTTTTTAAGCATTCGCTTAACGAGAGAAAAGGCCTTGCTTTTGTACCTGTCAATAAAAATTGCATAGTCCGATTGATTGCCTCTTATGACAGACTCAATTATTTCCAGATCTGTTAGGTTCTTCATTTTGTCATTATGACATATTTTGCAATTAAAAGGTTACATACTTAAAAAGCATAAATTCAGAAGAAATAGATCAAGAACAAGTTTCAAATAACAATATATTTTACCTAAAATCAAAATACTTGAAAATTATTCAAAATTCGAACTAATTTGAAGTGTAACCTAATTATCATTCCACTTGTCTTAACTATTGAGCAAAAAAATAAAAATTTAATCTGTGGTGTAACCTTGAAAATGAAATCAAAGTCATATTAACAGAATATAATTAAGAAGGAGAAATAAAATGGATCAAAATGTAGTTGCGGTCTTTATACCGATAGTTTTTTTCCTTGTTGCAGGCTTAAATGCAGTTGTCTATTTCTATTTAAGATCCAGGGAAAGACAAATGTTGATTGAAAAAAACCTTGACGCACAATCAATTAAGGAATTTTTTAATCAGAAACGAAAAATGAGTCCCTATACTTTATTGAAGATTGGTATTATTTGCATAGCATTCGGCGTTGCATTAGGTTTAGGTTTGATGCTTGAAGATATAACATATAAAGATTTCTGGGTACCGTTTTCATTATTTACAGTAACTGGAGCCGGGTTTGTAATTGCAAATCTTGTTTCGCTAAAACTTGAGAAGAAAAATAATAATGAATAAGCCTTTTTGATAAATAAGAAAAAAGGCGTCTTAAATAAGACGCCTTTTTTGTCTTACTCTTGTTCTGCAAGCCAGCGTTCAGCATCGATAGCCGCCATACAACCCGTACCTGCAGCGCTAACAGCCTGCCTGTAAGTTTTATCAGCAACGTCACCAGCAGCAAAAACTCCCGGAATATTAGTATATGTACTTCCTGGCTTCACTTTTAAATATCCTGTTTCATCCATATCTAAAATGCCCTTGAATAAATCTGTGTTTGGCTTATGACCTATGGCTATAAACAAGCCGTCCGCTTTTACTTCCTCAGTTTTACCGGACTTAGTATCTTCAAGTATTACTCCGGTCATAATCTTTCTTCCATTCTCATCTTTACCCAAAACTTCCTTAACGACTTTATTAGTCATAAATTTTACTTTAGGATTTTTTTCAGCTCGTTCAGTCATAATTTTTGAAGCTCTGAATTCTTCACGTCTGTGCACAAGAATAACCTCAGAAGCATGTTTAGTTAGATAATTAGCTTCCTCCATTGCTGTGTCACCGCCGCCTACAACAAGCACTTTCTGATTCTTGAAAAAGAATCCGTCGCAGGTTGCGCATGCTGAAACACCGAAACCCATATATTTGTTCTCACTTTCAATTCCCAGTAATTTTGCTGAAGCACCTGTTGAAACGATAACTGCATCGGCTGTATATTCTTCACCCTCATAAGTTTTTAAAGTGAAAGGTCTCTTTGAAAAATCAACTTCAGTTATTTCTTTATAAATTGATTTGGCACCAAATTTTTGTGCCTGTTTTCTCATAACATCCATCAATTCCGGTCCTTGTATTCCTTGTTCAAAACCCGGATAGTTTTCTACTTCTGTTGTTATGGTTAATTGTCCACCGGGCTGAATTCCTTCAAATACTACCGGGTCCAGGTTTGCTCTTCCGGTATATAATGCTGCTGTAAATCCTGCAGGCCCAGATCCTATAATTATTACTTTATGATGATTATCAGACATTATTTCTCCAAATACAATATTAGAATTTTTTCAATGAATAAAATTAAGAATTTTTACTCATTAAAATGAGATTCAAAATTTCTTAAAAGGATTCAGATTTGAGAAATTCGGCATTTCTTTTCAATCCCTTTAATTTTGCCCTTTTGATCGGGCTGCCTGCAAACTTTTCTTTGAATTGTGAACTATTCATTGATAGTACATCATCCAATAAAATTTCTTTCTGGCCTTCTGCTGGTTGGAATTCCTGAAGGGGTGTTAGCTGAGAAAGCTTAATATTCCAGGGACAAACGTCCTGACAAATATCACAACCGTAAAGCCAATTATCGAAATTCCCTTTGAATTCCACGGGTATGTTTCCTTTATTTTCAATTGTCAAATTAGAAATACACTTGTTGGAATCAACGACATATTCTTCAACTATTGCATTAGTCGGACAGGCATCGATACAGGCTGTGCAGGAACCGCAAAAATCTTCAATCTCAGTTGAGTAATTAAAATTATAATTTGTAATTATGTTAGCTAAAAAAATCCAGCTGCCATATTCTTTATTAATCAAATTGGTATGCTTTCCAATCCAGCCAAGGCCAGCCTTTTTAGCCCAAACTTTATCCATCACTGGCCCTGTATCAACATATGAAATTGAATTAAATGAAGGGTTTAACTCTTTTAATGAGTTTTCTAGAACTGCTAGCTTATCCCAAATAACAAGATGATAATCTTTTCCCCATGCATAACGTGAAATCTTACCCTTCCCCTTTTCATTTGAATATTTATTGTCGGTGTAATAGTTCAATGCGAGCGAGATTATGCTTTTAGCCCCGGGAAGAACTTCATTCACATTTTTTCTCCTCTCGAGGTTCCGCTCCATATATTTCATCCCGGATTGATAACCTTTTCGCAGCCATTCTTTTAGTTTGCTAATTTCTTCTGTCAAAATTTCAGCTCTAGCAAAACCCACAAGATCAAAACCGACTGCGTGAGCTTCCTCAATCACGATATCATTAGTCAATTTCATAATTTAAACCGATTACATCACCACTTTATTCCTTTTCTGGAAATCTTTGCATAAACATCATTATCTATAATTTTCGTTTCATAAGTATCAAGTCCTCTGCCTCCGGTTGGTGTATTTCCGGTTTGAATATCAAACATCCAGCCGTGGATAGGGCAGACAACACAACCACGCTCAATAAACCCATCATATATCATCTTAGTATGTTGATGGGGACAAACATTGCTTAAGGCATAAACTTCTCCTTCAAGTTTGAACACCGCCAGATCAACTTCATCTATTATAAATCTTCTACCTGCTTGTTCCTTAAGCTCATTAAGAGCGCATACTTTAATAAACCCATCGATTTTTATTTTATCCAAGCTTGTCAAACTTTTCACCAATTTTAAAACCCTTTTCTGTATTTATAACCGTAGCAAAAACAGTTTCAGGATCGTGTTCAAAGAATAATTTCCAATCTTCATCAACAGCCTTTGGCAATATTTTTTTCTTTTCTGCTACCGTCAACAAGGGCTGAAGATCATATCCCATAACATAAGGAATTGGGATATGAGAAGTGGTTGGAAACAAATCACAGCAATACATAATTGTGTTCGTGGAATCAGAAATTTTCAGGAGCTGTTGAGCAAAGGTATGACCATTTACAATTAAAAAATCGATCTCATCATCAAACTTTTCTCCTTCATTAAGTAATTTTAAAATTCCTTCGTCAAACAAAGGGACAAAGTTTTCTTTTAAATAACTCCCCCTATCTCTGTCTGAAGGATTCATTGCCCATTCATAGTTTTTCTTTTGCACATAATATGTTGCATTCGAAAAAGTTGGGATAATTTTCCCGTTTTCCGATTTGGTCGATCCCCCGGTGTGATCAAAATGAAGATGGGTCAGAATAACATCGGTGATATCTTCAGATTTTATGTTTAGTTCACCAAGAGATAATTCAATGGAATGTTTTTCCTGATCGATATTATAAATTGCTTTTGCCTTATCGTTCCATTTATTCCCCATTCCTGTATCCACAAGAATTTTTCTATCTCTGTTTTCAAGCAGCAAGTTTTTTGTAGCTAATTTTATCCTGTTTTGATCGTCAGGGGGATTTGTCTTTTCCCACAAATTCTTAGGAATAATTCCAAACATTGCTCCACCATCAAGACGAAAATATCCTGTATTAACAACGGATAATTTATATTTTCCTATTTGCATAAATTGCCGGTTAAATTGTTAGAGGTCTTTCATTTTAAGCAATAAGTTAAGCAAGTGTTGAGAAATGTGAAAGGAGTATCTCAGGAATGGGTGGGGATAAACAAAAAATGGCTTTAATAATTTTATTAAAGCCATTTATAGTAAATATGAGAAAAAAAATATTAATTTCGAATTGCGTCCAGTGCTTCCTTTTTCGTTAAAAGAGCAGCTTCATCTTCAGCATGATCAGGGTCAGGGATACAACAATCAACCGGGCAAACATCCTGACACTGTGGTTCATCATGAAATCCTTTGCACTCTGTACATTTGTCGGGGACAACAAAGAAGAAATCACTTGAATAAAATCCGGTTGCACCTGATGGTGCAGCATCGCCTTCTCCAAAAGATTGACCGTTATATTCCCATTGGGATCCGCCTTCGTAAATTGCATTATTAGGACATTCAGGTTCGCAAGCTCCACAATTAATGCACTCGTCTGTTATTTTTATTGCCATTTTAAGACCTCCGTTTGTCTAATTATAAATCGTTTAATTGCTACAATTGCCCTAACAATTACCAATTTTATGCCAGTCATCAGGACCATGCATATCATTAAAAATTCAAGAAAATGGGCACTATTGACCGAATCTATATAATTTTTAAGAAATGGCAGGGGGTGTTTCTCTTATCAGAGAATAGTTAGTCCTGAGAGGAATAATAATAACTTACTTCAAAATGGAAATGGCTATGCATAAAATCATAGCCATTAATAGCCCCTAATAAAAATCTTATTTATCTGCCAATTCCGTCCAGATATTCTTTCCTTTTCAGAAGTGTTTCTTCATCTTCCACGTGTTTAGGATCAGGAAGGCAGCAATCAACCGGGCAAACAGCAGCACACTGTGGTTCATCGTGAAAGCCCTTGCATTCAGTACATTTATCTGGAACTATATAAAAGAAATCATTTGAGAAAAAACCATCGGCTCCACTTGGTGCAGCCTTCCCATCACCATACGTGGTACCTGCGAGTTCCCATTCTTGTGCACCTTCATAAATTGCAGTATTTGGGCATTCAGGTTCACAAGCGCCGCAGTTGATGCATTCCTCTGTTATCAATATCGCCATGAAAAAACTCCTCTAATTTTCAAAATTATTCAAAAAGATTAAAAACAATTTCACATCTGCTATAAAAATAAAAATTTTCTTTTTCTAATGCTAACAAAACTTTTTAATTACAAAAGGCATTAGTACTACCATCCACCACTAGCTCCGCCTCCACCGAAGCCACCACCACCTCCGCTAAAGCCTCCGAATCCCCCTCCGCCACCAAAACTTCCTCCTGAACCACCGCCGCTGAAACCTCCGGGGAAGAATATAAATCCCCCTCCTCTTCTTCCGCCTCTGAGCAAAGACATTATAATAACAAAAATAATGAACATCAGTGTCCCTATTCCTGAAATACCTTTGTCTCTGTCCCGATTCTTTAAGTTTTTGTCAGCTTTGTATTCACCGGCTATCGCGGAGACTATTGCTCTCAGACCATCGGTTACCCCTGCGTAATATTCATCTCTCTTAAAATGTGGAGCGACTACATTCCTTATTATTGAACTACATAATGCATCTGGTAAAACTCCCTCCAGTCCATATCCAACTTCTATTCTCATTTTTCTATCATTCTTAACTACCAGAAACAATGCACCGTTGTCATGTTCTTTGGTTCCAATTTTATTTTTTTCAGCCACATTCATACTATAATATTCCAGCGGATAATTGTCCAGCGTAGAGATCATAAGAAATACAAGTTGATTTGAAGTAGAATCCTGATAGATTTTTAAATTAGTATCGAGTGTGTTTATTTCCGAGGATGACAACGTACTTGTAAAATCATTTACCCAGTGTTCAAGTTGAGGAACTTTAGGCTGAGCACTCAATATAGCAATAGAAAAAAGAAAAGATAATAGTAACTTCATTAATACTAAAACTCTACTTTAGGCGGTGTTTCAGCTCCAGCTGTTGCCTGAAAATATTGTTTCTCTCTAAATCCAAAAAAATTAGCGAAAATAGAATTGGGAAATAATTTTATATTGGTATTATAGCTCTGCACAGTTTCATTAAATCTTCTTCTTTCAACAGAGATCCTGTTTTCTGTTCCCTCAAGTTGAGCCTGAAGTTGAAGAAAGTTTTCGTTTGCCTTCAAGTCAGGATAATTTTCCACCGTAACAAGTAATCTCGACAAAGCACCGCTTAATTCACCCTGAGCAGATTGAAACTTCTGGAAGGCTTGAGGATTATTTAGAACATCAGAAGACACATTTAATTGACCGACTTTTGCCCTCGCATTAGTTACATCGGTTAACACACCTCTCTCAAAATTCGCATAACCTTTTACAGTATTTACGAGGTTCGGTATAAGGTCGGCCCTTCTCTGATATTGGTTCTCAACCTGACTCCAGCTTTGGTTTACCGATTCATTCAATGTTACAAGATTATTGTAAACGTTTTTCCCCCACATGAAAAGTATGATTAATAATAATACAAAACCTCCCCCAATTGATAATCCAACTATTAACCCTTTTTTCATCCAACCTCCTCAAAAGCGATTAAAAATAAATGAATATTCAACCCTATTTATTTAAAATCCCCAGGTAATGCTCAAGATAAATTGTGTGCTTATCATTTTTACAAAATAATTAAATTCAATTTAAGCTGTTTTTCAAACAATATCCAATAAGAAATAATACCTTTATTTCTCATCCAGCAACGCACGGGCAATAACCATCCTTTGTATCTCGGACGTACCTTCGTAAATTTCCGTGATTTTCGAATCTCTTAAGTATCTTTCAACTAGATACTCTCTAACGTAGCCATAACCGCCGTGTATTTGAATTGCGTCCAAAGCACATTCAACTGCAATTTTAGAGGAATATAATTTAGCCATGGCTGCTTCCTTATAGTACTTTTTGCCCGCATCTTTTATTGCAGCGGCTCTGAAAGTGAGAAGCTTTGCCGTATCGACCTTCACCGCCATGTCAGAAATTTTAAATTGGATTGCCTGAAAATTTGAAATTGTCTGTCCAAATGCTTTTCTCTCTTTGGAATATTTGATCGAAGCTTCAAGAGAGGCTTCAGCAATTCCGATTGCCTGTGCAGCTATTCCTATTCTACCACCATTTAAAATATTCATTGCAAAATTAAATCCTTTGCCTTCTTCCCAGACAAGATTTTTTGCAGGTACTTTGCAGTTTTCAAAAGCAAGTGAGCACGTGTCAGAACTTCTGATCCCTAGTTTATCTTCTTTTTTCCCGTGTGTAAATCCTTCAGTCCCTTTTTCCACAAGCAAAGTAGAAATTCCTTTATGACTCTTTTCTTTGTCAGTTGTTGCCATTACAAGATAATAATCTGCAGTGGTGCCATTTGTGATCCAGTTCTTCATTCCATTCATAACAAAAAAATCACCTTGCTTATCTGCAGTTGTTTTTTGTTTAGTTGCATCACTGCCGGCTTCAGGTTCTGATAAGGCAAATGCACCTAATTTTTCACCTTTAGCTAAAGGAACCAGATAATTTTGTTTAATATAGTCTGAGCCATATTTTTCAAGACCATGACAAACCAGCGAATTATTAACCGACATTATCACTCCAACACTCGCATCAACTTTTGAAACTTCAATCATTGCAAGCACATAACTAATAGTATCAAGCCCGGCACCTCCGTACTCTGGTGAAACCATCATACCAAGAAAACCGAGTTCTCCCAATTTCTTCACTATTTCTTCAGGAAATTCAGCATTTATATCCCTGTTAACTGCAGTAGGTGCAACTTCAGCCTGTGCAAAGTCTCTGGCTGAATCACGGATCATTATTTGGTCTTCGGAAAGTTCAAAATTCATTTTCTATTTTCTCCCTGATAATTTGTCAATATAAGATTTTGTGCCTGCATCGGTAGGCTTTTAGAAAGTTTTTTTAGAACAGATTAAGTATTAATCTCTAAACAAAAATAAGGTAATAATGTTTCGATAGCAATTCAAACAATTTATGACCGGTTGTACAACATCTAAATAAGAAAAATTCAAAGGAAATTCATTTATTATTATATTTACGATATGAATACTGAACAGAAAATGCTAAAAAATACTGAAAGGACACAGATTTCATCGCAAAAAAAAAGAGTTCAACTGAAAGGAATGACTTTAGACGAACTAAGGGATTACTTTGTTGAAATCGGTGAAAATAAATTTAGAAGTGAACAGGTATTTAAATGGATGTACGATGACCTTGTAACTGAATACGACGATATGCTTAATATTCCCAAAAAACTTCGCTCAACTCTTACTGAGAAAACTATATTAATCACTTTGAATACTACCAAGATAGTGCAATCAACATCAACAGGCACTAAAAAATTTATTTATGAAACTAATGATAGAAATATAATTG
>Ga0307417_10000888_pt1 | contig 12230 bp, 11 predicted proteins | sample SalMarWE160210MG_2_FD_202514 | JGI IMG/M metagenome (GOLD analysis project Ga0307417, IMG submission 202514) | Salt marsh sediment microbial communities from the Plum Island Ecosystem LTER, Massachusetts, United States - WE1602-10 | ecosystem: Environmental > Aquatic > Marine > Intertidal zone...
TATTTGCTAAGTTTTCAACCGTTTATGCGCGGATATCCCGTATATAGAATGGATACCTCAACCGACACGATCATGCGCGTCGGGACGATGCTGGAATTCCGGAAAAGCCGAAGGAGCATGAACCGGGTCTCCCTGGCGAAACTTGCCCGGAAACTTTTCTCGGTGGGGCCGGACGATGTCATCTATCTGGGGTCCGAGTCCGCACTGGGGCGCGCCGAAGTCGCGCGCAACAGGAAGGACTCTCTTATCGCCGTGTAAAAACCCGCTTGAACAGCAATTCTTTTGCCGATGCGAGGGAGGGAAAAATCCGCCGATCCACAGGCGAGAAAATCAAAGGAGACAAAAAAGGCATGTCAACAGGGACGGTGAAGTGGTTCAACGATTCCAAAGGGTACGGGTTCATCACACCGGACGACGGGGAGGACATTTTCGTCCATTTCAGCGAGATTGTGGGCGATGGCTTCCGATCCCTCACCGAGGGGATGAAAGTGGAGTTCGAGGTGACCGACGGACCCAAGGGGAAAAAAGCCTCCAACGTGCGGAAAGTGTAAACGGAGTACCAAGACGTAACGGGAGAGAGCGCTTCCGGGAACCCGGCCGGCGGCGCTTTTCCTTTGGTCCTTGAGCGGCGCACGTTCCGAAAGGAAGTGACACGTCGGTTTCCCTTTGCTAGATTGTCCCCAATAACATAATCAGGCTGCCCCGCTTCCCGCAGGGACGCGCAAACCTCCTGCCCCGGGTCATTCCCCTGGCCGGAAAGGGGAGGGCCATCTCGAAGAGGTGACCCCATGCTCTCCGCCCTCACACCTCTGTTCCGACCCGGCCGGATCGCCGTCATCGGTGCGTCGGCCAATCCGGAAAAAATGGGATTCCAGATCTTCCGCAACATTCTGGATGCCGGATTCTCCGGGGAAGTCGTCCCCGTGAACCCGAAGGGAGAAGTGATTCTCGGGGTCCCCTCCGTCCGATCGGCCTCCGAGATCCCGGAGGGGACGGATCTTGCGGTCGTCATCATTCCGGCGATGCTCGTTCCCGCGACGATGCTCCAGCTGGGAGAGAGGAAGGTACGATCCGCGATCGTCATCACGGGAGGGTTCGCCGAGTCGGGTGAGGAAGGCGCGGCGCTGCAGCAAGAGCTGGTGCGGAACGCCACCCGGTGCGGGATACGCGTCATCGGGCCGAACTGCCAGGGAGTCAACTACCCGTACCACGGGGTCTGCGCATCCTGGCCGCTCATCACGCGGAGAGGCGAAATCGCGATCGTTTCCCAGAGCGGGACCGTGGGCGCGGCGCTGATCGACTGGGCCTCCGAAGATCGAATCGGCTTCTCCGCATTTGTGAGCATGGGCAACCGGGCCGACGTCGACGAGGCGGACCTGATCGCCTATTTCGCCGACGACCTAAACGTGAAGGTCGTCGCCCTATATATCGAAGGGGTGAAAGACGCGGGGAAATTTCTCTCGGCCGTCAGGAAATGCCGCAAGCCCATCGTGATCTTCAAGGCGGGGCGAACCGAGCAGGGGAGAAAGGCTGCCGAATCCCATACCCGGTCGCTTGCGGGGAAGGACGAGATCTACGACGCTGTATTCCGCCAGTTCGGCGTGCACCGCGCCTCCACCCTCGAGGAGCTGTACGACTTTTCCAAGGCGCTGGCCTACCTGCCGCCGCCGGCGGGTCCGAGAATGCTGATCGTCACCAGCTCGGGAGGGTCCGCCATCATCGCGACCGACGTGGCCGAGGAAGAGGGCTTCCGCGTATCCTCCCTTCCCCCGGAACTTGCCGCCCGGCTGCGGGAGATCCTCCCGGCCCACTGCATCGTCGGAAACCCGCTCGATCTCACGGGGGACACCGACGCGGAGCGGTACCGGAAGGTCCTTGCCGTCGCGGAGGGGCACTACGACGTGATCATGACGATCTTCGGCGACCCGATTCCGGGGGCATCCGAAGTCATCCGTCCGGGGAAATGCGATCTCGTCTCCTACCTCGGCGGGGCAGACGTCGAAAGGGAAGAGCGGAGGAAGATGCACGAAAAGAAGATCGCCGTCTTCCCGACGCCGGAACGGGCGGTAAAGGCCCTGTCCTGCTACGCGCGTTTCGACAGGATTACCTTCCCGACGGATCGGACCGTTGCCGTATCGGCGGAAAAGCCGCCGGAGAGCCTGCGGGCGATGACGCCCGCCGAATCAATGGCGTTTCTTGCCGGAAACGGGTTTCCCGTCACCCCTGCGCATCCCGCGGGAAGCGAACAGGAGGCGGTTGCGGCCGCCCGGGGTATCGGTTTTCCGGTCGCAGTGAAAATGAACTCCCCCGACGTGACGCACAAGACCGACGTGGGAGGGGTGGTCCTGGACGTGCAAGACGAGGAAGGGGTCAGGAAGGCGTACCGCCTCATTGCGGAGGCGGCCGGGAGGATCGGGGCGAGGGACGGCGGTGTGCTCGTCGCCGCGATGGCGGCCCCCGGGACGGAGGTCATCATCGGGGTGACGAAGGACCTTCAGTTCGGGCACGCGGTGATGTTCGGGCTCGGAGGGATCATGGTGGAAGTGATGAAGGACGTCTCGTTCCGTATCGTCCCTCTTTCGGGAAAAGACGCCGCGGAAATGACCTCGGAAATCCGTGGCGCGCGGGCCCTGGAGGGAGTTCGGGGTAGGAAGCCCGCCGATATCGCCGCCGTCCGCGATCTTCTCGTCCGGGTGTCGGACCTTGTTGCGCGGCATCCCGGGATCGTGGAGATGGACCTGAACCCGGTGATCGTTCACGAGGAGGGATTGATCGTCGCGGATGCCCGTGTGGTTCTCTCGGAGGAAATGCGATGAAAATCCGAATCGGGATCCCGCGGGAGATCAAGAAGGGGGAAAACCGGGTCGCCGCGACTCCCCGGTTCGTCACGGCGCTTCGCGAAGCGGGGGCAAAGATCTTCGTCGAACGCGGCGCGGGGCTGGGGAGCGGACTCCCGGATTCGGAGTTCGCCCGGGCGGGAGCGTCCATGGTAAAGGGTCCGGCGCAGGTGTGGAACGCCGATCTCGTCGTCAAGGTGAAGGAGCCTCTACCCCGGGAATACCGGTTTTTCTCCGATCGGACCGCCCTGTTCACCTTCCTGCATCTTGCCGCATTCCCGGGGCTGACGGACGCGTTGCTCGCCAGGAAGGTGACGTCGATCGCCTACGAAACGGTGACGAATCGGGGGCGCCTCCCGCTGCTTGCCCCGATGAGCGAGGTGGCGGGAATCCTGTCCGTCCAGGCCGGCGCCCGCGGCCTCGAGAAGGAAGCCGGGGGCCGGGGGATCCTCCTTCCCGCTGTGGGGGGGGGGATGCCCGCATCGGTCTGCGTTATCGGGGCAGGAACCGCGGGCCGCAGCGCAGCGCGGACAGCCGCCGGGATCGGGGCGAACGTGACCGTGCTCGATATCTCCCGGGAAAACCTTGCGCGGGTACGGGAGGAGACAGGAGGGCGCGTCCGGGCGGTTCTGTCCACGCCGGGATCGATCGAACGGGCGGTCGTGTCTTCCGATCTCGTGATCTCCACGGTGCTGCTTGTCGGGGACAGGGCACCTGTCCTGATCCCCCGGAAGCTGCTTCGCCGCATGCCCCGGGGATCGGTCGTGGTGGACATCTCCATCGATCAGGGAGGGACGCTGGAGACGTCCCGCCCGACGACGCACGCGGATCCTTACTTCGTTGAGGAAGGGGTGGTTCACTACTGCGTGATGAACATGCCGGCGGCCGTTCCCCGGACCTCCACGGTTGCCTTGACGAAGGCGACCCTCCCGTATGTGAGGGGGATCGCCCGGAGGGGCGTGCTCGAAGCCCTTCGGAAAGATTCCGGGCTGCGGTCCGGGCTCAACACGTTCCGGGGAAGGGTGACCTGCGAAGGGGTCGCCCGGGCGCTTGGCAGGGAATACACTGCCCCGGAGACGCTGCTGTAGAGTTCTTAGTTGCCGGAAGACGCTTGACGAAGTGACTTTACGAGGGCCCGGACCTGGGCGCGCGTTCCGGCGAGGTCTCCGGAATTGTCGATCACGTAGTCCGACGCCAGGGCCTTCTCCTCGGGATCCATCTGGGAGGATACGATCTGGAGCGCCTGCTCCCGCGGGATCCCGTCGCGGCGCATGAGGCGCTCGACCTGCGGTCCCCTGCCGCATAGTACCCCGATCACCGCATCGAACATTCCCTGGGGTTCCTTCTCGTGGATGAGCGCCGCCTCGACGATGACGACCGGATGCCCTTCCGAGGCGAGTGCGGAGACGGCTTCCCGCATCCCCTCGGCGATACGCGGATGGGTGATGGCTTCGAGATCCGCGCGCTTCACGGGATTCGCGAAGATGACCGCGCCGAGCAATTTCCGGTCGATCCGCCCGTCGGGCAACAGGATCTCCTCTCCGAACCGGCCGACGATGTCGATGTAGGCGGGCTTCCCCGGTGAGGTGATCTCCCGGGAGATCCGGTCCGCATCCACGACGGGGATTTTCTCCTCCCGGAACAGGCGGGCCACGGTGCTCTTTCCGGAACCGATTCCTCCCGTCAGGCCGAATACGCGCATGGCCGAAATCATACCACCGGCGGAGGTACGTTCGAAACATTCGGCGAAAAGGTTGCGGCGTTGACAAATCGGGGAGGGGGATGGTAGCGTCGAAATAAATGAACGGCTGTTCATTTCCGTCGAAAAGAGGGAGGGAATCGCCATGGTCGAAACGACCGTCAAGGGGTTCTTCGAATCGCTCGAACCCAAACTGAACTCCGAACCGTCGAAGCTGGCCGGCATGAACGCCGTCTACCAGTTCCAGGTGGGAGAGGAGACCTACTCCGTGTCGATGAGGGACGGGAAGTGCTCCGTGGCGTCGGCTGCCGCTTCCGACCCGAACTGCACCGTCACGATGGCGGAAAACGACTTCCTCGATATGATCGCGGGGCGCCTGAACGGGCAGATGGCGTTCATGACCGGGAAATTGAAGGTGGCAGGGGACATGGGGCTGGCGCTCAAGCTCGAGTCCTTCCTGAAGGCCTGACGAAACGAAAACCGTTGGCGCACCCGACGGACAGGCTTTTCCGGGAGGCGGCCGAAACGCTCCGGGCACGGGGAAGAGCGGTTGCGCTCACCGGGGCCGGGATCTCGGTGGAAAGCGGGATCCCCGCGTTCCGCGGCAGCCAGGGGATGTGGGAAAAGTACGATCCCATGGAGTACGCGACCATCGGCGCCTTCCATAAAGACCCGGAGAAGGTCTGGGGGATGCTCTCCGAGATGGTCGACCTGCTCTCCCGCGCCGTCCCCAACCCCGCCCATCTCGGTCTGGCGGAGATGGAGAGAAGGGGAGTCCTCCGGACGGTGATCACGCAGAACGTGGACGGGCTGCACCAGGCGGCAGGCTCCCGAAGAGTGATCGAGTTCCACGGCAACGCAGAGGAACTGATCTGCCTTTCCTGCTGGAAACGGTACCCCGCCCGGGTGAAGATCCGGGAAGGGATCCCCCCGCGGTGCGCATGCGGAAAGATTCTCAAGCCGAATCTCGTGCTGTTCGGGGAACCGATCCCCTGGGAGGCGCAGGAGGAGGCCGAAACCGAGGCGAAACGCTGTTCCGTCCTGCTGGTGATCGGCGTGTCGGCGCAGGTGGCCCCCGCGTGCAACATTCCCCTTCTCTCCAAGAGATCGGGGGCCGTCATCATCGAGATCAATCCCGAAGAGACCCTCCTTACGGGCTCGGTAACGGACCTGTACATCCGGGAGAACGCCGGCTACGCCGTTTCCCGCCTGTTCGAAGAGATCCGTGGTTTTCTGCCCCGGTCCTGAACCGGCGGCCACATTAAAATATTTCATATCCATTAATTAATTTTGCCCTTCTCCCGCCCCCGGGGAGATGCCACTTCAATGTTTACGGCAGGTTACAAATGAGCGCCGCGGTGGCACGAGCATTGCTTCAAGAGAGGACAGGAGGAAACCGATGCGATCCGAAAAGGGATTCACACTGGTGGAAATCATGATCGTGGTAGCCATCATTGGCATCGGGGCGATCATGGCATTTTCCAATCTTCAAAGCTGGAACCGGCATAACAACTTCGTCGGTTTTCAGCGAGAGGTGTTTTCGGAGATGCAGGAAGCAAGGTCGCGGGCCACTTCCATGAGGAGGCAATACCGGATGGCGTTCGACCTGGACGCGGAAACGGTACTTCTGGAACGCGGAAACGCCGGATCGGGGTCCACCGTCTGGACAGCAGACCGAGCGGTCCTTTCCGCTCCCGGGGGCTGCACGATCGACGATATCGCGTGGTTGCGCGGGGGGGCGGGCGCGACGCCGTCCGGCGGCACGTTCTACCTGCTCTTCAGCCCTGGCGGAGACGTGTACCGATGGGCGCCAGGGCCTGTGATAACTCCCCTCGACACCACGAACATCCATCTCTCGAGCGACGCGGGGGAAACTGCGACGGTCCAGCTCTACTGCTGGACGGGAAAAGCGAGGCTCTCCGTTGGAACGATCTGACAGGAAGAACAGAGGAAAAGAGAGCGGGTTTTCCCTCATCGAGGTGATGGTCGCGCTCACGATACTCGCCGTGGGCCTTCTGGCCCTCGCTCTCCTGCAGACGACGGCCATAAAGGGAAACTCCCTGGCGGCGAAATCGACGGTTGCGATGCAGCTCGCCCAGGACCAGATGGAGAAATTCCGCCACACGTCGTGGACGACCATCGCATCCACTTCGGCGGGAGGATACAACACGGCGACCATGACCCCCGTGTACGGGGGATTCCCCGGAAGCGAGGGGGATGTCGTGACGATTCGGGGAGTCAATTACTACCGGGCGTGGTTTGTCAACAACGTGAGCACGACATTGCGAACCATCACGGTGTGGACCTGCTGGCAGGACGAGCGGCAGAACTGGCACAGCGTCATGCTGCAGACGCAGCGATCCGACATAGGGGTCTGACATGGGAAAGGCGAAGGTGGCCGGAAAAAGCACGAGGGATGCGAGGGGCCGTACTTCCGAGGCGGGATTTACCCTCATCGAGGTCATGACGGCGATGATCATTCTCGGCATCGCGATGACCGCGGCGTTCGCCACGTTCCAGTTCCAGCATGCGTCGTTCACGGTGCAGAACCGCGTGGCGGAGGCACAGCAGAACCTGCGGGCGGCCCTGGATGTCATGGGACGGGACATCCGCCTGGCAGGATACGGGATACCGGCGGCGGTGAATCTTCCCCCCGGACTCCTTTCCACAGGCGACAACACCATCCGGAACATTCGCCCGCTGAACCGGACGACGGGAGCCGACGAGATCTACATCCTCTACCTGTACGACATGGACGCCAGCCTCCCTCCGACCGATGCTCCCCTGGGGATGGGTGTCTATGCGAACAACCTGAACGTCACCAGCACAGCAGGATTCGCGAGAGGCGACCTCGTCCTCATTCGAAACGGCCAGAGCGCCGACATGTTCGAGGTTACGGGGACGCCTTCCGCGACGACCCTCAGCTTCGATGTCGGCGGATCGACGAATCTGTACAACAGCCTGACGGCCCACACACCGTTTCCCGTTCCCGGGTACGCGGGAGGGGACACCGTAGTATCAAAGGCCCGCTTCGTCCGGTACTTCATCGACACCACGGATCCGGACCATCCGACGCTGATGCTCGACAAGATGATCGACAAGACGAACCCCGTCGCTCAGCCGCTGGCGGACGACATCGAGGACATGCAGATCCAGTACGGAGTCGATATGAACGGCGATTCCGCCATAGACAGCACGGAGTGGATTGATTCGCCGAATGCCACCCAGATGCCGCTGGTCAAGCAGATACGGCTGTTCCTTTCGGCCCGGACCCGCATGAAGGAAAAAGGGTGGCAGGATGCGCGGCCGGCGCTGGCGGACAGGGCGGCCGGGGCGGCCGACAGCTACCGGCGCAGGGTCATCGAGAACGGGATCGTGATCGACCTGAGAAATCCCGGATAGGTGAGGGGAGGAGCATGAAAAACGAACGAGGCAGCGCACTGGTCATCAGCCTGATGCTTCTCCTGATCCTGACGGCGATCGGGATTTACGCCATCAACACCTCCACCACCGAGATCGACCTCACCCTGCAGTCGAAGGTGGGAACGGTTACGCTCAATGCCGCGGAAGCCGGTGCCTACGTGGCCATCGATCGGGTGCCTAACGTGCTGGTGGCGGCCCTGCCCGGGACTTTGTCGAACCAGGCTTCCTACAGCGTTACATCGGGGCTGACGGGATCGATGACGCTTCGTCCCGGATACGGGTCGAACTTCCGGTTCGCCGATTTCGGCGTGGACAGCACGGGAAGCGCCCCTCCCCAGTTCGTCGCCAGGAAAACCGTACAGGCGGTCATCCTCTTCGGACCGGTGCCCGTGGGGACGATGTATTAGTTCGAGGAAAGGGAAAGAAGGAGGATAGAGACGATGAGGACGGGAAAACATGCTGCGCTGCTGGCCCTTCTGCTGTCGTGCCTGATCGCGCTGCCGCCGGTCGCCCTGGCCGACGACACGGAGCTGTTTACGACATCGGCCAATCCGAACGTGCTTCTCATGCTCGACACGACGGGGTCCATGGATACCGTCGCCGGGTCATCCTCGGTCGGGGACCTCGACGGCGACAATCCCTCGGATTCCCGGATGGACGTCCTCTGGAAGGTCGTCTACACCCTGCTCAATGCGGACTTGAGCATTCCATCCTCCGCCAGCACGAATTACACCTGCCGGACCTCCCAGCGGATCCGGACGCGGAACAACCCCTACAGCAGAATCCAGGTAAACGGATCGAACTGGAGCCATTTCCCGGCTACGAACGGCACGGTCCAGATCGGGAGCGGGGGGGCGTCGGAGACGATCACCTACAGCAGCAAGTCGGTCTCCCGGGGCAGGTACTATTTCAACTTCTCCCCGGCCCACAGCTTCCAGAACAGCTATTCGACTAACGCGACGATCTCCATCTCCGGGTCAAGCGCATACAGCCGCCCGTATCCCATCAACCACACCGAGGCAATAAGCACGGATTTCCTTGCCAATCTCACCCAGGAAGACGAGGAGACCCTCAAGGCGCGCCTCGGGCTGATGACCTTCACTACGAACAGCACCGGGTCGTCGGTGCAGATCAACATCCGCAACCAGGTGGCTTCCGGCGCGCCGAACACCCCGCCGTTTTCGCCTTCCTACCAGAACATCTGGAGCTCCGTCAAACAGTACGCCCACGCTTTGGGCGGCACGCCCACGGCCCAGGCCTTGAGTTACGCGCAGACCTTCTTCAGCCAGGCGTATAACTCCAGCCAGGTCTGCCGGCCGAACTTCGGCGTCCTGATCACGGACGGCGAGGACACGATGGGGGGGATCGACGGCGCCACAGGGAACGGGGGAAGCCCGGATTATTACAGCGGTTCGGGAACTTCCGGCACGTTCTACTCCAACGGCTATTCGGGCAACACGGGCCAGGTGGCCCGCAACAACGCGGTCATCAAGGAGGCTTGGGACCTGCTGACCTACAACCCGAGCGTCAAGCTCTTCACGGTCGGCGTCGGGATCAGCGACGACGTCCCGCACGTTAGGGTCCTGCGCGACGTCCTGCGCAGGGCGGCGGAACAGACGAACGATCAGGCGACCTCCAGCGAGTTCGACGCCGTCGGCACGGCGGCGGACGACACCTCGCGGGGCGCCGGAAGGGCATTCTTCGCCACCGACGCCACCGAGCTGGCGCTCTCCCTTCAGAACATCTTCCACCAGATCTCCGCGGGGACCTACTCCTTCACCGCTCCGACGGTCGCCTCGGTCCGGATGACCGACCGGAACTACCTCTACAAGGCCACGTTCACCCCGGCCGCTCCGCCGGCGACATTCTGGGAAGGCCACCTCGAGGCACTGACGATAAACAGCGACAACACCTACACGTCCCACTGGGACGCCGCCACCGTCCTCCAGGGCACCGACCCGGCGAACCGGAGGATCTTCGCGGGGTACACGGACGGCACATCGTGGTCACGGGTCGACTTCACGAACTCCGCCATCACCCCGGCAATGCTCGATGTGCCCACCGCCGCGGACCGGGACGCCGTGGTGAATTACGTCCGGGGCGTCGGGCACGACAACAACGCCAAGCTCGGCGATATCTTCCACTCCAAGCCGGTCGTCGTAGGTCCCCCTTCCCGGTTCTACCTCGACGAGGGGTATTCGACGGCCGTAGGGACAGGGACGACCGAAAGCTTCGTCGACGCCAATCAGGACCGCAGGCGGGTCCTTTACGTGGGGACCAACGACGGGATGATCCATGCCTTCCTGAGCGGAACGTACAATTCGTCGACCGGGCTGTACGACGACGGAACGGGGGAAGAGCTCTTCGGATTCGTACCGTATTCCCTCCTGGGGAACATCCAGGACTTCGTCCCGGCGGATCTGAGCTCCCACGGATACTACAATGATTCTTCACCCCGGGTCGCCGACATCTGGATTGACGCGAACAACGACGGGACCAAGCAGACCTCCGAGTGGCACACGATCCTGATCGCGGGGCTGCGAAAGGGAGGAAGCAGCTACATCGCCCTGGACGTAACCGATCCTCCCACGAACAACAATTACTCGAATTTCCCCGGAGTGCTCTGGGAATACACGGATGACACCAACGTAGGAGAGACCTGGTCCGAGCCGTTCATCGGAAAGGTGCGGATGCAGGAGGACTCCTGGCCGGGAGCGAGGGACCGCTGGGTGGCGATCTTCGGCGGCGGAGTATCGGACACCGGGACGGTCGGGGCATCCCTGGTAGTGCTGGACCTCGCAACGGGAACGGCCCTCAAGACCTTCACGACCGGGATCGACGACATCATCGCCGCATCCCCATCGGTGGTGCTCGATGCGGGCGGGTACATCAGGTTCGCGTACGCGGTCGACCTCGACGGCTCGGTCTATAAGTTCGATCTCCGGGCGACGGGTCTTCGGAGCAACGGGTTCTCGGACTGGGACCTCAAGAAGATATTCCAGGCCTCCGCCGGGCAGCCTGCCTACCACCGGGTAGAGCCCGCCAGCATCACCGAGAGCAGTCGCTACCTGTTCTTCGGAACCGGGAACCAGGAAAGCCCGGTGTCGGACGGCGGAACGGGAAAATTCTACGCGGTCATCGACACGGATTCGTTCTGGCCGAGCTCTCCCCTGGTGGAAAGCAGCCTGGCGGACCTGACGGGCAATCTGGGAACGGGGACGGCGGGCCCGACGCAGTACGGATGGCTCATCAACCTGGCCGGCATTCCTTCCTCGGCGAATTCCACCGACACCTATACGCACCAGGCCGAGAAGGTGCTCTCCGACCCGGTTATCTTCTACAACAACGTCTTCTTCACAACGTTCACTCCCGACGCCTCGAACCCCTGCAGCGGCGGCGGGATCGCACGCGTGTACGGCCTCCGGACGCAGAATGCAATACCGGGACTGGACGCGCTCTCCCAACTCGGGGAGACGTCCGGCACGAAAGTCCCCTATCACGTTTACGCCGGAGCCGAGGGAGGCATTCCCTCGAGTCCCTCCCTGTCGATCTACCCGTCAGGACAGTCGTCAATATTCGTCGGGTTTTCGACCGGGTCCATTACCGAGATCCATATCGATTCCCCATTGCACTACAAGGAAATCAAGTCGTGGAAGGATACGTTCTGATGGTTGCCGGCGTTTCGCACCGTCGGGGAGGCAAGGAGGCGCTGATAATCCTCCTTGCCCTCTGTCTTTCCATCCCTGCGGGCGGCTGCGGGAAAAAGGAGGGCACGCCCTCTCCGCAGGGGGATTCCCTTCGGGGAGACGAGCCTACCTCCGGTCCGGCAGGAGGCGGCGACGCGCCGTCCCGGATCGAACACGCCGTGGGGGCGGGCAGGGATGTGGCGGTTATCGTCGTACCCTCGTCCCCCAGCCGGATCGCGTTGCCGTCAGTTTCCGTCAGGACAGCAACCGGCCAGGGCGCGGAAATCAGGAACGTCACATGGGAAGTGAACGGTATGGACCGGGCGGACGGAAACCTTTTGGACCCTTCGCTGTTCCAGCGGGGGGACAGGATAAAGGCGATCGTGAGGATTCGCTCGGGGGGGGACGAGATGGTTCTCGAAACTCCCGAGGTCAGCGCGGTCAATGCCCTGCCGGCAGTTGAAAAAGCGACAATCGAGCCTCAAGCCCCCACCGCCGGGAGCACGGTACGGGCCGTCGTAGAGGCACGGGACCCGGACGAAGATCCCTTGACGTTCCAATACCAGTGGTATGTGGACAACGTAC
>Ga0307417_10000889_pt1 | contig 12217 bp, 10 predicted proteins | sample SalMarWE160210MG_2_FD_202514 | JGI IMG/M metagenome (GOLD analysis project Ga0307417, IMG submission 202514) | Salt marsh sediment microbial communities from the Plum Island Ecosystem LTER, Massachusetts, United States - WE1602-10 | ecosystem: Environmental > Aquatic > Marine > Intertidal zone...
TGCCCGGGCGAAAGGTGGCGAGCGTATAGCCGATGCCCGTGCTGGTGGCACCGAGATTCGTGGCCAGCTCACCGGCGGCAATCAGATCCATGGTGTACGCCCGGTCGAGCGACGGTCGCGGATAGCTCTCCCCGGCAATGACGAGCGTGTCGCCTTCGACACCGCCACCCCCGCTGGGACGGGTGCTCCCGCTCACCGGAACAAGCCGTGACGGTGCTCCGGCGACCGCCGCGACCGCACCGGGGTCGTCGCTGTCGTAAACCAGGATGTCTGCCGCCGTCTGGTTCTCGAAGATCCGTTGTTTCGACGCGACATACTCGGCCATGTCCCGGTGCCAGTCGAGATGGTCGGGGGCAATGTTCAGGATCGCCGCGGCAACCGGATGGAAACCGTCGATGAAGCGCAGCTGGAAGCTGGACGCCTCGATCACCAGGAGCTCAGGCGTGTCGCCGACGGCCACGTCGGAGAGGGCGTTGCCGATGTTGCCCGCCGCCACCGCGTCGCGACCGGACGCTCGCAACATATCGGCGGCCACGGACGTGACCGTCGTCTTGCCGTTGGTTCCGGTCACAGCAGCGTAGGTGACGTCCATGGAGGCGACCGCGTACTCCATCTCACTGACGAGGGGGAGACCCGACGCCAGCACCTCGGGAATGGCGCCGACGTGCTCGGGAAAGCCCGGGCTCGTCACGACGAGGTCGACCCCATCGAGGAAGGCCGTTCGCCACTCCCCCGTGTGTATCGTCAAATCCCCTGCGGGGACGCGACGCCGATCGTACAGAAGAACATCGTCGCCCCGGCTGACGGTGAGGCGCGCCGCGGCCAGGCCGCTAACGGCGGCACCGAGCACGAGCACCCTCACGGCAAACCCCCTGTGGTCTTGATTAGGAAATCGGCGTAGAACACACCTACACCGATGGCGACGCCGAGCCCGGCAAGGATCCAGAAGCGGATGATGATGGTTGTCTCCGGCCACCCTTTCATCTCGAAGTGATGGTGGATCGGGGCGATCTTGAAGATTCGCTTGCCCCAGACCCGAAATGTGAAGATCTGGAGAATCACCGAGACCGCCTCCATGACATAGAGCCCCCCGAGCGGGATCAACAGCAGCTGGGTGTTGGTGAGCAGGGCCATCGCGGCCAGAGCTCCGCCGATGGCTTGCGAGCCGGTGTCTCCCATGATGATGCGAGCCGGCGCCGCATTCCACCACAGAAATCCGAGCACAGCGCCAACAACTGCTCCGGCCAACATGGCGAGGTCCTGAGCGCCGTCGACTTTGTAGAAGTTCAGGTTGCGGTATTGCCAGAACGCGATGAGCACATAGGCGCCAAATACCAGACCGGCGCTGCCGGCGACCAGCCCATCGAGCCCGTCGGTGAAGTTGACTGCGTTGGCGGCTCCGGTCAGTAGGAACAGGACCAGCAGGGCGTACAGCCACGGGCCGAGATCGATACCGATACCGCGGGTAAATGAGAGCTCCGTGCTGGTGTCGAGCGCCACCGCTCCCCAGGCGAAAAGGACGGCAACCACCAGCTGGCCGAGGAATTTCCACCGTTTGGAGAGACCCATGTTCTGCTTGCGGGCGTGTTTGGCATAGTCGTCGAGGAAGCCAATCAGGCCCATCCCCACTAGAGCCATGAGGGCGAGAAGACCCTGACCGGGGAAGGCGAGAACCCGAAGGTTGAGACCGACACCCCACTCCCAGACGCGGATGTGGGCGAGCGTGAATCCGACGACAACGGCAACGATGATCACCACACCACCCATGGTGGGCGTGCCCCTCTTGTGGTAGTGACCTTCGAGCTCTTGTTGGATGAACTGTCCGATGTTGCGGTCTCGCAGCACCCTGATCGCGACCGGGGTCGCGAAAAGCGAGATGACAAAGGCGATGGCGACCGCGATCAGGATCGATATCACGCGTCGACCTCCGCCGCCAGGCGCAACGCCAGGCCCTCCAGACCGACAGCGCGGGACGCCTTGACCAGCACGACGTCTCCGTCGTCGACGAGCCCGGTCACAATTCTGTAGGCGGCATCCGGATCGGTGACATTGCGCCCGATGGCGCCCGCTCCAGCAGCGATGCCCGGTTCGTCACCGATCGTGATCACATTGGCGAAGCCCAGGTCGGCGGCCAGCCGGCCGATCCGTTCGTGCTCGGTCCGTTCGATCGGGCCAAGCTCTGCCATGGTGCCGAGGACGGCGATGTGGCGTCCCGGCATCTCTGCCACTGTTCTCATCGCTGCTTCCACTGAATCCGGGTTTGCGTTGTAAGCATCATTGACCACGGTGAATCGTCCGCGGTGGATTTCCATCCGCCACCGGGAACCCGTGGCAGATTCGAGACCGGAACAGAGCGTGTCCAGATCGACCCCGACGGCGAGCCCTGCCCCCACCGCTGCCGCAGCGTTCAGGGCCTGGTGGGCACCGGCGATCCGCAGCCGGAGGGAAAGCGAACGGCCGCCTGCGGCCAGGTCGAACGTGGGATAGCCGTGATCGTCGACGACGACGTTGCCAACACGGACATCGGCGCCGTCCTCGATGCCAAAGGTCACGACGGGGCCACGACGATCACGGTGAAGGCGGGGCTCGGCTGCCGGAACGACTGCGGTTCCTGCCGGGTCGAGTGAGGCGATCAGCTCGTACTTGGCGTCCGCGAGGTCGTCGGTCGTGCCGAACGTCTCCAAATGGACGACGCCGAGGTTTGTGACTATTGCCACATCGGGACGCACCGCCGGCATGAGATATGTGATGTGCCCCCGTCCTCTCGAGCCGACTTCAACGACCAGATAGCGGGCATCCTTGGGGGTGCCCAGCACGGTGAGGGGTACCCCGACCTCGTTGTTGAACGAGCGTGGCGACGCCCAGGCTCCGGGCAACGCCGCCGCCAGCAGGTCTTTCGTCGATGTCTTCCCGGACGAGCCGGTGACGGCGACCACGGGCACATCGATGTCGCGGCGTGCGATGGCCGCGAGATCACGCAGAACCTGCAACGTATCGGCTGCGACGATCCGCGGTATCCCGGAAACGTCGGTCCGGCTGGTGACCACAGCAACGGCGCCGGCCGCGACCGCGTCGGTGACGAAGGCGTTCCCGTCGAACGCCTCCCCGGCAATCGCTATGAAGAGGTCACCGGGAGCAACGGCGCGTGAATCGGTGGTGACCCGGGTGACCGTGACTCCCGAGTCGTCCCGGGCCTCGAGGCCCAGGTCTGCTGCAAGCGACGCCAGCAGGCGCGGGATCATGTGGCGTCTCCCTCGAGTCGAGCCAGCTCTTCCCTGGCTACAGCAGAGTCGTCAAACGGCAGCGTCCGGTCTGCGAACTCCTGGCCGGTTTCGTGGCCTTTACCGAGAATCAGCACGGCATCTCCCGGAACGGCCTGCTCGAGGGCGCCCTTGATGGCCAGCCGCCGGTCGGGCTCCACCGTCACGTCGATCCCGGCAGGGACACCGGAAAGCATCTGCGCCTCGATGTCCTTCGGGTTCTCCGAGCGCGGGTTGTCGGTGGTCACAACGGCGACGTCGGCGACGGTGAGAGCGCGGCCCATCAGCGGGCGCTTCTCCCGATCACGGTCACCCCCGGCGCCGACGATGGCGATAACCCTGCCTTTGATCAGATTGCGTGTCTCGGCGATGACGCTGGCAATGGCGTCGGGGGTGTGGGCATAGTCGACGACGACCCAGATCCCGCGGTCGTTGGGGATGGTGTTGTATCTGCCGGGCACGGGCGGCATGGCGGCGAGGCGGGCAACCGAACCATCGAGATCCCACCCCTGCAACCGGGCGCAGGTGAGCGCGACCGCGGCGTTGGCGACATTGAAACGACCGGCGAGAGCGATGATCACGTCGACCGTCCTCGCGGCGATGTCCAGTGAGAACTCTGTGTGCTCCGGCGTCTCGCGGCCGAGGTGAACGGTCACGTCACAGGTGTCCTCGGTCCCTACCGTGATGATCGGCAGTGCGGTCTCCTCCGAGAGGCGCTTGCCCCAGGCATCGTCGGTCCAGATGACCGCCTGCGGTGCCCACCGTCTGGCGAAAAGCTTCGCCTTGGCCGCGTAGTACTGCTCCATCGTGTGGTGGTAGTCGAGGTGGTCCTGAGAGAGATTGGTGAAGGCGACCAGATCGAACTCGGTCCCGTTGACACGACCGAGCTCCATGGCGTGTGACGACACTTCCATCGCAACGTCTGTGATTCGGCCTCGATCGAGCAAACTGCGGAAGATACGTTGCAGATCGCTCGACTCTGGCGTGGTTCGCGGCGAGACATCCAGATCGTCGAGGTTGGCGCTGACAGTGCCAATTACGGCCATCTCCCGGCCGGTGGCAGGCGCCATCGCCGCCAGCATGTGTGCCACGGTCGTCTTGCCGTTGGTCCCGGTGATCCCGACCACGTGCAGCTCACGCGCCGGCCATCGCTGGACCGCAGCCGCGGCCCAGCCAAGCGCCGCCCGGCTATCACCAACGAGCAAGAACGGCACGTTCTGCCGCGGGCGCTCCTCGACTACGACAGCGACGGCTCCCCTGTCGAGGGCGCTCTCGATGAAGTCATGGCCGTCGGCGCGAGCTCCGCGGATCGCGACGTAGAGGCTCCCCGGAGTGATGGCACGGCTGTCGAAATGGACATCTGAGACGGCGACGTCATCCCCATGCCGGGTCACGTCGAGGTGGTCGCCGATCGCTTCGGCTACCAGGGTTAGGCGAACGGGCTGATGGTCACTGGCCATTTGGTGGAACTCCGAGTGCCTGGAGAGCCTTCTCGGCAACCTCAGCAAACACCGGAGCGGCCGAGACGCCACCGAACTTGTTCTCGACCATGCGCCCATCTTCCTCGACCGAACCTTGCGGCGAGTCGAGGACGACGGCTACAACTATCTGTGGGTTGTCGATCGGAGCGATCCCGATGAACGAGGCGATCCGGTCCTGGTCGCTGTATACGCCCTCATCGGGGAGGAACTTCTCGGTGGTACCGGTCTTGCCACCGATCCTGTAGCCGGCGACGGTGGCCCTGCCTCCCGTGCCCTGGTCGACAACCGCGAACAGAAGCGCACGCATCTCGGCGGCAGTGTCCTGGCGGAGCACGGGGCGTTGGCTGGGTACGGTCACTTCACGTGACCCGTCCGGGTTGATCATCTCGCTAACGACGTGCGGCTGGATCCAGATTCCGTCGTTGGCGATAGTGCCGAACACCGCGGCCATCTGTAGCGCGGTGACATCTACCCGGTAGCCGATGGCCGTCGAGGCGCCCGCGGTAGCCGATACCCAGTCCTCGACCGGATGCAGCAGACCGGGAACCTCACCAGGGATGGAGTCGCCTGCGACCTGGCCGAGACCGAAGGCCTGGAGGTACTGGTAATGAAGGGCGTTGCCGAGCTTCTCTTGAATCTGAATAGTGCCTACGTTCGACGAGTTGGTGAGGATCTCGGCCACACTCATGACCCGATTGTCGGTGCGGCCAACGTCGGTATATGGCTCGGACTTGCCGTCGACCTCGTATTCGGCAGGGACCAACCAACTGTCCTGTGGCGTGACGATCCCCTGGTCGAGGGCAGCCGAGACTGTGACGACCTTGAGCGTCGAGCCCGGCTCGTAGACATCGGTGACCGCCCGATCCCGAACCGCGTTCGGGTCGATGCTCGATCGATCGTTGGGGTCAAACGTCGGGTACGACGCCATCGCCAGGACCTCGCCGGTCCTCGGATTGAGCACCACGATCGTGGCCGCTTGGGCGCCGGTGTCGGCGACGGCGTTGGCAGCCGCCTGTTGCGCGACGTATTGGATCTCACGGTCGATAGTGGTCCGGATGTCATAGCCGGCAATTGCCGGTTCGATCTCGAGGTCCCCGAGCGGGATGGGGACGCCGTCGGGATCACGTTCGAGTATGCGTGTGCCCGGGACGCCGGTCAGAAGCTCGTCGTACTGGGACTCGAGCCCCTCGAGGCCGGTCTGAGAGTCCTGCTGGACGAAACCGACCAGTTGCGCGGCCAGATTCCCGGCGGGATACACACGGTAGGGCTCGTTCTGTATGTATATGCCGTCCAATTCGTTGTCCTGGATGGCGGAACGCACCTGATCGGCAACCGCAGGATCAACGTGTCGAGCCACGTAGGCGAATTTCGACTCGGGCTGATCGAATCGCTGGGTCAGCTGGGCCACGTCACCGTCTACCAACGGTGCCAGCACCTCGGCGGTTCCCGCGGGATCTGTGATCTGGGAAGGATCTGCGACAACGGTGGGCAGATCGACTGTGACCGCCAGTTCGATCCCGTCGCGGTCGAAGATCGTGCCCCGTTTGGCCGGGATGTCCTCGACGTGAATCCGCTGGTTCTCCCCATCGGCCATGAACTGCGCGGCCTCGACGACCTGAACCTGGAACAACCGGTATCCGATTCCGATCCAGGCGAGGATGAAGACAACTCCTACGACGACGACTCGTAGGTCGCGAATGCGCCAGGTCGGGCGCAGCACGTCAGGACCCGGGCGGATCTGGGAGCCCGTTGCTTCCCAGGCCGCCAGCGATCGGCCGAATCAGGAACGCGTCATAGCACCGTCGGGTCATACCCGTTGGCCCGGTCATGGCTGTGCGCTCAGGATTGCCTTTAGTTGCGCCCACCGGTAGTCGGGGTCGAGCTCGTCGACACTGACTACAGGCACCTGGAGCGCCACTCGTTCATCCGGGTAAACCATTCCGAGGTCGGCAATCTCCTGATCGAGGGCGGCGGGGTCCTCCATCTCGGCGAGCTGCATGCGAAGTTGAAAGTGCATTTGCTCCTGGGCTGTGATCTGATCGTCCAGCTTCTGAATCTCGAATGCCGAGTTGTCGAGCGAGATCCGCGAATAGATCAGGCCGAAGAACGCAACGGTGACCGCAAGCGCAAAGATGACCCAGTGGCTGATCTTGGTCCGGCGCGGGCGTGCCGAACCGGGAATGACTTCGAGGCCGGGGCGGGCTACCGGGCGCGGCTGTACCAGCGTCATGACTTCACCTTCTCGACAACACGCATGAGCGCAGACCGGGCACGAGAATTGGCCGCGATCTCCGCCTGGCTGGGACGCATGGGGTGGCGGACGGGCAGCTGTAGCTCTGCCGTCTTTCCGCAGATGCATACGGGGAAGTCGGGCGGGCATTCGCAACCGGTGCTGCCGGCGGCGAAGCGTCTCTTGACCATACGGTCCTCGAGAGAGTGGTAGGCGATCACCAGCACCCTCCCACCGGGACGCACCCAACGGATCGCTGCCTCAAGACCAAGCTCGAGCGCGCCCAGTTCATCGTTGACCGCGATCCTGATGGCCTGGAAAGTCCGTCGAGCGGGATGCTTGCGACGACGGAGCGCGGCAGGGACCGCGGCTGCGACCACGCCGGCAAGCTGTTCGGTGTCCGTGATTGGGCGTGCGGCGACGATGGCTCGAGCGATCCGCCCAGCCATGCGCTCCTCGCCGTACCTTCTGAGGACGTCAGCGAGGTCATCCACAGGCCACTCGTTGACGATTGTGTATGCCCCAAGTTCGGCGTCGCGGTCCATCCGCATATCGATTGGCCCGCGACGCCGATAAGAGAAACCTCGCTCGGCCTCGTCGAACTGATGGGAGGAGACTCCGAGGTCGAGTAGAAATCCATCGATGCAGGAACCGTCATCGGCGCCCCGCTTCTGACAGATCTCGGACGCTATCGCGTCGAGAGATGCGAAATTGGCCCGGATCAGCCGTACGTCGCCCTCGACCCGGTCCCGTGCTATCGCGTCGGGATCCCGGTCGATCGCCACGACCCTTATCCCGGGGAACGCCTCCAGTAACGCTCGAGTGTGTCCCCCGCCGCCGTAGGTGGCGTCGACCACCAGGCGCGGTGAAACCGGTCGCAGCATCTCCACGACCTCGGTCACCATCACGGGTACGTGATATGGGTTCTGATCCATGGTCAGCCCCCCGGAGCGCTGGCGCCAAAGTGGAAGCGGGCGGAGTAAGGGGCCTCCCGATTGGCATCCGGGGGACTGGCCATGAGCCAGAACCTTTCTTGTCTTCCGGCATTTCGTTTACCGGCATTTCGTGTTCTGTCAACTTGCGGTGGCTCATATCCGCTCGCCACCAAGACCGAGCACTTCCTCGATACCCGTGTAGTACTCGTCGGCTTCTGCTTCCTCGTTCCCCCAGACCTCGGTCGACCAGATCTCGATCCGATCCCCCGAGCCAACCACCGTGGCGTCCTTGACCATTCCTGCGAATTCCCGCAGTTTCTCCGGAATCGGAATACGACCCTGCTTGTCCAGAGAGACGTTGTTCGCACCCGCAAAGAAGGACCGCTTGAACTTGCGGGCTCGCCGGTCGGTGGTGGGAAGGCTGCTTACCCGCTCGTACTCCTGTTGCCAGGCTTCGGGTGGCCACACGTAGAGACAGCGTTCCTGCCCTTTGGTGATGACGCAGTCGTCGTTGAGGAGTTCCCGGAACTTACGCGGCATTACCAGACGCCCCTTTGCGTCCAGCGTGTGCTCGTACGTCCCCAGAAACATGGAAATACGTCTCCATCTCTTGCATCATCTCCCACGGAGCCCCACCCTATCCCACTACGCGCCACAATGCAACCCTTTTCAGCCCTGGCGAACCCCCTGATGACACATATGAGGCGTTCGACCCACCACCGGGTGTTTTCGGGTGTCGTCCGGTACGATCTGCGCCCCAGCAGCGGAGGCATCGATGAGGCTTTGGCAGCAGGCAATGATCAGCCTGGCGCGGTCCGCACGAATCACCGACCTCGTCCAGAACCGCGGGGCGTTCCGCGGCCTGGCATCGAGATTCGTCGGTGGAGCGTCTCCAGACAGAGCGCTCGAGACCGCACACCGGCTCAATGGCCACGGCATCTCATCTTCTCTGTTCTATCTCGGGGAATATGTCGAGGATCCAGCCGTCATCGATGAGACGGTCCGGCATCTCGACGCAGTGCTGGCGGGGCTGGCCGACGCGGGCCTCGACCTGCACGTCTCGGTGGATCCGACACAACTCGGGCTGCTCATCGATGAGGAGACCTGTGCCGCCAATGTGCGTCGCATCGCCGCGATGGTCTCCGACCGAGCCCCGGGAAAGCAACCTCGCCCCGGCCGGGATGCAGTGATGCTCGACATGGAGGATCATTCGGTAACCGAATTCACCCTGCGCCTCCACGACCTATTGCGGACGGACGGGTTGCCTTTGGCCGTCACCGTGCAGAGCTATCTACATCGCGCCACGGACGACCTCAAAAGGCTGGCCGGACAAGGTGCGTTTGTGAGGCTGGTCAAGGGTGCGTTTGCCGAGTCGGCCGATGTTGCCGTCCGAACCAGAACGCAGATCGACAGCCGCTACCGCCGGGCCGCGGCCACGCTGCTGTCGCCTGCGTCGCGGGCGGCGGGGACGTATGTGTCTTTCGGGACACACGACGATGTCATCATCGAGGAGATCGCCCACATGGCCTCGGCCAACGGATGGAGTCGCGATAGCTTCGAGTTCGAGATGTTGTTCGGTGTCCGCCCGGAGCTGCACAGCGATCTCGTGTCCCGGGGACTCCGGGTGCGGCTCTACGTTCCATTCGGGCGAGATTGGTTTCCTTATGCAATCCGCCGGGTCGGCGAGTCACCACGCAATCTCCGGTTTGCGGTTGGCGCACTCGCCCGGCGTAGCTAGGTTCACAGCCATGCGACCTTTGCTCATCTGCCTCGGCATTCTCATACTCGGCCTGACGGCGTGCTCCGATCCGGCGGCCACGCCCACAACCACCGTCGAGACGACGACGAAAGTACCACCCGAGACCACCACTACGGCGGCGCCGGAGAGCACCACTACGGCGGCGCCCGCAGCGACTACAACGACCACAACATCCGCAGCACCCGAAACGACGACGACGGAACCAGCAGAGACCACCACGCTCCCCCCGTTTCCTCCGCCTCGCGAGTCGCTCGCGCACGGCGGTGAAGCCTGGGTCGTGATCCTTGCCGGAGCAGGGGACTTCGACGACCCGGTGCTGGATGAAGCAGTCACGGCGGCCGCCGACGCCGGCTACACCACAGGCGCCACCGATTGCGATTCCGGCGCCGCGGAGGCGCTCGGTATGCCGGCGGACGAACACGTCGTCAGCGTCAGCGTGTACTTCGAGACCGCAGCCGATGCCGAGGCCGCCCTCGTCGCCTTCGAGGCCCGCGGTGTGAGCGGGACCGTCGCCACAGTCACGACTTACTGTCTCGACTAGGCCGAGGGGCCGCTGTCAGTTGTCGTATCCGAGTTCGTTGAGAGCGTTGGCGACGACCTCAGCCCTTGCCGGGGACGATGACCATGAGGGTGACGGTACGGTTCTGTGCTCTTCCCAAGTACGACCGGTCGGGACGGCTCGCTGTCTCGTGTTCCCTTGATCCAGGTTTCGACCCGGTTTGTCTCGGCGGGGGAAACAGAAACTTGCGAGTGGAGACGAGCCCGAGCCGGGCCGGCAACGCCCGAGCCAAGCCGCCTGCCCGATCGCCGCTGCTGAGGGATAATGACGCCCGGGATGGAGGCAGGGCATGAATCACGAGAGGCATATCGACGCTGTCCAACGGCGTCGTGCGAGCCGGCCACGCGTTTCGCTTTGCTGGATTCTGGCAATCGCATTTTTGCTCGGTAGCTGCTCGGCCGACGAACCTGCACCGCAATGGGGAACCAACGCCGATACCTTCTTCGCTGAATGGGACGCTGCCTGGTCTGGCGCTGATCCCTACGACATAGTGCGCTTCTATGACACCGACGTCGTCGTCGGGCTCATCCAGGACTACCGCTCATTGTCTCTTGGCGCCGGGTTCAGCGACACGGCCGTAACCGGAGACGGACGCGCCTGGCTGACGGATTGGATCGACAAACAGATCGAGCCGCGGCAACGAGCCCTGGACCATGTGTACGTCGGTCGGTCCGAAGCGCTGGCGTTGGTCACGATCGATGAAGATGAGACGGCGGTCGCAGTGTCGATGACCGTCACCGACACATCGATCACTGCATCCACGGACATGAGATGGCGGGACGCTCATCTGCCCGGCGGCGCTCCCGACAATCGTCTCCAGTGGTTGGACGATTTGGCTACGACCTACGCGGCGGCCTGGACCACCGGTGACGAGAAACTGCGGGCGCTCTACCAGCCCGGGGCCACGATCGAGGCATTCTCTCAACCAGAGGTGGATTTGGATACCGCCCTGTCCATGGCCGACCTGAGGTATGGAGACGCTGTGGTCAGCGATGTGGCCACGGGCGAGCGCGCCGGTCCTGCACTCTTCATCGGACCCGACTCGGCCGCAATCGGTCTCGAAGCCAAGCGAGACGACGGTTGCCTGGTGCAGTCGGTGGTGCTTTTCACGCTCCAGGATCAGAAGATCGTGACGGAGAAGCGGCTACTCACCCCCGACTCGGTACGGCGATGCTTCGGCAACGATGCACCCGCCCGGGGTTGGTGGAACGCCCTGGCTGTCCCCGTACCCGTCGATGAACAGGTCAGCGGATCCGTAACCGCAAACGACGGAACTGAGATCACGATCGTCAACGGCACGCCCGAGCTCGAGCGGCTTCTCGAGTGGGGTCTGGGTCGCTTCGAGGCAACCGGTCTTCCGGCACCACGGCTGGCGTCGGCGACCTTTGCGCCGGTTCCCGCGTGTGCATCCGCCCCGGGCCTGGTGACCGAGACAGTCAAGGACAAGGCAGATCTGATCCTGTGCACCGACGCCTACGAGGCCTGCCTGCCAGACCGAGCATCGTGCACGGACTTTCAACCCAGCGTCCGGCTCGGCATGCTCCACGAACTCGGCCATGCCTGGCTGCTCGAGAATCTCAGCGCAAAGACTGAATCAGAGTTCCTGGCCCTCAATGACCTGTCGTCGTGGGGAGACCCCGCCCAGCCCTGGCACCGGCGAGGCGCCGAGCAGGCTGCCGAGACCATGGCTTGGGGCCTGCTCGAACAGCCGATCAGCCTGTTCCGCATCGGCAATCCGCCCTGCGAAACGATTGCGGCCGGGTTCGAGTTGCTGACGGGAACCGCATCGCTGCACGGTTGCGAAGGCTGACCGAACGGGCACGACAGAGCTGCCGCGTCCGTCGGCGGGTTTGGAATCTGGTGCGTACTGGGTTTGTTGGAGGCTCGTTCTATTGGTTTCCAGTCAGTTGTTTTGCTCGTTGTTGGGCATGGTAGGTGTCCTCGAATTCGGTCGGGGGGACGTCGTTGAGGTAGCTGTGGATCCGTTGGGTGT
>Ga0307417_10000890_pt1 | contig 12214 bp, 8 predicted proteins | sample SalMarWE160210MG_2_FD_202514 | JGI IMG/M metagenome (GOLD analysis project Ga0307417, IMG submission 202514) | Salt marsh sediment microbial communities from the Plum Island Ecosystem LTER, Massachusetts, United States - WE1602-10 | ecosystem: Environmental > Aquatic > Marine > Intertidal zone >...
TGCCTGACGAACGTAGCAAGCTCTAAATGGAATTGCAGCGGCAATTCAAGTTGATCGAAGATGTCGAAGTCAATTCGACAGTTTTGCAATGCGGCTGAGCTTTCGACTTTTTCAACAGAATCGGCCACAAGCAGACATTACCCGTCTACGTGATGCCCCACCGGTGGCTCGCGACAATCAAAAACTCGTACATGCAAACTCGCACATGCACGGCCTTCTGTGAGTGACTGCGAAACAATCTATGGCGAGCGGGCACGTTTGGCCCAACACGTCACTTGACCTTTGCAGTTGGCCGCAGCTCCTTGATAAATGCTTTAATGGCAAGTGTGAGTTGCCGGCCGGTTATACTGGCGTGATATGCGCTAATTGCAAAGTTATCGAGTTGATCAGGGTCAAGAGCAGCGGGCACGTTTCGCTTAATGCGCTGATATGCTGTTGCGAAGGACTCGAGAGTATTTTTAAGTTTATGGGCCGTCGCCTTTAATCGAGTGCCTGCCACAATGCTTTCGAACGCAAGGCGATGTTGATCGTCCTCTAAAATTACGCGATCACAGAGAACTGCCAAGCAATGCATACACCAACCAGCCTCCAAATGGTGACGGCATTGACACGTCATGTTGACGCGGCCTCGCCTGAGCCGCTCGGCACTGACCGTGACTCGTGCTCCGGCCTCATCGTAAAATGTCACGGCGGCGGGATTTTGCCGAAGTTCATGGAAGCGGAGCATGTTGCTAAAACCAGGATTACCTGCCTGGCTAATTTAGATGCCGACGGCGGAATTTTTTTCGACGGCGGCGCGAAATTATCTCCCGAACTAGATACCCGAGCGCAAAGGCAACTAGAACCCATACGATAGGATGTCGAAAAACCAAAATTTCCGCACCTGCGGCGGTGTCCCAAATGTTACTCAGTATTTGTGGTTTAATTTGTAACATTGCGTCGACGCACAAGCATTACGTGATGAAGCGGGTCACTCGTAAATAAGACAAACCCCGGGAAGCGCAGTATGTTTGCCGAGCGGCTTTGCCGATCGCTACCGAACGTAGAAAGAGGCAATTCTATTCGATAAATCCATTTTGATTGCATGCATCTAGTTTGCAATAATATTGGTTGCGTAACTTAAACGAGTAAGCTTAATTTTTGAAGCGCGGAACTTCCGGCCGCGTTAATTAAACAGGGCATGGTCACCGCGTAGCTGAGCCAAACTTGCTCGCGCGTCTCATCGATGCCGGAAATGTGGCAAAGCGCGGCCTCGACTTCCGCTTTTGCTCCGATGCCAGACTTATGGCTGGCCTTTAATAACCAATTGCCATCGGCGCGACCGCGCCTAAAGGCCGCCGGCCATGTAGCGCGGCAGCCAGCCTTCGAAGCGCTCGGCCAGCGCCTTGAGCATCAGCGGCTGCTCGCCGGGCAGCGCCAAGGCCTCGCCGCCGGTGACGCCGATTGACGTGGCCAACATGCCCGCCTCTTGCGCGCGCGCGAGCACGGCCTGCGCTTGCGCCGCCGGCACGGTGACGAGATAGCGCGCCTGGTCTTCGCCGAACCAATAAGCATGTGCCGGGATATCGGCCGGCGCCGCGCTGAGCGCCGCGCCGATGCCGGATACCATCGCCATTTCGGCCAGCGCGACCGCCAGCCCGCCGTCGGACAGATCGTGCGCCGCACTCGCCGTGCCGTCGAGGATCAGCGCGCGCACGAAATCGCCGTTCTCGCGCTCCTCGGTGAGATCGACCGGCGGCGGCGCGCCTTCCTCGCGCCCGCAGATTTCGCGCAGATACATTGACTGGCCGAGCCAACCGATGGTTTCGCCAATCAGCAGGATCGCCTCGCCTTCACGCTTGAAGGCAAGCGTTGCCGATTTCTGAAAATCGTCGAGCAGGCCGACACCGCCGATCGAGGGTGTCGGCAGGATCGCCTTACCGTTGGTCTCGTTGTAGAGCGACACGTTGCCCGACACGACGGGGAAATCGAGCGCCTTGCAAGCTTCGGCGATGCCGCGCACGCAGCCGACGAACTGGCCCATGATCTCCGGCCGTTCCGGATTGCCGAAATTGAGATTGTCGGTGACGGCGAGCGGCTTGGCGCCAACCGCGGTGAGATTGCGCCAGCATTCGGCCACCGCCTGCTTGCCACCCTCGAACGGATCGGCCTCGCAGTAGCGCGGCGTTACGTCGGTGGCGAGAGCCAGGCCCTTCGGCCCGTCCTCGACGCGCACGACGGCGGCGTCGCCGCCCGGGCGCTGTACGGTATTGCCGAGAATGATGTGGTCGTATTGCTCCCACACCCAGCGCTTGGAGCAGAGGTCGGGCGTGGCGATGAGCGTCTCCAACGCGCCGGCGATTGTTTCCGGCGCCGGTACCGAAGCAGCATTGATCGCCGCCGGCTTCTCCGCGCTGACGAAGGGGCGTTTGTATTCCGGCGCTTGATCGCCGAGCTCCTTGATCGGCAGGTCGGCCATGACATCGCCGTGGTGGCGCACGATGAAGCGTTTTGACGGCGTGGTCTCACCCACCACCGCGAAGTCGAGGCCCCATTTGCGGAAAATCGCTTCCGCTTCCTTCTCCTTCTCCGGCTTGAGCACCATGAGCATGCGCTCCTGGCTCTCCGACAGCATCATCTCGTAGGCGCTCATGCGCTCTTCCCGGCAGGGCACGGAATCGAGATCGAGGGTGACGCCGAGATCGCCCTTGGCGCCCATCTCCACCGCCGAGCAGGTCAGCCCCGCCGCACCCATGTCCTGAATGGCGATGACGCAGCCCTTGGCCATAATCTCCAGGCAGGCTTCCAGCAAAAGTTTTTCCGAAAAGGGATCGCCGACCTGCACGGTCGGGCGTTTCTCGTCGGTGCCCTCGCCGAACTCGGCCGAGGCCATCGACGCCCCATGAATGCCGTCGCGGCCGGTCTTGGAGCCGAGATAGACGATGGGCATGCCGACGCCAGAGGCGGCCGAATAGAAGATCTTGTCCTTGGCCGCGATGCCGACCGCCATGGCGTTGACCAGGCAGTTGCCGTCGTAGCGGGCGTGGAAGCGCACCGAGCCGCCAACCGTGGGCACGCCGAACGAATTGCCGTAGCCGCCGATGCCGGCGACCACGCCGGAGACGAGATGACGCGTCTTGGGATGCCCCGGATCGCCAAAGGACAGCGCGTTGAGGCAGGCGACCGGGCGCGCGCCCATGGTGAACACGTCGCGCAAGATGCCGCCGACGCCGGTGGCGGCGCCCTGATAGGGCTCGATAAAGCTCGGGTGGTTGTGGCTCTCCATCTTGAACACGCACGCCAAGCCATCGCCGATGTCGATGACGCCGGCGTTCTCGCCCGGCCCCTGGATCACGTGCGGACCCTTGGTCGGCAGCGAGCGCAGATGCACCTTCGATGACTTGTACGAGCAGTGCTCGTTCCACATGGCCGAGAAAATGCCGAGCTCGGTCAGCGTCGGCGCGCGGCCGATCAGATCGAGAATGCGCTGGTATTCGTCCGGCCTGAGGCCGTGCTCGGCGATCAGCGCGGGGGTAATGGGAGTCTCGTTGGGGATCATTGCATGGGCGGCCAGACAGGACGAGCGATCGATTTGAATTGCCGGATAGCAAGTGACCTTCGAACGTTTCGAGCGCTTCCGCCCGGGGCGTCAAGGCGCTGCATCACATCAGAACGCTCGGCGCGCAGTATTTCGATCGGCTCTAGTGTCTCTTTGTCAAGCAAGACTAGGAGGACAGCATCAAACTCCCCGTCAACTATTTTGCCAACGCGACCCCGATATTTGTCCGCAGACGAAACTGCTCTGCCCTTTATTTGAAACGCCTCCCGCTTTCCATCTGCACTGCAATAAGCGTCCACGCTTTTCGTCCGCGCTGGCGCGAGCACCAGTCCCAATTTTTCTGCGGCTTCATATTCAGCGATTTCACCAGTCACCCCAAGGGGTTTTCCGGTTAGTTGGTAATACGCGACAGCTACTCGTTTCGCTTGTTTTAGCAGCGCTTTCACAGCCTGCGCAGTGTTTTCAGTTTCAGCCACGTTATCAGTTACGCCGCCCGTTCCAGCGCTTCACACAGCCCCGCGAACAGCCCGCGCCCGTCGGTCGGACCGACCGCGCTTTCGACGTGGTTCTCCGGGTGCGGCATCATGCCGAGCACGTTGCCGCGCTCGTTGACGATGCCGGCGATGGCGTTGATGGCGCCGTTATGGTTCCAGTTCGGATCGATCATACCGTCGGGCGAGGAATAGCGGAAGATCACCCGGCCCTCGCCTTCCAGCTGCGCGATGGTCTCGCCGTCGGCGATGTAGTTGCCCTCGCCGTGCGCGATCGGCACGCGGATCACCTGGCCGGCATTGTAGCCGCGGGTGAAGGGCGTGTCGGAACGCTCGACCCGCAGATAAACGTCATGGCAGATGAAGCGCAGGTTCTCGTTGCGCATCAGCACGCCGGGCAGCAGCCCGGCCTCGCACAGAATCTGGAAGCCGTTGCAAACGCCGAGCGTGAGCCCCCCGTCGGCCGCGAATTTGCGTACCGCGTCCATGATTGGGCTGCGCGCGGCGATCGCCCCGCAACGAAGATAGTCGCCGTAGGAGAAGCCCCCCGGGATCACCACCAGGTCGCAGCCTGCGGGAAGCTCTTTCTCGGTGTGCCAGACCATGGCCGGCTCAACGCCGGAAATGAGCCGAATCGTGCGCGCCATGTCGCGCTCGCGATTGATGCCGGGGAAAACGAGGACGGCGGATTTCATTCGGTCAATGCCTGCTCCTCTTACCCTCTCCCCCCCTTGGGAGAGAGGGTGGTCCGAGCATCGCTTGCGATGCGAGGACCGGGTGAGGGGGATATTTCAACTCGAAGCTTGCCCCCTCACCCGGCTCGCTTCGCTCGCCACCCTCTCCCACAAGGGGAGAGGGTCAAAAGAGTCATCCCAGCACGTCCACCCGGTAGTTCTCGATCACGGTATTGGCCAACAGCTTGTCGGCGGCCTGCTTGAGCAGAGCCTCGGCCTTGGTCGGGTCGGCGCCTTCGAGTTCGATGTCGAACACTTTGCCCTGGCGCACGGCGGTAACGCCCATAACGCCGAGCGAGCGCAGCGCGCCTTCGATCGCCTTGCCTTGCGGATCGAGAATGCCTGACTTGAGGGTGACGGTGACGCGGGCTTTCATGAACGTGATTTACCGCATGAATCGCGAAAGTAGGCCGACAATAAGCCAGCTATCCACGCCTAAACTATGGGCAAACGGAGCGTAGGCAAGGCCGCTCTCCGTTCGTTCCCGCGCAAGCGGAAACCCAGGGGCCAAAAACTGCGGCCTCGATTTAGGGCTCTGGGTCCCCGCTTGCGCGGGGACGAACGGTTGACGATGCGCTAATGCTAGCCTTTCACCAGCACGGGGCCCGCCCCGCGCGGGGGCTCGCCCTCGTTCATGATGCCGAGGCGCTTGGCGACTTCCGTGTAGGCCTCCACCAGCCCGCCAAGGTCGCGGCGGAAGCGGTCCTTGTCGAGCTTGTCGTTGGTCTTGATGTCCCACAGCCGGCACGAGTCGGGGCTGATCTCGTCGGCCACGACGATGCGCATCACGTCGTTTTCCCACAGCCGGCCGGTCTCCATCTTGAAGTCGACCAGGCGGATGCCGACGCCGAGGAACAGGCCGGACAGGAAATCGTTGACCCTGATGGCCAGCGCCATGATGTCGTCGATCTCCTGCGGGCTCGCCCAGCCGAAGGCGGTGATGTGCTCCTCCGACACCATCGGATCGTTGAGCGCATCGTTCTTGTAATAGAACTCGATGATGGAGCGCGGCAGCTGGGTGCCTTCCTCGATGCCGAGGCGCTGCGACAGCGAGCCGGCGGCGACGTTGCGCACCACCACCTCGAGCGGAATGATCTCCACCTCGCGAATCAACTGCTCGCGCATGTTGAGACGGCGGATGAAGTGGGTCGGAACCCCGATATCGTTGAGATGCTGGAATACGTATTCGGAGATCCGGTTGTTAAGCACGCCCTTACCTTCAATCACCTCGTGCTTTTTGGCATTGAAGGCGGTCGCGTCATCCTTGAAGTGCTGGATCAACGTTCCGGGCTCGGGGCCTTCATAGAGGACCTTCGCCTTGCCTTCGTAAATGCGGCGGCGGCGACTCATCGGGGTATACCGTGGTTTTTGAAAGTCCATCGGATTTGCCGTGGCTCCTGCTTAATGACGTCTTAAAGATCCGCGGCGGCGGGACCGGACATTTCGCGGAGCGCGCGAGAACGGTCCGGGCACGAGGTCAACCTAGCCGATCGATTGCGGCAGCACAATCGAGGGACGGTCACGTTTTCCACCTCGTACTTTCGCCGCAAATTTCCGGCCGGATGTTGCCTTGACGCTGGCGCGGCGATATGCAAGGCGCAAGCGGCCTATGTATGCAAGCGACCGGCCGGTCGCAAGCGGTGATTTGCGAACAGCGAGGGCGGCCATGGCGACGAGCTTCGACAAGCGCGAGGAAGGCTTCGAGAAGAAATTCGCGCATGATGAGGAATTGCGGTTCAAGGTGATGGCCCGCCGCAACAAGCTCCTGGGGCTCTGGGCCGCGGGCCTGCTCGGCAAGAGCGGGGCGGACGCGGACGCTTATGCCAAGGAGGTCGTGATCGCCGACCTGGAAGAAGCCGGCGAAGAAGACGTCGTGCGCAAGCTCACCAAGGACCTCGAGGGTAAAGCCACCGACCAACAGATTCGCGCGCAGATGAGCGAATTGCTGGCGCAGGCGGTCGTGCAAGTCCAAAAGAGCGGCTGAGGTGGCCGCCTTCGCTCTCGCCGGCCGTTTGCGTGCCGGTGAACCCGTTTTTTCCGCCTGGTGCACGCTCGCCTCGCCGCTCGCCGCCGAAACGATCGCGCGCGAGGGCTTCGCCGCCGTCGTGCTCGACGTCCAGCACGGACTATGGGACACCGCTGCGCTGATCGCCGGCATCGCCGCACTGCATCACGCAAACGCTGCGCCGGTGGTGCGCATCCCGCTCAACGATTTCGCGTTTGTTTCGCGCGCGCTCGACTTCGGCGCCGAGGCGATCATCGCGCCCATGATCAACAGCGCGACCGATGCGCGGCGCTTTGCAAGCGTCGCCAAGTTTCCGCCGGCAGGTGAGCGCAGCTGGGGCCCGCAGCGCGCCATGATGCTGCAAGGCCGCACCGTCACCACCGACTACCTGCGCGAGGCCAACGCGGCGACGCTGACGCTGGCCATGATCGAGACGGCGGCCGCGCTCAATGAGGTGGACGACATTGCCGCGACCGAGGGCATCGACGCGCTGTTCGTCGGCCCTTATGACCTTTCAACCGCGCTCTCGGCCGGCAGCGCGCAGGACGTGAGCGCGCCGGAGGTCGAGCGCGCCATCGATAAGATCTGCGCGGCCGCCAATAAAGCCGGCAAGATTCCGGGCATCTATTGCAGCAACGCCGCGCGCGCGCTGGCGATGGCCAAGCGCGGGTTCAAATTCATCACCATCGGCAGCGATCTCGCCATCGTGCGCGCGGGCGCGGCGGGGATTTTGCAGGCGTTGAAGGGCTAAGCGAAACCTTCCGCTCATTCCCGCGAAAGCGGGAATCCAGGATACTCGCACGGGTTTGATTTAAGAACTGGATCCCCGCTTTCGCGGGGACGAGCGGGTGAGCTAGCCGATCGCCGCCGCGAGCTTGTCCAGCGCCGCCGCCACATCCTTCTCCACCTCCGCCGCCCTCACCTCCACCACCCGGTAGCCGCGCTCGACAAGATAAGCGCGTTTGTCGGCGCGGCCCGCTTGTGCCTCTGCGCTTTCCTGCGGCGGCACCAGGTCGATGACGCATTTGAGCGGGAAGGAGACGAAATCGGTGATGTGCGGACCGACCGGCACATGGCGCTTGAATCCGCGGCCGGCAAAGCGGCGATCGTTGGTGAGCGCCTGCCACAACAGGCGCTCAGCCTCGGTCGGATTCCGCCGCAGCAGCCGCGCCAGCCCACGCGCCGGACTGCGCCCCTGCCGCCCGCCGGTATTTTGCTCGGCGATCAAGGCGCGCAGGCGCGTGGCTTCATCGGCGTCGAGCACGCCGCCGCGCGCCGGCCCCTTGCGCCCCTGCGCGATTGCCATAAACACGCCGTGCAGCGTGCGCAGGTCCTGTTGCGACGGCATCATGCGCGTGAAGATGTTGCGCAAATTGATGCGCATGGTGGCGCGCTTTTCTTCCGGGCGGAAAAACTCGACCTTTTCCAGCTCGCGCTCCAGGTCCGCAAAGAAAGCGTCGAATTGTTGCTTGGCCGCCGGCGGCGATTTTTGCGGCATGGTGAAGGGCAATTCGCCTCCACCCGCGACCATGAACCATTCGTAAGCGACCACCGCCACCGCCTGCGCCAGATTGAGCGAGGCGAAGGCCGGATTGACCGGCAGCGTGACGATGCGGTCTGCGAGCGCGACCTCGTGGTTCTCCAGGCCGATGCGCTCCCGCCCGAACACGATGGCGACGGTTTCGCCGGCGGCCACGCGCGGCGCCATTTCGACCGCCGCCTGATCGGCGCCAATTACCGGCTTGGCCTGGTCGTGGCCGCGCGCGGTGGTGGCGAGCACGAATGAACAATCGGCGATCGCGTCTACGAGGCTGTCGTAGAGCGCGGCCGCGTCGAGCACGCGGTCGGCACCCGAGGCCATCGCGCGCGCCTTCTCGTTCGGCCAGCCTTGCCGCGGTTTGACTAATCTCAAGCGCGACAAGCCGAAATTGGCCATGACGCGGGCGGCGGCGCCGATATTCTCGCCGAGCTGCGGCTCGACCAGCACCACGATCGGCGCCGGGGCCTCGATCCAGCGCTTGGTCTTGTCGGTGCCGGCGCCCGGCATGGAATACTCCTCAAGGACCTCCCGGGGTCCCGCAGGCGCAGCCCCTGCCCAAGCCAACAGCGAACGTCAAGCCGCGCCGCTCCATCCGGTGCCGGCGGTCATCTCGCACCTGCTAACAAGGCTTTCACCAGCGGAGTGCGGATGCTATAGGGCGCGCGCCGAACCCCCGTCAGTCGAATTCCGGTTGGCGGTGTCCACGCCGAGAACAATTCATTTGAGGGCCCGCGGGAGAAGCCATCCCACCGGGCCCATCAATGTTCAGTTTCCGGTCGGCCCAACAAGCACGGCGACCTGAGGTGCAAGCATGCCAGATCTCGAAATCGTGTGGACAAAGGTCGATGAAGCCCCGGCGCTTGCGACCTATTCCCTGCTGCCGATCGTCGAAGCCTTCGTGGGCGCAGCGGGTGTGTCGGTGAAGCTGAAAGACATCTCGCTGGCTGGTCGCATCCTCGCCAATTTCCCCGAGAAGCTCACCCCGGCGCAACGGATCAACGACGAACTCGCCGAACTCGGCGCGCTCGCGATGCAGCCCGAGGCCAACATCATCAAGCTACCCAACATCTCCGCCTCGATCCCGCAGCTCAAGGCCGCGATCAAGGAACTGCAAGGCAAGGGCTACGACGTTCCGGACTATCCGGACAACGCCGCGACGGAAGCCGAGAAGGACATCAAGTCTCGCTACGCCAAGGTGCTCGGCAGCGCCGTCAACCCCGTGTTGCGCGAGGGCAATTCCGACCGCCGCGCCGCCGCCGCCGTCAAGCAATACGCGCGCAACCATCCGCACAAGATGGGCGCCTGGAGCTCGGATTCCAAATCGCACGTGGCGCACATGCCGGGCGGCGATTTCTATGGCTCGGAAGTTTCGACCACCGTCGCGTCGGCGACCAACGCCCGCATCGAGCTGGTCGGCGCCGACGGCGCCGTCACGGTGCTGAAGGCGAAGACGCCGCTTGATGCCGGCGAGATCATCGACGCGGCGGTGATGAGCCGCAAGGCGCTGCGCGCCTTCTTCGCCGACCAGATCGAAGCCGCCAAGAAGGAAGGCGTGCTGTTCTCGCTGCACCTGAAGGCGACCATGATGAAGATTGCCGATCCCATCGTATTCGGCCACGCCGTTTCCGTATTCTTCGCCGACGTGTTCAAGAAGCACGCCGCCACGCTGAAGCGTCTCGGCGTCAATCCCAACAACGGCTTGGGCGATCTGCTGACGAAGATTGAGACGCTGCCGGAAGCCGAAAAGAAAGCGATCAAGGCCGACATCGCGGCCGAGTACGCGAAACGACCCGGCCTCGCCATGGTCAATTCCGACAAGGGGATCACCAACCTGCACGTGCCGAGCGACGTGATCGTCGATGCTTCGATGCCGGCGATGATCCGCGAAGGCGGCCACATGTGGGGCGCCGACGGCAAACTGCACGACGTCGACGCCGTGATCCCGGATCGCAGCTACGCAACGCTCTATCAGGCGACCATCGAGGACTGTAAGGCGCACGGCGCGTTCGACCCCAAGACCATGGGCTCGGTTGCGAACGTGGGGTTGATGGCGCAGAAGGCCGAAGAATACGGCTCGCACGACAAGACGTTCGAAATTCCCGCGGACGGAACGGTCCGCGTCGTCGCCGATGACGGCAAGGTGCTGCTGGAGCGTCCGGTCGAGACCGGCGACATCTTCCGCATGTGCGAGGCCAGGGACGCGCCGATCCAGGACTGGGTCAAGCTCGGCGTGCGCCGCGCGCGCCTCACCGGCACCCCGGCGGTGTTCTGGCTCGACGCCAAGCGCGCGCATGACGCCCAGGTCATCGCCAAAGTCGAGAAGTACCTGAAGGATAAAGACACCGCGGGGCTCGACATCCGCATTCTGTCGCCGGTCGAAGCGATGAAGTTTTCACTCGAGCGCATCCGCAAGGGGCAGGACACGATCTCCGTCACCGGCAACGTGCTGCGCGACTATCTGACCGACCTATTCCCAATCATGGAGCTCGGCACATCGGCCAAGATGCTGTCGATCGTTCCGCTGCTGGCGGGCGGCGGTCTTTTCGAGACCGGTGCCGGCGGCTCGGCGCCCAAGCACGTGCAGCAGTTCCAGGAAGAGGGCTATCTGCGCTGGGATTCGCTCGGCGAGTTCCTCGCCCTCGGCGCCTCGCTCGAACATCTGGCGCAGACCTACAAGAACGCCAAGGCGCAGATTCTCGCCGAGACGCTCGACACGGCCATCGCAAAGTTCCTCGAGTTCAACCGCAATCCTGCGCGCAAGGTCGGCCAAATCGACAATCGCGGCAGCCATTTCTACCTCGCCCTCTACTGGGCTCAGGCGCTGGCCGCGCAGACCAAGGACGCGGAGCTGCAAGCCCGCTTCAAACCGCTGGCCGAGACGCTCGCCAAGAACGAGGCCAAGATCAATGCCGAACTGATCGGCGCGCAAGGCAAGCCGGTCGACATCGGTGGTTACTACGTGCCCGATGATGCCAAGGCATCGGCCGCGATGCGGCCGAGCGCGACGCTGAACGCCGCGATCGCCGCGCTCTGACGCGCGGTCCGACGGCGGCGGACGTCTCCGAGGCTATGAGTGGACGAGAATTTGAAGAAGGCGATGGCCTGATCCCTCTCCCGCAAGCGGCGGGAGGAATTAGGAACTCACCTTGATCTCCTCCTTCACGATGTCGCCCTTGGGGCTGACCACCTCGCGGCCGACGCGCTTTTCCACCACGTCCTTGATGCGCTTGGCTATGCGCGGGTCGCGCTGCATCAGCGCGCGCAAATGCTGGGCGTCGAGCACCAGCAAATTGGTGCGGGTCGTGGCCACCGCGGTGGCGGAGCGCCGTGCGCGGCGCAACACCGCCACCTCGCCGAAGAACTGGCCGACGCCGAGCCGCAGCCGCTCCTTCTTGAGCGCCACCTCGACTTCGCCGGAAGCGATGAAATACATCGAATGGGCCGGGTCGCCGGCATGCACCACCGCTTCGCCGGCTTCCGCCACCTGCGCGCGCAACAATCCCATGATGTCGGAAATGGCGGCGGCATCAAGCTCGGCGAACAGCGGCACGCGCGCGATCATACCCCAGGTGACGATGAAATTGCGGCGGTGAATCAGGTCGGCAAACGCAGTGGCGATGATGCCGACCGGCAACGCGATAACGATCAAGCCAAAAAAGATGGTGCAGGTAGCGATCAGCTTGCCGAGCCCCGTCACCGGCACCACATCACCGTACCCGATGGTGCCGAGCGTGACGATCGCCCACCACAAAGCTTCCGGAATGGTGCCGAGCTTGTCAGGCTGCACGCGACCTTCGGCGAGGTGCATCGCGGTGGCGGCCACCAGCGCGATGCCGAGCGTGATCACCAGGCAGCCGAACAACGCCCGGCGCTCGCGGTAGAGCACATCGAGCAGCGAGCGCATGG
>Ga0307417_10000891_pt1 | contig 12210 bp, 10 predicted proteins | sample SalMarWE160210MG_2_FD_202514 | JGI IMG/M metagenome (GOLD analysis project Ga0307417, IMG submission 202514) | Salt marsh sediment microbial communities from the Plum Island Ecosystem LTER, Massachusetts, United States - WE1602-10 | ecosystem: Environmental > Aquatic > Marine > Intertidal zone...
GCGATCACTTTCTCGGCGGTGAAGTAGCCGCCTCCGGCTGCGCACCAGACGTTGATGCCGGCCGAGTCGGCCACCAGCACCCAGACGTCCACCCGGCCGTCGATAGCCTGCACCAGCCGGCGCACGGTCAGGTCGAAATTGCCAGTCACCAGCACAGGCGAATTCTCATCGGGCTGGCCGACCGCATATAGTCCCGGCTTGACTTTGGGATAAGGGGGGATGATGCGGAAGAACAGCAGCCACAAGTCGAGCAGCAGGGTGCGTAGGGTAACGCGGTGTTCCAGTCGCCCGATAACCCCGGCCGGTAATTCGACTTGTTTTTCTTTGTCTCCCACCACCGATTGGATTGCGCAGGGCAGGCAGCAGGTGGCAATGCCGTCATGCCCCTCGTCGGAGATCTCAGCCGAGGGACTGGCAATGGGCTGCGCTTCGTACAGCACCAGACTGCCGCCCAGGTAGGAAACCGCGAGGCTGGATTGAAAACCGGTCTGGTTCAATTGCGAATCGAAACCGCGCAGTGCATTGGTAGTGGTGCGCGTCAGCAGCCAGGTCAACAGGACCAGTGGCAGGCGCACCAGGGTGAAGAGCAGCCGCCTGAGCGCGCCGGAAGGGATGACCTCGTCAGCGATCAGCAGTCGTCCGCCCGGGGCCAGCAGGCTCGCGCAGGCTTCCAGCACGTAGCGCTGCTCGTCCGAGGAGAGTTCGCTGAAGACCAGTGTCGAGACGACCAGGTCGAATGAGGCGGGCGGAAAGCGTTCGCCGACCAGGGCCGCGTCCATGTACTTCAGGGTCACGCGCTCGGCCAGTCCCTCGGCCGCGACCTTCTTCTCGGCCTCGGCCAGCATGGCCGGGGCCGAGTCGATGCCGCTCACCTGTGCGCCCCGGGCGGCCATCATGACCGTCAGCGTCCCGGTTCCGCAGCCGATCTCCAGCACACGCATTCCCTGGCGGACGTAATTGTTTGCGATCGATTGTTTGATGCGTTGGATTTTGCCCAGCGTCAGCAGTTGAATCCCCCGGTCGTAATCCTTCGGGCTGGTTTCCAGCCATTTCATGAACACAGTAGCCATTCTTCTCACGCTTTCATAGCTAATGTCTGTTTATCGCACAAGCCTGTATTGATTGGAAATTGTATCACCCCATTTATGCGGTCAATCCAGGATCTGCTTCACCCGCCCGATCTGCCCGCTCTGCAGGCGGACCTTGATGCCGTGCGGATGCGTGGGCGATTTGGTCAGGATGTCCTTGACGATGCCCTTGGTCAATTTGCCCGTGGCCTGGTCTTTCTTCAGGACGATCATGACGACCATGCCGGGTTTGAGTTCCGCGCGAATGCTACCGTTCATCAGGCCTCATCCAAAACTTTGATACCCAACAAGCCCACTGTCTGAACGGCCTGGCTTGGAGAAATGACAACGCCATGCATATCCTTTGCGGTGACTTGCAGACCATCGAGGATCGAGCCGCGCAAGTCGGCTTGCTGCAGGTTGGTATTACGCAGGTTGGCATTCGTGAGATCGCACTGCTGAAAAATTGTACCTCCCAACTTCGCATCTTCAAATACGGTGTTGCGCAGGTTGCAGTTTTCGAAGTGCAAGGCCCTGGTCTGGCTGGAAGCGAAAACCGCCCCTTCCAGGTTGCAGTCCCTGAAAAGAAGATCATCCAGTTGAGCAGCCAGCAATTGTGCGCCCAGCAAGCGGCAGTTGATAAATTCCACGCGCAGGAAGCGTGCTTCTTCCAGAAATGTTCCCGACAGGTCGCATGCCTCCAGGCGCACATCCAGCAGGCGCAATTTGGGCAGCCGTGACCCTGTCAGGGTGCTGCGCCGCAGGCTGCTTTCTTCGAAGAGCACCTTCCCCGCGGACTGGTTTGACAGGTCTGCGCCGGTGATTTCGATCAAGGCGTATTCCTGGTCAGCCTCCAGGCGCGCTAGGCTTTCGGACAGCAGATGCTTGGGCAGCTTCGGGGGTTGGATGGTTTTACCATCAGTGGATTTCATACTGTCCGCCAGTATAGCACGCCCCGTGCCTCAATTTTTTCAGCTTGAGCCGAAGACTCAGAGCCATTCACATGCGAAATGCTTCTCTGCGCTGCACCGAACGCATACCGTCCCGGCCTTCGGGAGTGCGGTGCAAGTGAGTCTGACATGGGACGGCAACCGCTCAGCTATCCAGGCCTTTGGGATTCTTTTTCAGCATTTCCAATTCGGCCGGGTTGGCCAGGTAGGTCTCCACGTAGCCGCAATCGGTGCAGGCGTACTTGACAACTGTCGAATACTGGCCGCCGGCGGGATAGACCTTGAAGCCGAACGATTGTCCCGCGAGCTGGACGATCTCTTTGGAATTGCACTTCGGGCACTGCTGAGTGGTCTTCATTTTCTTCTCCTTTGGCGGCAGGCTGGAGGGATAAACCTGTGTTCAGTCTGGTTATCAGATCAGCGCAGCAATCCCCTGGCAAACTCCAAAAAAGCCTGCACGTCGTTGAAATTGGTGACCGGGCCGACCGAGATGCGCACCGCGCCGGAGGCCTTGCCGTCGATGCACTGGCGGAAGTCGTCCAGCGACAGGCGGCTTTCGTGCTCGGGCTGGGTGAAACAGGCGGCCAGTTCCATGCTGGAGATGCCCAGCGCGATCTCGCCCGCACCGGGGTTGCAGAAACAGCCCGTGCGCAGCGAGATGTTGACCTTGTTGGCCTCGGCTTCGATCGAACGATGGTCGATCGGCTGGCCGTCCTGGTCGAAGAAATTGGCCGTCACCGCGCCGCCGCGGGCTTCGTTATTGGTCGGACCGTAGATGCGCACCAGCGGCTCGCCTGTGGAATGCTTCATCTGTGTCAGGTTATCGAGCAGCCAGCCGGTCAGGCAGTGCACGCGCTCGTGGATCAGGTCGTAGCCGATCGACTCGATCTGTTTAAGCCCGATCTCGACTGCCGGGATATTGAGGTAATCCAGCGTGCCGTCCTCGAAGGCGGCCGCGCCGTCGGCCAGGTAATACTTGTCGCCCTGCACGGAGGCCACGGTGATGGTCCCGCCCGCGAACCAGGGGCGGTGCAGTTTTTCCAGCGCCTCTTTGCGGGCAATCAGCGCGCCCAGCCCGGTCGGATAGCCGAAGATCTTGTAGAACGAGACCGGCACAAAGTCCGGTTTGACCGCACTCAGGTCGAGCGGGTTGGTCGGGACGAAAGCGGCCGCATCCAGCAGCACATCCCAGCCCTGGGCGTGGGCGCGCGCGATCCACTCCAAGGGGTGCAGCACCGAGGAGAAATTGGACTGGGCCGGATAGGCGAACAGGTTGTTCGCGCCCGGGATAGCCCCTGCCAGCTGTTCGTCCAGCTGCGACTCGTCCACGCGCATGTCGGGCAGCGCGACCGGCAGGTAGGTCACTTCGGCGCCGCGCGCGTGGGCGAACTCGCGAATGCCGTTGACCGAGTTGTGATTGTCGAAGGTCAGCAGGTAGCGACCGCCGGGAAAAGGATAAGACTCGCCCACCAGTTTGAGCGCGCCGCTGGCGTTGGGCGTGAAGATGCACAGGTACTCTTCGGGGTCAGCGCGGAAGAATTTGAGCACGTACTCCCTGGCGTGCTCGACCAGTTCGGTGGCAGCCAGCGAGGTGGGATTGGACGAGTGCGGATTGCCAAAGACGTGTTCGGCCAGCAGTTTGTGGTGTTTGCGGATTTGTGAATCGGCGTACAAGCCGCCGCCGGTGTAATCCAGGTAGATATGTTCGTCTGCATCCAGCCGGCCATATTCGCTGGCGCGCAGGCGGTCGATCGCCTCGGTGCGCGGATAGGTCGGGTAAGCTTTGATAAAAGCGACAAAGTCGGGGTTGGGTTTGGTCGGCATACTGGCCTCCTGAATTCAATTTAACCACAAAATCTAACCTGAAGGGCAATCATCATGAAAGCGGCAATCCATTCCGGTCGTGAAAGCCCGGGAAACAAGTATGAAAAACGAGCGACAGAGTCAAAATCTGCCACTCGTTTTTTTGTGTTAGGCTTCCCGTTTTTTTATCCGCTTACCGGAACGCGTTCGAACTGGCTGTTGTGCAGTTCGGCATAGAAGCCGCCGCGGGCCAGCAGTTCCTCGTGGGTGCCCTGTTCGACGATATCGCCTTCGTTCATGACCAGGATCAGATCCGCGTTGCGGATGGTGGACAGGCGGTGGGCGATGACGAAGCTGGTGCGGCCGATCATCAAGCTGTCCATGGCCCGCTGGATCAGGATTTCGGTGCGAGTATCGACCGAACTGGTCGCTTCGTCCAGGATCAGGATGCTGGGGTCGGCCAGAACGGCCCGGGCGATGGTCAGCAGCTGTTTCTGTCCCTGCGAAATGTTGGAGGTTTCTTCGTTGAGCACCATGTCATAGCCATCCGGCAGGGTATGGATGAAGTGGTCCATGTGCGCCGCTTTGGCGGCAGCGTGGACTTCTTTGTCGGTCGCATCCTGGCGTCCATAGCGGATATTTTCCATGATGGTGCCGTTGTAGAGCCAGGTATCCTGCAGGACCATGCCGAACATTTGGCGCAGATCCTGGCGGGTGTAGTCGCGGATATCATGACCTTCCACCAGGATCGAGCCGGCGTTGATGTCGTAGTAGCGCATTAACAGTTTGACAATGGTCGTCTTGCCTGCACCGGTTGGACCCACAATCGCGACCTTTTGACCGGGTTTGGCGATGGCAGAGAAGTTCTTGATCACAGGCTTTTCCGGGTCATATCCGAAGCGCACGTTCTTGAACTCAACGTTCCCTTCCACCTTTTCCGGTTTCAATGGATTGGCGGTCTCGACAACTTCTTCTGATTCATCCAGGAATTCGAACACGCGCTCGGCCGCCGCGGCGGTCTGCTGCAAAATGTTGGAGATATTCGCCAATTGAGTGATGGGCTGCGTAAAGGAACGGACGTACTGGATGAAGGCCTGGATATCACCGACAGTGATGGCTTGCCGGATCGCCAGGTAGCCGCCGAGGATGGCCACAGCCACGTATCCCAGGTTGCCAATGAACATCATGATCGGCATCATCAACCCGGACAGGAACTGGGATTTCCAGGCGACATCGTAGAGAACGTTGTTGAATTTGTCGAACTTCCGGATGCTTTTCTCTTCGCCGTTGAAGGCTTTCATCACGATGTGGCCGCCATACATTTCTTCCACGTGGCCGTTGACGTGACCCAGGTAGTCCTGCTGTTGTTTGAAATACTTCTGCGATTGGCGGATGATCAGGCTGACGACCAGCATCGATAGCGGGATGATAACCAACGCTACCAGGGTCATCAACCAGCTGATGGAAAGCATCATCACCAGCACGCCGATCACCGTCACCACCGAAGTGATGATCTGGGTCAGGCTCTGGCTGAGGGTCTGGTTGACCGTATCCACATCGTTGGTGATGCGCGAGAGCACTTCGCCGTAGGTGGTGGTATCGAAATACTTGAGCGGCATCCGGTTGATCTTCTCGGAGATGTCGCGCCGGAAACGGTAGGTGATGTTGGTCGCGACATCGGCCATGATCCAGCCCTGAATGTATGCAAACAAGGCAGAGATCAGATACAAACCGAGCGTAATCAGTATGATCCGTCCGATGGAAGTAAAGTCGATCGTACCGGTCCCGCCTAATTGAGCCAGCACGCCTTCGAATAGGGTGGTCGTGGCCTGCCCCAGTATTTTTGGACCGGCAATATTGGCTGCAGTGGAGCCAATTGCGAATACCATGACAATCAAAACTGCGACTTTGTACTTGCCCAAATAGCCAATCAGTTTGAGCATGGTCCCCTTGAAATCACTGGCTTTGTCGTCTTTCAGCGAGCCCATCGGGCCGCCACGTCCAGGTCGGTGCATCATGATAATTCCTCCAGGCTCAATTGCGACAATGCAATTTCTCTGTACGTTTCACAGGTCTCCATCAGTTCCTGGTGTGTGCCTTTACCGACGATTTTGCCTTCTTCGAGCACGATGATTTGCTCGGCATTCATAATGGTGGAGACACGCTGGGTCACGACCAATACGGTGCTTTCGCCGGTTTGTTCCTTGAGCGCTTTGCGTAAAGCAGCTTCCGTTTTGAAATCCAGGGCCGAGAAGCTATCATCGAAGATATAGATCGGCGGCTTCTTGACCACGGCGCGGGCAATCGAGAGACGCTGTTTCTGGCCGCCGGACACATTGATCCCGCCCTGGGAAATTTCAGCCTCGATCCCTTCGGGTTTCGAATTGACATATTCGGTCACCTGGGCGATGTCTATGGCAGAATCGAGCATATCTGTGGTCGCGTTTTCGTCTGCATAGCGCAGGTTGCTTTCGATCGTGCCGGAGAACAAGACACCCTTCTGCGGAACGTAACCGATCTTTTCCCGCAAATCGTGCTGGGTGATTTCGCGAATATCCACGCCATCCACCAGGATGGCGCCTTCAGTGACGTCGTAGAAGCGCGGGAACAGGTTAATGATCGTGGATTTGCCCGAACCCGTGGAACCGATGAAGGCTGTGGTCTGAGCCGGGCGGGCAGTAAAGCTGATGTTGTGCAGCACGTCCTCGTCCGCGCCGGGATAGCGGAATGAAACATTCCGGAACTCGATATTGCCCTTGAATGAGGCCGGTAGCCGCTTCGGTTCTTCAGGATCATTGATCGTGAGTTCGGTATCCAGCACCTCGGCGATACGGTCCGCGGAGACGGAGGCGCGCGGCAGGATGATGAACAGCATCGATAGGAACAGGAAGGACATCACGATTTGCATGGCGTACTGCATAAAGGCAATCATGTCACCGACCTGCATATTTGCCTGGGCTACCTGATGGGAACCGATCCAGATGATGGAGATGGACAGCCCGTTCATGATCAGCATCATGACCGGCATCATCACAACCATCAGGCGGTTGATGAACAGGCTGACGGCGGTCAGGTCGAGGTTGGCCTTGTCGAAACGATTTTCTTCGAAGGGCTGCATGTTGAAGGCCCGGATGACCATCATGCCGGAAAGGTTTTCACGTGCCACTAGGTTGAGCCGGTCCACCAGTTTTTGGATGATTTTAAATTTAGGCAGCGCAATTGTAAATACGGTCAGGATCAGGCTGATCAGGACCAGGACGGCCACGGCGATCAGCCACCACATGGAGCTATCCTTGCCGAGCACGCGGATGACACCCCCGATGCCCAGGATAGGCGCGTAGAAGACCATGCGTACCATCATGGCCACCACCATCTGAATCTGGGTAATGTCGTTGGTGGAGCGCGTGATCAGGGACGCGGTGGAAAATTTGTTGAACTCCGCGCTGGAGAAGTTTTCGACGTTTTCGAACACATCCCGGCGGATATCGCGTGCAGAACCCGCCGCTATTTTGGCAGACAGGTAGCCAACTGTAATCGTACACAGGCCTGACAGCAGCGTCAGGAGCAGCATGATGCCACCTACCCTCATCATGTAGCTGTTCTGCAGTTTGGCGGTGTCCATGCCGAGTGCTTCGTACTCTGCCTTGACCGGGGCAATTGCAGCCTGGACGACCATCTTGTCACCCAGGATTTCGAACTGCTTGTTGACCGCGTCGGTCATCTGCGCTAGTTGGGTCGCCGGAAGTTTTCCCAAGAGGGCAAAAATATCCGTTCCAGGTGGAATCTTTGAAATGTCGAAGCCCAGCTTGCTGCCCATTTGAGCGGCTTTAGCCGGGTCAGCCATGACCTGCTCGATGGTGGAGACCGCCAGAATCCCTTTGGCCATGACCGGGTTCAAACGGTCGATTTCCGCCTGGTCGATCTTGTTCAAGACGTAAACCGGTTGGTTTGCCAGGGCAGGATATTGCTTGACATAGGTCGCGTAGTCCGCTGAGTTCTTGTCGACCAGGGTGTAATCCTTCAAAACGCTGGCTTTATCGGCAGCGCTCATGAAGATCACGACCCGATCCATTTCGCTCTGGCGGATGGCGACAGGAACGGCGTTTTCTACGCCGCTCTGCTGGATCCCAAAGTTGACGATCCGTGAGAGATAATCCGGCAGCGCCAGGTCGAAGTTTGCCTGGGCAAACAACAGGACAATGGCGAGCAGGAGCATGGTCGTATAAGGTTTTAGGTATTTTGCCAATCGAAGCATGTACGGGGTTCTCCTAAGAGCAGGCTATTCTGGAAGAATTAACTTCGAGACGGTTTGATCGGGGAAATTGAAAAAAATGAACTAGGCTTTACTTTCCATTGTCTGTGCCACCTGAGTCATGATATCCAGCGCCTCGGTGATTTTGCTTTTTTCTTCCGCGTTAAGCGTTTCTGCCAGTCCATCGACCCAGCGATAGCGTTCCTGGATGCCCTGCTCAATCAATTCCTCGCCTTTGGACGAAAGGGCCACTTGCTTTGCGCGCCGGTCATGCGGATCTTCCGTGCGTTCCAGCAAACCAGCCTGGACGAGCTTTTCCACCAATTGGCTGGCGGCCGCGGCGCTGATATCCATGTGCTCGCTGAGATTGGAAATCCCGCATCCGCCCCGATAGTGGAGACGCATCAGGATGCTGAACTGCGGCATGGACAGCCCGCTCGATTTGACGTATTGCATCCAACCGCTCATCGAGCGGTGCATGAAAACATCCATCCATTGGCGGAGCGCCTGCGAAAATCCGACCGAATCTGTCATAGTTAAGCCTTCTTTTTAGTTAAGACCGCTTAACTATATGCAAAACAAACCTTTTGTCAAGGTAATCAATACCTGATTTTCAAGATTCTAACGAATTTCTAAGGATTACTGGGCCGTGTTGCCGCCGTCCACCAGCAGCGTATGCCCGGTGACGAAGGACGAATCATCCGAGGCCAGGAACAGCACCGCCCGGGCAATTTCCTCGGGCTGGCCGAAGCGTTTCAAAGGGATATACGCGGCCGACTCAGCCTCGGCCTGCGTGCGCGTCACCGGCTCGGATCCCTCGAAGTAGCCTTTCTCCAACCAGCGTTCCACGAAGGTGTCCCCCGGACAGACGGCATTGACGCGGATGCCCTCCTGGGCGTGATCGAGCGCCAGGCTCTTGGTCATCAGCACCACCGCACCCTTGCTGGTGGCGTAAGCGATGGCGTCATTGGCACCGACGATGCCCCAGTCCGAAGCGTTGTTGACGATCGCGCCTCCGCCCTGGGCCCGCATAAGCGGCAGCACCAGCCGGCACATGCGCCAGACGGCGGTCACGTTAAGCGCCAGGGTGTACTCCCAGTCCGCTTCGCTGACGGTTTCAGCCGTCCCGCTGGTGACGACGCCGGCGTTGTTGAAGAGCACATCGAGACGCCCGAAGGCGCGAACGGTTTCGTCGACGGCGCGCTGGCAGTCTTCTGGCCGGGTATGATCCGTCTGAACAAAGGCGGCCCGGCCTCCCCGCTGGCGGATCTCGTCGGTCACGGCTTGACCCAGTTCTGCGCGGCGTCCGGTGATGACCACCTCGGCCCCTTCGTCAGAAAACAGCAGGGCGGTGGCTTTGCCGATGCCCGAGGTCCCGCCGGTGACCAGGGCGACGCGGCCGCTAAGTTTGCCCATTAGAGCTCCTTCCGAAAAATGCGATAGCGTTTGTAGACCTCGGCGCCCATGTGGTGCGCCAGGGGATAGGTGTCCTGGTTGTCCTCGCCGGTGATCGACAGGTCGGCCCAGGTGTAGCCTTTGGCAGCAGCGCGTTTGGCCATTTCGTCGAAGAGCAGCACGGCCACACCGGTGTCCCAATATTCGGGTGGGACGAGCACGGCCTTGATGGCCACGCAGGTTGGCTTCAGGCGCCCGTACTGCAGCAAGCGCAGGTAGTCCCAGGGGTAGCGCAGGCCGTTGAGGTGGATCAGTAGCTCGTTGAAATTCGGCACGCCGGGGAACCAGCCGACCGGTTGGCCGTCGATCTCAGCGAACAGGATCAATTCCGGGTCAGCCACCTCGCGCAGCGGCAAAACCATGCCCTCGATAGCTTCGCGCGGCCAGGGCGTGAAATCGGGGAAGTGCGCCAGCGCCTGGTTGGTCAGTTTGTGGATGCGGTCGATCTCGCCCTCGATATCGTCCAGGTTCGCGCCGCGCACCGTGATAGGCTTGCGTTTGCGAATCTGTTCCGCCAGGCGGCCCAAACGCTGGATCTTGGGATCCGAAAGATCGATCCCGATCGCGTAGGCCAGGCCGTCATCGATAAATTTTTCCATGCCGAAGCGTTCGAAGAATTCGAGGTAATACGGCGGGGTGTGGCCGCACATCACCACCGGCGGCCGGTCGCGGCCTTCCACCAGCAGGCCGCGCGAGTCGTCCCGGTCGAGGTTGTAGGGGCCGTAGAGTGCCTTGAGCCCGTGCTCGCGCGCCCAGGCTGAAGCCCGGTCGAGCAGCGCGGCAGCCACGGCGTATTCCTCGACGCATTCGAAGAAGCCGAGCATGCACTCGCCGTAACCGTGCGCCCGTGTAGCGGCCAGGTCTTCGGCGCAGCAGAGCGTCCCGACTGGCTGGCCGTCGCGCCAGGCGATGAAGAACGCGGCATAGCCGTTCTTGAAGAACGGTCCGCGTTGCGGGTCGATATTCCGGGCGCGTTCCGATAGCAGCGGTGGGACCCAGAGTGGATCGTCCCGGTAGATGCGCCAGGGAAAGGTCAGGAAGGTGCGTCGTTCGCGGCGGGTGCGCACCGGGCGAATTTCGATGCCAAGTTGATTGGTTGCCACAGATTTTTATCTTCTTCCATGAAACCCATTTTTAATAAATATTCTAGCAGAGCAATTTCTTTAACTTCGATTGCAAAGAGAGAGGGACCACGCTACAATTTCGACCCAATTGCGCACGCCGAGTTCCGCAGCTCCCTATATTATTTTAGGCTTATCATAAACCAGCGACGGTAATAACGCTCGATATCATACTTTCCCGTTGCCTCATCTGGATGAGAATCTATCAATACAGGCCGGGATCCAAGATAATTATCTACGGTATTTAGATAATCGCTTCTTCGTTGCAAGAGCAATACATCGAGACGTTGGTTGTGGATTTTTTGAAAATAGAGAAGAGGAGCGTAGCGTTCCCATACACCTATAACTACCGAATGGGGAGGAAAATTTTCCAGGGAAGACAGAGTGAAATCAGTCACTTCGTTGCTATTTGCCCGTTCAATACGGCCAGGTAACTGATAAATTAGCTGCACACAAACGAGGCACATCAAGGTCGACGCCATGAAAACGTTGCTTCGAAGTTTGTAATTTGGCATAAGCTTTTTTACGAATGTAAAGCAATAAGCTATCCACAGGGAAAAAATGAAATAAGATGGAGTTATCTGAGTGATGAATTCATCACCGCGATATTGCGTGAAAAAGATGAAGTTGGTTGCAAAAATCCAACCCAACAGGATAGCCATGTCACGATGATATCGTAATTGGTAGACCAGTCCCGCAATGCCTAAGAGAATACCTGAATAAAGGAAATTTTTAGAGAAATATTTCCCTTGTTGGGTTGCTCGTTCGATGTAGAAGCTAATTTTTTGAAGGGTGAAAGGTTTGGCTTGATAGCCTGTAAAATACTTTATAGCGTTATTAAAAGTGTTGGGTGGGTAGAGTGTATTGAATGGGTCCATAAATTGTGCTCGATATAATACAAATAGAACCAACAATAGCTCAATGAATCCGATAATACTCAAAAAAGTTATAAGTCTGTGCCAGCGTTTTTGCCTGGGCTGCCATAAGAAAAAGATCAATATAGGGAAAAACATTATATTTGGAAGATAGGTTCCCAAAGAGAGTCCCCAAATAACCGATGCTGTGATTAAATATTTTGGTGATTTTGTCCTATACCACAAAATGAAAAGATAAAGTCCCAATGCGACAAAAAAGATGTTTACGTTGTAAACCTCCGTAATTATCGCCATATCCCAAATCTGGCGCATGAAACCCCAAAACAAAGGGATAAGATAAGCGGCTGCGACATTTCCGGTTAATTCCATAATAATTAGGCTCATAACCGCAACCGCAAAACTACTTGTGATAACGCTAAGGAGATTGGTTGCGATCGCTGGTTCTTGTATGAACGAACCTAAAAGATGACCAAGTATCGTATGAACAGGATATCCTGGGGTATGCGTCACACTCAGTTTACGTGCCACAAGTGCCAGTTCAGCCGAATCACCCCAACCTACCTCACGAATCATAGTGAACAGGTAAACCATTAAGGAAATACCCCCAGTGGTTAGTGAGATCACAATACGATCAGTTAACTTCTTCATGTTCTGTCATCCCTTTCCAGCCGCCCGCGCCCGTTCGAG
>Ga0307417_10000892_pt1 | contig 12207 bp, 14 predicted proteins | sample SalMarWE160210MG_2_FD_202514 | JGI IMG/M metagenome (GOLD analysis project Ga0307417, IMG submission 202514) | Salt marsh sediment microbial communities from the Plum Island Ecosystem LTER, Massachusetts, United States - WE1602-10 | ecosystem: Environmental > Aquatic > Marine > Intertidal zone...
CCAGGCCAAGGAGCAGGTCAGCAAGCTGCGTGACCAGCTCGAGGACATGCTGGACACATGGCGGCATTCCTTCCGGCCCGAGAAGCCGGCCACGGAGGCTGAGAAGGCCGAGAAGAAGCCTGCAGCCGCCAAGCCGGCGGTGAAGAAGCCGGCCGCCAAGAGCGGAGCTTCCAAGAAGGCCACCGGTACCCCAAAGTCGGCCGCCAAGAAGACTTCTGCGGCAAAGACGACATCCGCCAAGAGCGGGCAGTCGTCAGCAGCTGCGAAGGCGAGCTCTTCGAAGACCGAGGCTGCTAAGGCCAAGGCTTCCTGAGCTCACTCCTCCTCACAGGAGAGAAGGGACCCCCAAGGGGTCCCTTCTCTTTGTTCTTGGTACTGAGTACTGAGTACTGAGTACTTGGTACGTACCAAGTACCAAGTACCAAATACTCAGTACCAACCACTAGCTGATCGATGGCTCCAGGTCGCCGGCCGCGGTGATCCAGCCTTCCACCATCGATTCGGTAGGCAGCCGATCCACCACCCGTTGCGAGCCGTTCAGGCCGATGATCTTGGCCAGCAACGCTGTGGGGTTGCGGCGTCTCAGGTCACGCAGCGTGTCGACCCCGGCTTCGACGAGTAGGGCGGCGTACTCCGCTCCGACGCCTTTGATCCGGAGCAAGTCGGCATGGTGGACCCATAGCTGGAGATCCTTGGGCGTCAGCCCGGTCTGCTTCGCGAGCTGGGTACGGCCCCTTCTCGTGGACGCGCATTCGGTCAATGTCTTCGAGGTGCGCACCCCGGCTTTGCGCAACTTCGTCGCCTGCCGGTGACCGATGCCGGCTACTTGGTCGATCCGAGCCATCGCACCCTTCTGTTCGCTAGGTCAGATCCAAACCCGAATATAGACAACCGCAGCACCACCCAATCAGGCCAGATGACGTGGTTTCATCTCGGTGACGTCGGCCTCGGTATCCACGTCTCTGGGCGCCGAGCCGGAGAACCACACCTCATTGACCCACTCCGGGTGGGCCTGCCACAGACGCCTCGCGCCCTCGTCCCCCTCGAGGGACATCAGCCTCGCCCACAAGGACCGGTCCACAACCACCGGGTTCCCCCAGCTGTACCGGTATTTGGGGAGGGTGACGGGCTTGCCGCCATGCTCATGCGACTCGAGGAGCTCGCTGACCGTGTCTACCGCGACGTCGGGCTGATCACCGATGACGATCAAGGCGCGGTCGCATCTGGACAGTCGGGTCAACGCGTCGAGAGCGACCCGAAGCGAGGAGGCGATTCCCTCCTCCCACTCCGGGTTCTCGATCACATAGGCGTCACCGAGATCTGTCTCGGCGAGGATTCTGTCGACATCGTGACCCAAAACCACCCACACCTCGTCTACCGGGAACTCCAGGGTCCGCCTCACCACGTGACCGAGGAGGTTGTGATCGCCCCAAGGCTCGAGTTGTTTGGTACGGCCGAGACGTCGCGAGCCACCGGCGGCCAGAACGACGGCGGCAGTGGACATGGGTGCGAAATGTAGTGGCTGCGGCGAGCTCTACCAGCCGGGGGCCCCGACCGGCCGCCCGAGTCGAGCGGCCGACCGGCGATCATGCTTCAACTGCGACCGGGAAACGCGTCAACGCGCCGACGCCCTCTCGATCGAGGGGTGAGGCGACCGAGATCTGAGACACGTTGCCTCCAGCGGCGACCGCCGCGTCCATCACCGCGCTCACCACGTCCTCGGTTTGGAACAACCGCCCCCCACAAACCGGGCAGGTGGTCCCGGTCCGAGCGATGTGGCCGCACGTATCGCATATGGCGCCGGGGCGGGTGAAGGGGCCGGCGACCACGAGGGTGTCGATGGCCTGTGAGTTGGCCGCGCCGATCGCCTCCTGTAGCCCGAGCACGGCGTTGCCCCCGCTCCACGCGGTGTCACAGACGTGGCCGGCCAGCGCCCTCTGCCGGCTGCTGCGAACTCCCTTGTCCATCTCGACCAACTCGGCTCGGAGGGCCGGGATGGTCAGAGTCGACGGGGATGCGACGAACTCCTCCCGCTGCAGCCGGGTCAGGTACGGATGCAGCTGACGGGAGATCTCCTCGACGGCCTCCTCTTTGCTACCGACCACCAGATAGTCGAACGGGGTCTCCACGTGACGCTCCAGCAGCCGCTCGCCCGCCTCACGCCAGGCCTTGGCGCTCAACTCGTCGGCATGACCGCGCACGGTGTACTCGTCGTAACCGGAGAATCCTCCCCAGCTCCTGTTACCCACATCGACTCCGATCGGGTCGCTGATCTCGGTGACGACCCCCTCGACAGCGACGAAAGTGCGAGCTGTGGTCATGTCGGCGACGATGATCCCGCTCCGCACCGCCCGGGGGGCAGCGCGTAGCGGACGCATGTAGGGGCGAGGGCCGATGGTCGAGACGTTGGGAACACCGTGGCTCAGTGGCTCCAGGACGAAGATGCCATCGACATCGGAAGCGAATATGGCGTAGCCGGGCGCCGAATCGAACTCGAGTTGCTCGGCGAGGTCGTGGATGCGGAGGCTGTCGGCGCGGACACTCTTCTGCACCGATCGGTCCAGTGACTCGGCCCGCTCCCTGACCGGCTTAAGCAGGCCCGACAGGAGGGCGGCGAAACCGCCCGGGCTCGGCCTGGCGGCGTACACGGAGATGAGGGAGCCGTTGGCGCTTCTCAGCTCTGCAATTCGATCGCCTTCCAAGCGGATCTCCATCCCGGGGGCCGGCCCTATGTCAGTCCGTTTGCGAAACTTACACAAAGCCCGGCCGCGTCGTCAGAGACTCTTCATCAACTCGAGTGTCAGCTCTTCCTGAACCCATCCCAGGTAGTCGAGAACCTGTCGACTCTCCTCGGGGAGCGTGTCGTGATCGGACTCGACGTCGATCCGGAAACGTGCACCCAGGGCGAGACGAGCTTCGTTGAGGACGCGAAGCACGGCATTCGCCTCCTCATCATCGAGGAGCACGGGGCCGTCGGCTCCGACAGTCTTTGCATATACGGCACGGTCGGCCCGACGGGCCGCGTCCAGGTCGCCGCCCATCAGACGCCACCACTCGTCGTTGGACTCGGGATCGTCGAGGTAGACAGGGACGTTGAGACGATCAGCAGCCGGATCGGACCCGGGAGCGCCGATACCGGCCAGAAGCGACAGCACGTCGCCGAGGAACAGCCTCTCCTCGGGGCTCAGCTCCACCCGTATCCCCGGGCCCTCCTGTCGGAAGTGGCTCACTGCTCGATCGTCGCCCAGAGACCGTGGTTGTGCAGGCGAAAGCAGTCCAGCTCGGCCTTCTCCCGTGGCCCATCGGACACTATGGCCCTGCCCTCATGGTGGACCTGCAGCATCAGATGTGTCGCCTTCGGCTCGTCGTAGCCGAACAGCTTGCGGAACACGTATACGACATAGGTCATGGTGTTGACCGGGTCGTTCCACACCACGACCCGCCACGGCTTGTCGATGTCGGTGTCCTCGTCTGTCCCAGGGACGATCACCGGTGTGGGATGAGCCAGCATTGGTCGAGTACGCCACATTAGGTGGCCTCCGAACCTGGCAGAACCGGGCTGCCGAGCAACGAGCCCGGCCAGGGGAGCCGGGCTGCACATCGGAAGGGCTACAGACCGTCGGCGAGGATCATGGCGATGTCCCGGACGGGAACATCGTCCCGACCCAGCTCCTTCACGCCGTCGTCGAGCATCACGAAGCAGAAGGGGCACGCCACCGCGATCTCGTCCGCCTCGGTGCCCAGTGCCTCCTCCGCCCGTTCCACGTTGACCTTCTTGCCGGTCTTCTCCTCCATCCAGAACCGGGCGCCACCCGCTCCGCAACACAACGAGCGCGTCCCGTGCCTCTCCATCTCGACAACCGTGTTCCCGGAGGCCCCCACCACCCGACGCGGAGCCAGGTACACGTCGTTGTGTCTCCCCAGGTAGCAGGCGTCGTGATAGGCGATCTTCTTGACTTCGCCGTTCTCCTTTCGGGGCTCGTCGATGCGGCCTTGTGCCAGGAGCTCGGCGAGGAGCTGGCTGTGATGCACCACCTCGTACTCGCCTCCGAACTGGCGGTACTCGTTTCCCAACGTGTTGAAGCAATGGGCACACTGGGTGATGATCTTCTTCACCCCGAGCTCTTCGAATGTGGCGATGTTCTGCAATGCGAGCTGCTGGAAGACGAACTCGTTGCCTGACCGGCGAGCCGCGTCCCCGTTGCACATCTCGCGCTGGCCCAGGATCGCGAAGTCGATGCCACTTCGATGCATCAGACGCGCCAGGGCGACGGAGACCGCCGTGTTGCGGTCGTCGAACGACCCCGCGCACCCGACGAACCAGAGATACTCGGCGGTGTCCTTGTCCTGGCCGAGGACGGGCACGTCGAAGTCGAGCTCGGACGTCCAATCGGCTCGTGCCTGTTGACTCATACCCCACGGGTTCGACTGGTTCTCCATCGCCACGAACGCCTTGCCCAACTCAGTGGGGAAGTCGGACTCCATCAGCGTGAGGTAACGCCTCATGTCGAGGATGCGGTCCACGATCTCGATGTCCACCGGGCAGATCTCGTCACAGGCACGGCATGTGGTGCAGGCGAAGACCTCGTCGGTCCCGATCCGGTCGAACAGAGAGCCGGCACCCTCGAGGACGACATTCGAGCCGACCGGTGCCGCGACGCCGGCGAGGGAAGCCGCTACCTCGCCCGACTTGAGCACCATCTCCCTCGGGTCGAGCGGCTTGCCGGTGATGTTGGCCGGGCAGACCGAGGTGCACCTTCCGCACACCGTGCACGCCTCGGTGTCAAAGATCTGCTTCCAGGTCAGGTCGGTGGCGACACTCACCCCGATGGACTCGATGTCTTCGGCCTCGAGCAGGTTCGGCATCGGCCTCATGGCACCTTTGGGCCGCTCCCGGGCTGAAAGGAACAGGTTCGCCGGCGAGGTCGCGAGGTGACGGAGCTTGGTCAGCGGGAGAGCCACCAGGAAGGCCACGAAGGAAACGACGTGGATGGTCCAGAGGAACCGATGCCAGTCTCCTGCGTCGGCCTGGGCGAAGAGGTAGGAGATCGGGTATCCGAGGAAAGACCACACCTCGTGATCCGGGCGACCGGCCAAAGAGATTCGGGCCCCCTCGACGAGCAGACCGGTGACCCCGATCAAGATGAGCACGGTGAGGATCAGGGCGTCCTGGGGCTTGGTCTTCGACCGGATGCGCCAGGTGGGTACCACGTAGCGGCCGATCACCGCCAGACCGAGCCCGCCGAGATAGACGATTGCGGCCAGGTCTAGAGCTGCCGAGTAACCGAGATAGAAGGTGCCGTGGAGGAACTTGAGAGATGACGGTGCCAGATGGTCGAGCTCCAGGGTCGCGGTGCCCAGGAAGAGGACGACGAAGCCGTAATAGATCATCGAGTGCATAACCCCGGCACGAGCGTCACGCACCACGGTCCTCATGGTCAGCCCTTCGTAGAGCCTTCTGAGACGCGCTTCCCACCGACCCGAGCGGGCATCTTCCCCGCCCTGCTGCCAGCTGGCAGCGCGCTGGGCGAACAAGTGCAGGGTCAGCCAGAGGAAAGCCCCGGTCCCGACGTAGAAGAGGAGCACAGCCGGATCGGGAATGTTGCCGAAGACCTCACGCCCCACCTCGAAGTGCGGCTCTTCGGGCAATGTTCCCAAGACACCGAGAGCGAGGGTCCCAAATGCGAGGAGCACGCCTGTGGCCTCCAAGACCTGGGACGACGTCGGTCGGCGGGGGGTGGACATGGCCGACGAGTGTAGGAGTCCACTCGCAGGCCTCGGCATAACCGGCGACGCGGCATCCTCGCAGAGGGTCTCGGCCTCAGTCCTGGAAGAGGATCTCCACCATGGGAGCCGTGACGACGAGATGATCGAGTTGCGACTGTGTTGAATACCAGGAGGTCGAGGGTCGGGTGAAGAAGCGTCGACGGAACTCCAGGTCCTCGACCGGCACCGCCCGCGCCGGCAGGTCCTCTCCGTTCACGTGGATCACGACCGATTCGTCGGCGTGGATGTTCGCCAGCCAATCCCGCTTCCCCGGAGTGCCGGTGATGATGAACCTCCCCTCCACGTGGAACCACCAGATCTCAACGCGTCTCGGTCGTCCCGTGCGCCTGCCTCGTGTCGTCAGGTCGATGGTGCGTTGTGCGGCAAGCGCCGATCGATCGAATGTCATAGCGGGAAACGCTACGACCTGAACCAAGGTTCAAGTCAAGAGGCTCATGATCTCGAGACCAGGGCACGGGCGAAGAACCAAGCGTTGGCGGGCCGCTCCGCCAGCCGGCGGGTGAGGTAGGGGTACCAATGCGATCCGAACGGGATGTAGACCCTCACCTCGAAACCCTCCTCCACCAGGCTCTTCTGCAGGTCGGGTCTCACTCCGTAGAGCATCTGGAACTCGAAGGGGTGCTCGCGGCGACCAGCCAGCTCTCTAGCGAGGTCGATCAGGGCCCCGTCATGGGTGGCCACCGCAGGCTTGGTGGTCGCAGCCGCCATCAACGTCCTCAGCTCGTCGGCGTAGGCCCGATCGACATCCGACTTGGCGGTGAAGGCCACGTCGTGCGTCTCCACATAGGCCCCCTTGCACAGCCTTATGTGCCCACCCAACGGGATCAGGCGTCCCAGATCGGCCGGAGTCCGGCGCATGTACGACTGGAGCGCGATCCCGAGATTGCCACAGACCGCCTGGCACTCCTCGAACAGGCTCACGGTCCCTTCCGTGTAGCGGGAGTCCTCCATGTCGATCGTGACCGACGTGCCGATTTCCCCGGCGCGGCGCCCCAGGCGAAGCACTGCCTCTTTGGCGAGGTCACGGTCGATGGCCAGCCCCAGCTGTGTCGGCTTTATCGAGATGTTGGCCTCGATGCCATCTGCGGCGATCTTGTCGAGGCATTCGAGGTACTCGTCAGCCGCGGCGTTCGCCGAGTCGACATCCGTGACCGCCTCCCCGAGCAGATCGAACGAGACGACGAATCCCTCCTGGTTGAGGCTCGATGCCGTCTCAACCGCACTGTCGAGGGTGTCCCCTGCAACGAACTTGGCGGCGAGGGCACGACCCGGGCGGGATGAGGTGACCAGCTTCTCGATGGGGCCGGCGCCCACCACCGCCATCGTTGCCCTCGTGAAGAGGCTCAGCCACCGCCTCCCAGCTCACGAGCGCGCACTGCGGCGGCCCGCACCGCATCCTCGACGAGGGCGCGGAAGCCCTTCTCTTCGAGAATGTGCATCGCCGCCGCGGTCGTGCCTCCGGGTGAGGTGACCTCGTGACGCAGGTGCGCCGGGCTCTTGCCGGTGTCGGTGAGCAGGTGACCCGCCCCACGAATGGTCTGATGCACGAAGCTCTCGGCGATGTCGCGGGGCAGGCCTTCACGCATGGCCGCCTCGGTCATCGCCTCAGCGAGCAGGAAGACGTATGCCGGGCCGGTGCCGGACACCGCAGTCACCGCGTCCATGAGAGTCTCTTCCATCACGCGCACCGACCCAACCGCCCCGAGAACTTCCCTGGCCGTGTCGAGATGTGACGGTCCCGCATGGCTCCCCGGTGCCAGGCCGGTTACGCCCTCGCCGACCAGGGCCGGGGTATTGGGCATTGCGCGCAGGACGGGGACATCACCCAGCTGCGACTGGTAGGTCTCGGTAGTGACTCCGGCGGCGAGGGAGATAACGGTTTGCTCCGCGGTCACCTCACCGGCGAGCCTCTCCAGGACGGTCGCCACATCCCTGGGCTTGACTGCCACCACCACGGCGTCGCGCCCGATGATTGCCTCGGCCGGGTCCAGGACGACGGTGCAACCCGTCTGATGCGCCAGCTCGTCGGCCTGTTCCATCCGACGCACGCAGAGGGTGACTTCGGATGGATCCCATCCGGCACGGAGAAGCCCAGAGAGGAGAGCTTCGCCCATCGCCCCGACGCCGATCACCGCTACCGATCTTCTTTCAGACACGGCGAGGGAGTCTAAGAGACCGCGGGCTGGTCAATGATGGGCGGTCTCGGCCCGGAACGGCAATGATGCCGTTACTTGTCGGCGACCTTGCTGCGAAGACGTCTGATCTCGTCGTAGACGCCGTCGGTGAGAGTCGTCGAGGCTGGCGCCGAGACGCCCCTGACGTCGTGAGTGGCCGGGATTCGCCTCTCGGCGACGGGCGCGGGCTCCGGGACCGGCTCGGGCTCCGGTTCGGGCTCGGGCTCCGGCTCGACCGTCACCGGCTCGGGCTCCTCCACGACCGGGGTGTCCGCCGCCGGCGCGGCGTGCTTCGCAGAGCTCTCGTCGGGGACCTGCTCCAGCCATGTCGGCTCCGTGCTCTGGCCGGCGAGACCGTCGGCGAGCTGGTCGAGCCATGCGGATTCGTCGTCATCATCGACCGCCTCGGCCACACCGAGGCGATGGAGAGTGTGAAAGATGCGGACCGCTCCGCCGCGGCCCACTCGAGACTCGAGATACTCGAAGGTGAAGGGTTGGACCAAGGTGACGAGGACCTGCCAGTCAGCGGGCTCGAGGGTTATCCCGTCCTCGACATCACTGACGAGGCGGACACCGGGTGCCTCGAAGAGCCCGGCGTCGATGACCTCGCCCTCGAGGGATCGAAGGCCTGCCACTTCTCCCATGATGTCTTCCACGGAAAAGCCGTCCGATTCGGGGCCGTCGGCGGCGCCGACGCCGAACGAGCCCTCATCGAGAGTGGACAGGACGTAGAGGATGTCGGCTATGGCGTTGCGGTCGGTTCCCCGGTAGCTCCCCTTCTCGCCGGCCAGCTCGGCGCCTGTGACGGAACCGTCGACGAAATGAACTCGGCCCCTGCGGGAGCCGTTGATGTCCAGCGACCCGGTCTTCTTCGTGACCTGCATGATCTGAAGCAGATCGCTGATGGTCCAGTCCGAGAGCTGGCCCGAAAGATTTTGTCCTTCCAAATCGTCCCTCTCTGGATTCAGGTATCGGCAGGGATCGACAGGAGATTGAGGAGACTTCAGGCCTTTTTTGCCGCCTTCATTGCTCGCTTCTGCTCGCGGAGGACTGCGACGTCGTCGAAGGTTGCCACGTCGGCGATGCTCGGCCAGTCGGCGGCCTTCTCCTCCCAGCCCTCGGGACCAACGCCGAGACGCTTGCCGAGGAGGCCCACGAAGATGCGCGACTTGTCGTTGCCGAACCCGGGCAGAGCCTTGAGACGCTTGAGCAGCTCGGACCCGGTTTCGGCGGTTTCCCAGAGGTTCTCGGCGCGTCCGTCGTACTCGTCGACCAGGACCTGACACAGCGCTTGGGCTCGCTTCGACATGGCCGACCAGTACTGGTGCACGGCGGGCGGGCCCCTGAAGATCTGAGCGAGGTCGTCGGGGTCCCAGGCGGCGATGCGCTCTTCGTCGAGCTCCTCACCCATCCTCTCGCGGAGCAGCTGGGGGCCGTAGAAGGCCCGTTCCATGGGGAATTGCTGGTCGAGAAGCATTCCGAGAAGGACGGCCAGCCCATCGTCGGCCAGGAGACGGTTTGCCTCTTCCGACTCGGTGAACGGCAGCTGCTCGGGTCTCTCCATCGCTCGGGACGCTACCAGTCGCCCGATCTCTGGCGTTCTGTGTCGAGCAACAGTGGAATGAGGGCGGAAAAGCCGACACACAACGGTGGTGGGAAGGGCTCGGCGCCAAATCGAGGGATGTCGCAGAGACCGACAACGGTCAAAGCTGCCAGAATCAGACGACCATGACGGACGTCTACATCGTCGACGCCTGCCGGACGCCCATGGGGAAGCTGGGCGGTCAGCTCGCCCTGGTGCGGCCGGACGATCTGGCCGCGCACGCCATTGAGAGGCTCCTGGCACGGAACCCCGACCTCGACCCGATGTCCATCGAGGACATCCAATGGGGTGCTGCCAACCAGGCAGGCGAGGACAATCGCAACGTCGCCCGCATGGCAGCACTGCTGGCCGGTCTCCCCATCGAGATCTCCGGTGTCACCGTGAACCGCCTCTGCGGATCGGGGATGCAGGCGGTGGTCTCCGCCACGCACGCCCTCAACGCCGGCTGGGGTGAGGTGATGATCGCCGGCGGCTCGGAGTCGATGAGTCGTGCCCCGTATGTGATCTCCAAACCGGAGAGAGGCTTCGCCACGGGTCTCCCCGACGCGGCCGACACCGTGCTCGGCTGGCGTCTAGTCAACCCTGAGATGCAGCGTCTCTACCCACCGATCAGCTTGGGGATGACTGCCGAGGTCGTGGCGGACAAGTACGACGTCAGCCGGGAGGATCAGGACGAGTTCGCGTTGCACAGCCATCAGAAGGCCCTCGCCGCCATGGATGCGGGTCGGTTCGAGGACGAGATCGAGCCGATAGAGGCCCCGGCCGATCCCAGACGCCGGAAGACGGTGGGCATCACCCGGGACGAGGGGCCCCGACCCGACACATCGCTCGAGGCCCTCGCCAAGCTCCCACCGGTGTTCAAGGAGGGCGGCAGCGTCACCGCGGGTAACTCCTCTCCGATGAATGACGGCGCGGCCGCCCTTCTCCTGGCCACCGAGACCGGCCTGGAACGGCACGGCCTCACTCCGATGGCGCGAGTCGTGGCTTCGGCCGCCGCAGGTGTCCATCCCGACGTCATGGGCATCGGGCCCGTGCCTGCGTCGGAGAAGGCGATGTCACGGGCAGGCCTGGAGATCGGCGACCTTGGGCTGGTGGAGATCAACGAGGCGTTCGCCTCCCAGAGCGTGGCCAGCACGAGGCTCCTCGACCTCGATCCGGACACGGTGAACGTCAACGGGGGCGCCATCGCCATCGGTCATCCACTCGGGGCCTCGGGAGCCCGAATCCTGGTGACACTGGTCCATGAGTTGGCTCGCAGGGGCGAGCGGTACGGCATGGCGACCATGTGCATCGGGGTGGGACAAGGAATCAGCACCATCGTCGAGCGTGTCTGAGCCCGGCCCCCTCCACGGCAACCTGGTCGTCGAGTTCGGGAATCTCATTGCCGCCCCCTACGCCGCCATGCTGCTGGCGGATCTCGGAGCGAGAGTGATCAAGGTGGAGCCGAGGGGCGGCGATCTGGGCCGGCTGTTCGGCCCCTATCAGCAGGGTGAGTCCGTCTTCTTCATGGCCGTCAACCGAGGCAAGGAGTCGATCGCACTCGACACCAAGGACTGGGTGTCCAAGAGGGTTCTCGACAACCTCGTGCGCAAAGCCGACGTCGTGGTGAACAATCTCCGCCACGGAGCCATGGACCGCCTCGGGCTCGGGGAGGAGCGCTGTCGAGAGCTCAATCCCAAGGTCATCTATGCGGTCATATCCGCGTTCGGATCCGAGGGACCGTATGCCCACCGCCCCGGTGTCGATCTCATCTTCCAGGGGGAGTCGGGGATGATCTCCATCTCCGGCGCCCCCAAGGATGGGCCCCGTAAAACCGCCACGACGATCGGCGACTATGTCGCCGGCACGAACACCGCCCTCGCCATCAGTGCCGCCCTCGCCGAGAGCCCCAGGCGGGGCCGTCGTATCGACGTGTCCTTGCGAGACGGTCTTTTTGCCGTCCAATCGGGCTGGAACGCACTTGCCTTTGCCCGCCACGGCCAGCCGGAGCGCACGGGGACTGCCAGTCCCTTCCTGACTCCCAACCAGGTCTTCCAGGCATCGGACGGCCACTTCACGCTTGCCATCGTGTCCGACCGGCATTTCGAGCTGTTGTGTGATGCATTGGAGCGGCCCGACCTGTCGTCGGACTATCCGGACAACGAATCCCGCATGGCCGACGAGGCATCACTAGTACGCAAGCTCTCGCGGGTCTTCAGAACCGAGGGAGTCGACTATTGGATCGGGCTGCTCGAGGGTGCGGGTATCCCGGTGGGCCGTGTGCTCACGATCGCCGAAGCGTTCGACGATCCCCAGGCGCGTCACAACGAGATGCTCGTTGAGTTCGATCACCCCGTCGCCGGTCACGTCAAAGCCACCGGTTCACCGGTGCGATTCGACCACGACCAGACTCGCTCCGATGCCCTACCGCCGACGTTGGGGCAGAACACACGTCAGATTCTCCGGGAGATGGGTGTCGACGGTGGCACCATCGAGAAGATGATCGAAGAGGGAAGAGCTGTGACGTCGTGAACATCCATCGTGCTTCCCGGGTCGGTGACGACTGGGAAGAAGTGAGAGCCGAGTTGGACCGGGCATTCCAGATGAGTCGCCGCGCCGCACAAGCGGGAGAGTCGTTCGTGTATGTCGTACACCACGACGACT
>Ga0307417_10000893_pt1 | contig 12207 bp, 9 predicted proteins | sample SalMarWE160210MG_2_FD_202514 | JGI IMG/M metagenome (GOLD analysis project Ga0307417, IMG submission 202514) | Salt marsh sediment microbial communities from the Plum Island Ecosystem LTER, Massachusetts, United States - WE1602-10 | ecosystem: Environmental > Aquatic > Marine > Intertidal zone >...
TCGATATCTGGACTATGTCTGTGAGGACTATGTCTGTGAGTAGGTACATCCGCCGTAGGTGGGGAATAGTTGCTGTGGCGCTCGTCGGTGCGTTGTTGGTTCCGGTCGGGCCGGCCGTCGCCGCCGAACCCGACACCGTATCGTTTGTCGGTGCCGGGTGGGGCCACGGGCTCGGGCTCAGCCAGTACGGGGCGTACGGGGCCGCTCGGGATGGATGGACCGCCGAGCGGATCATCGAGCACTTCTACACGGGTTCCCACATCGGGACGATGGGGCAGGACGGTCTCGCCGCCAAAGAGAACCTCTGGGTCAACCTGGAGAAGGACCGCAGCGAGCTGCTGCTGATTGCAAAAGAGACGGGGCTGGTGTCACCCGCTGAGCCGGTCGTAGTGACCAGACACGAGGCAAGCGGTGACGTGAGCTGGGAGCTCGACAAGGACTACCGGCTTGCCATCACCTGGGACGATTCCAGCAGCACTTGCTCACTCGAGATCCAGGACCCATCCGGTGCAGTGGTCGAAACGCCGGGCTCGGGACCATGCAACGTCGACATCACCTGGGACGGCTGGGTCGACAAACCATCACGCAAGATTCAGATCGACGGTTGCTACAACATGGACTGGAACGCCGGGATCGACCGTCCCTGCGAATACGCCCGAGGCTACCTTCATCTCCGCTCCGGGCCGGGAGGGATGGACCTCTCGGTCGAGCTCGACATAGACGACTACGTGCTCGGCATCTCCGAGATGCCCTACTACTGGGGACTCCCCGAGTATGGAGGCTTCGAGGCACTGAAGGCCCAGGCCCTCGCCGCCAGGTCGTACGCCCGCGAGCTGCAGATCGCCCGACCCGCACCCGGGGACAACGTCTGTGCCGCCTGGTGCGACGTGCGGGACTCCACCGTCGACCAGCGGTACGTCGGCTGGGGCCACGCCGGGAAGGGCATCGACGAATGGATCGCCGCGGTTGATGCCACCGCCGGGCAGGTGATCACTCATCCTGATGCCCCGAACGGCAACGTTGTCAGGGCCTACTACTCGTCCTCGAGCGGGGGATACACCGAGAACGTCAACGAGGTGTCCTCCGCATACCCCGCCCCGGTTGAGTACCTGTCCAGCGTCGACGACCCCTGGTCGCTCACCCCGCTCAACCCATACGACAGCTGGACCAGCACCTATAGCGCCGACTACGTCGCCCACAAGGTGTGGAGCGTCGCCGCCGCCGACGTGCTGGTGTTGGAATCGGCCCAGGTCGTTGAGCGGAACACGTCGACCAGTGCCCGCACCGTCGTGTTCACCGGCACCCTCAACGGTGCCCCGGTGACCAAGGAACTGTCGGGGGCGAGCGTCGATGCGATGTTCGGTCTCCGCTCGAAGTACTTCGACGTCCAGTTCGGCGACACAGAACTGCCTCCGTTCGATGACATCAGTGGGTCGGTGCACTACGACGACATCGTCTACATCGCCGACCTCGGCGTCACCAAAGGTTGTAACCCGCCGACCAACACCGAGTACTGCCCCGACGACGTTGTTTCCCGGGGTGAGATGGCAGCCTTCCTGGTGCGGGCGCTCGGGCTCACCGACGACGGCGGCAAGGATTGGTTCAGCGACGACGACGGTTCGGTGTTCGAGGGTGACATCAACAAGCTCGCCCAGGCCGGCATAACCAAGGGCTGCAACGCTGCCGGGACGAAGTTCTGCCCGGGCGATGCTGTGTCTCGCGGCGAGATGGCGGCTTTCCTGGTGCGGGCGTTCGGCTACACCGACCCGGGCGCAGGCAACTGGTTCACCGACGACGACGGGTCGATGTTCGAAGGCAATATCGACAGGCTGAAGGTCGCCGGCGTCACTGTGGGGTGCAACCCGCCGACCAATGACCACTACTGCCCCGACAGTCCGGTGCAGCGTGACCAAATGGCCTCATTCCTGGCCAGGGCCCTCCGCAGCTGACCGAACCGCTCTACACTCCAGCCGACCGCGCACTATGGGGATTGTGATGCAGAATGATCGCGCTCGCTTTTTCGCCGAAGAGAGATGGACAGGGGGAGTCATCGGTCTCGGCTATGTCGGGCTGCCGCTTGCGGTGACGATGGTGCAACACGGGCTGAAAGCGATCGGATTCGATCGTTCCGAACACCGTGTCGCCCTGCTGAAGAGCGGCGTGTCCCCGGTAGAGGACGTCAGCGACGAGGAGCTGGCAGCAGCACTCGAAGCCGGGCTGGAGATAACCGGTGATGAGGCCGATCTCGGTAAAGCGGACGCCCTGTTCATCTGTGTACCCAGCCCGCTCGGTCGGAACCGGGAGCCGGACCTGTCCTACATCAAGTCGGCCGCCGATACCGTCGAGGGTGTGGTCAAACCGGGCATGCTGGTCTCGCTCGAGTCGACGACGTATCCCGGGACGACCGATGACATCATCGTCCCGGCCGTCACCAGCCGGGGGCTGGTACCCGACGAGGACGTCTACGTTGCCTTCTCCCCGGAACGGGTATCGCCCGGCGCCGAGATGAAGACCGGCGACATCCCCAAGGTCGTTGGAGGCATTTCGCCGATTTCGACGGAGGTCGCCGCGGCCGCATATTCGCGGGTGGTCGCTTCGGTTCATCCCGTCTCGTCGGCCCGCGCCGCCGAGATGGCCAAACTGCTCGAGAACACCTACCGGGCGGTCAATATCGGGCTCATCAACGAGATGGCCCAGTTGGCGCACGAGCTCGACATCTCGATTTGGGAGGTCGTCGATGCCGCGGCGACCAAGCCATTCGGCTTCCACGCTTTCTACCCCGGGCCCGGAGTCGGCGGCCACTGCATCCCCCTCGATCCGCAATTCCTGGCGTGGCGGGCCAAGGAAGCCAACTTCGCCACCCGGTTCATCGACCTCGCCGAGCAGGTGAACACCAAGATGCCGGAGTACACCGCAACCCGTGTGGCCGACCTTCTCAACCGGCACGGCAAGCCCGTCTTTGGCACGAGGATTCTCGGCGTCGGCATCGCCTACAAGCCCGATGTCGCCGATGATCGGGAGTCCGCGTCGATCGAGGTTCTCAGGGAGCTGCAACGGCGCGGTGCCGAAATCGGGGTGCTCGACCCGATCGTGGGTGAGGAGCGGATCGAGAGCCACGGCTTCACCGCCGTCGCCGAAGATGCTCCACTCGACGGGTTTGCCATTGCAGTACTGCTGACGGACCACAGCACGCTCGACCTCGAGAGGATCGCCGCCGAGGTGCCCCTGGTGCTCGACACCCGCGGCGCCTACCGCCGCCGGGGCGTCGAATCGGGGAACGTCGAATCGCTGTGAGCGAGAGGCTGCTCGTCGTCTCAACAGTCCATCCTGCCGACGATCCCCGTATCAGGGCGAAGCTGATCGGTACCCTCTGGGAAGAGTGGGACGTCGTGTTCGCAGGCAAGGGGAGCGGTCCCATCGACCGGAGCGGGATCACCTGGAGGGAGCTTCGTGGCGGCAGGGCCCGTCGCTGGCTTGCGGCCGCCTATCTCCTGTTGTGGCATGACTACGACGTCGCTTCGCTCCATGATCCCGAGCTGCTGCCGATCGGGCTGCTGGCGACATTGCGGCATCGCACAGTCGTGTTCGATGTGCACGAGAACGTGCCTGCCCAGCTCCGTACCAAGGAGTGGCTCCCCAAGCTGTTACGCCGGCCGCTGGCGGGCGTGGTGGGCTGGCTGCTGAGGGTTGCCGAACGCCGGATGGCGATCACGCTGGCTGAGGCCGGGTACGCCGGGCTGTTCCGGGAGCCCCACCCCGTGTTCCCTAACTATCTGGCGGGCGCCCCACCGGAACCACGCGACCCCGATCCCGAGGTTGGCATCGTGTATCTGGGCGATGTGACTGAGGCACGAGGGCTGGCAGTAGCGGTGGAGGCGGCGGGACGTTCCGGTGTCGCCGGGTTCACGATCATGGGTAGGTGCACGCCCGGGTTCCGGACCCGGCTGCTCGACATTGCATCCGGGCACGGCCTCGAGCTGCGGTTCCACGGGTTCGTGGCCCCGGACAGGGCTCTCGAGATCGCCTCCGGTGCGACCCTGGGGCTCTCCCCGCTGCTCGACACGCCCAACTACCGGCATTCGCTACCAACCAAGGTTCTCGAGTATCTCGCCGTCGGGGTACCCACCCTCGCTTCGGATCTTCCCGGAACCAGGACGGTCGTCGCCGGGCGACCGGGTGTGGTGCTGGTAACGCCGGGTGATGTCGAGGCCTGGGCCAGGGAGATGGCGGCCGCGGTGGCCGATTCCGACCTGCGTTTGGCGGCCCGCGACGGCGTATCCGCAATCCTGGAGCAGTTCGTGTGGCCGGCGGACGAGGTGCGAGCTTTCTATCGCTCCCTCACCCCGCCGGTGTGAGGCGCCCGCCAGCCCTGTCGCGTGTCACGCGCGTCCGATCAGGAACCCGAGGCCCCAGGAGACATGCATCACCGTCGCTGCAAGCGGAAAGCCGAGTGCGGCCGTATCCCTGGTGCGAACCAGCTGCGCCAGGGTGCTCAGCGCCAACAAGGCGACGTAGGCGCCCGGCACGATGAGCCCGACAAGACGCCACGGGGTGAGAGCCAGCACCAGGGATGCCAGCAGTGCGACGACGAAGATCGGTGGCACCAGTTGGCGGACCCGGGTCGCCTCGGGATGCTTCCGCACCACCTGACGCTCCCAGGTCCCGTACTGGTAGTACTGGCGCCACAGGGCGCCGAGCGAGCGGCGGGGGTGGTACACGACCTGGAGCGTGGGGTCGAACCAGACGACACCGCCGTTGTCCCGCAACCGGATGTTGAGCTCGTAGTCCTGGTTGCGGGTGAGGGTCTCGTCGAACGAACCCGCAGCGAGCAACGCCGTCCGGCGGAAGACACCTAAGTAGACGGTGTCGGTGGGACCGGGTTTGCCGCCGTAGTGGAAGCGGGCGTCACCAACACCGATCCGCGACGTCATAGCCTGGGCGACCGCCCGTTGCATCCATCCGGTGCCCGTGGCGCGCTGGACCCCGCCCACGTTCACGGCGCCGGTCTTGTCGAGGATCTCAACCGCGGTCCTGATGTACGCCGGGGGGAGCTCGGCGTGACCGTCACAGCGCACGATGATGTCGCCGCGAGCGGCAGCTACGGCCAGATTCAACCCGTTCGGGGTGCGCCCCGTGGGGTTGTCGACATACCGGACGCGATCGTCCGCCCGCACGATGTGTTCCAGGAGGTCCCGTGTCCCGTCGTCGCTCATTCCGTCGGCGACGACGACTTCGATCGATCCCGGGTAGTCCTGGGCCCGTATCGAATCGATCGTTGCTTCGAGGAACCGGGCCTCGTTCCTGACCGGGATGATCACCGAGACGAGCGGCTCACCCATCGCCACTTCCCGCGAGATCGACCGCCTTGCGCATCCACGCGGCTCCAACGTCACCAAATGGCTCGTGACCGCTCTCCACAGCGATGGCGATCCGCGCCGTCGCTGCCCGAGCAGTGTCGACCAACCGCGGCGGGTACTCCATCTCGGCCCGGTGCCGCACGAATTCGTCCTCGTCGAGGACCTCGACCGTGCCGTCCGCCAGCCTCATCACGTCGAGATCGAGATCCACCATCGTCACCGTTGCCCCTTGCCAGACCGGTGGGGTGATGATGTCGACGTATAGGTCGATCCGGCGTTCATGAGACCAAATGGCAGTCCACCACTTGTCCTCCGGAATCAGCTTGACGTTGACCGCAGGCGACTTCTGCACCGGCTCGTCACCGCGCTGCATCTCCGTTCCGGGCGGCGACCACAACCAGAGACCGTACTCGTCCTCACCGAGCCGGTTCATGGTGAACTGCCAGTGACGCCGGCCGTCCCACTTCCTGAAGTCGATGTGAACGGTATCCACTGTCCCGGGACTGTAGCTACCCGCGTGCTACTCGATCGTCCAGGTGCCGTGCTGTTCGACGAGGTCGGCTATGGATGTTGCCTTGTTGCGGTCCTTGGCCTGCTCGATCTGAGCGCGCAGGAGGTCTCCGTAAGTGTCCCGTTGCACGTTGCGGAATATGCCGATCGGTGTCGGGCCGGTCGGGCCGTGAGACAGCCGGCTGAGAGCAAAGGCAATGCCGGGATTCGGCCGGGTCGGATCATGGACCTGAATCGCATCCAGCCCAACATCCTCCACCCGGACGATCTTCGCTCCGTCGATGCCGAGGACGACCCCCATCTCGTTGTTTTCCCCAAAGACGATTCGCTCGCCCGGTTCGAGATAGATCCGGTTGGTGTCGCGTACTTCGCGGCCGGTCAAGAGTTGGAACGCCTTGTCGTTGAAGACGTTGCAGTTCTGATAGATCTCGATAAAGGCCGTGCCGTGATGCTCGTATGCCGCTTCGAGGATCTTCGTTGTGTGGTCACGGTCCATGTCGATCGTTCTGGCGACGAAGGTGGCTTCGGCGCCGAGGGCCAGGCTCACCGGACTGAAGGGGTAGTCGAGTGACCCCATCGGGCTCGTCTTGGTCTTCTTCCCAGTTTCGCTGGTTGGCGAGTACTGCCCCTTGGTCAACCCGTAGATCTGGTTGTTGAACAGCAAGACCTTCAGGTTCACGTTGCGCCGCAGCGCATGGATGATGTGGTTGCCGCCGATCGAGAGGGCATCGCCGTCGCCGGTGATCACCCACACCGTGAGGTCAGGGTTGGCGAGAGCGACGCCGGTAGCCACGGCAGGGGCGCGGCCGTGGATCGAGTGGATGCCATAGGTGTTCATGTAATACGGGAAACGTGACGAACAGCCGATGCCCGACACGAACACGTGCTTCTCCCTGTCGAAGTCGAGAGTCGCCAGGAGGTTCTGCACCGAGGCGAGGATGGTGTAGTCGCCGCAACCGGGACACCACTTCACCTCCTGGTCCGACTGGAAGTCGGCTCTCGTGTAGCGGGGTTCAGTGGTGGTTGTCATGACTGGTCCTCGAGTAGCTCGATGATCTTCTTGGTCACCTCGTTGGCCATGAACGGCGCCCCTTGCACCTTGGAAAGGGTCACCGCCGGAGTGAGATACCTGGCACGGAGCAGCGCGGACAGCTGGCCCAGATTCAACTCGGGTACCAGCACCTTCTCGTAGCCGGCGAGAACCTCGCCCAGGTTCTTGGGGAACGGGTTCAGATGGCGGAGATGCACGTGGGCGGTTGAGTATCCGTCCCTATTGGCGTTGTTGACACCGGCACGAACGCTGCCGTACGTCGATCCCCAGGACACGACGAGAAGCCGAGCATCGTCGGGGCCGTGAACCTCCGCTTCCGGGATATCGTCGGCGATGCCGGCGATTCTTGCGGCGCGGGCGGCAACCATGAGCTCGTGGTTGTCCGGGTCGTAGGATACGTTACCGGTCAACGCCTGTTTCTCGAGACCTCCGACCCTGTGCTCCAGACCGGGCGTCCCCGGGATCGCCCACGGCCGGGCGCCGGTCTTCGGATCGCGGGCATACGGGTAGAACACACCATCCGGGCCGTTCACCTCGGTGGCGTAGTGGACGTCGTGCTTGGGGAGATGATCGAAGTCGGGCACCCGCCACGGCTCGGCCCCATTGGCCAGATAGCCGTCGGAGAGCAGGATCACCGGGGTCATGTACTTCAAAGCGATCCGGGCCGCCTCCATGGCCGTCGCAAACGCGTCGCTTGGCGATCGCGGCGCCACGATCGGCAAGGGCGCCTCGCCGTGACGGCCGTACATGGCCATCATCAGGTCGGCTTGCTCCACCTTGGTGGGCATGCCGGTCGATGGGCCGGCCCTCTGCACGTCGATCAAGATGAGTGGCAGTTCCGTCATCACCGCGAGGCTCAGGGTCTCGCTCTTTAGTGCAAGGCCGGGTCCCGACGTCGTGGTCACGGCAAGATGGCCGGCAAACGCAGCGCCGAGTGAAACGCCGATGGCGGCGATCTCGTCCTCTGCCTGGAATGTCTTGATTCCGAAATGCTTCAGCCTGGCGATCTCTTCGAGGATCGAGGTGGCCGGTGTAATCGGATACGAGCCGAGGAACAGAGTCAACCCGGCGGACTGAGCTGCCGCCACCAGGCCCCACGCCAGCGCCTGGTTGCCGGTGATGGTGGTGTAGGTACCGGAAGGCAGCTGAGCCGGGGGAACCGCGTAAGTGTGATGGAACTCCTCGGTGGTGTTCCCGAAGTTGAATCCGGCGCGGAAAGCTTCGATGTTGGCCTGGCCCACGGGCGTGTCGGCGCCGAACTTCTGCCGCACCCAATCGAGGGTCGGCTCGGTCGGCCGGTTGAACATCCATGAGATCAGCCCGAGAGCGAAGAAGTTCTTCGAGCGGAGAACGTTGCGTCCTTTGACCCCTGTGGTGGCGACTGCGAGTTTGGTCAGTTTCTCCATCGGGGCCGTCATCACGTGATAGCCCGAAAGGCTGCCGTCGGTGAGCGGATTGCTCGTGTACCCGGCCTTGTCGAGGTTGCGGTCGTCGAAGGCATCCTCGTTGGCGAGAATCAGGCCGCCGGAGGCGACGTCGCGGAGGTTCGCCTTGAGGGCGGCCGGGTTCATGGCAACTAGCACGTCTGGCTCGTCGCCATGGGTCAGAATGTCCCAATCGGCGATGTGGACTTGGAACGACGACACACCGGCGATGGTTCCCTGGGGCGCCCGGATCTCCGCCGGATAATCGGGGAAAGTCGCGAGATCGTTGCCGAACGCAGCGGAGGACTCGGTGAAGCGGGCCCCGGCGAGTTGCATTCCGTCACCGGAATCGCCGGCGAAACGGATGACCACCCGGTCTCGCTTTTCGGGTGATATCGGTGGAGACAGAGTGTCTTCCTGCATGGTGGAAGCTCCTATGGTGGCTCTTTTCGGCCACGGCTTGCCTGGCTTGCTCGATCGTGCCGCAACACGGCACGGACCGATCACCAGTCTATGCACAAACAGGTCTGAGAGAAACGTTATCGCGACGAGTCAACATTTTGCTGAAAGCACCACAAACCGGTGATTCAGGCCGGGTCGGGCGGTTGCCGGTATCTGCTGATCGCGAGTCGCTCGAGCGTGCTTCCCAGCTCCAACAGGCGATGCTCTCCCCACCGTGCGCCGATCAGCTGTATCGCGGGCGGCGGCGATCCCGGGCGATCGAGGGGGAGCACGAGAGCCGGAAGGCCCGTTTGGTTGACGAGGGACGAGAACCTGGAGAGTGGGGGACGGTAGGGGACGAGCCTTCCGGCGACCTCGATGTCGTCGTCTCCGATGGGCTTGATCGTGGCTGCCACCGCAGGGGTAAGCAGGAAGTCGCATCGGGTGAGAGCCTCTTCCATGGAATGGCGAATGCCGGCTCGCCAGGCTTGCGCAGCGACGTAGGTGCGGGCGTCGATGTCGAATGCCTCGGAAATGCGTTGGGCAACCTCTGGCCCGTATGTCTCGGGTCGGGTTCGCCAGCGCTCGGAATGAACCAGGGCGATCTCGGGGTAGGCGATGTGCTCGATCTCGACGGCAGGGACGAGTCCGGGGAGGTCGAGGTCGACGATCCTGAAGCCGGCCGTGCCCAGGTCTGACCGCGCCGCGGCGAACGAGCTGGCAACGAACTCGGTCTTGGGGAGATCCACCCAGGGGTGTGGGACCCCGATGACCACGGTCTCCGGAGCGAGCGGGTCACCCGGGCTGATCACCGGCTGCGGGGCAGACCAGGGGTCGGAAGGGTCGTACCCGGCGATGACTGTGTAGAGCAAGGCGGCATCGTTGGTGTTGCGGGCGATGGGGCCCACCGTGTCCAGACTCGGAGCCAGCGGGAACACCCCGGTGAGGGGGACGCGCCCGTGGGTCACCTTCAGGCCGACGACACCGCACAAGGCGGCCGGTACCCGCACCGAGCCTCCGGTGTCCGTTCCGAGGGCGGCCGCGGTCATCCCGGCGCTCACCGCAGCGGCCGAGCCACCTGAGGAACCGCCGGGGGAGAGGCTTGGGTTCCAAGGGTTCCTGACTGGTCCGAACCAATGGTTCTCGCTCGAGAACCCGAAGGCATACTCGTGCAGCCCGGTCCGGCCGATGATGATCGCCCCGGCGTTTTCGAGCCGGGTGATGACAGGTGCACTCTCAACCGGGAGCGTTGTCGGGTAGCTGCTACCTGCCGTGTTGGGTCGGTGAGCCTGGTCGATGAGGTCCTTGATCGCGATCGGCACCCCGGCGAGGGCGCCGGCGTCCTCACCAGCGGCGATACGACGATCGATAGCGGCGGCCGCAGCCCGGGCTCCTTCGTGGTCGATCAGCGTGAACGCGTTGACCCGCGGCTGGCTCGCCTCGGCACGCTCGAGATAGTCGCCCGCGACATCCCCGGCGCGTACCGTCCCCGCGGTGACCGCCGCGGCGATGGCCGCTACCCCGCCGGGGAGTCCCGTCATTCCCAGGTGAGCGACTGGCCGGCAGGGAAGACATTTACCCACAGCCGGCCGGCCGGGATCACGATCGGAGTGCCGTCCTCCAGGCTCAGCTCGAATCGCTCGTCGATGGTGTCCCGCTGCCACTTCCCGGTGACGACCTTGCCGGCGTAGAACACGTAGGCGTCGCCCTCGCCGACGGTGTTGGCCGCCGGGACTGCGGAGCCGGCGCCGCTGGAGGAACTCACATAGTGCTCGGGAGCCACGATCACCACCAGGGTGTCAGTCGAGATCTGTGTGTCGACCGGATCCTGGCCATCGACCGGAGCGCTCCTCCAGTTGTGGGGCGTGTCTCCGTTGAACCTGATGTACTCGGTGCCGGTCCATTTCCAATGAACTATCGGGTTATTCGACCAGTCGAGGTTGATCTGGTTCGCCCCGGTCTCGCCCGGTGTTGGTACGCCGAAGTCGAAGATCGGCTGTGCCGGCGGATCGTCGGGATAGCCACGCCGGTCGGCCTCGTCCCTCATCAGCAGGGTGGAACCGTACAGGTTGTGGGGGGCGCTCCGTGTATGGATCCGGAAAGTGGTGTTGCCGTTGTCGCCGAGCAGGTTGACGCCGTCGTTGAGGATGATGTTGACCACCCACGGCTGCGCACCGGAGATCTGAAGGGGGGCGCCGAGGAACTTGACCAGTGTCGGGTCGGTGGGCCGTCCCGAGCGCACCGGGCCCAGGTATTCGGTATCGCTCTCCTGAAACATGGCGATGAACCTGGTGAGCCCGCCTTCGACGAGTAGCTCGTAGACGGCGTCGGCCTGCTCGATACCGGACTGAGGCCGGGCGTCTGGATGGTTGTCGATCTTGATCGCGACAACGCGCCGGTCGAGCAGCGACGGGTCGGCAACGCCCATCCCATTGAGCAACGAGGGTGTCAGCAGCTCAGTGGTTGTCGTCGCAACCGTGGTCGTCGTTGTGGCTGTTGTCGATATCCCACCGTCGGTTGTGGAAACCGGGGCGAGTGTTGTCAGCGCTTCTGTTGTTGTGGTCGCATCGTCGCCACCGCACGATGCAGCTACAACTGCAAGGACGGTCATGAGGACGAGGATTTTTAGGGTTTTCACGATCCGGGGAGTGTATACCCGACCCGGGAACAAAGAACATCGCCGTGGCTGGTACCGTCCCGGTATGAAGGACGTTGCCGCGTTTGCCACCACCGAGCTGGCGAAACGGGCCGATCCGGAGAAGGCGGTCGGGATGGCCGCCTACATGAAGACCGACATGCCTTTTTACGGGGTGCAGAAGAAGGCGCGGACCGAAGTACTGCGTGCTCTGAAGAAGAGGTTCCCAATCGCCGACAACGACACTTACCGGTCGATGGTCGAGACGCTATGGCGTCGACCGCACCGGGAGGAGAAGTACCTGGCGATCGCGGTGGCCAAGGGTGACCCGAGGTTTGTCACGGTCGCCAACATCGATCTGTACGAGAGGCTGATCGTCGAGGGTGCCTGGTGGGACTTCGTCGACGATGTCGCGGTCAACTGTGTCGGTCTGGTGCACCGCACCGAGCGCACCACAATGGAGCCGGTCATCGAAGAGTGGGTCGACCATGAGTTCATGTGGCTGCGGCGCACCGCTCTCATCTCGCCGCTCAAGCACAAGGCCGAGACCGACTACGAGACCCTCTTCGACCACTGTCTGCGCCGGGCTCACGAGAAGGAATTCTTCATCAGGAAAGCCATCGGTTGGATCTTGCGCGAGTACGCCAAGACGGAACCGCAGCGGGTCCGTGAGTTCCTGATGGAACACCGCGCCGTCTGGTCGGGGTTGACCTTTCGCGAGGCATCCAAGCATCTCGACCTGGCAGGCATATCATGACACCGATGGATCAACGTGAAATGTGGAACGAT
>Ga0307417_10000894_pt1 | contig 12202 bp, 19 predicted proteins | sample SalMarWE160210MG_2_FD_202514 | JGI IMG/M metagenome (GOLD analysis project Ga0307417, IMG submission 202514) | Salt marsh sediment microbial communities from the Plum Island Ecosystem LTER, Massachusetts, United States - WE1602-10 | ecosystem: Environmental > Aquatic > Marine > Intertidal zone...
CGCGTTACCGTGGTCATCACCGCCTCCGCGTTTATCCACAAGCTCGTTATATCGACTAAAGTCGAAAGCGGAAGGGCGATTCGTTCCGCGCACGGAAAAATGATTAACACCGGTTCATGCGTACCTCTGCGTTCGACTTCGCGTTGCCGCCGGATCGCATCGCGTTACGCCCGGCTAGCCCGCGCGACGCGGCGCGTCTGCTCGTGGTGCGCCCGGGCGGCGCGCCCGAACTCGACGATCGAACGGTGCGCGAATTACCCGAGCTGTTGCGGTCGGGGGATCAGCTTGTCGTCAATGACACCAAGGTGATAGCGGCGAGCCTGAGAGGTCGGCGCATCGGCCGGGGCGCCGAGCCAAGAATCGAAGCGACGCTGATCGAGCGGCTCGACGGATCGCGCTGGCGCGCGCTCATCAGGGGGGTGAAAAAGTTGACGTCGGGCGATGTCGTGCGCTTCGGCGACGAAGGAAAAGTGTGCTTCCTCGGCCAGTTGGACGCAACCGTGGAAACTAAGGGCGAAGCCGGAGAGGTCACCCTCGCTTTTGCGTTTCACGGGCCGGTGCTCGATCAAGCGATCGCCGAACGGGGAGACATGCCGCTGCCGCCCTACATCGCCTCCCGTCGCCAACCGGACCAACAGGACCGCAGCGACTACCAGACTATGTTCGCGCGGGCCGACGGCGCGGTCGCTGCCCCGACTGCGGGCCTGCACTTCACCGACCGGCTGATTGCGCGATTGCGCGAACGCGGCGTCGGGCTGCACGCCGTGACTCTCCATGTCGGTCCGGGCACTTTCCTGCCGGTGAAAGCCGAGGATACGGACGAGCACCGGATGCATGCCGAGTGGGGTGAGGTGAGCGCGGCGACCGCTGCGGCGCTGAATAAGGCGCGCGGGGAGGGGGGCCGGATCGTGGCACTCGGCTCGACCGCCCTGCGCCTTCTGGAGACCGCCGCCGACGAGAACGGTGCGATTGCGCCATTCGTCGGGGAAACTGCGATTTTCATCACGCCGGGCTATCGCTGCCGTGCGATCGACCTGCTGATGACCAATTTTCATTTGCCGCGCTCGACCTTGTTCATGTTGGTCGCGGCGTTCAGCGGGCTCGAGGTCATGCAGCGCGCCTACGCACATGCGATCGCTGCCGGCTATCGCTTCTATTCCTATGGCGACGCGTGTCTGCTGTTTCCTCCGCCCGTCACATGATTGAAACAATGGCCGACCGCTTCGCCTTCCGCCTGCTCGCGACCGACGGGGCGGCGCGCCTCGGCGAAATCACAACGCCGCACGGCATCATCCGCACGCCCGCCTTCATGCCGGTCGGCACGCAAGGGGCGATGAAGGGTGTGCACTGGCGCGAGCTACGCGAAGCGGGCGCAGATATCGTGCTGGCGAACACTTATCATCTGATGCTGCGGCCGGGGGCGGAGCGCATCGCCTCGCTCGGGGGCCTGCATGCGTTTATCAACTGGCCGTACCCGATCCTCACCGATTCCGGCGGTTTCCAGGTCATGTCGCTGGCGGAGCTGCGAAAAGTCGAGGAGAGGGGAGTGATCTTCCGCTCCCGTGTCGATGGCGCGATGATCGAGCTCACCCCGGAGCGCGCGATCGAGGTGCAGCGGCTGCTCGGCGCCGACATCGCGATGCAGCTCGATGAATGCGTGCGCCTGCCGGCGGAAACGCCCGAGATCGAGCGGGCGATGCGGCTATCGCTGCGCTGGGCGGAGTGCTGCAAGCGCGCCTTTGAAACGGATTCGGCGAGTGGACGCGCGCTGTTCGGCATCGTGCAGGGCGGTGACGATGCGCGGCTGCGCGGCGAGAGTGCGCGCGAACTCGTCGGCATGGCGTTCGACGGCTACGCCATCGGCGGGCTCGCCGTCGGCGAGCCGCAGGCGACCATGCTGGCGATGATCGAACAGGTCGCGCCGCATCTGCCGACGGAGCGTCCGCGTTATCTAATGGGCGTCGGTACGCCGGATGATATTCTTGCCGCGGTCGCGCGCGGCATCGACATGTTCGACTGCGTGCTACCGACCCGCAACGGGCGCCATGGGCTCGCCTTCACCCGCTTCGGCCCAATCAATCTGCGCAATGCGCGCCACGCCGACGACCCGCGTCCGCTCGATCCGGAAAGCCGGTGTGCGGCCGCCCGCGATGCACCGCGCGCCTACCTGCATCATCTGGTCAAGGCGAATGAGATGCTCGCCGCGATGCTGCTGAGCCTCAACAATCTGTTTTATTATCAGGACCTGATGCAGGGGGCGCGCGCCGCGATCGCCGAAGGGCGGTTCGACGAATACTGGCACTTGGCGCGGGAAGCGTGGGCGCGCGGTGACGTCGCGGCGGTCTAGCCTTGTGACGGAGCGCGCTGACTTGCGACTCGAAGCGCATTCACCTCTCCCCGCCGGGGAGAGGTGGTGGGTGTCCGAGCTGCGCTTCATCACGGCCCTTTCATCAAGGTCCGGCATAGAGCCAGGATATGCCGTCATAAGCCTGCTCCGGCGCGCGATTGCGGAGCGCTTCGTTGCGCAGTTCCGCCGTCACGCCGTGCGCGTGATAGAACTCGCCATAGACGCGCGCCATCAATTGTACGCGGCCGGTGCGCAGATAGCGGCTGTCCTGATAGGCTTTGAATGCGCCGGGAATGTCATCCGGGGTCGCGGCAACCTTCTCGGCCAGCATTATTGCATCCTCGGTCGCCATGCACGCTCCTTGCGCGAGGTATTGCAGCATCGGGTGGGCGGCGTCGCCAAGCAGGGTGACGCGTCCATGCGACCAGTTCTTCACCGGCTCGCGGTCGCACAGGACCCACATACGCCAGGTCTCGATGCGCTCCAGCATGCGCGTGACCTCGGGCCGCTGCCCCCCGAAGCGCCGCCACAGTTCGGCGGGATCGCCGCGCGTGTTCCAGCCCTCGACATAGCGATCGGAGTGGAACACGGCGACCAGATTGTAGAGCGTGCCCCGCCGCAGCGGGTAATGGACGAAATGCGTGCGGGGTCCGGCCCACAGAATCACGTCGGGCTGCCAGAGATCTTCGGGCACCTCCTCGCGCTTCAGCACGGCGCGATAAGCGATGTGACCGGACACGCGCGGGATCCCATCGCCCAAGACCTTGTCGCGAATCCGTGACCACAGTCCGTCGCAGCCGATGAGCGCGCGGCCGCACGCCTGTTCGCCGTCGTCCAGCCACAGCACGACGCCGTCGTCCGCCGGCTTGAAGTCAGCGACACGGCTGTCGGATTCGAGCGAGACGAGATTATGGGTGCGGCAGGCGTGCAGATAGACGCCGTGGATGTCGGCGCGATGGGTCACCGCGTAGGGAAAATGGAACCGCTCCTGGAACGCCGGACCGAGCGGGATGGTGGTGATCACGTCGCCGGCGAGCGCATCGCGCATTTCGAGTTTGCCGGGCTGCCAGGCGTCGATCAGCATCTCATCCTTGAGGCCGACCTTGTCGAGCACACGGAAAATGTTCGGCCCCAATTGGATGCCGGCGCCGACCTCGCGGAATTCAGCCGACTGCTCGAACACCCGCACCGGGAAGCCCTGACGCGCAAGCGCGTAGGCTGTGATTAGCCCGCCAATTCCGCCGCCCACGATGAGAAACGGTAAGTCCTGTCCGTTTGTCGACACCATCGCGCGCTCCAGCCAACTCATCCGCAGCCTGACAGCATGTCGGAAAAATCGGCTGAATCAAGCTGTTGAAGCGTTCGCGAAGAGCTTTCGTGGCGGAAAAAAATGGAGAGCGAACCGTCCACACGCGTGTGGATTCACTCTCCTCGATCGAAGCGTGCAGGTCTATTGAGCGAGCCGTGGTTTAGGATCGGCGATGCCGAACCTTATCGCGACGCGGCACGCGTCTTGGTCGCAGCAGAGACTGCCGGTTTGACCTGGGTTTTAGCCGCAGACTTGATCGGCGTAACGACGGTTGGTTGAAGCGACGGGCTTTCCGTGGTGGCCGGAGGGGCCGTAAGAGCCGCAGGAGTTGGGGTCGCTGCAGCGGCAGGGGCCGCCTTCGCAGGCTTCTTCGCCGAGCCTTTGGCGGGAGCGCGCGACTTCGATGCTGCCTTCTTCGGGCGGCGCGCCGCGGCCTTCGTCGTTTCCGTCGTCGGCAGCTTGGCAGTCGGCTTCGCCGGCTTCTCCGATTTCACTGGTTCGGCGACGGGGGTGGCCGCCGCAACGTCCGCCGCAGGTTCTGCTGCGACTTCCGCCACAGGTTCTGCCGCAACGTCCGCCGCAGGTTCTGCGGCGACCACCGCCACGGGTTCCGCTGCGACTTCCGCCGCCGCTGATTCCGCCGCGATTTCCGCCAGCACTTCGCGCTCGGCCATCAGCCAGAACTGCCTGTCGTCCCCCGCTCCGCCATGGGCCTGCGAGATGAAGTAGGCGCGATCGCGAATGCGGTCTTCCAAAGTCACTTGCATGGAGGGGCCTCCTGTTGCTCAGAAAAATCCGAGGGTTCTTTCATGCATTAATCATGGTTAACAGGCGGTAAATGCCTCCCCGTCAGGCCACGCAGAAGGAACCGCCGACCATTGTTCGACGCCTGTTTATCGATGATTCGGCGCTATTTTGCCAAGCCTGCCTGCAGGCGGGCGCTGACGCCGGTGTCATGCGCGCGGAACACGGTGGCGCGTACCCTCAAACCCGCAACGTCATCGCGCCGCCGCATGAGCACGAATCGCACGCCCGCTGATCGGTGTCGTGCATTTCCCTCAGGTGGAAGAGCCCGCTGCGGCAAGCGCATTGCGGAATTCCGCTGGAATAGGGGCGGGCGCGACCGAATTCTCGCTCTTCCTGACTGCCCACACGCGCGCTTCGAAACCCTCAAAGACGATTTCCTTCTCGCGAAACGCTTTGTAGCTCACCCGAAAGCTTGTCCGGCCCCAATGAGAAACCTCCGCCTGGATCATGAGCGCGTCTTCGTGCGTCGCCGAAGCATGGAAGCGCGCATTCGCCTCGACCAGTGGAATGCCGATCGCGCCGAACTTTTCGCGAATGATTCTGAGGCTCAATCCTGCTTTGCGCAGCAAAGCCTGGAAGGCGCTGTCCATCCAATAGAAGTAGTTCGGATAGTAAACGATGCCCTGCTCATCGCAGTCGCCCCAGGCGATTTGTACAGTCATGGTCGGCGGCATGCGCTTTTCCTTCGGAGTTAAAAACTCGGCTGGTCGAACCAGCGGTCGCACTGACATGTCCCGATACGAATGGGCCTGCGACCGGAAATGATTGTTCCGGCTCCAGACCGATGTTACGTTTGCATTGCTGGAAGAAAAAGCAGGGAGAAGCGCTATGCCCACCATAGAAAGCACCCCGCAACGGCTGGTGCTCCAATCCGGCTCGACAAAGCTGACGCTGGACAAGGAAGCGGGCAAAGTCAGCATGCAGCGCAAGGTTCTGTTCTGGAACCGAGCCCCGATCGAGAAAGCGCTCGCCGAGATCGCCGACGCCACCGTCGATGCGGCCGTCGATCGATCGTCCGGCGTGGAGGTGTGCAACACCATGCTGATCTCGCGCGCCGGGGAGGGCTGGGCGTTGCCGGCGAACGACAAGAAGGACGCGGAATCGACCGCGCGTCAGATCAAGGAGTTCCTCGGGCTCAGGTAAGCGGCCCGGAGAAGCTCCGGATCGGATCGAGCTCGCGCGCGCGCCGAGCGGTCGGCTATGCGCGAGCGCTGTTGCGCTGCCGGCCCGTCGGCCGGTAGGCGATACGCGCGTGCCCCGCGCAATAGGGTAGCCCCGGAAGAGGCTCGTTTCCGCAGTAGAAGACGTCGTCGGCGCCTGGGCTGTCGATGGGCCAACGGCATTTGCCGTGGCCCAGTTCGAGCAAGGTGCATCCGCGACCTTCGTGAATAGGGATGGCTTCGCTCAACAGCTGGTCGGGATACGTCGTCGTCAGCATCACGCGTTGCGCAAAGATGTTCAGGCGCATGCGTTTCGGCCGCGCAAATTTTGCGGCGCGCTTGTGATCCTGGTGCTTGGCGAGCGCGTCCTTGGGCCGCGACAGGCCCAAGCGGTTCATCTTGCCGATGACCGCATTGCGGGTCACCCCCATCTCGCGAGCGATCTGACTGCTTGAGAGCCCGGCTTGGAAGCAGCGTTTCAACTGATCAATGCGCTCCGAACTCCAGGTCGCGCCGTTTGTGAACATGGCGATGGCCCCGCGTTGGCAATGCTGAACTCCGCGGGCCGGCGACCGGCGAACATCGCTGGTTTCCGGCCATACGCTTGGTACGCGTACTCACGCAACAGCAACACAAACGCTCCGCCCTCACAGGCCGCGGTCGCCACTGACTTGGGCTGCATGCGCCAGGCATGAGTCGAGGGTGCTCGCATCCATCGGCGGCGAGCCGGCGAGCTCCGCGCATGTCAAGCAGGCCAGTGGATTGGGCTCAGGCGGCCCCGGCGCACCGCAACGCAGACTGCCTTGCTAGGACCCACTGTCGCAGTGGTGCAGCCGAATCAAACCTGTCACGATTCGATTCGCTAAACAAGAGTTAAAATGGCATTATAACGGCGTTATAATTTTTGGAGTGTTGCAATGGCGCGACCTGAAAACCGTTCGGAGGCTCGGCCGCTCAGTCTGACCTTGCCCGAGGAGACGTTCAACTATTTGGTTTTGCTTGCTACTCTCGGGAAGCTCGGCCGCACCGAAAACGAGGTCGCCACGCATATCCTCGTGCGCGAAGTCTATGCGATGCTCCAAGGCGGCTTCCACGAGCAGCGAATCCCCGCGGTGGCCGATCAGGGCTAGAGCATTTTCCCGCGAAGTGGGAACCGGTTCGCCGCAGAAAATGCGACCACTCAAGGAAAACAAGAGCCGTGAACGCGGCCATCAGACCAAGCATCCGTCACCTAAGCTGCTCGCCCATGTCCCGGCATACTAGGGATTTGCTGCAAAGTTTCGATCGTCGACATAGCGGACGCTGATCGGGCGGCCGGCGATGGCGCTCTTAAACGCGGCGGAAAACGACAGCCGCCCGCAGCGGTCAAGTGCCTCGTCGATCGCGTGCCGATAAATCTGTTTCACCTCGGCCTTGGTTCCCGGCTTCGTATAGGTCACGAAGGGCGGGGCCATAATTTCCCCGCTTCGCCGAAAGGCGAAGCGCACCGTCATCTGCATGCCTTCCCGCGCTTGTTCGCGCGCCGGGGGCGCCCAGCACGCGCGCAAAGCGGCGAACAGCTCTTGCAGCGAATTGATCGGCGCATCCGGCGAAGGACTCTTGCCGGCGCCGGCCGTCCGGCTGTCGATCGTCAGCGCGAGCGTTTGCGGCAGGCACGGGCCGCCGCGGCCGCATCCCGGATAGCGTTTGACGATCGAGTCTTTTTTCCCGGCGCGCGGCTCCGGCACGACCAGAACCGGGACGCCGCCCGGCGTGTATCTATACACCGGCGCGTCGCGCGCGGCCTCGCCGGGCGCGAGCGGCGTGCCGCCGAGGCCAACCCCGCCGGGGATATAACCATTTACCGGCGGACCCGGCGCAATCGGGCCGCCGCCCGGCCCCGGCGTGATCGTCAATTGCGCAAGAACGAGCGAATTGAAGCCGATGGGAATCGCCGCCAGGAGGCCGAACATCGGTCAACTCCGTCATGCGAGCATTGTCCGGCGACGTAGGCCGGTCTTGCCGCAAAAGATGCCAGCGCAAGGGAGATATGAGGGCGTTCTGACTTTTACCAGAACGGAATTCGCTCTAGGGGCGCCGAAGTCAAGTGCGTCGCGGGGCAGGGGCTGCCTCCCGCGGCCGCGCTCGCGCTGTGTGATTAACTGCACAGAAATCGGCATCGCCGACATTCATAACAACGCTCGTTCGAAACCTTCGCTCGATCATCCGCGACCGTTCGCAGCGTCGGTTGTTCCCCAGGAGAACTATCATGCGGTCCCCGGAGTCGTTGTCTTTCAAGGCTAATATGCGCCTTCCATCGTCTGCGGTCGCGACCGTGAGCGGGCTCGGCAATCAGAACGGACCGCGGCGCGCTGAATTGTTCGCCGATCACGACGATGCGATCGGACCGGCGAACGGCCAGTCGGCGCTCCGATACTGCGTCAACAACGATCTTATTTGAGACTGTGGTTAACCGCGGCGGCCGCGCCCCGCGCGCAAAGCAAATGCCGCTCGCGCTTATCGATGGTCCACAATCGCGCGGCGACCTGCCGGACGATGACGCCCCCAACCTGCTTGCTCGATCGTATCCGAAAAGTCCGCGAATTCAGGGTTTTTCGCGCGCGCGCGCCGGCCCGGTTCGCCGGTTCCTACTCGCCCGCATCTCGCCTAGTTCAGCCGCGCGTGAGCGCCGGTCAGCGTGCGTTCTTCCACGGGTCGAATTGCACCTTCGGCTCTGGTATCTTGTCGCCTGCCGCCTTGAATTCCGCGTCAAGCTTCTTCTTTTTCTCGCTCCTTTCTAGCCGCTTGCCTTCTTCGACCCGGCGGCTCCATTCCCCAGACTTTTCGTTGGTAATTTTGACCTGGGCGTAACAAGGTCCCGCCAGTAAGGCGATGATCGCCGCCGCGCTCAGCATGATTTTCATCGCGTTGCCCTCCGCTTGCGCCATCTTCCTATGCCCTCGCGCTTCACCGCGGCATTTTTGTGAATTTTATTGCGGGTCTCGCATCGCCACCGACGACCCCGCAGTGAGTACGGACCGTGCCGCAACCAGATCGCCGCATGATTCACCGCAACGATTGCGGCGCGTCTCCGGCTCCGGGATCACGCTTTGCCTAGGCCGGATCTTCGCCGATCCCGTCCGCTACCTTGCTGTACTCATCGAGGGCCCCCATCAGGACAACCTTCGCGGAAACAATGTCAGCTTTGTTGCCGCTCTTGAGGGCCTGAAGCAATCTGTCCTCGGCGTCTCTAAGCCCTGTAGAAACCACGTTGAATCTTGGAAAGTCTGGGTGGTCTTCAAGGTCCATAATCGGCGTGTCCTTCGCAATCTCGGTCACCGTAAAGCTCGCAGGAGTGAGTTCCCTGCCGCTAGTGTATCCGCGGTCGGCCGCGCAAGCGAGTAGACACCGACCGCATTTTGCCGTGGGTCATCGGAGGGCCGGGTTCGTCACATCGGTTATCAGCTCTTAGGCGCCATGGCATGAACGAGACGCGTTCCGCGGATAGAAATCTTCGCATCTCCAAGCCCACAAGCGGGTAATCGAAGGCTCCCGGCTTCCGCAAAATTGCCTTGCCGTCGCCCCGCTTTGTCCCGTCTTGCAATCTATGGGGTGCCTCGTATCGCACGGTGGAGGGACCGACATGCGTATCAAGAAGCGCCAGAATGGCTGTATTATTGAGCTTGATGACGGCTCGGCTTGGCGGATATGGCCAAACGATGTCGAGAGAATTAAAGAGTGGACGCATTCGACGAAGCTTACGATTTACAAGTTTAATGGGGATTTTTGCACCCATGTTCTCTTCGATCGTTTGCAGGGGATATGTGTGCGGGCCATCGATGCGGCAGAGCATTGGCCATCTGAAGCTATGCCGCAAAGAGATCACGCTCCGATAGCGGCCTGACTGTGGCTGGGCATCGAATTAGGCCACCTTAGGGCGGTCTCTGGGTGCCGACCCCAGGCTTCACGGACGGGGAACGCGCGCGACTTCGCACATGCTGCCGGCGGCGACCGCGAATGGTTCGCCGCCCGCGAGAAGAACGGCGCGATCCTTCGCCTCCGCGAAGTCAAACATTGCATATAGAACCACATCAGATCGGCCCCGATATTGTTCGGGCCGGTAGATCACAATAGCCATTCGGTCGTCCAACTTCTTGTATGTGTAGCGCGCCTCGCCGGCGAGCTTGCCGTCGGCGGTGACATAACAGGTCTCCTCGGTCTCGTAGGTCACCACATGCGTCGAGAGGTCTGTGAAGTCACCATGCTCGGAGTGGTGAACGCCCGTCCACTCGATACTCTTGCCAACCAGCGTGTCCGGTGCCTTCGCCATCGATTATCTCGTCATGCGCAATGCCGATTAGCTTCCATTATGCACCTGCATGTTGAGGTCTCGCCCCGCTAACGCCTATTGCGACGTGATCTGGTTGCTCCGCCCCCTTCTGGCTTGTCGGAAGAGGTGGCGCGCATCTTATCCAGGTCTCGGTTTATTTCGAGACAAGTGATGACTTCGATATAGCTGGGGCTGCCGCCAATCTTGGCCGTCGCAACACACCCCACCTTGTCCTTCGCGGGAAATTCTCCCCAGCTCTTCTTCAGTTGGTCGCGTGCCGCCTCCTCACTCTGGATGCAAGCATTCGAGTTCCGGCGCCCGAAGACGGCCTCAATATTCCGCCCCTGGCAGCTTTTCTTAATATCGAAAACAGGAACCGAATCCGCGACGGCCAGCAAATGCGAGCCAAGCAAGAGTGGGGCAAAAATGAACATGACACCGACCTCCGCCCGCTTAGAGCGAATTGTGTTCCGGTGGAATCGGAATTCGCTCTAATTGTCCTTGAGTGGTCGCATTTTCTGCGGCGAACCGGTTTCCACTTCGCCGGAAAATGCTCTAGCAGCAACCTATCCGCAGAGAGATATCTACGCGGGCTGGTGCGGGAGGGTCCAGCGGAAAGGTCATGTCCCGAGCGCGCCCACTCCGCGCATGTTGCCAAGCGTCATTGAAGGGCCGGGAGGGGAGCAAGGCTGCCACGAGGCCAGAGCGCGACTCTCTACGGCTTGAGCACGGTCGTCTGGTAGAGCCTCTCCAGCCATTTGCCGTCGCGCTTGACGTAGAGCGACGTTACGAACACCGGCGACTGCAGTGGCCGACCTTTGAAGGCGCCCTCGTTCTTCGCAGTGAACGTAATCGCGGCGGCGTCGGAACCAAGCAGCGAGACTACGACCCCCGACACCGGAGTCTCCTTGAACTTGGTGAGGTCGGGCAGCGATGCGATCTGCTCGGCCACCGATTTCGGAGCCCCGTAGTAGGAAGTGACGGCGAGATGGTCGGTTGTCATCAAGCCTTTGATGGCTTCTCCGTCCCGGCGAGCAAACGCATCGTCCAGCGCGGAGATGGCGGCTTTGACCGCATTGATTGTTGCCGCATTGTCGGCGTCGGCTACGCTCGCGCCCACAGCGAGCAGGACGCCGACACAAAGGGCGAGCAATTTCGTCACGGCGACTTCCTTTCCCCACGGTTTCAAAAAAATGCGACAGCGGTCGCTTAGTGGCGTCGTTATTCGAGAGTGAGAATTGGGGTTTGTCGCGACGTCACCCTTGCCAATTGCCGCACGCCATCATCTCCGCCAATTTGGCCGTGCGTCGGCGCCCGCAACAGTTTGACGCCGTTTCAATCCTTTCGTTCAAAGACGACGTGATAGAGGCGGCCGTCGAACATCGACAACAGTTCCTGGGTCTTGGCCTTGGCCTCGGTGCGCTCCGGCGACGCCATGGTGCGGTCAATGGCGGCCTGGGACGGATAGTCGAATTCGAGCATCATGTGGATCGGCGGCGCCGCCGGATCAGCCGCGACATGGCGCAGAACGCGGACTCCCGTCGAGCCCGGAAACCGCCGCCAGAGCGGCAGCAGCTGTTGCTGGACGAAATCGTCGAAGGCGGCTTCCTTTCCGTCGCGGACGCGGCCCTCGAAAAAGGCGCAACGGATCAGCATCGACGGATGTCTCCTTGTTCTCCCCACCGAGATTGCGCCGGGGTGGAACCCATCCTACGCCAGTCCCGTCACCTAGAACAGCTCCGGCCCGAAACCGGAACTTTGCAGACGTTCCAAGGAGCGCCGCATATGGTCTGTGCATCGCGATCGCGATTTGTTGCTGGCGTGGCGACAGGCTAAGCTCGGCAGGTTTCCGCCGTCGGCCGGAGATTTGCGCTCAGCTCTGCTGTTCCGGGATCGGCACGTCGAAGCCGTTGAGGGTGGTGGAGACAAAGGCGTATAAGCCGACAAGGTAGATCAGTTCCGCGGCGCCGTGCATACCGAAGGCGCCGACCGCCGCCCGGTAAGTGAGCTCTGGCAACACCCCGCCACGCATCAGGCCAGCGGCGACGTCGTAGGCAATCGCCTCCTCCGGCGAAAGGTCTGTCGGCCGCTGCCCGGCGACGATCGTCGCGATCTTCGCCTCGGAAAGCCCGGACTTTTCGCCAAGCAGGCTGTGCGCATAAATTTCGTACGCGGCACGAAACGCGGCGCCGGCGACGAGGATGGCCACCTCGCGGACCGGCCGTGGTAGGCTAGTCGGCTGCGTCAACTAATTTGAAAGGATTGGATGA
>Ga0307417_10000896_pt1 | contig 12192 bp, 11 predicted proteins | sample SalMarWE160210MG_2_FD_202514 | JGI IMG/M metagenome (GOLD analysis project Ga0307417, IMG submission 202514) | Salt marsh sediment microbial communities from the Plum Island Ecosystem LTER, Massachusetts, United States - WE1602-10 | ecosystem: Environmental > Aquatic > Marine > Intertidal zone...
ACCGGCAACCTACGTGCTCGGCGACCTGGACACCATGACATTTGTGATACGTGACGTTGAGCTGGAAGCCACCGGCGAGCCGCTGGCAGCACCCTAGGGCCCGCCCGGCAAAGTTGGTGAACACAGTTTCAGCGGATTTGAGGTTCTCCCTACGGACTTCCTCTACCCGGCCACATCTTCGCGCAGGTGTTCTTTCTTCCACCAAACCGCAGGTTGGGCTGAGCACCGTAGGTTGGGCTGAGCAACGCGAAGCCCAACAAGTACCCCACCTGACGTTGGGCTTCGCGTTGCTCAGCCCAACCTACGAGCCTTGGCTACGTAGCTGCGGCGGTCTTCCTGGGCCTAGCCCGGCGTGTTCTTTTCCACCCAGCGACTCGCGTCGGCCAACTGTTCTTTCTTCCAGAACGGCGCTTGCGTCTTCAGCTCTTCCATCAGCCAGCGGCTGGCTTCGAAGGCCGCTTTGCGGTGTGCCGACCAGACCGCGACCAGGACGATGGGATCACCGGGGTGCAACTCGCCCACACGGTGCACGATCAGACTGTCGTTGAGTTCCCATCGCGTGCGCGCCTGTTCGCAGATTTTTTCCAGGTGCTTTTCGGTCATTCCGGGATAGTGCTCGAGCACCATGCTCTGCACATTGTCGCCCGCGCTGAACTCACGCATGGTGCCGACAAAAACCGCCGTGGCGCCGAACTGCCCGGGGGCGGCCTCTCGGGCGGTCTGGTACTCCGCCAGGATCGCCCAGGGATCAAATGCCTCTGCACGCACGGAAACCGTCATAACGCACCCCCCGTGACGGGCGGGAAGAAGGCCACTTCATCGCCGTCGGCAACCGGGCTGGAAACCTGGACATATTCCATGTTTCTTGCCGCCAGTACATTGTCTGGAATAGACTTTCCGCCAACCGCGCACGACCAGACCTGGGCCACGGTGGCACCCTCCGGCAAGGACACTTCAAGCTCGGAGACCCCAAGCCGCTCGCGCAGGCCGGCAAAAAAACGAACAGATACCCGCATCTTGCAAAACTGCGTTGCGCCCTACGGCGCAGCACCCTATAGTTAACCGCTAACTGTAAGTAATAATTCCAGATTCCGACCCTGAAAGTCTAACACATGGGGACCAAGGCAGTTTGTGAACCACGGGCATGACCGACCTCACACATTTTAACGCCGCCGGCGAAGCCCACATGGTGGACGTGGGCGGCAAGACCGCGACCGAACGCCGCGCGGTCGCCGAGGGACGGATTCTCATGGCGCCGGAAACGCTGGCGCATATTCGCCTCGGTGACAACCGCAAAGGCGATGTACTGGGGGTTGCGCGGGTCGCCGGCATCATGGCCGCAAAAAGGACCGCCGACCTGATCCCTCTGTGCCACCCGCTGGCACTGACCCGGGTGGAAGTCGACCTGCAGACCGGGGACGAGCCACCGGCCGTCAGCTGCCGTGTCACGGTGGAAACCCGCGACCGGACCGGCGTGGAAATGGAGGCGCTGACCGCTGTCCAGGTGGCGCTGCTGACTGTCTATGACATGTGCAAGGCCGTCGACCGCGGCATGACCATAGACCAGGTCCGGCTGCTGGAAAAAACGGGGGGCAAGTCCGGACGTTGGCAACGGCCACGCGCCGACTGAGGCGTGCAAACATTCATAATTGCCGAAGCGTAAGCCGGGCGAGAGCCATGCAATGCATATCAAAACAAGGATTGAGACAAGAAAGAAGTCATGGTGTTGATTATTGAAGACAATGACAGCGACGCGGCACTCATGCAACAGATTCTCGCAAAGCGAGTGTCGCCCGGTAGTATCCACCGCGTCAGCAACGGCTATGAGGCTTTCGACCTTCTGCAGCACTGGGACGGTGACACGCCGCGGCTTGTCCTGCTGGACCTGGACCTGCCGGGGCTATCCGGTCTGGAGGTGCTGAAACGACTGCGCGCCAGCCCCGAAACCCGGCACATCCCCGTGGTGGTCATCGGCAGCTCGGCTGACGGCGACGACGTTGCCCTGAGTTACGACCTGGGCGCCAACAGCTTTATCAGCAAAGCCGTCGAGACCAAACAGTTCGAATTTGCAATCGAGCATATCGCACCTTACTGGCTGGAGCTCAATCAACCGTATGTTCTGCCGGGAGCCAACCGCTGATGGGCACGCCGCTGCGTTTGCTGATGGTTGAAGACAGTGATGACGACGCACAGCTGCTGCTGGTCAAGGTGCGGCGTGCCGGCTATGAGCCGGACTACGTGCGCGTCGACAACGAACCGGATCTGCGCGAAGCGCTGCGCGACCCGAGCTGGCAGATCGTGGTCTCGGACTATGCCATGCCGGGTTTCAGTGGTCTGAAAGCCCTGCAGATACTGCGCGACCTCAACCCCGATCTACCGTTTATCCTGGTATCCGGCACCGTCGGCGAAGAAATCGCCGTCGATGCGATGCGCAATGGCGCCAACGACTACATCATGAAGGACAACCTGACCCGCCTGATTCCCGCGATCGAGCGGGAATTGCGCGAGTCGGTCGAGCGTGGTGACCGCCGGCGCGCCGAGGAGGCGCTCTACCAGGAGCGCGAACGCGCATTGATCACCCTGCACTCCATTGGCGACGGCGTCATCACCACCGATTCCCGGGGCCGGGTCGACTACATGAACCCGGTCGCCGAAAACGTGACCGGCTGGACCTACGGTGAGGCGCAGGGCTGTCCGCTCACCGAGGTACTGCCGCTGATCGATGAAGCCACCCGGCTCGCGGTCGAAAGCCCCGCCGACGTGACGCTGCGCACCGGCCGGGTGGTCAACATCACCGATCAGTGCGTACTCATCAACCGCAAGGGCCAGGAATTCAACATCGAGGATTCGGCAGCACCGATTTTCGACCGCGATAACACGGTGATCGGCGCCGTGCTGGTATTCCACGACGTAACCCGCGAGCGCCGCATGGCCCACCAGATGACCTGGCAGGCGACGCACGACAGTCTCACGGGGCTCGCCAACCGCAACGAATTTGCCGATCGTCTGGCCAACCTGCTGGACGGCGTGACGCGGAATCCCGCGCGCCAGCATGCGCTGCTGTATCTCGATCTCGACCAGTTCAAGGTGGTCAACGATACCTGCGGCCACGACGCCGGCGATGAGCTTTTAAAACAGCTGAGCCGTACCCTGCGCGCCAACGTGCCCGCCAGTGCCTCCCTGGCGAGACTGGGGGGTGACGAGTTCGGGATTTTGCTGGAGAGCGTCAGTCTGGAGCAGGCGGCGGAAATCGCCAACCGCCTGCTGCAGGCATTTGCTGATTTCACCTTCGAATGGGAACAGCGGCGCTTCGACGTCGGCGTGAGCATCGGCATGGTGCCGATCAGGCACGATACACCGGGTGCGTCATATGTACTGAGCGCCGCGGACGTGGCCTGTTACGTGGCCAAGGAATCGGGCCGCAACCGTGTCCACATTTACCAGGACAGCGACATCAACCTGGGCGAACGCCACAATGAAATGCACTGGGTTTCACGCATCAAGGAAGCGCTGGAAAACAACCGCTTCGTGATATTCAGGCAGACGATCACCTCGTTGCATGGGGACGACCCGACACCCCACTACGAATTGCTGCTGCGCATGCGCGACCAGGACAACAACCTGGTCCCCCCCGGGGCCTTCATACCCGCCGCCGAGCGCTACAATCTGATGAACGCGGTAGACCGCTGGGTTATCCATGCCGCCTTCAGCCATCTGCGCGTGACGCAGCAAGAGGGTGACCAGGGCATTTACTCCATCAACCTGTCGGGCAACTCGCTCAACGACGACGCCCTTCCCGTCTACATTCAGCGGCAGATCGCCGAGTACGGCATCAACCCGGGGCAACTGTGTTTTGAAGTCACGGAAACCGCCGCGGTCTTCAACCTGGAAAAAGCCAGTCATATGATCAAGTCACTGAAAAAGCTCGGCTGCCGCTTTTCGCTCGACGATTTCGGCAGCGGCCTGAGCTCTTTCGGCTATCTCAAGAATCTGCCGGTCGACTTCTTGAAAATCGACGGCAGTTTTGTCAAGGACATCAACAACGATCCGATGAACCGCGCCATCGTCGAGGCCATTCACCAGGTGGGGCACAGCCTGAGTATCCGCACCATTGCCGAATTCGTGGAAACCCGGAACATCGCCAACCAGTTGCGGGAGATCGGTGTGGATTTCGCCCAGGGCTACTATTTCAGCAAGCCCGAGCCGCTGATCGACACCGACACTATCGCGAGCCGGCGCAAAACGCTCTGACCATCAAATAATAATAAATAATAACAAATGGTTACGAAATCTTCCGGGCAGTCGATGGCTGCCGCTGGCGGCTCGACCGGTTGATTCCGTATAATCATCCTATGCAATGGTTGACCCTTGTGCCGGAAGACAGTGGCGTGCAACGCCTGAAAGCCGCTAACCGCAAACCGGCGGTGACAGGCAGCGTCGACCCGGTATCGCCCTATCCGCCCGCGCAGCCCACCCACTCCGGCGAACAGATCGAAAGCCGGCAACGGCCCGTGCACGACCGCCGCCAGGGCGAGCGTCGCGGTGGCGACGAGCGCCGGCGTGAACAGGTGCCGGTGCTGCTCGACACGCGCTGCCCGCGGGATCGACGCGCCATAGAGAACCGGCGCGCATCGGCGGCGACCGGTGAACATCCGCCGACTGCGCGTCTGCGCATCAACCTCTACGCCTGAGGGGCCGTTGCCGATCCCGACCCGGTCATATTCCCCAGTCCCATCCCCGTGCATACGCAACTGTTGTCTGCGTGAGGACGATGTATGTCTGGGTTGCTTCCGCAGCCTGGATGAAATCATCGCCTGGGGTACGGCGGACGACGAGCACAGGCGCGAAATACTCGACCAGGCTCTGCAACGCCAACAACAAGCCACGCGATAACATGACAGCGTTATGAATACCCGCTCGCTCAACCAGCAGCTGATTGATTTTATACAGGCATCGCCAACGCCTTTTCACGCCACCAGCCAGCTGACATCGCTGCTCAAAGCCGCGGGCTTTGTGCAACTCGACGAAGCCGGCCACTGGCAACCGGAGACCGGCAGCAGCTATCTGGTCACGCGCAACGATTCATCCATCGTGGCGTTCAGACTCGGCGAGGGCGACCCGGTCGAGCATGGCATACGCATGCTGGGCGCGCACACCGACAGCCCTTGCCTGCGGGTAAAACCGGAACCGGAGACCGTAAGCAACAACTACTATCAGCTTGGCGTCGAAGTCTATGGCGGCGCCCTGCTCAACCCCTGGTTCGATCGCGACCTGTCGCTGGCGGGACGACTCAGCTACCGCAACGCCGGCGGGCGGCTTGGCAGCACCCTTATCGACTTTCAGGCGCCCGTGGCGGTGATCCCCAGCCTCGCCATCCACCTCGACCGCGACGTCAACAAGTCGCGCAGCATCAATGCCCAGCAGCACTTGCCGCCCATCCTGATGCAGACCGGTGACGCGGCGCCCGTTGAGTTCCGCCGCCTGCTGCTGGAGCTGGCTCGCGAGCAGCACCCGCAGGAGGGTATCGAGGCGGTGCTCGAGTTCGAGTTGTCACTGTATGACTGTCAGCCTGGCGCACTGATCGGCCTGCAGCAGGAATTCATCGCGAGCGCCCGGCTGGACAACCTGCTGAGCTGCTTTGTCGGTGCGCGCGCGCTGATCGACAGCGAAGGCGGCAGGGGCGGTCAGCTGCTGGTCTGCAACGATCACGAGGAAGTCGGCAGTGCCTCGGCCAGTGGTGCCGACGGCCCGTTCCTCAAGTCGGTGCTGCAACGCCTTTGCCCCGACCCCCGCGACCTGGCCCGCTGCATCAACCGCTCCTGGCTGGTGTCCGTGGACAACGCCCACGGCATACATCCGAACTTCGCCGACAAACACGATGCCAGGCACGGTCCGCTGCTCAATCACGGACCGGTGATCAAAACCAACGCCAACCAGCGCTATGCCAGCAACAGCGAAACCGCCGGGCTGTTCCGCCTGCTGTGCGAGCAGTCCGACATCCCGGTACAATCCTTCGTGGTGCGCAGCGACATGGCCTGTGGCAGCACGATCGGCCCGCTCACCGCGAGTAACATCGGCGTGCGCACCCTGGATGTGGGCGTGCCGACCTTTGCCATGCATTCCATCCGCGAACTGGCCGGTGCGCGCGATACGGACTACCTGCACCGCGCCCTCAAAGCCTTCCTGACCTCCCACGAAGACCGTATGTCGGGCTGAACCCGCTGGTTGGGCTGAACCCGCAGGTTGGGCTGAACCCGCAGGTTGGGCTGAGCAAAGCGAAGCCCAACATGGCGCCGCAACCGTGTTGGGCTTCGCTGGCGCTCAGCCCAACCTACATCCAGATACCCGCCGTGCTGACGCCGCCGGACAATTCAGGTACATTCTGATCCCAGTCCTCCTCGCTGCAGCGAGTCTCTCAGGAAGCGTGATGCCGGAAAAGAAACGGGTACTGGTTGTCGACGACTCCAAATCTGCGCGGCTGGTTCTGCGACGCATGCTGGAGAAATACGCGCTGCTTGTTGACACGGTCGAGTCAGCCGGCGAGGCACTGGAGTTTCTCACCCACGAGCGCCCGGATGCGATTTTCATGGATCACATGATGCCGGGCATGGACGGCTTTCAGGCCGTGAAGGCCATCAAGGCCAACCCGCGGACAGCCACCATTCCGGTCATGATGTACACCTCCAAGGGCGGCGACCTTTATATCGGGCAGGCGCGGGCACTGGGTGCGGTCGGCGTCCTGCCCAAGACCGTCGCCCCGGCGCAACTGTTCGAATCGCTGCGCAAAATCGGCGTGGTCGGCGAGCGGCGCAGCGACACCCGGACCCTGGACGAAGACGGTGCGTCGGAGCGCGCCGAAGACCTCCAGGAGCAGTTCCCACCGCCGGCTTACACGCTGCCTTCCGGGGAACCAGAGGCCAGCCAGGCGCCCGCAGGCGAGCTGCAGCTGGAACAGCTGCGCAGCCTGCTCGAAGAGCAGCGCGCAGAGTTTCGCAAGGACGTCCTGCTGAGCCTGGAAACGGTCGCGCGCACGACGGGCGTGAAATTGCAGAAGGAGGTCGAGGAACACGTCGACCAGCTGCAGACCGACAGCCGCCCCCCGGCCCCGGCCTCGCTGGCACCGGCGGCGATACTGGCAGGGCTGCTGGCGCTGTCTCTGTTGACCAACCTGTTCATCTACCGTGACCGTCAGCCCGCCGACCAACCGCTGCCACCGGTCGGCGGCGACAGCCTGGCCGGACAGGTGCAGGCACAGACGCTGGCGATCGCCGACCTGGAAGCCCGACAGGCCGAAACGAGCAAACAGCTGCAGGACAGCTGGACAACTACCGGCTGGGCGATCAACCAGTCATTGCAGTACGGCTACGATGAAATCGCCCTGGACGACGCGCGCATCGATGTTATCGAAGCCCTGCTTGCGAAATTAACGGACAGCGGCTTCAGCGGCAAACTGGTAGTGCAAACGCACGCCGGCGAGTTCTGCCTGCTTGGCAACCAGGACAATGGCTTCCGCCTACCGGCGCCGGACCTGTCGGTCGACAAGTGCGAGTTCGTCGGTAACCCGGCGCAGGCCGTCGACACGCCGTCGGCCCAGCAGTCATTGCGTTTCGCCAACTTCGTTGCCACCACGCCGCTGCTGAATAACGACCGCATCAGCCTCGAGGTCCAGACACTGCCGCGTGACCAGGAACTCTCGCCCTACCCGGAAAAATCCGCCGAAACCAGCGCCCAGGCCTGGAACCGGGCCGCACAGGCCAACAACCGCGTGCTGGTCGAAATCATTCCCGCAGAAGCCGCGACCGCGACGCAATAAGACCCGGGTAGAACGCCGCCAGGTTGGGCAGAGCACGTAGCACGTAGGTTGGGCTGAGCGTAAGCGAAGCCCAACATCTTTGCCGCGCTATGTTGGGCTTCGCGATGCTCAGCCCGACCTACTGCGTTCTGTTACACTCTGGACAGGGTAAGCGAGGGCTTTGTCAGGCCTTTTTGTAAATCTCCGCACCGCCTTTGACAAACTCAACGGCCTTTTCGATCATCCCCTGGTCGAGCGCTTCCTGATCACTCATACCGTGCTCGCGGGCGTAGTCGCGCACATCCTGGGTGATTTTCATCGAACAGAAATGCGGGCCGCACATGGAACAGAAATGCGCCACCTTGGCCGAATCCTTGGGCAGGGTCTCATCGTGGTATTCACGTGCGCGCTCCGGGTCCAGGCCGAGGTTGAACTGGTCCTCCCAGCGAAACTCGAAACGCGCCTTGGACATGGCATTGTCGCGCACCTGCGCACCCGGGTGGCCCTTGGCAAGGTCGGCGGCGTGGGCGGCGATCTTGTAGGTGATAATACCCTCGCGCACATCGTTCTTGTTCGGCAGGCCCAGGTGCTCCTTGGGCGTGACATAACACAGCATCGCCGTACCGTACCAGCCGATCTGTGCGGCGCCGATGGCCGAGGTGATATGGTCGTAGGCTGGCGCGATGTCGGTCGTCAGCGGCCCTAGGGTATAGAAAGGCGCCTCGTAGCAATCGTGCAATTCCTTGTCCATGTTCTCCTTGATGAGCTGCATGGGCACGTGCCCCGGACCTTCGATCATGACCTGGACGTCGTTGTCCCAGGCAATGCGCGTCAGTTCACCCAGGGTTTCCAGCTCGCCGAACTGCGCCGCATCGTTGGCGTCGGCGAGCGAACCCGGACGCAGGCCGTCGCCCAGCGAGAAGGACACGTCGTAGGCTTTCATGATTTCGCAGATTTCGGGGAAGCGGGTGTAGAGAAAACTTTCCTGATGGTGCGCCAGGCACCACTTGGCCATGATCGAGCCACCGCGCGAGACGATACCGGTGACGCGGTCGGCAGTCAGCGGCACATACTGCAGGCGCACGCCGGCGTGAATGGTGAAATAGTCCACGCCCTGCTCGGCCTGTTCGATGAGGGTATCGCGGAACAGCTCCCAGGTCAGTTCCTCGGCCTTGCCGTCGACTTTTTCCAGTGCCTGGTAGATCGGCACCGTACCCACCGGCACGGGCGAATTGCGCAGGATCCACTCGCGGGTTTCGTGGATGTTCTTGCCGGTGGACAGGTCCATGACCGTATCGCCGCCCCAGCGGGTCGACCAGACCATCTTTTCGACTTCCTCGGCGATCGACGAGCTCACCGCGGAGTTGCCGATATTGGTGTTCACCTTCACCAGGAAGTTGCGCCCGATAATCATCGGTTCCAGTTCCGGGTGATTGATGTTGGCCGGGATGATGGCGCGCCCGCGGGCGATTTCGTCGCGCACAAACTCCGGTGTCACCCAGTCCGGAATCGTGGCGCCGAAGCTGTGGCCCTTGTGCTGTCGCAACAGCGCGCTGTCGCCCAGCTCTTCCAGGCGCAGGTTCTCGCGGATCGCAACGTACTCCATCTCCGGCGTGATAATGCCCTGGCGCGCGTAGTGCATCTGGGTGACATTGGCGCCGGCACGGGCGCGACGCGGCTTGCGGATGTGCTCGAAACGCAGGTGCGCGAGCTGCGGGTCCTCGGCACGCCGCTGACCGAACTCGGAACTCGGTCCAGCCAGCCACTCGGTGTCACCGCGCTCGTCGATCCAGTTGCCGCGGACATCGGCGAGACCCTTGAGCAGATCGATACCGGCATCGGGATCGGTGTAGGGCCCCGAGGTGTCATACACCGTGATCGGCGGATTGGTCTCCGCACCGAAGCTGGCCGCGGTGTCCGCCTGGCGGATTTCGCGCATGCCGACGCGCAGGTCTGCACGGCTGCCCTGGACGTAGACTTTGCGGGAACCCGGAAACGGCCGGGTAACCTCAGCCGACAGTTTGCCGGCCTTGAGAACGAATTCTTCCGGAATGGCGCTCATAGTCCTTTCCCTCTTTCATGAGTTGGTACGCGGGGGAAAGACTGATGCAGATGTCAGCTTCCCTGCGCTGGTATTAACCGGATCAGGTTCAAAGGGTGTGTCTCAGCTCCACCCGCGGCGGAGCACCCCTAGCTGCGGTCAATAACGGTATCGAAACGATTGATAGAATGCAAGCGCGCCCATCTTGCTCCGCGTTGCCAAAGACCGTACCCTGCTGGCGAGATCGACAGCGGAAAACCACAATGAATCAGATGAATCTCGAACAGGCCCGTTACAACATGATCGAGCAGCAGATCCGAACGTGGGACGTGCTCGATGACCAGGTGCTGGGGGTATTGTCTGTGACCCCGCGCGAAGACTTCGTCCCGCCGCAGTACAGCGCCCTGGCGTTCTCGGACATCAGCGTTCCGCTGGGCAACGACCAGTACATGATGCCGCCCAAGCTGGAGGGTAAGCTGCTGCAAAGCCTCGCAATTCAGCCCACCGACAGCATCCTGGAAATCGGCACCGGCAGCGCCTACGTGACCGCCTGCCTGGCGCGCATCGGCCAGAGCGTGCACTCCGTCGACCTGTTTGCCGACTTCGCCGAGGCTGCGCGTGAAAAGCTGGCGCGGCACACCATCGACAATGTCACGCTGGAGACCGGGGATGCAGCCGCCGGCTGGAACACCGACAATCGCTATGACGTTATCGCGGTGACCGGTTCATTGCCCACCCTGCACCGCAATTTTCATGGCCTGCTGAACCCCGGCGGCCGTCTGTTTGTCATAGTCGGCAGGCCGCCGATCATGCAGGCGCTGCTGATTACGCGCGCCGGTGAGCAGGAGTGGAACCACGAAAGCCTGTTTGAAACGTCGATACCCGCGCTGCTGAACGCACCGCAGCCCGAGGATTTCAAATTCTGACGCATGCGCGAATTTTCTGCACAAGAATTGCACGCCTACCTGAATGTGGCGGCAGAGCAGCCGCTGTTGCTGGACGTGCGCGAACCCTGGGAGTTCGACAAGGCACGCATCGAGGGCGCGACGCTGGTGCCGATGCGCTCGGTCCCCGATCGACTGCAGGAACTCGACCCGGCAAGGGAAACGGTAGTGATCTGCCACCACGGCATACGCAGCCGGATGGTCGGACACTTTCTCGAAAGCCAGGGCTTCAGCAATATCATTAACCTGAGCGGCGGCGTGGCTTCCTGGGCCAGTGACGTCGACCAACAGATGCCCACCTATTGAATGATGCGCCTTAAACAGTCATTGATACTTCCGTTGCTGCTGCTCGCCACCCGGGCTTCGGCAGTCGACCTGATCGAAGTCTACCGGGAGGCGGCGGCCACCAACCCGCAAGTCGCCGCCTCGCTGGCCAACCTCGAAGCCGTGCGCGAACAGCGCCCGCAAGCGATGGCCGGACTTTTGCCGACGCTGGGCGCCCGCGGCACCTATACACCCAACCGCTACAAGAGTCTCAGCCCTAAGCAACCAGCCGAAACCAGTAACGACAAGCTCGCAAGTCTGAACCTGACCCAGCCGCTGTTTCGCTACGACCGCTGGATACAGCTGCAGCAGTCCGACAGCGAAATCGCCCGCGCCGAAGCCGACTACCTGGCCGCCGAACAGAGCCTGATGGTGACGGTAGCGGAACGCTACTTCAAGGTGCTCGAGGCGCAAAGCAACCTGGAATTCGCCGAAGCCGAGAAAGCCGCCATCGGCCGCCAGCTCGACCAGGCGACCCAGCGCTTCGACGTCGGCCTTATCGCCATTACCGACGTCAAGGCCGCGCAGGCCCGTTATGATCTCTCGGCCAGCCGTGAGATCCAGGCCGTCAGCGGCCTGGTGGAAGCCAAGGATGCGCTGCGGGAAACCGTCGGCACCTATTACGACAAGGTTGACCTGTTGAAGCCTGAACTGGCACTGAGCAACCCGGAACCGGATTCCGCGGATGCCTGGATCGAGCAGGCCAAGCAGCACAACCTGAGCATTCTGTCGGCCCAGGCCGGCGCCGAAACGGCGAAACAGCAGATCGACCTGCAGCGCGCCGGACACCTGCCCACCCTGGACCTCAACGCCAGCGCCACCTATAACGAGTCCGGCGGCGCGTTTCCGCGCAAAGGCGAGAGCACGCAGATCGGCGTTGAACTGAACGTGCCGCTCTATGAAGGCGGCGCGGTCAACTCGCGTACCCGCCAGGCACGCAGCCGCTTCCAGGAAGCTACCGAGAATCTCAGCCAGGCCGTGCGCGCAGCCGAGCTGGAAACCCGCAACGCGTTTCGCGGGGTCAAGACCGACATCGCCCAGGTCAACGCGCTGGCGCGCTCCCTGGAGTCTACCGAAGTCGCGGTACAGGC
>Ga0307417_10000897_pt1 | contig 12186 bp, 10 predicted proteins | sample SalMarWE160210MG_2_FD_202514 | JGI IMG/M metagenome (GOLD analysis project Ga0307417, IMG submission 202514) | Salt marsh sediment microbial communities from the Plum Island Ecosystem LTER, Massachusetts, United States - WE1602-10 | ecosystem: Environmental > Aquatic > Marine > Intertidal zone...
GGTGTCCAGGCTGCGGGGGTCGACCAGCTGCGGCGATGGCAGGGCGAGCGAAGCCGCCACGATCCACTCTCCGGGCACAAGTCGGCCCGCGGTGAAAGCCCAAATCAGCATGTTGACAAACAGCAGAAGCAGGGAGGCCAACAGGGCGATCAGGAGTTTCAACCGATCGGACTGGCCGGAAAGCCAGTGGGTGGTGGGCGCTTCGAGCAGCATGAACCCCCCCAGCACCAGGGCGCCGATCAGCCAACCCCCGAGGATGTCCATAGGAAAGTGCACGCCGAGGGCGATGCGCGAAGCTGAGACGAGCAGGACCACGCCGAAAGCGGCGCCCCACAGCCACGGCCGGCCGATCCAGGCGGCCAGCCGCCCCCAAAAAACCAGACCATTCTGCGCGTGTCCGGAGGGGAAACCAAAGGTCGACTCTGTTGCCAGAGGTTTGACGCTTGACGATACCCAATACGGCCGCGGCAGGCCGAGGGCTGTTTTGAGCGCGCCGTTCAGGCCGGTGCTGGTCAGGAGGGCTATCCCCAACCGCAGGCCGAGACTGGCGTCGAAACACCAATAGAGCCCCAAGAGAATCACCAGCAGAAAAGGAGTGGCGCCCAACCAGGTCAGGGCTTGCATCGGCCAAGTGACCAAGGGCCCCGGAGATTGGAGCCAAACAATCAAAGGAATCTGACCCGTCAACCAAGCTTCCATGGTCTTATTGCCTCCTTAGGCTGGCGATGATCTCCGGTGTGGCTGTTGGAGGAACGGCCTTCGCACCTCCCGGGAGGATCTTCAAGCTTAACAGGAACGTCACAGCCGTCATGCTCAGGCCAATGGGAAAAGGCAGCCAGGGTTTCACCTGGTAGAGAAACCCGGCCAAGGCCGGTCCGATGGCCAGAGCGCTGCCGTTCATCGTCTCCACCAGCCCGTAGGCCAGGCCCAGGTTGCGCCGGCTGACAAGCGGCTCGGACTGGGCGATGGCGAGCGTATGGGCCGTTCGCATGCCCCCGGCCAAGAAGAAACCGGCGCCATACCACAGCACGGATTGCCCCAGCCAAAGTCCAGCCATCGAGAGGCCAACGACGACATGCGAGAGCGCGAACCCTAGTTTGGGGCGCAGGCGTCCTAGGCTCAGGTTGAGGACCACCACCCCCAAGGCGTTGATTGAGCCCAGCGCGCCCAACGTGGCCAGGCTGATGTTTCGTTGATTGGTAAGGTAGTTTGGCGTCAAGGGCCAACTCAGGCTGAGGGCCAGCAAGCTGAACAGGATCAGGACGAGAAAGCGCGCCATCCCAGGCTGACGGACGATGCTCGAGGCATTTTGGCCGTCCTCCTCGGTCGAGACAGGCTGGGGGCTCAGGCGAAGAACCAACAGGGTCGATAGCACGAAGATCACACCCGAGACGGCAAAGACCACCCGCAAGCCGACCGATTCCGCCAACCGGCCACCGACCGTCGGGCCGACGATGAGTCCCAGGCTGAACGAGGAAAAGGCTGTGGTCAGGGCTCGCGCCGAGGACCACTGCCCACGGGTGTTGGTGATGTACGAAGACAGTGGGGACATGACAAAGAGGGTGAAGTAGTACATCACCAGGCCGACCACAAAGGGAACCAGCGAGGACGCCAGGAACATCACGAAGGCCGCCACGGTTCCCATGCCCCACGATGCGATAATGGCGGACTTGCTTCCGATCCGATCCGAGATTGTCCCGGCCGGGACATGAGTCAGCACGGCCGCCACCCCCGCCAGGCCGAGGATCCCCCCAATCCACACGGGGTTGGCGCCCAACTGCTGCAGGTACACCGGCTGAAAGTAGAAGAACAGCCCCTCCCCGATACCCCACAAGAACATGGCCAGCGAGACCAGCCGGAGATCGCGCGTCACCTGGCTGGGAACCCCTGACGAAGCGTGACGGCGGTGTCACTCAAGGGTGACGAGCTCACGCGGGTAGCTGCTGAGGCTCTCGCCGCCTTCTTCGGTGACGACCACGTCGTCCTCGATGCGCACGCCGCCTTTGCCGTCGAGGTAGATCCCGGGTTCGATGGTAAATGCCATCCCGGGTTCCAGAGGCTGGGGATTGTCCTTGCGGATAAATGGAGGCTCGTGGGATTCGAGGCCCAGGCCATGGCCGGTGCGGTGGACGAAGAAATCGCCGTACCCCGCCGTCTCGATCACGCCCCTGGCAGCGGCGTCGACGTCGCCGCAGCTGGCGCCGGGCCGGACGGATTCGCGGGCGGCCTGGTTGGCGTCCTGCACGGTTTGATGAATCTGCACCAGCTCGGGATCGATGGGCCCCACCGCCACGGTTCGAGTGAGGTCGGAGAAATAGCCATTCACGCTCGCGCCCCAGTCCAGCAGCAGGAGCTCCCCGGCTCGAAGTTGGCGGCTGGTGGGTGTGGCGTGGGGGACGGCGCTGTTCGGCCCCGAAGCCACAATCGGGGCAAACGGCAGCTCGGGATCCGAGCCGGCACGCAGGAGCTGGAGTGTGAGCTCGGACGCCAGATCCCGCTCTGTCATGCCGAGCTGGATCAGCTTGAGCGTCTCCTCCAACGCCTGCTCAGCCACCCACACCGCCTGCCGCATACTGGTGATTTCGTCGCTGGACTTGTTGACCCGCAGTCCTGCCAGGATCAGCTCGCCTGATTCGATTTTGGCTCCAGGCGCAGCCGCCTGGAGCATTCCCAACTCCATCAAGCGAATGCGCAGCGGTTCCACCGCCACGTGCATGTGGTCCAATCCAAAGGCTGTAGCGGCGCCGGCAAAGGCCTTGGCCCAGGTGGATTGATCCTCATTGTAGGGATAGATGTCCGCGTCCAGTTCGCTTGTTTCCGCCTTGGCCTTCTCCAGTTCGGGAAGGATGAACACCGGCTTGCGGTCGGGGGCCAGGAGGACCACCACCGGCCGCTCGAGCAGGTGAAAGGACAGCCCGGTAAGGTAAGTCAAGTTGGACCCCGGAATCAGGGCCAGGGCGTCGAAATTCGAATGACTCAGGCTCTCTGACAGTCGTTGCATGCGCTCTTTGACCACGTGTCACCTCCCGTCGAGAGATTATAGCCTTCCGCCGTCGGGCCAGAAAGCCTCAACCCGGGCCCGCTAGCCGGAGGTCGGTATCGGCCATAGCTCCCGGCAGGCTTATAATGGACCCTGAGGCCCTCGAATGGCAGGGGAGCCCGTCGACCTCGCGCCCACCCCCAACGGCCTCGCCCGAATGAGCTCACTCACGAGCAAAGGATGGCCGCATGCAGGTCCAAGGCACCGTCAATATCAATGCCCCCCGCAGCAACGTGTGGACCTTTCTGACCGATCCACACGCCGTCGGCCAGTGCGCCCCTGGGCTGGAGACGTTGGAAATCGTGGTTCCCGGGGAGTCGTTCAGGGCCGTGGCGTCGGTTGGTTTCGGCTCGATGAAGGTCCGTTTCAATGTGGAAGTCCAGTGGACTGAATTGGCCGAGCCAAACCACGCGCAAATGAAAGCGCACGGGACGGCTCCGGGAAGCACGGTAGACGCCTCCAGTGCAATGGACCTCTCCGACGGCGACGACGGCGGTACAAGACTCGATTGGTCGGCCGATATCAACGTGCAGGGGACCATTGCCAGCTTGGCCTCACGGTTAATGGGCAGCATGACCCAGAAGATGACCGCCGAGTTCTTCAACTGCGTAAAGAGCCAGATCGAGGCCTGACCCACGAGCCGGAAGCCTTGGTTGGTCAGCTCAGGATGATCGGGACGGCATGACCCTCGAATCGATCGACGTTCTCCAGGATGAACTGAGGCGCCTTGGCTACATTGCCGATCGCGGCTTGGCCACGACCCTATTTCTGGGCCATAAGCTGGCGCGCCCGGTTTTTCTTGAAGGCGAAGCCGGGGTCGGCAAAACCGAAGTCGCCAAGGCGATGGCGGAGCTGCTTGACGCGCCCCTGATTCGCCTGCAATGCTATGAAGGTTTGGACATCCATCATGCCGTCTACGATTGGAACTACACGCGGCAGATGCTCCACATCCGCCTGCTGGAGGCCCAGGGTGAGCGCCCTTCGGAAGCCGAGCTTTTCGGCCCGGAATTCCTGCTGCGGAGGCCTCTGCTGCAGGCCCTGGATGGTCAGCCGGATCACCCGGCCGTGCTCTTGATCGACGAGCTCGATCGGAGTGATGAAGAGTTCGAGGCCTTCCTGCTGGAGGTGCTCTCAGATTTTCAGGTGACCATCCCCGAGATCGGCACCGTTCGAGCCGAGACGCCTCCGGTGGTTATCCTGACCTCGAACCGCACCCGTGAGATCCATGACGCGTTGAAACGCCGCTGTCTCTACCACTGGATCGACTATCCCAGCTACGACAAGGAACTTGAGATCGTCACGGCGCGTCTCCCGCAGGCGCCGGAACGCCTGTCTCGCCAGGTGACGGCTTTTGTCCAGGAACTGCGGCAGATCGAACTGTACAAGGTGCCCGGGGTGGCGGAGACTCTGGATTGGCTGACGGCCCTCATCGAGCTTGATCAACGGAGCCTGGATCCGGACCTGGTGGACAGCACCTTGGGAGTGATTCTGAAATACCAGGATGACGTGGCTCAGGTCCGCGGTGAGCTGGCGGCCGGCATCCTCTCCCGAGTCCAAATCGAAGGCTGACATGACCGGGGCCCTACTTCCCAACATCGTGGTCTTCGGCCGCGTGCTCAGGCGATTCGGGTTCAAGGCCACGCCTGAACTTGTGATGGATTTCACAAACGCCATTGATCACGTATCCGTCGCCAGCCGGGATGACGTCTACTTTGCGGCCAGGAGCTTATTCGTCCAGCGTCACGAGGATTTCGAGCGATTCGAAGCCGCCTTCGACGCCTTCTGGAAAGCACGGGACGGCCGGCAGGTGCTTGACCTGCGGTCGTTGATGGAGGCCCGGACCCGGCGCCAGCGGGGCGAACCAGCGGGTGAAGCCCAGGAGGACGCTGAGCCGCGGCAGGGCGACCTCGTTCCACCTGGCGCCGGATCGGAGGCGATTGCCGAGCGCAGAAACTCGCTTGGCTTCAGCGGTCGAGAGCGCCTACGGCACAAGGATTTCGCTGCGTTGACTCCCGAAGAAGTGACCGCCGTTCAGATGCTGGTTCGTCGCTCACCCAAGCTGGCCTGGCGCCGCCGCTCCCGGCGATTGGCGGCAGGGCGTGGCCCAGAGTTGGACCTCCGCCGGACGCTGCGAAGCAGCTTTCGCCACGGCGGAGAATGGCTGGAATGGGCGCCTCGCCGGCGCCTGAACAAAACCCGGCCGTTGGTCGTGCTGGCCGATATCAGCGGCTCCATGGCTGCTTATTCGCGTCTGTTGCTGATGTTCGTCTATGGCTTGGCGCGTGGCTACGGCGCGCCGCTGGAGGCTTTCGTATTCGGCACCCGGCTGTCTCGCATCACCCGACCGCTGATCAGCCTGCCGGTCGATCAGGCGCTCGACCGGGTGGCGCACCAGGTTCAGGATTGGTCCGGCGGCACGCGCATCGGCCAGTCGCTGCACGAGTTCAACCTCAACTGGACGCGGCGTGTGCTCAGTGCTGGGGCAGTCGTGCTCCTCATCAGCGACGGCTGGGACCGGGGCGCTCCCGACCTGCTTGCCGAGGAAATGGCCCGGTTGCAGCGCAGCGCTCACCGTCTGATCTGGCTTAATCCCCTGCTGGGCACCCCCGGCTATCGACCCTTGACCAGCGGGGTGCAGGCGGCCCTGCCGTATGTGGACGACTTCCGGCCGGCCCACAATTTGGCCAGCCTGGAAGACCTGGCGTCGTCGCTGGCGCAGGTCATCCGGAGAGATCCGGCTCCATCCGTTGCTTTCCCGACCCTCACCGGACAAGGTGGTTGATCCATGCGAGACATTATGCCGTCCGTGAACGCCTGGCGAGCCAAGGGCGCTGAGGTTGCCCTGGCGACGGTGGTTGCGACCTGGGGATCGTCGCCGCGCAAAGTGGGAGCGAAGATGGCCATCTCGGCCGACGGGGACATCTCCGGATCGGTGAGTGGAGGCTGCGTCGAAGGGGCGGTGGTGGAAGAGGCGCTTGCGGCACTCCAAGAAGGGCGGGGCCGCCTGCTCCATTTCGGGGTGGCCGATGAGACCGCCTGGGAGGTCGGTCTGGCCTGCGGAGGCACCATCGAAGTCTTCGTCGAACCGCTCAGCCCTGCTCACTTCGACCTGACAGCCCAGGCCGCCGAAGCCGACCGCTCGGTCTGCACGGTGACCGTCATCGGGGGGCCGGACTCGGCCATCGGCCAGAAAGCCAGCCTTGTTCTGGATGGCTCCGAATCGGCCATCACGCCCGACGACTCCTCCCTGGCAGAACCCTTGCTCACGTCGGCCCGTGACGCGTTAACGCTGGACCGACCCATCCGCACGTCCGTCGCCTCCCCGACCGATCCCGGCCAACAGCTGGACGTTTTTGCCGACGTGACGCCTGCCCTGCCGTTGCTGATCATGATCGGTGGGGTGCATATTGCGGTGGCTTTGGGAGAGCTGGGGCGTGTGCTCGGCTACCGCACGGTGGTCATCGATCCCCGCAAGAGCTTCGGAAGTGAGGCGCGTTTTCCGATGGTGGATCAGCTGTTGACGGATTGGCCGGACGTGGCCCTGAAGAGCCTGCCGCTCACCCCGAGCACATCGGTGGCCGTGCTCACCCACGATCCCAAGATCGACGACCGGGCGCTGCTGGTTGCCCTGCCCAGCCGGGCCGGTTATGTGGGCGCCCTGGGGAGCCGCAAGACCCAGGCCAAGCGCCGCACACGGCTCTCGGAGGCCGGGCTTTCGGAAACCGAGTTGAGTCGTCTAAGGGGTCCGATCGGCCTGAGCATCGGGGCGCAGACACCGGAGGAAATCGCCCTGTCGATCATGGCGGAGGTGGTTGCGGTCCGACACACGCCGGCTGAGAGCTGACGCACGCGTGCCCGGCGCCCTGCCGAGCTCAAGGCATCAGACGACGCCATCTCGCCGCAGTGCAGAGATCTCCATCTTGCTCAAGTTCAACCGCTCTCTCAAGATCTCGTCGGTGTGTTGACCCAGTGTGGGCGGGGGCAGCCGGACGGTCGGCGGCGCCGTCAACACGCGCAGCGGTGAGCCCACCATGGGAATCGGGCCGTCGACCGGGTGATCAACTTGGCCCTTCAATCCTCGGGCTTGAACCTGGGGATCTTCGAACACCTTGCTGATGTCGTTAATCGGTGCGGACGGGATCCCGATCTCTTCGCACAGTGCCATCCACGCCTCAGCATCCCGTTCTGCGAAGACGGCTCCCAGCATTTGGCTGACCTCGGCTCGATTCTGGACCCTTGCCTTGTTCGTGGCATAGCGTTCGTCCGTTGCCCATTCAGGACGTTCAATCGCCTGGCAGAATGCCTGCCATTGGCCGTCATTGCCGGCGGCGAAAGCGAAATGGCGGTCCTTAGCCTTGAACTCCTGATAGGGCACGATGTTGGGGTGTCCGTTGCCGTAGCGTCCGGCAGGTTCACCCGACACGAGATAGTTGCTGGCCACGTAGCCCATCAGGGCCACCATCGAGTCCAGCAGCGCCATGTCGATACGGTGGCCGCGCCCGGTGCGTTGCTGGTCGAACAGCGAGGCCAGGATGGCGTTGCAGGCGAACATCCCGGCGGCCAGATCGGCGATGGCGATACCGGCGCGGGTCGGCGGGCCGTCGACCGGGCCGGTCACGCTCATGAAACCGCCCATGGCCTGCACCATGAAGTCGTAACCGGGACGATCCTTGTAGGGCCCGTCGGAGCCATAACCGGTCAGCGTACAGTAAATCAGCCCCGGCCTGAGCACCTGGAGAGCGTCGAAACCGAGCCCCCAGCGCTCCAAAGTCCCCGCTCGGAAATTGTCGACCAGCACATCCCCCTGGGCTAGTAATCGCTTCAGGATCTCCAGCCCCCGGGGGGACTTGAGATTCAAGGTCAGGCTACGCTTGTTTCGATTGGCGCTCAAAAAGTAGGCGGATTCACCGCTCTCCGTGAAGGGTGGACCCCAGGCCCGGGTATCGTCGCCGCGTCCTGGAGCTTCGATCTTGATCACCTCAGCCCCAAGGTCGCCTAACATCATCGTGCAGAATGGGCCGGCCAGCACGCGCGTCAGGTCGATGACCGTGACGCCGTCCAGCAGCGGCGGGGAAGAAGGCATCTGGACCTCCTAGAGCGGTAAGGGCCTGCAAGCACCGGGGTCTGGAATTGCGATTATACAGATAAGGCAGCGGTCCGGGCAAAGCCGCAGGCGTAGGGGTCCACCTCGATTGCGGCCGTCCGCGATTTGTCAACTCGTCGGCCAGGGTGCATAATAGAGGTTGCCTTGGGAGGCACCGCTGGCAGCTTCCGCGCCGCCGGCACGGCTTGCTGCGTGTTGGCGGCCGGTTGATGTTCTCCTTGACCCCAGCCTACAGTTCAGGAAACGTCGGATGCGATGAAGCCCGCGCCTTTTAAGTACCTTTCCCCCAAGTCGCTTGAGCAAGCCCTGGAAATGGTCCGGGATGAAGGCCCGGACGCTAAGCTGCTGGCCGGCGGCCAGAGCCTGATCCCCGCCATGAATTTCCGGCTGCTCCAGCCGTCGGCTCTGATCGACCTCAACCAGATACCATCCCTGAGCTACATTCGGCCGGACGGCAAAGGCGGACTGCGTATTGGAGCGATGACCCGTCAGAGCTCAGTGGAACACGACCTGCTTGTCCGTGAGGTTTCGCCGTTGTTGCATCAGACGATGCCGCGCATCGCCCATCGGCAGATCCGCAACCGGGGCACAATGGGGGGAAGCCTGGTGCATGCTGATCCGGCGGCGGAGCTTCCTGTGGTCGCCACTGCGCTGCGATGCCAGTTCAAGCTTCGCAGTCTGGAGGGCGAGCGCTGGGTCGCTGCCCAGGACTTCTTTGTCGGCATGTTTACCACCGTCACCGGGCCGAACGAGATTCTTGAGGAGATCGCCATTGAGCCCACCCCACCACGAACCGGGTGGGCATTTCTGGAGGTCGCCCGCCGCTCCGGAGACTACGCCATGGCCGGCGTGGCGGCCATGCTGAGCCTGGATGCGGACGGACGGATGTCGGACGCCCGCCTTGTCTACCTCAACGTCGGCGACGGCCCGGTTGAAACGCCAGAGGCAGTCGCGCGGCTGATTGGACTACCCCCCGAGGACGAGACGTTCGCCGAGGCGGCGCGCATAGCCTCTGAGACCGAAATCATGCCCTTTGGGAACATCCACGCCACGCCCGAGTACCAGCGCCATCTGGCCGAGGTGCTGACACGCCGAGCGTTGGCGCAGGCCGCTGAACGCGCCCAGGTTTGATCGGAGCGGGCCGGTCCCCGATTTGATCCCCGAAGGAGGGACATGACAGACCAACAGAGGGTCACTTTGACCGTCAACGGAACGCAGCGTTCGGCAGACGTTGATCCGAGGACGCTGCTGAGCGATTTCCTGCGCCACGAGCTGGGGTTGACCGGCACGCATGTCGGCTGCGAACACGGCGTGTGCGGGGCCTGCACGGTGATGTTCGACGGACAAGCCGTCCGCTCTTGCTTGATGCTCGCTGTCCAGGCTGAAGCCCACCACATCGAGACGGTCGAGGGTTTGGCCCAGGGCGAGACGGATCTTCATCCGCTGCAGCAAGCATTCTGGGAGACCCATGGTCTGCAGTGCGGTTTCTGTACGGCTGGGATCATGATGACCATGATTCCCTTCTTGCGAGACAACCCCGACCCCGGCGAGCATGAGATTCGAGAGGCGCTGTCCGGCAACCTCTGTCGCTGCACGGGATATCAGCACATTGTGGAAGCCGTCCAACTGGCGGCGACAAGGCTCGCCACCGCAAAATGAAAGCCATGATCCAGTCGAGGGCTGATGAGCCCCTCTTTGTACGGTCGCAGAGCGAAACGTTCAGCCTGGGGCATTTGGTCAACCTGCTGGAAGCACGCTTCGCTGAAGTCGAACCGGCCGTCCACGCCTTTGTTGAGGAGGAGGGTCGGTTTGATCGTCTGAAGCGGCAAGCAGCCACGCTTGAAGCCCGCTATCCGGTACCTGCCGATCGGCCGACGATGTACGGGACCACACTGGGCGTGAAGGACATCCTGAACGTCGATGGTCTGCCCACCATTGCTGGGACCGTCCCGCCGACCGAGGCCCTATCAGGACCGGAGGCGGAAGCCGTATCGCAGCTTCGGGCGGCCGGTGTTCTGGTGGTCGGAAAGACCGTCACTACAGAATTCGGTTACTTCGCTCCCGGACCCACTCGGAACCCTCACAATCTTGAACACACCCCCGGCGGTTCGAGCAGCGGTTCGGCAGCCGCGGTGGCAGCCGGGTTGTGCGACGTCGCCTTGGGCACGCAGACAATTGGGTCGGTCATCCGCCCGGGCGCGTTTTGTGGGGTGGTGAGTTTCAAGCCAAGCTATGCCCGAATCTCCAGAGCGGGCATGATCCCGCTGTCGCCTTCCCTTGATCATCTGGGTGTGTTCACAAGCGTGGTCAACGACCTGCGGGTCGTGGCTCGCGTGTTGTGCCATGACTGGCACCCCGCCGGCGTCGCCGATCGCCCGATTATCGGCATCCCTGAAGGCCCTTATCTTGAAAAGGCAAGCGCCGAGGGCCTCAACCACTTCCGTCAGCGCGTCGGGGTTCTTGAAGGCATGGGGTACACGATAAAGAGAGTCAAGACCTTCTCTGACTTCAATGCTATTCGAGAGCGGCACCACTTGATTGTGGCCGGGGAAGCCGCCCGGGTGCATGCCAAGTGGTTCTCCGAGTTCGTGGATCTGTACCACCCGACGACGCTGGCCTTGGTCCGGCGCGGCCAAGAGATCAGCGATGAAACCCTGATCGAAGCCATCAAAGGCATCCCAATTCTGCGAAAGCAGCTGATGGAGCTGATGCAGGAACATCACCTGGACATGTGGATCACGCCGGCGGCGCCAGGGACGGCCCCGAAAGGCCTGGAGAGCACGGGAGATCCGGTCATGAACCTGCCTTGGACCCAGAGTGGACTGCCGGCCATCGGCATCCCGGCAGGGGTGAACAAGAAGGGTCTCCCCTTGGGCCTCCAGCTCGTGGGTCGTTGGAACGAAGACGAGCGTCTGCTGTCTCAGGCGGAGCAAATCGAAAGCAGCCTGGCCAAGGCGGCGCTTGGGCACCGTTCGGGGAACAATCACAGATCGAGGGGCGCCGAGAGATGAGCGCCACACGCTTCGAAATCCGGGCCGGGGCGTACTATGATTCAGTCGTGCTGATGCAGCTTCAGCGCTCGCTGGCCGGTCTGCCCGGAGTCGAGGAAGCCGGTGTCGTGATGGCGACCGAAGCCAACCGTGCCTTGCTGACAGATCGAGCATTATCGCCCCCCGGTTCCGAACGGGCGGCTGCGGACGACCTTCTGATCGTGATCCGCGCTGCGGATGATCATCAGGCTTCGTCGGCGTTGGAGCAGGTTGATGAGCTTTTGACCCAGCGGTCCGCCAGGCCGAGCCAGGGATTCACGCCGAAGAGCCTCAAGGCGGCGGCCGGGGCCGGACCGCAACCAGTCTGGGTGCTCATTTCGGTGCCCGGCAGGTTTGCAGCAGGGGTGGCCGGAGAGGCGCTCGATCTCGGCCGCCACGTCTTTCTGTATAGCGACAACGTCCCACTGGCCGACGAGGTGGCGCTGAAGCGCCGCGGCGCGGAGCTCGGGCTGCTGGTGATGGGTCCGGACTGCGGCACGGCCATGATCAACGGCATTGGGCTTGGCTTCGCCAACCGCGTCCGCCGTGGTCCCATCGGCCTGGTGGCGGCCTCGGGCACCGGTCTTCAAGCCGTCAGTGTGGGCGTGCACCAGCGCGGGTCTGGAATCTCGCAAGCCATCGGCACGGGGGGTCGCGATCTGTCGGAAGAGGTGGGTGCCATCACGGCCCGACAGGGCCTGGATCTGCTTTCCCGCGATCCACAGACGGAGGTTATCGGGCTGATCTCCAAACCGCCGTCGCCCAAGGTGGCGGCGGATGTGCTGGCAGCCGCCCGAGCCACCGGGAAGCCGGTGGTGGTCTGTTTTGTGGGCACGGCCATCCCGGCCGAGCACGTCGCAAATCTGCATTTCGCACGCAGCCTGGACGAGGCGGCCGAGATGACTGTGAGCTTGGCTGCCCGCCCGCTGTCTGTCACGCAGGACGTGCCGAGGGTTCAAGGCAAGCGCCGCTACTTGCGCGGGTTGTTTTCCGGGGGGACGCTGGCCTACGAT
>Ga0307417_10000898_pt1 | contig 12169 bp, 11 predicted proteins | sample SalMarWE160210MG_2_FD_202514 | JGI IMG/M metagenome (GOLD analysis project Ga0307417, IMG submission 202514) | Salt marsh sediment microbial communities from the Plum Island Ecosystem LTER, Massachusetts, United States - WE1602-10 | ecosystem: Environmental > Aquatic > Marine > Intertidal zone...
GGTGACGGGCGAGACCGACACCACGCCGGTCGGACCGATGGGCAAGATCATGCAGCTCACTTTCGGCGTGCTGAGCCCTGGCAATATGAACATCAACCTCATGAGCGCGAACATCACCGCCGGGGCAGCGACCTCCTCGGCGGATCTGCTCACGGACCTCAAGAGCGGCTACCTGCTCGGCGCCCACCCGACTAAGCAGTTCATCGCCCAGTTCGCCGGGATCTTCATCGGGACACTGGTGACGGTGAGCGCCTTCGGCGTGCTGGTGCCGAATGCCGCCGCGCTGGGTTCGGACCAGTTCCCCGCCCCCGCCGCACAGGCCTGGAAGGGCGTGGCCGAGGCGATGGCGCTGGGGATCTCACACCTGCATCCCATCAAGGTGTGGTCGATGGCGATCGGCGGGCTGGTCGGAATCCTCCTGATCGTGCTGCCCCGCATCTTCCCCCGGCAGGCGCGCTGGATGCCGTCCCCCGCCGGCGTCGGCCTGGCCTGGACCTTCCACTGGTTCTACAGCCTGCTGTTCTTCACCGGCGCCGTGGTGGGTTCGGTCTGGCATCGCCGCAACGCGAAGCAGTCGGACGAGTTCCTCTTCCCGGTGGCGTCCGGAGTGATCGCGGGCGGCGCGATCATGGGCGTGGCGCTGGTGTTCATCGAGAACGGTCCGGAGATGATCCGCCAGTTCCTCGGACGCTGAGGCGCTTCGCCGGAGCGATGCGGCAGGCGGTGGCCCGCGAGCGAGGAGGGGGGAAAGAGCGCCGGGCGACGAGACGTTGATGCGTTCGACGCAGCGCCCGATTCCGTGCTCGCCGACCTCAGCGCCGGGCCGGAACGCTCAGCCGATAGAGCATCACCACGAAGCCGAGCAGGAGCACGACCCCCGCCCACGGCGAGTCGTGGACGCCGAAGATCGCGAGCACGTCGCCGCGGCCCGAAATCACGATCGGCACCGCGAGGCCGATGCCGACCAGCGCCTCGCCGGTGATGAGCCCCGAGGACAGCAGCAGGCCACGCTGCGCCCCTGCGCGCCGCTCTTCCTCGCTGCGACCGTGCAACGCGCGGCCCACGAACCAGGCCACCAGCCCGCCCACGAAGATCGGCGTCGACAGCTCGAACGGCAGATAGATGCCGACCGCGACCGCGAGCACCGGCGCACGGAAGCTCGATCCGCGCCGCTCGAGCATCAGGTCCACGGCGATGATCGCGACCGCGAGTGCCATGCCGATCGCGATGATCGTCCACGGCAGGCCACCCGAAAAGACGCCGCGCGCGACCGCGGCCATGAGCGTGGCCTGGGGCGCGGTGAGTGAGTGGGGATGCGTTGCCGTCTGCGGTCCGATGCCGTAGGCGTTCAGCAGCAGATTCAGCACGGGCGCCATGACCAGCGCGGAGACCAGCGTGCCGACGATCAGCACGAGCTCCTGCTTCCAGGGCGTCGCACCCACCAGGTAGCCGGTCTTGAGATCGTGCAGGTTGTCGCCGGCGATCGCGGCGGCGCAGGCCACCACGGCGCCGATCAGGATCGCCGCGGCGGCGCCGCGCCCGCCGAGCGGGCCGAACACCGCGAGCACCAGGAGCGACGCGAACAGAATCGTCGCGATCGTGACACCCGAGATCGGGTTGTTCGATGACCCCACGAGGCCCGTCATGTAGCCCGAGACCGCCGAGAACAGGAACCCCGCGACGACCATGATGACGGCCATCCCGATGCCGACGCCAAGCGAGCCGATCAGCGAGTGGTAGAGGAAGAACAGCGGCACGATCGACGCCGCGATCGCCGCCAGCACCCATGGCATCGGGATGTCGCGATCGGTCCGATCCGTCACCCCGCCGTCGCGGGACTTGCGATACGCGGCGAGCCCCGAACGAAACCCCGAAAGCACGCTCCCCCGCATCCGCACCAGCGCCCACAGCCCGCCGACCACCATGGCGCCGACGCCCAGGTAGCGGGTCTGCGTCGACCACAGCTCGCCGGCGCGCTCGACCGCCGTCTGCCCGGCGGGGCCGCCGCCCTGGAGCGCGTTCACGATCGGGATCGCGATCAGCCAGTTCATCACGCCGCCCGCGAACACGAGCACCGCGATGTTGAGTCCCACGATGTAGCCCACGGCGAGCAGCGCCGGCGAAAGGTTCGAGCCGAAGTAGCCGATTCCCTTTCGCTGGAACAGGTAGCCCGCGCCCTCCACGGTCTCGGACCAGAGCCGCATGCCGGTCTCGCACAGCTTGTAGATCGCTGCGGCGATTGCGGCCCACGCCACGAACTTCACCCCCGAGCCGCCGCGCTCCCCGGTCTCGAGCACCTCGGCGCACGCCACCCCCTCCGGAAACTGCAGCGGCTGCTCGACAATCAGCGCGCGGCGGAGCGGCACGGTGAACAGCACTCCGAGCACGCCGCCGAGCCCCGCGATCAGCGCGGTCTGGACGAAGTTGAAGCGGGTCCAGGCGCCGAGCAACACCAGTGCGGGCATCGTGAAGATCACGCCTGCCGCCAGCGATTCGCCGGCGCTCGCGCAGGTCTGCACGTTGTTGTTCTCGAGAATGTTCGAGCGCCGGAACAGCCGCAGCACGCCCATCGAGATCACTGCCGCCGGAATCGAGGCGGAGACCGTCATGCCCGCGAACAGCCCGAGGTAGGCATTGGCGCCGGCGAGCACTGCGGCCAGGATGATGCCCAGCACGAGACCCTTGATCGTGATCTCGGGCAGGCTCTGCGAGGCGGGGACGAACGGCGAGTGGGCGGCGGGTTCGCTCGACATGGGTCGAAACCCTACAACGGATCGGGCCCCGATGGGAGAGACTCTTTGCGCGGACCTGTGATCAGTAGGTTCCGGGCCCGCCCCGATCGAGCAGTGTGACGAGATCGATGAACAGCATGAAACCGTTGCGATCGACGTCGGGCAGGCCCGAATCCTCAGCCTGCGGAATCGTGGCGTGGTCGTAGCGGAGTCCAGCCGCGTGCCCCACGTGGAACCCGAGGCCCCAGCCGCTCGTGTCACCATCGATGTGCCCGACGCGATCGGTCACGTGCCCGGTGCGCCATGTGAGAACGTTGGCGAAGACGATCTCGACGCCGTTGCGATCGACGTCGTAGAAGCTGCCGATCCCGCCGGCCGAGTTGTGCTCCCAGTCACGCGCCACGCCGAACGAAATCAGCGGCTCGAGAGAATCTAGGAGCCAGTTCTTCGCGGGCGAGGCGCCGGCGCGTGCGGAAGCCGGGACGCCCAACGTGAAGTGTCCCGCGAGGCCGCTGCGCTCCATCCGGGTCAAGGGACTCGCCTGCGCTGCGTTGATGAACACGATGCGCTCGTCGTTGTAGTTGAGCACCGAATTGCCGTAGGCGAGATCGACGCCAACGGGCCACGCCGCCTGCGGATGGACCACGAAGGGCGAGACGCGGACGAACAGACCATGGTCCTTCCCCGTCCCGCTTGCCTGTCCGGCGAGGTTGGTCGCATCCAGATTGATGTCGATATCCTTGCTCGAGAACCCAACGCCGATGTCCGCGTAACGGGCGATCGCTGGCACGCGCCTGCCGCTGAACGCCGCCCAGGTCTCGATCGTCGACGAGAGACTCCACCCGATACTCCACGACTCGACGTGCTCGTATGAGTTGAAGACACCGGTCGAGTTCCCGTTCGGGTCGGTTCCCTCCGAGTCGCCATAGTCGAGCCGGATGTCGCCCGGCCCCGGGCCCGCTATCGCGATGCCGACGCCAGCGTAGGCGAACGCGTAGCGCCTGCTCTCGAGGAACACGTCGCTGGCGAGACCGGGAACCAGCTGGGTCTTTCCCCATGTGAACGCGGTGCCACGATGGAGCCCGAGGAGCGCGGGATTGGCCCAGTAGTTGGGATCGCCGCCCCAGAAGACGGCGTTGCTCGCGCCGCCCATCCCGGAAGAGCGGATCGAGAGATCGATGTCGAGGCTGCGCCCGGTGCCCTGCGCGGCGGCCGGCGCGGAATTCGACAGCAGCGCGGCCATCACGATCAGCGTCATCCATCCGCGCCTGACGTTACCGAACCGTGTCGGTGGCTGGATCATTTGTCTGTTCCTCTCGCGGCGGGGCGAACCGCACCGGCGAGCATAGCCCCGAACGTTCGGGCCGAAGCATCTCTTCCTGGAGGGTCGACCAGGGTGTCAGGCCGCCTCGTAGGACGCTTGCGGGCCCGGCCTGGCCGTCGCACCGCGGGATTCGGGGACGAACCGGGTCACGCATGGGGTGTATCGGTCGATACCCCCGGCCCCCTCACACGAATGTGCCGCAATGACTTGACACGCTTCCATTGCGCCTCGATCTTGCGAGTGCACCGGGCGGCTCGCCCTTCCTCAGGGCGTCCACACTGTCATGGCGGCCTTCCCCCGGCCCCTGGAGCGACTCATGATATCCAGAGTCCTGATTGTCGACGACGAACCGCTTGCGCGCGAACGCCTCCTCGAGCTGGTGCAGGCGACGAGTCCCGGTTGCTGCGTGAAGGAGGCCGGTGACGGCGACGGCGCGGTGCGCCTGATCCGTGACTGGAACCCCGATCTCGTGATTCTCGACATCCAGATCCCCGGCCGAACGGGCTTCGAGGTCATCGAAGCCGTGGGGCCCGAGTCGATGCCGCCGACCGTGTTCGCCACGGCCCACGACGATCAGGCCATCCGCGCGTTCGAAGTGGCCGCGGTCGACTATCTGCTGAAGCCGTTCGATCTCGAGCGATTCCAGACGGCATGGCGCCGTGCGGTCGAGCGCCGCACCACGGAAGCGATCCGCCTCGAAGCGCGGCGGCTTTCGGATCTTCTGAACGCTTCGGGCATCGAGGCCGGAGACGCCATCGCGCCGGAGAACGGGCGCCGGCCGCTCGAACGCCTGTCAGTGAAGAAGGACCGCCGCACGATCCTCGTGCCGGTGCGCGACGTCTTCCTGTTCGAATCGGCAGGCAACTATGTCGTCCTTCACACGACCACGGAGCGTCACCTGATCCGGGAGACGCTGTCCGAGCTGCACGCGCGGCTCGATCCAAGCCGGTACGTGCGGGTCCACCGGCGCTTCGTGGTCGACCTCGAGGTCGTACGCGAGATCGAGCCGTGGCACCGCGGCGACCAGGTCATGGTGCTCGCCTCGGGCGCGCGGCTGCGCGTGAGCCGCAGCTTTCGCGCGGAGCTCGAACGGCGCATGGCGGAGCGTGCGTGAAGTCGTTGCGCCCGGCGCTGGCCCTGCTGGCGTTCTGGCTGCTGCCGGCCGTGATCGCCACGATCGGATTCCGCCTGGTGCCGCTGCGACTGCACCCCGACATGCCCCTGGCGTGGTCGTTCCTGTCGCAGGTCGTGATCTGGACCTCCTGGGGCGTGTGGGGTCTGTTCCTCTTCGCGGTGGGGCGCCGTTTTCCGTTCGAGCGCGGGCGCATCGGGCGCGCGCTGGTGGTGCACGTCCCGCTCTCGATCCTCGTGACGACCACACAGATCGTGCTGGTGGCGGCCGTGAGCCGCGCGTTCGGCCTCACCGAACCCCGCCATCTCGGCAGCATCCTCGCGATGGGCATCCGCTCCTACGGCGACCTGTTCATGGTGATCTTCTGGGGCATCGTAGGCGTTCAGATGGCGTTTCGCTGGCACGGGCGCTGGGAGGAGCAGGCCGTGCGCGCCGCGCGGCTCGATCAGGATCTCGCCGTCGCGCACCTGCGCGCGCTGCAGTCGCAGCTCAATCCGCACTTCCTGTTCAACGCGTTGAACTCGGTGGTCACGCTGATCGGCAGGGATCCCGAGGCGGCCCAGCAGATGATCGTGCGGCTCGCCGATCTGCTGCGCGCGACCCTGGGAACCGGTGAAGCGCAGGAAGTGCCGCTCGAGACCGAGCTGCAGTTCACGGCCCGCTATCTGGACATCGAGCGGGTTCGTTTCGGCGACCGGCTCCAGGTCGAGTGGGCGATCGAAAGCGCGGGGACGCCGCTCGTTCCGGCGTTCGGTCTCCAGCCGCTCGTCGAGAACGCGATCGTGCATGGCGTCGCGCCGCGCGTGAGCGGCGGCGCACTGAGAATCGGCGCCGCGCGTCACGCGGACTCTCTCGTGCTCACGGTGACGGACTCGGGGGCCGGCCCGCGGGGTCAGGTTGCGCGAGCCGGGGCGGGGGTCGGGCTCGTCAACCTGCGGGCACGCATCGAACGCCTGTACGGCGCGGCCGCGCGCCTGGACCTGGAATCGGATCCCGCGGGGATCACGCGCGCAACGCTCGTGCTGCCGTGGCGCGAACAGTCCGCGCCGGCCTGAGACGTTTCCGTCCGGGCCGAAGGACGCGCGAACTGGGCACCACCTCGCTGACGTCCTCCGGGCACCGGAACGGAATTCAGGGCCGCAGCGGCAGCGCCAGCAGCACGGGCCTGGCGAGCACCGTGTTCGGACGACGCGCCCCCGAGCCGTCGTACTTCTCCCACTGGCTGTCGGCCACGTAGATCAACTGGTCGCCCATCACCGTCGCGATCGTCGGCTCATCGGCGAGCGGCAGGTGGCGGTCGAGTGTCTCGACCGCGCGGATGCTGCGTCCCGCCGGGTCGAGGCTCAGTCGCACGACCCGCGGCGGCTGAACGCCGTTCTGAACCGCGTAGATCGCACCGTCCAGGAGCACGATGCCGTCGATACCGAGCGTGGTCGTTCCGGCCGGAGCGGCCATGCGCTCGACGACTCCGGTCGCGGTGTCCCAGCGGAGCATCCCGTGCGAATAGTCGGCGACGTACACGATCCCATCGGGCGCCGGCGCGATTCCCTGGAGCGAGCGGAACAGCGGATGCTGGAACGCCTGGAGGGCCTTTCCGCCAGGCGCGAGCCGGAAGACGATCGGCGATTGCGAGTCCGTCACGAACACGTCGCCCGCTGGAGCGACGGCCAGGTCGCCGAGAATGTGCGGGGCGTCGGGTGGCGCGTCGTAGCGGGCGATCAGACGCCCGTCGGCCGGGTCGATCTCAAGCAGCGCTGCGATCGCCGAGTCCGCTGGCATGTAGTCGGCCATGGTGGGCAACGCGGTCGTCGTCGCCCAGAGCACCTTGCGACGGGCGTCGTAGCGAACGCCCATGATCGCGCCGACCTTCGGCCAGCGGCGAATCCCGAGATCGCGCGTGCGCCCGTCCCCCTGCACGGCGTAGATCGTCCGGTGCCGGATGCTGCCCACGTAGACGGTGCCGGTGGCCACATCGGCGTCGGCCCCTTCAGGGAAGATCGTGCTGTCGGGGAGCGTGGCCCACACTGTGCTCTTGGCGTGAGGCGCCACGGCACGCTCGAGTGCCGCGTAGGCTGTCGCGGTCCGACCGCCGGCCGCCAGCGCCCGCACGGCGGAATCAGCGAGCACCGCGACCCCGCTGCCGAGCTTCGCGAGCCGTTCGAGCGATCGGGCGAGCGCGAGCGTGTCGCCGGCGTCGGCTTCGATGCGGGCGAGCGACTGCGCGTAGGCCGGCTGCTCGGGCCATGCGCTCGCCGCGCGCCCGACGTGGGCACGCACGGTGGTCATATCGCCCGCCGAGAACGCGCGCACCGCCTCGCGCCATGCCGATCGCGCGACCTCCGCCGAGTCGACGGCGGCATAGCCTGTGAAAGCGAGCGCGGGCGCGGACGAGAACAGCACCCACAGGATCCACGCGGCGACGATGTTGCGGGTCATGGAACGGGATACTCCGGGTTGCGTTCGAGGGCCGCCTTCGCGGCGGTCTGGATTCGCACGACGGTGGACTCCGGGTAGTTGGCGGCGCCGTCGCCGTAAGGAATCCAGCTGGGAAGCGTGAGCGGATCCAGGCCACGGATCCGGCCCAGCAGGACGAGCGCCGCCAGATAGGTTCCGGCGACCGACGGATGAAACCCGTCGGGGCCGTAGAGCGCAAGCGTGGGGTCGTCGTCCCACGCCGCGAGCCACCCGTCGCCCGCGGGCGCGAACAGGCCACCGAGCTGTGCTGCCGCGTTCCGGTACGAATCCCGTACCGCCGGAAAGTCGGTGAAGCGCTGTCGGCTCGGCCAGACCATGAAGAGCACCGGTTCAGCGCCAGCGGCGCGAATGAGCGGCGCGAAGCGTCCGCTCCATTCGGCCAGGTGTGCCTGGTTTTCGGGAAGTGACGACGGCCCCTGCTGCATCACCACGAACGCCCAGCGGTGGCCCTGCAGCGCCTGGACCGCCGTCCCCTCGTACCAGTGGTCTTCGAGGGAATAGTTGGGATAGGCGACGCTCGCGGTCGCCACCGGCGCCCCCACGCCGAGACGGGCGATGGCCTCCAGCATCCCAGGGAGATCGTTGGTATACGTGAGCGAATTCCCCACGAACAGCACCGACGGGTCGGCGCCGCGCAGCGGGGCCGTCATACGGGGCGCGCCGGGGCAACCGGCCGCCGACACCAGAACGAAGCAGGCGAGGGCGGCGGACCTGAGCATGGGTACGACTCCGGGGCGCATGCAACCACTCTCGGCGCCCGCGCGCCCCCGGAACAAGGCACCCGGGACGACAGCCGCGGGAAAGTGACGGGGCGGACCCGGCCGGGGACGGGACGGCGGATGGCCCGGGCGGGCCTGCCCTCCTTGCCCGCCCCGCGCTTCGGTGTTTTCATGCGCCGCTCATGGCTTCCCTGCCTGCCTCCCCCGGTGAGCGTGTCCTCTCGCTCTGGCGCCGCCTGACCCCGCTGCCGTTCGGACGTCGGATGTTCATGATCGCGTTCGCGCGACACGTTCCTTACAGCGGCGCGCTCGGCGCGCGCGTGACCCGACTCGAGCCGGGGTTCGTCAGTCTTTCGCTCGACGATCGGCGCGCGGTGCGCAATCACCTGAACTCCGTGCATGCGATCGCCCTCGCGAACCTCGGCGAAATGGCCAGCGGACTCGCCATGACGACGGCACTTCCAGGCGGTGTCCGCAGCATCGTCACCGGACTGTCGGTGCAGTATGAGAAGAAGGCACGCGGCACGTTGACCGCCGAGAGTCGCGTCATCGTTCCCGAGGTACACGGCGACACCGATTACGAGGTGGTGGCCGCGATCCGCGACGCCGCGGGCGACACGGTCGCCACCGTCCGCGTGCGCTGGCGGCTGAGCCCGGCCGTGCCGCTCTGATGTTCGACACGGCCTTTACGCGGCACGCGGGGATCGACGTGCCTCTGATCTGCGGCGCGATGTATCCCTGCAGCAATCCGGAACTGGTCGCGGCGGTGTCCGAGGCGGGCGGCATCGGCATCGTGCAGCCGGTTTCGCTGACCTACGTGCATGGCCACGACTTCCGCGAGGGTCTGAGGCTCATCCGGTCGCTGACCTCGAGGCCGTTCGGGATGAACGCGCTGATCGAGAAGTCGTCACGCGCCTACATGGAGCGCATGGAACGCTGGGTGGACATCGCGATCGAAGAGGGTGTCCGTTTCTTCGTCACGTCGCTCGGCAACCCGCGCTGGGTGGCGGACCGCGCGCACGCCGTCGGCGGGTTCGTCTATCACGACGTGACCGAGGCGAAGTGGGCCGCAAAAGGCCGGGACGGTGGCGCGGACGGCCTGATCGGCGTCAACCGCCGCGCCGGCGGACATGCCGGACAGCGCAGCGCCGAGGCGCTGCTCGAGGAGCTCGCGCCGTTCGAACTGCCCGTCGTCTGCGCCGGAGGAATCGGTGACGGCTCCGGTTTCGCGGCGGCGCTCGCCATGGGCTACGCGGGCGTCCAGATGGGCACGCGCTTCATCGCCACCCCGGAATGCCACGCCAGCGACGCCTACAAGCAGGCGATCGTCACGGCCGGCGAATCCGACGTCGTGCTGACCGAGCGGATCACGGGGATCCCGATTTCGGTGCTCAACACGCCATTCGTCCAGCGCACGGGCACGCGGGCCGGTCCGTTCGCCCGCTGGATGCTGCGCGGGCGGCGAACGAAGCACTGGATGCGCTCCTTCTACGCGCTGCGCGCGGGGCTGCAGCTCAAGCGGGACGCGCTGGATCCCAAGGGCGCCCGCGAGCACTGGCAGGCGGGAAAGAGTGTGGCGGCGATCCACGCGATCGAGCCCGCCGCCGTCGTGGTGCGCGCCTGCGCGGCGGCCGCGGGCCGCTGACGCTTCCCGGCGGGAGGAGCCACCGGCGGCCGCAGTGCGCCGGCGGCCCGGCGCGGTCAGCGCAGCTCGACCTCTCCCCAGGCGGTCGCGATCGTGGCGATCAGCGCCGGCGCCGGACCTGCGTGCAAGCGCAGATCGATTCCGAGCCTCTCGAGCGTCGTGCGCACGCGGGCGGGATCCGGATGCTCCGCGCGAATTCCCAGAACGGATCCGGCGCCGGGTGCTCGCAGTGAAGGGTGTGCCGTCGTTCCCCAGTCGATCAGGAACGGCGCGAGGCCGTCGACGAGCACGACGTCGGGATCGGACAGCGTCCATTCGAGCCGGGTGCCGTCGGGGGCCGCGCGCCCGCCGGTGATCGCCTCACCTACGAATGCGCCCGCCGCGCGGGCACGCGCCACCGCTCCGGGAACGTCGTCGGATTTCGCCGCCCACGAGGAGAGCCGCGGCTCACCCACCGCATCGACGCCGAGCCAGCGCTGCTTCACGGGGTTCGGCTGGGTCGGGTCGGGAGCGAGGATCTCGAGGTAGCGTCCCGGCCCCAGCCCGATCAGCGCGTTGTGCGTGCCGCGGCCAGGGTGCCGCCCCCCCGGGGCCGCGCGCACGCCGAGCCGCGACTCCAGTTCGGCGATCCCGCGCTCGAGATCGGGCGTGACCCAGATGAGATGGTCGAGCGCATCGAGCGCGGTTCGCATGCCCGGACGGGCGCCGTTCAAGCGCCGCCGGTGGCCGCGCGCTTCAGCTGCCCGAGGAACTGTTTGCGGAACTTGGCGACCTTCGGCGCGACGACCGCCTGGCAGTAGGGCTGGTTCGGATTCTGCGCGAAGTAGTCCTGGTGATAGTCCTCGGCCGGGTAGAACGTCTCGAGCGGCTCGAGCCGGGTGACGATCGGCCGGTCCCAGATCTTCTTCGCCTCGAGATCGGCGATCATCGCCTGAGCCGCGGCTTTCTGCGCGGCGTCGTGATAGAAGATCGCGGAACGGTACTGCGTTCCCACGTCGGCACCCTGGCGGTTGAGCGTGGTGGGGTCGTGAATCGCGAAGAACGCGCCGAGCAGGTCTTCGTAGCGGATCACGGCCGGGTCGAACGTCACCTGGACCACTTCGGCATGACCCGTGTCGCCGCCGCAGACCTGCTTGTAGGTCGGCCGGTCGACGTGACCGCCGGCATAGCCCGACACGGCACTTTCGACGCCGTTCAGATCGACGAACGCGGCTTCGAGGCACCAGAAGCATCCGCCCGCCAGGGTCGCGACCTGCGTGTTTCCTGAGTTCGCCTGCATTGCCTTCCCTCTTTCAGAGATCGAGCACCAGCCGACAGCGGCAGCGCCCGGGATCGAGTGTCAACGCCATGTCGTGAAACGAGACCGCCTTCACTTCGCGCAGGAGCGTGTGCCGCGAGGGATCGATGCGCGTGCCGAGCAGTGTCGCTTCGATGCGACGCGGCGTGAGCCGGTGCACCTGCACGACGGTCCAGACCACGTGGCGCAGATCCGATTCGAGCAGCACGGAATTCAGCCAGTGGACCAGCAGATCGGCCGGCTCGTCGCCTTCCAGGCTCACTTCGGCGCGCTCGACGGGCGCGTCGGCGCCCACGTCGGCGATCTGCGCCATGAGCGCGATCGCCGCCTCGGCGTACAGCTCGCGGGGCGTCGCGGCCCAGACTTCGAGCCCCAGATCGCCCGTGTGGTCGAATGTCGCGTAGCCCTGTTGCACGGCGGGCAGTGTAGAGCATCGATTCCGGCGTATCTACGGATGGCCGCCAGGCCGCGTGACCGTGCCCCGCGGCGGCTACAACAACTGGCGCGAGCGAAGGCTCACGACGCCGCGGGCCGCCACGATCACGTGGTCCAGGACGGCGATGCCGACCAGGTCCCCCACCTGGACGAGCCGGCGCGTGATGCTCAGGTCTTCCTCGCTCGGTTCAGGATCGCCGCTCGGGTGATTGTGCACCAGCACCACTCCGGCCGCGGCCTCCCGGATGACCGGACGAAACACCTCCCTCGGGTGGACGACCGAGGCTGTCAGAGAACCCTCGGAGATTTTCACGTCGCGAATTTTCCGATTGCGGTTGGTCAGAAGGACGACGTAGAAGGCTTCGCGCTTCGCATTGTGGCACCGCGCGCGAAAATGGCGAAATACATCT
>Ga0307417_10000900_pt1 | contig 12157 bp, 6 predicted proteins | sample SalMarWE160210MG_2_FD_202514 | JGI IMG/M metagenome (GOLD analysis project Ga0307417, IMG submission 202514) | Salt marsh sediment microbial communities from the Plum Island Ecosystem LTER, Massachusetts, United States - WE1602-10 | ecosystem: Environmental > Aquatic > Marine > Intertidal zone >...
ACTTGAACAGAGAATTAAAACAGAACTGGAAATTAATCCAATTCTTGAAGAAGAAATGGATACAACGTTAGAACAGGAAAAAGAAAAAGACAGTGATGATTCAGAAGAAGTTGATGATTTTGATAAAGAGGAGTTTGATCTCGAAGATTATATGAATGATGATGTTGATGGATCTGATCGCGTCAACAAAAGTAAAGATGATGAAGTTTACCAACCACTTGCAGAAGCAAGGGAAAGCTTAACAGAGCACCTTACCGAACAGTTGAGGATGCGGAATGTGAACGACGATTTTTTTCATCTGGGTGAAGAGATAATCGGTAACCTGGATGCAGACGGATACCTGAAAAGAGATCTCAGTGAAATTTTAAATGAACTTGAGATGTTCGATGAAATAATAATTTCGCCCGAAGACGCCGAAAATCTATTGAAGAAAATTCAGGTTTTTGATCCAATAGGAATCGCTGCAAGATCCCTTCAGGAATGTCTCCTTGTGCAAGCCCAAAATTCAGCTTGTGACCCTTATTATAAATACCTTGGTGAACAACTTCTAACAAATCATTTTGATGACTTCACAAAAAAACGTTATGATTCCATAAAACAAAAAATGGAACTTACAGATGAAAGTCTTAAAGGTACAATTGAATTTATTCAGACCTTAAATCCCAAACCGGGTGAAGGAAATGTTGAACTTGCCCAGATGAACCAGATAACACCCGATTTTATTATTGAAAAAAATGAAGATAATTTTATTATCACATTAAATGATAGAAGCGTTCCCTCAGTAACATTGAGCAAAAATTATCTCGAAATGCTTGATTCGAATAAAAGAGGGAAGAAATCAAAAAGGGAAAAAGAGACATATAAATTTTTACGTGAGAAATTTGAATCTGCAAAATGGTTTATAGCCTGTATTCAGCAGAGAAGAGATACACTGATGAAAATAATGCGGGCAATTTTAGAAGAGCAGTATGAATTTTTTGATAAAGGCTCAAGGTTTCTGAAGCCAATGATCTACAAAGATATCGCAGATGAAATCCAGATGGATATTTCTACGATAAGCAGGGTAGTAAATGGAAAATATGTCCAAAGCCCGCAGGGTGTACATGAATTAAAATATTTCTTCAGTGAAGGATTAAGCACAGATTCAGGCGAAGATATTTCCAACAAACATATAAAGGAAATACTGAAAGAGATTATAGATAATGAAGATAAAAAGACTCCATATAGTGATGATAAGCTTGCTGAAATGTTGAATGAAAAAGGAATTCACATTGCCCGCAGGACAGTAGCGAAATACCGTGAGCAGCTCAGACTGCCTGTGGCAAGATTACGAAAAGAATTATAATGAAGCCTATATTCTATTTTAAGTAATATCCTTACTTTTTATACTTATCTGAATCCCTCAGCTAATTTTGCATCTAATATAATAGATCATTTAGGAATTTAAAGGAGTTTAATATATGGAAATGAAAATTGAAGCAACAACCATACTTGGTGTTGTTCATAAAGGAGCCGCAGCACTTGGTGGAGATGGTCAGGTTACACTCGGCAATACGGTAATGAAACATAATGCGATTAAGATCAGGAAAATAGCAAACGGAAAAGTACTCTGTGGTTTTGCCGGTGCTTCTGCGGATGCTTTTACTTTAATGGAAAGATTTGAAGACAAACTTGAACAATACAGGGGAAATGTAAACCGTGCTGCTGTTGAACTAGCAAAAGATTGGCGCACTGACAAATATTTGCGTAAACTTGAAGCTATGCTTGCTGTTATTACGGAAGATAAGGCCCTGGTTGTTTCTGGCAACGGAGATGTAATTGAGCCGGATGACCAGATAGTTGCTATTGGTTCTGGAGGAATGTATGCCTTAGCTGCAGCTAAAATGCTGAAAAGATACAGCAACCTTCCAGCTAAAGAAATTGTCGAACAGTCGTTGAAGACGGCATCCGAAATATGCATCTATACAAATGATAAAATTAATGTGGAAGAAATAAAGTAACTTTTAAAATCAGGAAAATTATGGCTCTTAATAGAAAAGAATTTACACCAGGTGGAATTGTTAAAGCTCTTGATAATTATATAATTGGTCAAACTGAAGCAAAACGAGCAGTTGCAATTGCGATGAGGAACAGATGGAGACGGCAGCATGTTCAGGGTGTTTTAAAAGATGAAATAATGCCCAACAATATTATTCTCATTGGTCCTACAGGAGTTGGAAAAACTGAAATTGCTAGAAGGCTGGCAAGACTTGCAAATGCTCCATTCGTGAAAGTTGAAGCTTCAAAATTTACAGAAGTTGGATATGTTGGTCGGGATGTTGAATCAATGGTTCGTGATCTTGCGGATTATGCTGTTAACCTGGTTAAAACTGAAAAGACAGAAGAGGTGCAGGCAAAAGCAATGTCTTTAGCTGAAGATAAAATTCTGGATATTCTTATACCACCTGTAAAAAAGCCCCAGCCACAGGGTCAGGATGAAAATGAGGATGAGATAAATAGTGAAGCCTACCAGAATCAGAAAACCCGCGAGTGGATGAAATTAAAATTAAAAAACGGTGAGCTTGATGATAAAATGATTGAATTCGATTCTGCAAGTCAGAACGGGATAGGAATGCAGGTGCTCGGACCCTTCGGACTTGATGATATGGGAATTAATTTCCAGGAAATTATGGGCAACATTATGCCCAAGAAAAAGAAAAAAAGAAAAACTACAGTTGCCGAGGCTCGTCAGATAATTGCTCAGGAAGAGGCACAAAAATTAATTGATATGGAAGCCGTTCATCGTGAAGCCATTGAAAGAGTTGAGAATAGTGGCATTGTGGTTATAGATGAAATAGATAAAGTCGCCGGCGGTGGAAAAGGGCAGGGACCGGATGTATCAAGAGAAGGCGTGCAAAGAGATCTTCTACCAATCGTTGAAGGAACAAACGTAAATACAAAATATGGTGTAGTCAAAACTGATCACGTTTTATTTATTGCTTCCGGTGCTTTCCATGTTTCAAAACCTTCTGATCTCATTCCTGAACTACAGGGAAGATTCCCGATCCGTGTTGAATTAAAAAGTTTGACGGAATCAGATTTTGTAGAAATTCTCACAACACCTCAAAATGCTTTACTGAAGCAGTATAGCGCCTTGCTGGAAACTGAAGGGGTTAGCTTAGATTTTACAAAAGATGGTATTAAAGAAATAGCAAGGATTGCAACTGAGGTAAACTCACAGGTTGAGAATATTGGTGCCAGAAGACTTCATACAATTTTAACTACTTTGCTTGATGAAATATTATTTGATGCGCCTGATTCAATTCCTACTAAAAAAGTAAAAATAAATGCGGCTGTTGTTAAAGAAAAATTAGATAAGATCGTAAAAGACAGGGATTTGAGTAAGTATATATTATAGAATTCTATTATTTCCGTACTCCCCTTTTCAAGGTGGGGTATGCTATTATCGTTTAATTTTTCAGAGGAAATTTTGCAGATCTTTCACCAAATATAAAATCCTTTTATTATACCAAATTTACCTTTCATAATAAATATAATTGGGGATAAACTCTTATTCCCTAAATTTGAAGTAACCTTTTAAAAAATAATTCCGTCTTAAATTGGTAAAGTGTGAATACTATGTACAGAAAAATGTATTCACTGTACAGGATAGGCAACATTCCGGTAAATAATGTCTTGAAATTTTTGCAAAACGGAAGTGGCATATTGTTTGAGATTTTAAGGGAGATTTAAATTGGAAACTAAGTCATCAGAGGAAAAATGAATATGAAAAAATTATTTACTACAACATTAATTTGCCTGTTCTTTTCTATTCCGGTTTTTTCGCAAAGTGGCGAGGACTCCACTGGAAATCACAATAGGCATCATTGGTCTCACTGGAAAAATGATTTTAATTTCATACATGAAGGATTTAACGGACGCCCGACTTTAAGTTTTCTCTATGGGTTTTCAAATATGAGCCTGAGAGAAGCTCAGAGAAGCTATGCAGATCCTAATTTAATGGAATTGAAAATCGGGTATACAAGTAAAAGATCAACCTGGGATGATGATAACATATTTAATTACAGTAAAGAGTATTTGCAGTTGAGTTATTTTTCAACAGAGTTGGCAAATACACCAAATAATCCCGATGTTCAATCAAAAATGTGGAGATTCGGTTTTGGCAAAGCTTCAGGTTATGGATATGATTTCGGTGATTTTAATTTAGTTCCCTACCATGCTTCTGGGTTAACCTGGTCAAGGGTAGAAATGCTGCCTGATAAGGTTGTGACATTTGCAGCGTTGCCACCAAGTGGACTTGAAGACTTTGATCAAACAATCAGGTTTGGTACTTCTGCGGAAGGGGGATTGAGGTTTACTTTTGCAGATCACTACACCCTTGAAGCTGGTTATGAAAGATCAATTATTTTTAGAAGGCACTTATTTGCAAAATGGGCAATGAGCGCAATTATTGAAGATGCCACACAATCATTGCTGGACGGATTTATTGATGAAATTTTAGACTATTCTCCAAAGGCAGTTCCGGTTGTAAATTTTCTCCTAAAGAATGCTCTCTCTTATGGAATTTATGAATTGCGTCAGTCTAAGATGAACTGGCCTTTTAATACAGAAGCTCCGCTTTCTTATGATCAGTTTAAATTTGGTGTGACTATAGTTTTTTAATAATTCATTAGAGATGGTCCTGCCTGTCCTGTAGGCCGGATCATCTCTTCAATCAAATAAATTTGATTTTTAAGTTTACAATTTCAGCATCGCTAGCTAATTTAACAGGCGGACCCCAACTTCCAACACCTGAAGAAACGTAAAAATGAGTATTGTCTTTTTTCAGATAACCACAGCTTACTTCGTAGATCAAATTTGTTATGAAATTTAAAGGAAACATTTGGCCGTTATGAGTATGACCCGAAAGCTGGAGATCAATTTTATTTTGAACAGCTTCGTTTAATCGAACGGGTGTGTGATCCAACAATAATAGGGGTAGATTATCGTTAATTCCTGAAATAATATCTTTCAACTGTTTTCTCTTTTCTTTTGTAAAATTTCCCCTACTGACATCTTCTCTTCCAATTAAGTAAAATAAATTTTCGACTTTTATAAATTCATCACGTAAAACAGTTATGCCAAATTCTCTGGTAAAATTGATGGAGCCTTTAACTCCATTAATAAATTCGTGGTTACCGGTACAAGAAAAAATTCCATATTTTGATTTCAGGTCTCTTAATCCGGATCCAATACCGTTTCTTTTTAATATTTGTGCTTTATCATCAACGATATCTCCTGGAAGCAAAATAATATCAGGATTTAGTGAATTTACTTTCCCTACTATTTTATTAAGAAAAATTTCGTCATTGATAGGGGAGAGGTGAAGATCGGAAAACATCACAATGTTTAATTCTGTGAGTGAGCTGTTTTTCTTTTGAAGAGTTAGCTCCAAAGTCTTTACTTTAAAGTTTGTTCTGTTAAAAAATCCTGCAGCTGTAATTAGTAGAACAAGAGCTGTAACTCCAACGCCAAAGTATAACTTCGTTAAATCTGTTGGTGCACTTAACGATACTGGTAAAAATGCAATGAAATGATCTATCAACCTAACCAGGTCAATTAAAAACAGTGTCAGCACAAAATAAAGAAGAAATGCAAACCAGAAAGAACCAATCCACAAAAGAGGATCATGAATAAAAGCCGGAAGTTTTTCCGCGAATATTTTTACAAAAATGTAGGAAAAAGAGAATACTAGGAATATGATTATAAAAAACGGTTTCAAAGAAGGGAGACAGCTTAATGCCTGCCATCCCCTGATGAAAACGTAGGAATTAATTAAAGTGTAAAGCGTAAAGAAAATTATAAAAAATAAACTCATAGTCAGTTATATTCGTCCCAGCTTTTAACGGCAATATTTTCTTCATCGTATTTTTCCATCGCCTTTACAAATCTTTTGGCAACCTGGAGGTTTGTTATAAGATTAATATTCATATCAATTGCCTTTCTTCTAATAATGTAATCATTATCCAGCTCAAATTTTTCTTCACTCTTGGGAATATTAATTACCAGGTCAATCTTTCCATTATTCAGATAGGTTAAAATGTTCGGCTCTTTCTTCTCAAGTGGCCAGTTTAAAACCTGAGCTTTCATTTTGTACTTTTTCAGAAAATCTGCAGTTCCCTTTGTAGCGTAAAATTTTATTCCCATCTTGTACAATTTTCTGGTTTCATCCAGGAATTCAGCTTTGTCTTTTGGTGTACCTGTTGAAAGCATAACTCCCTTTTGCGGAATTTTGTACCCGGTGGAGATAAAACTTTTCAAAAATGCTTCATTAAAATCGTCTCCAAGACAAGCAACTTCTCCGGTCGATGCCATTTCAACTCCGAGTACTGGATCTGATCCTTTTAGTCTTGTAAAAGAAAACTGAGGAGCTTTAACGCCAACATAATCTACGTCGAAAGATGATTTGTCAATTTTCGGAACCTTTTCTCCCAGCATTAGCCTTGTTGCAATATCAATGAAATTTATCTTCAATACTTTTGAAACAAAGGGAAAACTTCTGGAAGCCCTGAGGTTGCATTCAATCACTTTTACTATGTTATCTTTTGCTATAAACTGAATGTTGAATGGGCCTGTAATCTTTAATGCCAGTGCAATTTCTTTTGTTACAATTTTAACTCTGCGCATTGTTTCAAGATATGTCCTTTGAGGCGGAAGAACAATAGTAGCGTCTCCTGAATGCACGCCTGCGTTTTCTACGTGTTCGGAAATTGCATAACAGAAAAGATTGCCATTATCTGCAACCGCATCTACTTCAATTTCCCGCGCATCGGTTATGAATTTGCTCATCACAACAGGGTATTCTTTACTTATTGCTGCCGCTTTCTGTAACAGGAGTTTTAATTCAGAATCGTTCAGAACAATACTCATTGCTGCACCACTTAAAACGTAGCTTGGTCTTATAAGTACAGGATAACCAACCTTATGTGCAAAGGTTTTAGCTTTTGCAAAGCTTGTAAGTTCTTTCCACTCAGGTTGATCGATTTTTATGCTGTCCAATATCTGTGAAAATTTATGCCTGTTTTCTGCATTATCAATTTGATCGGGAGACGTTCCCATAATTTTTATGCCAGCACCGTGCAGCTTTGTTGCAAGATTGTTGGGAGTTTGCCCGCCCATTGAAATAATTACGCCTTCTGGATTTTCTTTATCGTGAATATCCAGCACCCTTTCGAAAGTCAGCTGTTCAAAATATAATTTATCACAAATGTCATAATCAGTGCTGACTGTCTCAGGATTGCAGTTTATCATAATTGTTTTGTAATTCATTTTGTTGAGTGACATTACTGCGTTTACACAACACCAGTCAAACTCAACGGAAGAGCCAATCCTGTAGGCACCGCTTCCCAGGACAACTATTTGATTTTTTTCACTGGTTGGAATATCATCTTCTTTTCCATGATAAGTCAGGTAAAGATAGTTTGTCTGTGCAGGATATTCAGCTGCAAGCGTATCTATTTGTTTTACCACAGGAATCACTTTTAATGTCTTCCTTACTTTTCTAACTTCAAATTCATTCGAATCTGTTAATGCTGCAATCTGCAGATCGGAAAAGCCTCTTTCTTTTGCTTCGCGCATTAAATCACAATTAATTTTATTTAGTTTTAATCCTTTTAACCTTTTCTCTGTATCGATGATATTTTTCATCTTATATATGAACCACGGAGTGATCTTTGAAAGGTCGTGGATTCTCTTAACAGAATAACCCCTACTTAAAGCCTGTGCAATTGCGTAAATTCTTTTATCTGTGGGATTAGCTATTTCTTCATCAAGATTTTTAAATTTCAAATCGTTACCGATAAATCCTTTGTAACCGAGGTCGAGCATCCTTATTGCTTTCTGCAAAACCTCTTCGAAAGTTTTGCCGAGGGACATTACTTCACCGACTGATTTCATTTCAGATCCAAGTTGTGTGCTTACCTGTCTGAATTTCTGGAGATCCCATCTCGGAAATTTTAATGCAACGTAATCGAGTGCAGGTTCAAAGCAGGCAGAAGTTTGTTGCGTAATTATATTTAAAACTTCATTTAATGCATATCCGAGTGCAAGCTTGGTAGCTATAAAGGCTAGCGGGTATCCTGTTGCTTTCGAAGCAAGTGCTGAACTTCTGCTGAGTCTTGCATTCACCTCTATAATTCTGTAATCACCGGTTTTGGGATCGAGTGCATATTGAATATTGCACTCACCAATTACCCCGAGATGCCGAATTAATTTTATTCCATGTGAACGTAGCATGAAATTCTCTTTTGCAGAAAGAGTCTGAACCGGAGCAATTACAATACTGTCACCTGTGTGAATTCCCATCGGATCGATATTTTCCATCGAGCAAATTGTAATACAGTTATCAAATTTATCTCTTACAATTTCATATTCGACTTCTTTCCATCCGTAAAGAGATTCTTCTATCAGTATCTGGTTAGTAAAAGAAAAAGCCCTTCGAGCTTTTTCCTTGAGTTCAGTTTTATTTTCAACAATGCCGGAACCCAGTCCACCGAGTGCATAGGCTATTCTAACCATAACAGGGTATCCGATCTTATCGGCCGCGTTAAGCGCTTCCTGAACATTCTTTGCGGTTTTACTTTCGGCAACTTTCAGTCCGCATTCTTTAACATGGTTTGCAAAAAGAAACCTGTCCTCCGTATCCTGAATTGCTGCTACCGGTGTACCTAAAACTTTTATATTATATTTTTTTAGAATTCCATTTTCATAAAGTTCTACACCAACGTTAAGAGCTGTCTGTCCTCCAAACTGGAGCAGTATGCTGTCGGGTTCTTCCTTCTGAATTATTCTTTCAACGAAGTTTGCTTTTATGGGTACGAAGTAAACTTTATCTGCAAAGTTTTCTGAAGTCTGGATTGTGGCAATATTCGGATTTATAAGCACAGTTGTAATGCCGTCTTCTCTCAGCGCTTTTATTGCCTGGCTTCCTGAATAGTCAAATTCGCCCGCCTGGCCGATTTGTAATGCTCCCGATCCTAATATCAAAACTTTTTTTGGTTTACCGCGTTTTATCATATTTACTTAATTCTATAATTTTATTTCACATATAAAAGGGAATCAGGGAGTTCCTGTTTTGCTATTCCCTGTCCTTCGTACGAAACGTGCAGTTCCTTTCCACCTGATTTTTGAAAATAAGTTACCCTGATTGAATGAAATCCTTTTGCCAGTGCAGTATAGCCTTCTCTTTCCATAAGGCTGTGAAGCTGATCATTATTCACTACAAGTGAATCGTCAATAAATAAACAGCTTCCATCATCCGAAGATGTATAAAATTTATAAACCCCGTCTTCAGGAATATTTATATAGCCGTTGAATTCAAAGGCAAAATTCTCGACAACTTTTGCCGGAGAAATATCAAAGTCTTTTGAAGTTCCTTTTAAGACAGGTTCCAGCTTTTCAAACTCCGGAAGAACTGTCCACGTACCTTCATAATATTTATAGTTAATTCCATTTTTTAATCCTTCAATATTCAATGAGGGAGAAGGCTCGATTTTTCCGAAGGTTTTTGACGAAGCCGCACTGACTGGTTTGCCATCTCTGAAACATCTTCCAGAAATTGTAGTAGTCTGATCAATTGTAATTTCGCCTGTATATAATTTTGAATCAATCAAAGGAACTGATCCGTCTGTTGTGTACCTGATTTCAACATTTTCACGATCTGAATTTAATTTTATATTCAGGTCCTTTGTAAAGAAATCAAATTGTGCTTCGATTGCCGGAGGAATTGTTATATCAGGTTTACCTTTTATTTCAAGCACAACTACACTGCAAACCGGGTCTGGTTGTTTTGAAGGAACATTGATTACAACAGCATCTTCAAAACGTGAAGTTTCAAGTGGACTCTTCTTAGGATCTGAAAGAAAATAAGCATTCACAGGTTCACTTAATAATCCGGGGACGGAAAGTTTACCATCTTCCGGCCAGTTAAAAACTTCGAGATAAAGTCTTGTCCCGCTGTTTATTTCTTCTTGCGTACATTTCCCCCAGCTTAAATCTTTAAATGGACTTGCCTTGGTTCCATAAATCGCATCACCATTTACTTTCATCCATTTTCCGATTCCTTTTAATCTGTCAACAGCTTTCGGAGGAAACAATCCTTCCGAAGTAGGCCCTACATTAAGCAGAAAGTTTCCACCTTTCGAAGCAATATCCACTAATTTTGTTATAAGATCTGTCGTGGTTTTCCAATTATCATCATTTTTATTATAACCCCAATGGTCATTCATTGTCATGCAGGTTTCCCAGTCAATGCCGGGCATTCCGGTTGCAGGAATTTCCTGTTCCGGGGTTTGAAAATCTCCGTTCATGTTATCCGGGTTAGTCGTCCCTTCCATTCCAATGTTGCCGGCACGTATGCGATCATTTATAATTATATTTGGCTGCAAACTTCTTACGTAAGTATATAGCGGTTTTCCATATTTTTCGCTCCAGTCTTCCCATTGTCCGTCAAACCAGAGAACACTGATTTCACCATAGTTGGTAAGAAGTTCGCGTAACTGATTTTTCATATATTGAAAATATTTATCGAAGTCAGCGTTTCCTACAGGTCGATCTTTTTCCCAGCTTCGTCTTGGGAGGTAATCAGGATGATGCCAATCCATAATAGAATAATAAAAACATATTTTTATTCCAGCTTTGTGAGCAGCATCTGCTAATGCTTTCAAAACATCTTTGTGATAGGGAGTAGACATAATATTAAAGTCGGTATACTTTGAGTCGAACATGCAGAAACCGTCGTGATGCTTTGAAGTGATAACTATATACTTCATCCCGGCATCCTCTGCCATTCTAACCCATTGTTCAGGATTATATTTGACTGGATCAAACTCGTTTACAAATTTATCATAAACTTTAAGTGGAATATGTGCCTGCTCTCTAATCCATTCAGCATAGTTTTTTTCCCCTTCCCATTCGCCGGCAGGGACAGAATAAATTCCCCAGTGAATGAACAATCCGAATTTTGCATTTCGCCACCATTGCATTCTTTTGTCTTTTTCACTTTTTGTTTCATTTAAATATTGAGAGAAGGCAGATACAGATATGAAAAAGATCAGAAAAACAATTGTGCAAATCTTAAAAGATATTGTAGAGTTGAATTTTGTTTTCATAATTATTGCCCTTAAATTATTTAATTCAGAGCACGTACAAATAAATCAAAAATGAATTCGCTATCATCGGGTCCGGGTGATGCTTCCGGGTGAAACTGTGATGCGAAAAATGGTTTTGAAATATGAATTATTCCTTCGTTTGTCCCATCATTATCATTCACGAACCATTCTCTCCAGTCTTGTGGTAGTGTTTCAGCGTCTACCGCAAAACCGTGATTCTGTGAAGTAATGTAGGTTCGTTTCGTACCGGTTTCATTGCAGGGCTGATTATGCCCTCGATGACCATACTTTAATTTGTAAGTATTGGCTCCTGCTGCAAGTGCCATAATCTGGCTGCCGAGGCATACACCAAGCATTGGAGTGTTTTTCTCCATCGCCTGCTTTAAATGCTTAATTGTTTTTTTGCACATTTTAGGGTCGCCCGGGCCATTAGAAACCAAAATACCGTTGGCTTCTATTTTAGTAAAATCATAATCATAAGGAACCCTGATAACTGAAATATTTCTTTCAAGGAAAGCTCTTATAATATTATTCTTTGTTCCACAGTCAACCAAAACGATTTTCCTTTTCCCCTTTTTATATTCAATAGGCTCTTTAACGCATACTTTGCCCACCAGATCAAGTTTATTAATATCTTGGAAATTTATTTCCTCTTTTTCTTTAACTATAATTTTTCCGAGCATCGTACCTTTATCACGTAGTTTTCGTGTTAACATTCGCGTATCGATTCCTGTTATTCCGGGAATTTTCTGCCCGTTCATCCAATCGGAAAGAGATCGTGTCGCATTCCAGTGTGAGTAATCTTTCGAATAATCAGTTACGATGAGAGCGCGGCAATGAATAGCTTCGGATTCAAAATTTTTATAGAGTCCGTTTTCTCTCTCATCGCCAGGTACACCGTAATTTCCGATAAGAGGAAATGTACAAACAAGGATTTGTCCGCGGTAAGATGGATCCGTCATTGTTTCCGGATAGCCCACCATTCCTGTATTGAAAACGACTTCGCCATT
>Ga0307417_10000901_pt1 | contig 12156 bp, 8 predicted proteins | sample SalMarWE160210MG_2_FD_202514 | JGI IMG/M metagenome (GOLD analysis project Ga0307417, IMG submission 202514) | Salt marsh sediment microbial communities from the Plum Island Ecosystem LTER, Massachusetts, United States - WE1602-10 | ecosystem: Environmental > Aquatic > Marine > Intertidal zone >...
CCACGCTGTCGATGATGCCGACCAGTCCGCCGGAGCGGGTGACGCGAAGAATCTCCCCGACGGCCGCCGGAAGGTCCGGGAAATGGTGCGGCGCGATGCGGCAGGTGACGCGGTCGAACGACCCCGGCGCGAAGGGGAGGCTCTCCGCGTCGGCCGCGACGAACGCCACGTTCCGGCAATCCCGCTCCGCGGTCAGCGTTCTCGATTCGCGGAGCATTTCCGGCGTGAGGTCGGAGGCGACCACCTTCCGCACCTTCGGTGAAAACGAGACCGCGGTGTGTCCCCCGCCGGTGGCCACGTCGAGGAGAAGATGGGAGGGTTCCAGGGAAAGACGGGAAAGGAGGATCTTCCGGTCGTCGGAGTCGGCGTGATCGACGCTCGTCCGGTACCGCTCGGCGACCCCCGCGAACTGGTCTCTCGTTTTCCGTTTCGTCGGCGGTTCCATTTTCCCCCTTTCCGCCCGGACCCCGATCTCATTTTCCGACGGGTCGGGAACGATTACAATGGGGGAACCATGGAGGAGCATAAAATCGAAATATCCCGCCTGTTTGCCGGCCCCTTTCCCGCCCTCGAAGAGAAACTTCTGTCCCGCCTCCCGGTGGGGTTCGGCCGCTCCCGCGGCCGGGAGGACGTGCTCCTCGTACCGTCCAACGACCTCCGGGAGCACCTCCTGCGACGCCTGGCCGACCGGTGGGAGGGAAGCGCCGCGGGTTCCTCGATCATGACGCTGTACGATTTCGCTTTGCGTCTGCTCAAGCACCGGGGGGTCTTCCCTCGCGAACTTTCCTCCGCGCAGGCATCCGCAGCCATGCTGGCCGCGGTCCGGGAGGCATACGCGAGCGGGGAGGGGGATTTCTCGGTGATCTCCGGGATGCCGGGATTCGTTCCCGCCCTCTCCCGTACGATGGCCGATATCGAAGAGGGGTGGCTGGGGGATGAGGTGTTTCGGGAGGCGGAAGCGAAGGCCCGCGCCGGGGGGAGGGAGGCGAAGGCCCGCCGGTGGTCCGAGTGGCGCCGGCTTCTTTCCGCGGTCGGGAAAAAGATCGCTTCCGTGGGCGGAATGTCCCGCCGCCGGATTTTCCAGGAGGCTGTCGCCGGGTTCGAACAGCCCGGTTATCCGTTCCGGGTGACGATCTACGGGTTCTACGACTTCACCCGCCTGCAATGGACGCTCGTCGATGCGCTTCTCGCGAGCGGACTTCTCGACGAGGTGTACTTCCCCGGGCTGTTCGGTGAGGACGGCTCTCTCTCCCCCGCCTTCTCCTACGCGGAGATTGCATGGAAGAGGCTGCTGCGGGCCTTCGAGGGGAACGCGGAGTATCTCCGGGATCCCGCCTCTCCCGCGGTGGACGCGATCCGCGAGAGGATCTTCCTCCCTCTTCCGCCCGCCGCCACCGGCCCGGTCCCGTTTTCCCTCCTGTCCGCCCCCCACGAGGGCGGGGAGGTGCGCCTCGCCGCGAGGAAGGTACGCGAGTGGCTCGATGCGCATCCCGGTTCGGATATTCTCCTGGTCTCCCGCCGGTTCGCGGAAGAGCTGGTTCCCGCCTGGGAGAGGGTCGCCGACGAATACGGGATCCGGGTGGCGGGGAGGGAAAGCGTACCGCTTTCGTCCGTTCCCCCCGTGCGTCTGCTGATCCAGATGATCGAGGCGGCCGAGGAGGATTTCCCGCGGCGGACGGTGATCGACATCCTTTCGTCGCCTTACCGGGGAAGGGAAGAAAAGGCCCCGGGGGCCTTGCCGCGTCCCGACCTTTGGGACGTCTGGACGAAGGAACTGCTGGTGGTCTCCGGCCCCGATTGGGAGACGCGCCTCCGGGGGCTGCGCCTCCGGGGGAACGGGGAGGAGACCGACGACAAACGGAAAGAGCGCACCCGCCAGCTCTCCCTCCTGCGCGATGAGGTCCGCGCGCTTCGCGGGACGCTTGCGCCGGTTCGCCAGGCGCGCAGCTACGCAGGACTCGCCGTCGCCCTCCGGCACCTGCTGCTGGACGGTTTCCGGATCGGGGGAGGAGACAGGGCGGAGGAGGAGCGGGACCGCCGGGCCGTGTCTGCCCTGTTCTCCCTCCTGGACGACGTCTCGCTCATCCCGGAAAGAGAGATCCCCTGGCCGGGAACCGGGGCCGCCCTCGCCTGGTTCCGTGCCCTCCTCGCCGACCAGCGGCTTTTCCTTGGCGAGAGGGGGGGGATGCGCGTACCGGGGGCGGTGGTCGCAGGGGATCTCTTCTCCCTGCGCGGGGCGACGGCCGACCGGATCCTGTTTCTGTCCGTCAACGAGGATGCGGTGCCCGCCCAGATCGAGGAGGACCCCCTCCTTCCCGACGTCGACAGGGAGGAGCTCAACCGGCTCGTCCGCCAGGCGAGGATGCCCGAGGCCTTGACGCTGCGGCGGGGCAATGCGGCCGAGGAGAGACTGCTGTTTTCCCTCCCGGCGGCGTCGGCGAGGGAGGAGGTCGCGTTCGGCGTCTTGCGGGCCGATGCGGAAGGGGCTGCGAAAAGACCGTCCCGGTATCTCCTCCTTCTCCTGGCGCAGTTCGCGGGGCCGGGGGTCTTTTCGCAGGAATGGGACGAGGCGTCCGGCGCGTCCGTTCTCTCCCTGTCGCGGAATCCCTTCGATGCGGTTTCCGGCCCGGGTCCCGTCAGCGCGAGGGAAGCGGCTCTCCGGACGTGGCGCGACGGTGTCCTCCCCGACGGGGAGAGGGGAAATGTCCCCTGGCACCGTGTCGCGGCGACCCTCTCCGAGTGGACGGCGAGGACGGAAGGGCAGGCGCTGTTCCCGGGTCCGTGGACCGTCATCCCTCCCCCCTCCGTCCAGAGTTCTTCCGCCCTGGAAGAGCTGGCGAAGTGCCCCTACCGGTATTTCCTTCACCGCCTGGTCGGGCTCGCGCCCGCCGAGGAGCCCGAAGAAAGCCCGGTCCTGTCGCCCGCCGAGATGGGGGTGCTCGTACACGCCATCCTTCGGGAGGTAGGGGAAGACGCCGCGGAAGGGAAAGGATGGGGGGATCCGCGCAGGGCGGCCGCCGAGGTGTTCGACCGCTTCGCCCGCGAGAACCCGGTGGGGCTTCCCGGCCTGTTCCTTCTCCAGCGGCGGGAGGTAGAGTCGGCCGTTGGTGCATATCTCGCCTGGGAGGCCGGGCGGGAGAGGTCCTCCGGCGCCTGCCTCGTGGAGGCCGTGGAGAAATCGTTCGTGGTTCGGGGCGACGCGGAACTGCCGCCATTCGCGGGCAGGGTGGACCGGGTGGACCGCGGCCCGTCGGGCGAGGTCGAGATCATCGACTACAAGTACCGGGACGGGAAGAACGAAAGGGCTCCCCTTTCCTGGATCCGGAACGGCCTTTCCCACCAGATACCCGTGTACCTCCTTTTCGCCCGTACGCTTTCCCCCGTCGTGCGCGCCTCCCTCCGCTTCCTCAAAGGGAATATCCGGACCGTCACCGTGGAAGGCGAGCAATGGGACGAGATCCGGGGGGAATGGGGCGCCTCGCTCGCGGCCTGGCTTTCGCTGATCTCCGCGGGGTATTTCCCGCCTCTTCCCCATCACCGGTTCCGCTTCGCCGGGGATTTTCCGCCGAGATACTGCCGGGGATGTCCGTACCGGGACCACTGCCGCGTATCGCCCGCCTTCGAAGGCACGAAGCGGGAGACGGAAGCGCTTGTGCGCAGGGTTCTTTCGGACCCCGCCCTTCGCGCGATCGCAGGGTTGCGCCCGGAGAGGGAGGGCTGACGATGGAACGGGACAGGCGCGCGGCGGTCACCGGTTTTTCCCGGGACCTCGCGGTGGACGCCTCCGCGGGGACGGGCAAGACCGCCACCCTCATCGCCCGGGTCACCAACCTCTTTCTCGCGAAGAGGGATCTCGGGCCGGACGGGGTACTCCTCCTGACGTTCACCGACAAGGCTGCCGCCGAGATGAAATCCCGCGTGGTGGAGGGGTGGGAGCTCCTGCTGTCCGCGTCGCGCTCGGCGGAAACCCTGGAGGAGGCGATCGCCAGGGTGCGGGAATGGAACTCCCTGATCGAGGTGCCGGCCGGCGGATTCCCCTCGCTCGACGAGCTGCGCGCCCGCGCCGGGGAGATGGCCGACGGCGTCGGGAGACTCTCCGTGACCACGTTTCATTCCTTCTGCCGGCGGATCCTTCTCTCGTTCCCCGCGGAGGCCGGCGTCGACCCCCGTTTCGAGGTCCTCCCGGAAGGGGATGCCTCGGACGCCTGGGATGCCGCGTTCCGGAACTTCCTCAGGTCCGAGTTCGGGCGGGAGGAAACGGACCCGCGCTGGGAACGCGTGCTTTCCCGATCGTCCGAACGGGAGGCCGCGTTCGGAATGATCCGGCGGCTTTGCCTGTTCCACCGGGACCTTCTCGGGGAGGAACCGGAGGATTTCGGGACGCCGGCGGATTTTCTGACGTACCTGCACGACAAGTACGCGGAAACGGTCGCGTGGTTCCGCGCGTTCGTCGGGGGGATCGCCGACCGCTCCCACGAGATGGCGCCCGTGCTCGAGGAGGCGCTCTCGGTCCTCTCCCGAGGCTGGGAAGCGGTCGGGGAAGGAGATCTCGAAGCCGCCCTCGGTCTCGCGCCGGAAGGAGCAGCCGCGTTCGAATTCCGGGCAGACCGTACGAAAAGCGCCAAGGTCTTCCCGAGACCGGACGGGCTCACCCCCGCTCGCGCCCGGGACCGGCTGAAGAACTTCTGGCGGGAGCTAACGGACGTCCCTCCGGGCGATGCCGCGGCCCGGTTCCTCGTCGACAGGGCCCGCACGGCCGCTCGGTTCTACGGAGAGGCGAAGGGAAGCGGCCTCGACTTCATGGACCTGCTGTTGCGGGCGAACCGGCTGCTGTGCGGTAACCGGGAAGTCGCGGAGCGGGTATCGGGGAGGTTCCTTCACATTCTGGTGGACGAGTTCCAGGACACCGATCCCCTCCAGGCGGATATGCTCGATGCGCTGTCCGCTGCGGGTCCTCCGGTCCGGTTGTTCCTCGTCGGCGACCCGAAGCAGTCCATCTACGGGTTCCGGCGTGCGGACGTTCAGGTGTACCACCGGTTCCGGAAAGAGCTCGTCGCCCGCGGAGGGGAAACCATCACCCTCGAGAGGAACTTCCGGAGCCGGCCGGATCTCATTGCGACGGTGAACGGTCTGTTCGGGCACGTGCTCACCGGGGGGGAGGATTTTTCGCCGTCGTACTCGCCGGTAGTCGCCCACCGGCAGGACGCCGGGGACGGAGAGGCCGCGACGCTCTTTTCCCTCGGGGAGGGGGTGGAGGAGGCCGGGTTCCTGTGCGGTCTGATCCGGGGCATCGTGGGAAAGGTGCCGGTGGGGGAAAGGCACGGCGAACCCGCACACCCGGCAGAGTACCGCGACATCGCGGTGCTGTATCGCTCCGACACCGGGGGCGAGGTGCTCGCCTCCTATCGCGACGCGCTCGCACGCGCGGGAATCCCCCACCTGGTCCCCTCCCGGAAAGGGTTCTTCGCAAGACAGGAGGTGCAGGATCTCCGGATGGTCCTCTCGGCCATCGACACGCCGGCGGACGACTCCGCCCGCTACGCGGCGATGAAAACGATCTTCTTCGGGTTTTCGGACGGGGAGATCCTGCCCCTGTACCGGGAAGGGGGACGGTCCGCCTCCCCGAGGGCCCGGGACGCGCTTTCCCTGCTCGCCCGCCTGTCCGCCCGTCGGGGGAGGGCCTCCCTGCCTTCATTGCTAGCGGAGCTGTATCGGGAATCGGGTGTGGAATTCGTGGCTGCCCGGCTTCCCGAGGGGCAGAGGATTCTGCAGAACCTGGAAAAGGCCGCCGGGATCGCATCCGCCTTCGCGTGGGCCGGTGCGGGATCGGTCAAGGCGTTTACCGAGGAGATCCGGCGCAAGACCGAGGAAGAGAGGACGGAAAACGAGTTCCCCACCTTCGAGGAGAGGGAAGATGCGGTGCGCATCTCCACCATCCATCTTTCCAAGGGGCTGGAGTTTCCCGTGGTGATCCTTGCGAACCTGTCCCGGGGCGGGAGGAAACCTCCGGAGGGGCTGCGGGTGGACAGGGTACGGGAGTTGTCGGCGGTGATCTTTCCCGGGTTCCGGACCTACTCCTCGTTCCGGCGAATTGCGCGCGGCGGGAGGTCGGTCACGTTCGAGGAGTGGGAGGCGGAGAAGCAGGACGCGGAGGAGAGAAGGCTTCTCTACGTCGCCGCGACCCGGGCCCGGGACCGCCTGTTTTTCGTGACGGGCGCAAAGGGCAAGGGGTCGGTGCTCGGCGACTCCCTGCATGCGGCGCTCGCGCGCGCCTCGGACGGCGGCCCGGGCACCTGTGCGATCACGGGTCTTTCCGGGGTCCGGCGGCTCTTCGCCGGGGAGGGCGCGGTGCTTCACGCGGCCGTCCGGGAACCGCTGCCCGTTCCCCCCTCCACCCCTCCCGCCCCGCCCGATCTTTCCTTCGCGCAGGAATGGTCTCCTCCCCCCCCGGCGCCTCTTGCCCCGGAGGCCGCGGAGATGACTCTCCGGGAATTCCACGACCGGATCACGGGGAGAAGGTTCGGGGAAAAGGTCCACCGGGCCCTCGAAGCGGCCCCTCCCGTCGGCGCGTCGTGGCCTCCGTCCCGCCCGCTCCCCGTCGTGTGGGGGGAAGGGGAGGAAACGCGGTGGCGGGCCATCTGCGCGGGAATCGCCCGGAGCGGGGTCCGCCGCGATCTGATCGGCGCGGAGCTCGTCGGGACCGAGCTCCCGATGTTCTCGTTCCGCGGGGGGTGGTCCGGAGAGGAGCGCGCCGACCTCGTCGTCCGGTTTCCGGGGGGGGGTGGAAAGGAGGCAGGTGCCGCGTCCGGGGAGCATTGGGTCATCGACTACAAGACGGGCCACCGGGAGGAGGAGCAGGAGGAAACGTACCGGGAACAGGTCCGGGGTTACATGGAGATCCTTTCGGGCGCATGGAACGTTCCGGTGCGTGGTTTCATCTGGTATGTTGAAAACGGAGAAACGGTCGAGATCGAACGGCAGTAAGAAAAACGATGGAGGGAGAGGGATCGATGTCGAGGAAGCAAAGCGAAAGTGAAGAGGAATATTTCGCGCGCGTCGAGTTCGAACGGCGGAAGAAGATCGAGAGGGAGAAGCGGCAGAGTCTGACGGCGGAGGAGAAGAAGCGGCATCGGGAGCTCCATTTCATGAAGTGCCCCAAGTGCGGCATGGACCTGATCGAGGTAGACTACAAGAGCATCCGGATGGACAAATGTCCGGGGTGCGAGGGCGTCTGGCTGGACCTGGGGGAGCTCGATGCCGTGGCGAAGATGGATCAATCGATGGTCGACAGGATTTTCGGGCTTTTCCCGGGGTAGATTCTATTTCAGGGGTTTCAGGTAGATCAGCTTGTCGTCTCCTTCGTCGTAATAGTCCGGGAGCCGCGCGGCGAGGGTGCAGCCGATCTTCTCGTAGAACGCCCGCGTATCGCCGTAGGACTCCTGCGATGACGTTTCGATCACAAGGAGCCGGCCTCCCCGCCGCCGGATCTCCTCCTCGACGAAGGAAACGATCCTTCGCCCGTATCCTTTTCCCTGACGGTCGGCGCGGGTAGCGAGCCAGTACAGGTCGAAGGTGGCGGCGGTCATCTCGTTCTTTCCGAAGCAGGCGTACGCGGCAACGGTCCCGTCTTCCTCGACCAGGACGAACGGATGGTAATCGTCCTGCCCCGGCTGCGTGAGCGCGATGTCGACCAGCTCGATCGCCACGTCGACCTCGTGCTCCTTGAACGCTCCCGTTCCCTCGACCAGTCTCCGGATCGACTCCCGGTCTTCCGTCTCGATCCTGCGGATATCGGTCATCGCGCCCCGCGGGAAAGCCCCAGGCGCAGGATTTCCTGGACGAGCGCCTCGTAGGAGAAGCCGGCAACCCGGGCGGCACGGGCCAGGCCGGCGTTGCTCGATATGTCGGGGTTCGGGTTCACCTCGAGCGTGAACATCTTCCCGTTTCCGTTCATGCGGAAGTCGACGCGGGCGTACCCGCACAGCCCGAACGCGTTCGCCGCCGCGAGCGTCAGCCGGGCCAGCCGGCCGCGAAGGGTGTCCGGGATCCTTGCCGGGCATTCGGGGGCGATCTCGTCGTACGCCGGGTGGTTCGCATCCCATTTCGACTCGAAGGAGCAGACGCGCCACTTCGGGTTCCGGTACACGAGTTCGGCGGGGGGAAGGGGACGGTACGGTTCCCCGACGGTGCCGTTCCCGAGCACCCCCACGTTGAACTCCCGGCCGCCGACGTACTCTTCCGCCAGCGCTTCCTGGCCGTATCTCTCGATCACGTGGGCCACCTGTTTCTTCAGCCCTGCCTCGTCCTCGACCACGCTCTCCTCGGAGATGCCCGCGGAACCGTCTTCCTTGGCGGGTTTGACGATGACCGGGAAGCGCAGCCCCGAACGCCCCCGGGGAACCTCCGGGTACAGACGAAAGGAAGGCGTGGGGATGCCGTACGAGGACAGGATATGCTTCGTGAGCGCCTTGTCGTTGCACACCGAGAGAGGAAGAGGCCCGTTCCCGGTATAGGGGAGCCGGAGCAGTTCCAGGTACGCGGCGCCGTGCGGTTCCTTCTGCGCAGAGTTGAGCGGGCACTCGGAAAGGTTGAATACCGCATCGGCCTCGAACGTTCGCAGCGAGGCGGCCAGCTCCGCGGGATCCGTGTCGAAGACGACGCACCGGGAGATGTGTCCGCGGGAGGCGAGGGCCTCCGTGACCTCGCGCGCGCTCACCGCAAGGTCCATCTCGTCGCGCATCGGTCCCTCGACGTCCTTCAGGGTGTCCTCCACGGGGGTATAGAGAACCGCGACGCGCTGGGGAGACAGTTCCGCCATCACCGGTCCCTCGTCTCCCAGCGGCTCGTGGCGTGGGAGAGGATTTCGGAGATGAGTTCGACGTAGGGGACCCCCATCTTCCGGGCCATGATCGGGAGGTCGCCGTACCCGGGGGAGAGCCCGGGAAGGGGGTTGCATTCGATGAACTGGGGAATCCGGTTCCCGTCGAGCCGGAAATCGATCCGGGAGAAGTCCCGGCAGCCGAGGAGCCGGTAGATTCCCACGGCGCACCGTTCGATCTCGGTGACGGTCTCCGGCGGGAAAGAGGGGGGACACCGGTATTCGACCTGGTTCTCCCAGTCACGCTTGACCTCGAGGGAATAGACGAACTCCTCGCGGGGGACCAGTTTCGGGATGATCTCCATGATGCCTACCACCCTGGGATTCCCGTTGCCGACCAGTCCCACCGTGACTTCGGGGCCGGGGATGAACTCCTCGACAATGGCGTCCTGGAAATATTCCCGGGTCACGAACGAGACCATTTTCCGCACGTCGGCAGGGGAGAAGGCCCGGGAGGCAAGACGTACGCCCTTGCTCGACCCTTCGTATGCGGGTTTGACGATGACCGGGTACGCGAGGTCCAGCCCGGCGACCTCGTCCTCCGACCGGAACGTGCGGAACCTCGGCGTGGGAAATCCCTCCGAAGAGACCAGCCTCTTGGCCACCGCCTTGTCCAGAGTGACACAGAGGGTCAGGGGGTCCGAACCGAGGTAGGGGATGCCGAGCATCTCGAGCAGGGCCGGGACATGGGCCTCGCGGCAGCGGCCCCCCTCTCCCTCGGCGATGTTGAAGACGAAGTCCGGGCGCATTTCCCGGAGGGCGTCGATGATTCCGGAACCGGCACCCAGGCGGAACACCTCATGTCCCAGGGAGGAAAGCGCGTGGTGCAGATGGTCGACGGTCGCCTCGGAGTCGTATTCCTCGAAGGCGTCCGCCGGCAGGTGGGGGGGATGGTCGGCCGGTTTTACGTTGTAGGAGATCCCGACTCGCACCGTCTCCTTCTCTTGGCCATCCGCTCGTTTCCGGCGGGAATCAGCGCCTTGACCTCCCCCGTCATGAGGCGATAGACGTCCGGACGGGAGGCCGGCAGTTCCGTCTCCGGCTGGGCGGAGGAGCGTCCGTCGTCCCGCGGTTCCTCGTAGCTGACGATGATCCCCTCGTAGTTGCGGAGGATCGTCCGCTGCTCGCCCATGGCGAGGAGGTAGTTGGGCATGAGCGGGATCTTGCCGCCGCCGCCGGGGACGTCGACCACGTAGGACGGGATGGCGAGCCCCGACGTGTGCCCCCTGAGCGCCTCCATGATCTCGATCCCCTTGGACAACCGGGTGCGGAAATGCTCCAGCCCGCGCACCATGTCGCACTGGAACAGATAGTAGGGGCGGACCTTTGCCTTGACGAGCCGCATGTTGAGCGTGCGGATGATCTCGGGGTGGTCGTTGATGCCCTTCAGAAGCACCGACTGGTTGTTCACGGGGATTCCGGTCCGGAGGAGGCGGTCGCAGGCCTTTTCCGCCTCGGGGGTGATCTCCCGGGGATGATTGAACTGGGTGTTCACCCAGATCGGGCCGTACTTTTCCAGGACACCGCAAAGCTCGTCGTCGATCCGCATGGGGAGTACGACCGGCACGCGGGTACCGATCCGGATGATCTCGACGTGCGGAATCCGCCGGAGCCCCTTGAGGATGAACTCGATCCGCGGCGTGGGGAGCGTGAGCGGGTCGCCGCCCGACACGATGACGTCGCGGATCTCCTCGTGCCGCCGTATGTATCCGAACATCTTGTTCAGCTCGAATTCCGTCTTCGTGGCTTCCCCGAGGGGCCAGATCCTCTTCCGCGTGCAGTGGCGGCAGTACATGGAGCAGAAATTCGTCACCACCATCAGGCACCGGTCCGGGTAACGGTGGGTGAGCCCGGGGACCGGCATGTCCTTCTCCTCCTCGAGCGGATCGTCCTCCCCCACTTCCATCCCGTAATACTCCTCCGGGGAAGGGATCGCCTGCCGTGCGATCGGATCGTCGGGATCGTCGAGCCGGATGAGCGACAGATAATAGGGAGTGATCGAGAGATGGTAGGCTGCGGTCACACGCGTAAGGAGATCCGCCTCCTCGCGGGGGAAGTAGCGAAGCCCGGACAAGTCCCCGATGGAGGTGATGCGATGAGAAAGTTGCCATTGATAGTCGTTCCACTCTTCCCTTGTCACCTTGGGCCAGGGAAGGCCGACGGGGTTGGTGTCGCTTGCCTGGTCGCGCAGGGATACCGAGCCGTCACTTCGGTTCCTCTTCATAGGCCTCCTTGTCTCTTTTCCCGCCAGGGATTGTCTGCCGTCTCTCATCCGGGGATTCACCGTCCGCTTGCCTTGACCCAGAGAAAGTCGACGGGGGTTTTTCCCTTATTCGAGAACGCATACTCCTGCTCCGCCTGGAAGTACAGGCTTTCGCCCTTCCGGGCGATGTAGTTCATTTCTCCCAGGCGGAGCCCCAGCCTGCCGGAGAGGACGAACACGTAGTTCTCCCCCGCGTGCGCGGGCTCGGGCAGCGCCTCTCTCCCCGACCGGATCATGGCGCGGTACGCCACGATGGTCCGGTAGCGGCTCCTGGGAAGAAGGGTATCGAAGGATTGGTATCCCGTGACGTCGGATGGAAGGGAATCGGTCCGGCGGAAGAGAACCTTCTCCTCGTCGTCCTCGGCGAAAAAGGAGTAGGGCGTTTCGCTCAGCGCCGAAAGGATCTCGAGGAGGTTTGTGACCGACGGGGATGTCAGATTCCGCTCGATCTGGGAAATCGTCCCCTTCGTGAGGTCCGCACGCTCGGCGAGATCGGCCTGGGAGAGGCCGTTGATCTGCCGAAGATGTTTGATCCTTGCCCCGATATCGATCATAGCACTGTATTTTAAACCCCACGTTTAGTAAATCTATCCAAATGGTAAGAAACCGAACTTCGCATGTCAATAGGGATATACATGAATTTCCAAAGATATTTGTTTTTTATAAATCCCGTCTCCGTTGCGACGGATGGGTTTTCTATACACGAAAAGTCAGCGTCCGCGCGGGTCTGCGCCGCGTGGCCCGCTACGCGAATGCCGTTTCCCTTTCCGTCCCGGTTCGCGCAGATCAAAATTATTTTTTTTTGACAGGGAGAAACGACAGGGAGGGTATAATGTCCCTCAAGGTGGGGGAGTAGCTCAGTTGGGAGAGCACCACGTTCGCAACGTGGGGGTCGAGGGTTCAATCCCCTTCTCCTCCACCATCTTTGTTTTTCCTTTCCGTTCATCTGTTTTTCTTATCGGTAAAGGAGCGACAACTCTTTTCCGGTTTTACCAATCGGAGAGATGATCGGCTT
>Ga0307417_10000902_pt1 | contig 12152 bp, 14 predicted proteins | sample SalMarWE160210MG_2_FD_202514 | JGI IMG/M metagenome (GOLD analysis project Ga0307417, IMG submission 202514) | Salt marsh sediment microbial communities from the Plum Island Ecosystem LTER, Massachusetts, United States - WE1602-10 | ecosystem: Environmental > Aquatic > Marine > Intertidal zone...
CTGCGCGAAGGCCGTCCCGCTGGCCAGGAGTACGACAGCAAAAGCACCTGTGAGCACCCAGAAGTGGGGGCGTCCAATCGTTCTCATAGTTCGGATCTCCTTGAATTTATATCTTCGTTATTTTCTTATCGCTGGCTCGTTGACTTGAGCTTAAGCGCAATTCGGGAATACAAAAAAGGACCCTAATAATAGATGAAGAATAAGCGCCTGTCGTCTTAAATAATAGATGGAGAATAAGCGCCTGTCGTCTTAACGTTGTCTTCATATCAATGAACGGCCGTCATGAGTCGTGGCAGATCCACAGCCGAGGTTTGAAGGTCTGTTTACACTACGTTCCGGCCATGCAGCCCAAAATCCTGTACTTCCGTTTAGGGTCGTTTGTCGCCTGTTAGATAAGTCGAATATTAGGGAAACGCGTAAGACCTCTTCTGACCACAAACCTGCCGTTCGCGATAGCGAACGACCTATCTCGGTGGCGCAGCCGGGTACGGCAAAGAACGGCCAAGAGCGGAAATAGCGACGTACGCTTTGGTTCCATTGAGGCTACCCGATAGCGGACTTTAGGGATGTCTCCAGATCGGTTGATGGAAGACGCTGCTTCCGGCCAGAAGCAGACCTTCAGTAAGACAGAACCCTAGTGGAAGCGGACGTTCAACGCCGCCTTCAGCGGAATAGGCGCGATAGCGACTGCGTCCGCTGGAAGGCATCGTTAGCCATTATTTATCATCCACTTTAAACATTGCATGACAGGCCACGCATTGTTGCATCAACTGGCCTGTAAATTCCGATAGCATATCCATGTCATCTGTTTCAGCTCTAACCACCAGTTCTTCGAACATCATATGTGTCGGTCCGCCAAGTTCCTTAAACTCTTGTGGAAGCTTTTGCCGAACAGAATCAGGGGTGGCTCGTGCCATTCGGTTACCTGAGTATCTGGCAGACTTTATGATCAACTCTCGGTCCTTAGCACCGATACCAGCAACAACCCCCTGAACACTAGTCAACATTTGTCTCATTTCGCTGAGAAATTCTGCCTTTTCAGTAGCAGTAAGTCCCAGGCTAATGCGCTTATCATGTATCTCTTGCGCATTTACTGAAACAACTTGAACAGCCACGACAAAAAACATGAAAACAGATGATGCATATTTATTCATTTTGGCCTCGTTGTTTATTGTATGGCTAACAGTTGGATTAACGAGACCCCCGGGTCTCTTTATACATTTTTAGATGCTGATCTCAATGAGGAGGTCCTTTGAGTTCCACTGTATTTCCTTCAGGGTCCTGTACGTATATTGACGGACCATTCCCCTCCGCTCCGTATCTAGTTTCAAGGTTACTGCCATGGACACCGAATCGCGACAGATGCGCGCGAATTGCTTTTTCTTCGAACCGTTCCAGACGAACGCAAAAATGGTCCATATTCCGGCCTTCTTTTCCAGGTGCAGAGCCCCCGAGCCGTCCAATTGTTCCATCAACCGCGACAATATCAATCAAAGAATTGCCGGCACGTAATTGGACAAGCCCGAATTCCGGGGACAATTCCCGCTCGACCGTACAGCCGAGGACATCACAGTAAAATCTGATCATTTCTTTCATGTCCGTTGCTCGAATAACGACATGATCAAGCCCCCTAATTCGAATCATCTTGCGTCTACTCCATGAGCACCTAACGGCATGCGCCAGGGGCGCGTAGCGAAGCGAAGCGTCCCAGCCCCGAAGGGGCATACTGGGCGCATTGGTTATACGGTGACTTCATAGCATTCATAGGCATATTCATACAATACGAAACAGCGTATCTTTAACCCTTGAAAGAACCCATATACCTTGCTTGAAAGGATTCCGAGATAGATCCAAACGGCTACGAATGTGATTTTCGACCTCATCCCACTCCCAGTCGCAACCAGACGTATCGCGAACAACTAACGCGACGTTGTCCCCGTAATCCTTATTTAACTTGCTCTGGATTCGGGCTATCAGGTTGTCTGAAACATTACTCGCCAGCGAATTAAATTTGGGCTTTTCCAATCCAGCGGCTACCCGCTCATTGTGCTTTTCAAGAGCCTCGACACTTAAGTGATTCGACCGCCCTAATAAAGCCTGAATATCGCGATCATTGTCTTCGGTTGTTGTGATTTCTAGGTTCAGCTCTCGGCCGTTAGAATCTCGGCAACGAATATCCGGAGCATCCGATACTTCAATGATCTTATAGTCGGTTCCGTGGTTGGGATTGTAGATACTTAAAAACCCATCAGCGGTTCCTTGCTCGATACTGGTCTTTTCGTTCATCTCACTGAACTCTATTTACCGTATAACAGTTGTATTAACGAGACCCGGGGTCTCGTTAATACATTTTCATTGGGACCTCGTTATAGCACTCCAATTGCCACCCAATCAATGAGCTAGGGGCGTTTTCGCCATTTTTGCGGTCCAGAAAAACGAGACCTCGCGAAATGATGTCGATGGGGTAAATATTCATGGAGGAACGTCCGCTTTCGGGGACAAACTCGAGATGTCCACTTCGGGTCGTTCTTTCTCGTTTAGCGATTGTTTATATTTGAGGCCGCTAAACGGCAACTTTTGGTAAACCCTGACTTCATCGACGAACCAGGGAGCTGATACCCGCCGCTCGAGTGAATCATGCCGCACATGCCACAGCGATCTCTCTTCAACTCAGATGCAGTGAAATTGTCCCTGGCTGTTGCCGGCTCCTGCCAAAAACCCAGCCTGCTCACACTTATCTGATCGGGTATTGACCGTTGCGAATGAAGTGATCGAAAGTGTCCTACAGCGGTTCCTCGTCCTCGTGATGGGCGCCCTGCCACTCTGCCTCGGGCATCACCAGGAAAATCAGCGTGTAGTCGTACTGACCCGCGACCATCGTCATCTCGGTCAGCGGCATAGAGGCCGGTTCACGCGGAAACCAGCGCTGTGCAGGTACGAAAGACCACCGCCGACGACCTATGAGGTCATGCTGCCGGATCCTGACTTATTGAGCAGACTCTAAATACACTGTGGTAGCGGGTCAGATTCCCTGGGCCCTGGGGACCAGCGCCGACTTGCAGGTAATAAAATACCGTGGTTCCAGCACCATATGCATGGTGCCGTCGCGGTGTCTCAGCTTGGCCTCCGGACAGGCGCCGTCTTATGCGGCCAGTCTGCAATTCTCGGCGAGCGGCACGAAAAAGCCGGCGGCAAAGTCAACGGCCGATGGCAGGTCGAAGATCTCGCGTTTCTCGGGCGATTCAGCCACCCATTCACGGGCTACTGACTCGTTGGCGAGGAACATCATTTCCATGCAAAGCGACTCGGCGCAGACGGCGTCCGATGCCGCGGCACCCCAGTTGATGCCGAACCACACATCTAGTGTACCACCTCTGAATTCTGTGCCGATCTGGTCGATGTGGATTTTTTTACCGGTTAAGCGACACTGTGAATCGATCATGGTCGGCGTATTGAACATCGGACTGACTGCAAGCGCATCTAGCGCACACATGCAGTGAACCGTCACGCCGTTGACATGAACCTTGTGCTCACGTTCTTCCGAGGTGAACGGATACGCGCCGGCCGGATTACCGTCTGCGTCGAGCACGATCAGCTTGCTGTCCACAATGTTATTAAGCGCCTGCTCCGCGTTACCGACGATTTCGCCGACCTCATCCCGCGTGAGTGTGCGACCCTGCTGTACATAGCTGTTAATCAGCTTGCAGTATAGAGCGGCGTCATCAACGCTTAGGGAGTTCAGTCCCGAGGTCAACGGGAGAATTGAATTAAGTCGTTTCAGTGCTGTGTTGACTTCAGTGTTCATTTTTATCTTGCCTCGATTTTGTATGACTGTTTTCACAGTATGGTCATGTGGGCGTTTGTTTCAAAAAACCTAGTTCAATGTCTTCATGCCGTTCCCGAACTATATCAATCCAGATGAAAAACGGCCATCACGCGCGCATTCCCACGCATGACTTCCTGCACTTCCCACTGATTACTCGCCTCAGCCCGTTAGCATTCGGCTAGCGTCAGCTTTCGCCGCAATCTCAGACTGTCAACTTAAGATACTGTACGACCGGGTTGGGTCGACTACTGTCTGTTAGAGAAATCGAATATTAGCAAAGCATGTAGGGCCTGTTTCGACCGCAAAGCTGCCGTCTCCGACAGAGAACAACCCATCTTTCTTGCGCAGTGGAGTACGGCAAAGTACGGCCAGAAGCGGAAATCGCGATGTCCGCTTTGGCCTCGCGCAGCCTACCCGATAGCGGACTTTAGGGATTTCTCCAGATTGGTTGATGGTCGATGCTGCTTCCGGTCAAAACTTGACGTTGTCCATGTGTTTAGGAGCCCCCCCTTTAAAAGCTGTGCGGGGTATAGATATATCCTGAATCGCCAGACTCGCGGGGTCTCACCGTACGACGACCGTTGTCACTGACAGCCTGCTCACAAAGCCGCGATGTCCGATCGTCTGCCGGCCGCGGCGACGCGTGCCCAGATATGGAAAACAAATAAGGCTCATGGCATTATCGATCGCATATCACACTTTTCCATCGAGCAGAGGTCATGACCATGGATGCTGGTAATACTGCTGAACCACACGATCAGTTTCACCAGACAACCGGTGCATTAGACGTCATCGTACTGCTGCGCGAAGAAATGGAGCAGTGGCTCGAAGAGGCGCAGGATGATTCGAAGCGCGAAGCGCTTGAAAACGTCGTCGGTCATCTCCAGGCCATGGAAGAAGAATACAAGCATCGCTGCGCCAGCTTGCGGGAAAAACTGGCGCTGTAGGTATAGCGATAGGACGCCGACGTCGGTCCTGGCGCCGGCAGTTTTTCGGATACATCAGGGTCGAAGGCACGGAACCGAAAGCGGCTTCCGGCCGGAGCACGCCACCGACGGACAGGGCCGTTGCGTCTCCAGCTTGCCGCAGGTTGAGACGCGCCCACCCCGGGTGACCGGAACAGGAAGCCAATCAATGGAACACGAGGCAGAACGCGCGCCCACCAGACATATGTCGTCCGAGCTTCCGTTACTGTTTGTTGCGGGTACCGCAAGTCTGTTCGTGCTGCTCGGCGATCGCTGGCTGGCCGACCTGTCCAACCCGTTCTGGCTGATGTTGATGTTTGCTTGGCTGTTCCTGACGACCCTGTGGGCCGCGCTGGCTGCCGTGCGCCATGCGGATGCCCTGGCGATACTGCTGGGAGAGCCCTACGGCACGCTGGTACTGACACTTTCAGTAATCTGCGTCGAAGTTTCGATGATATCCGCCGTGATGCTGCATGGCCGCAATAACCCGACAATGGCCCGCGACGCCATGTTCGCGGTGATCATGATTGTGCTCAACGGCATGGTGGGCCTGGCGCTGCTGGCCGGGGGCTGGCGTCACCGTGAACAGCACTATAACCTGCAGGGCGCAAACTCCTACCTGGCAGTGTTGATTCCCCTGGCCGTGCTGTCGCTGGTTCTGCCGGTCTATACTGTGACCACGCCCGATCCGAGCCTGTCGCCGTTCCAGACAGTATTCCTGATAATCATATCTCTAGCCCTGTACAGCGCTTTTCTTGCTATCCAGACGGTGCGTCACAGCCAGTACTTTATAGATCCTGACGATGTCGTAGAGCCCCCCGGCAGCCTCCCGCACGGCGCGGCGCCCCCCAGACATCCCGCGGTCCGTGTGCTGCTGCTGCTCGCTTACCTGATTCCTGTGGTGCTCCTGGCCGAAAAGCTGGCGCTGCCCATCGACTACGTCGTGGAAACGCTGGGCGCCCCGCAGGCGCTGGCCGGCTTGGTGGTTGCGGCGGTGGTCGTGACGCCCGAGGCCACCGGCGCTATTCGTGCGGCGCTGGCCAACCACCTGCAGCGGTCCGTGAACATTTCCCTGGGCTCGGTGCTTGCGACGATCGGCCTGACCGTGCCCGCGGTGCTGTCCATCGGGCTGATTTCCGGTCGCAAGATCGAGCTGGGGCTGCCTCCGACCGACGTCGTCATGCTGATGCTGACCTTGATGGTCAGCATAGTGACCTTCAGCAGCGCCCGCAGCAACGTGTTGCAGGGGCTGGTACACCTGCTGTTGTTCCTGGCATATATTATGCTGGTATTCCAGCCATAGGCAGCTGCAGTGGGTGTCTCGTTCCATCAAGCGCCCGGCTGTCGCGGAACCGGGGCTGTATTTGAACATACTCCTGCAGCCAGAACCCGCGTGGCGCAAGAAAAACTGGCCCGCACAGAAGATCAATAGTCACAACCCGCGGTTGATTACTTCTTGTAGGTCCAATCCTCGAGGAATGATTCCGATTTACCGATTTCGGAGACGATTTGTGGGGCCATTAGACGGGCCTAAGCTATCGCCCCGGACCGTCCGACATCGAAAGTTATTGATGTCACCGTGGCTGAACGACGCTCGATGGGAACATCGACTCTGTCTTTGCTGGCGTGGTAAAAGCGCAACACTGCACGATCCTTTACCATTTGTTTCTTTTCTGTTTCAAGCGAGAGCGCTTCACCGGCGCGCAAAGTCGCGGCGGTTACATCGTCATATTTGGACACGAAAAAACCTCGCCCTGGCCACCGCCCAAATGATTAAAAACAACAGGAACGTCGCTGCCAGTTGCCCCCACGGTGCTTACGTCGACAGGAAAGAGGCACCCGGCATTACCAAAACACATAAACAAAGATGTGACCAACGCGCGTAATCTCATACCGGTGTTTTTACCTCTATAATCGAAGGGGAGCCCGGTTCATCCAATCGCACATGGTTTGGGTTCGAGTCAGGCAGAGAAGCAAAGACTCTCGTTTCAGCGGGGTCTACGGAAGTTTACGCATGACGGGCCGGCCATTCCCCCGCCACCTTCCGGCGGGTTCGCAGCCAGGGGAACAACGGGAGAGCACCATGCCGCAGCACGCAATACACATAATCAAGGACGAGCCGAAGGACACGGCGAAGACGGAGGCGGAGCGCGCCCGGGGCCTGGGACTGCTTGCCCTGTGCTGGATGCTGGCGGCGGGCGTTTTTGTCGCCGTCAAATGGGCCGGCCCTTTCACTCCGCCCTGGACGATGGTGTTTTTCCGTATGTTGATTGCGACACTGTGTCTGCTCCCCTTTGCCACACGCCATTTCAAAGCCATGGCAGTCCAGGTGCGGACACATTTCATGGCGATCATTCTGATCGGCGCTGTCGCACTGGCATTCACCCAGGGTTGCGTGTTTATCGGTCTGGGCTACACATCGGCCATCACCGCAAGCATCGTCATGTCTATCTGGCCCATTACGGCGATCATTCTTGCCGCAGTCATTCTGGGTGAACGGTTTACACGTTTGCAGGCCGCCGGTGTCGTACTCTGTTTTGCGGGAGTACTCGTGATCGTTGCCCAGGGCGATATCGACCGGCTCACGAGCCTGGATTTCAATGTCGGGGATTTCTGGATCCTGGGCGCGGTATTGGGCATGTCAGCTTATACGGTTCTGCTGAAGAAAGTGGCAATCCACCTGCCGCCGCTCCCCCTGCTGATCCTCCTGCTCGCGGCCGCCACGCTCTCATCCGCACCGTTCTTTGTTTGGGAGATATTCCACGACCCGCGTATTGCAGTCGACTGGCATGATATCGTCGTGATCGCCTACGTCGGCATCGCCGGGGGTGGCATAATGTTCCTGCTCTATAACACCGGCGTCGCGACCCTGGGCGCCTCAACGGCGAGCGTCACCTTCTATCTCCAGGCTCTCTTCACGGCTATTCTGGCCCACCTCTTTCTCGGCGAGCAACTCCACCTCTACCATATGGCTGGTATCGTTCTCATTGCTTCGGGTATCGTGATCGTGATGCTTGTCAAACGCAAGCAACTCTAGATACTTGGGGTCAGAGTAAAAACCGCCGAATCCGTCTTATGCTTCAGATTAGCAGCCATGCGGTTTGTCCGCCAGCGTGTCAACGAAGCGCGTTATTTCTATCGAGAAAAGATGAGGTGTTGAAAGAGACTCTATAGAAGGAATCCACGACATCAGGTGAAACATAGCCAAGAGATCGATTCACTCACTCGGACTCTTCGCTTCGTGGCGGCTCCCATTGCCATTAGCTTTCTAGTGTCCGCTTTGCGCCCGATTTTTGCCAGCCTGAAAACACACTCAAATGTCTGTTCAGGGTCGCTCTCAGAAGTTCGTCAGCGACTAATATTCACAACTGCTAAACGACGATTTCCGGCCAAAAGCGGTAATAACTAGGCACACCTAGACGCCAGTGAAGCTCCCGGATGGCGGACTATGGCGTTTTTTAAAGATGTATAGATAGTTGACTATCACATGACTGAATTGGGTACCGATTCCGTCGTGTTGCTAAATACGCCTGAAATCATTTGCCAAGACTGCGGTGAGCGGTCGCTAGAGATTCCGAACTATAACGCTGTCATGAGGCAGGTAACGGAGCAGCTGTGTCTCCTTGGTCGCCTATTGAACGGCGGCGAATTTCTTACATTACGGCTGGCTTTGGGAATTAGCGGCCAGGCATGTGCGAAAGCTATGGGTGTTACCAATGTCACCGTGTCGCGTTGGGAAAATAATGCTTCACCTATTTCAGCACCGGCGGATAGATTGATTCGTACTTGGACACTAGGAAATCTGGGATACCAGACGACAAAAGTAGTCGAACTCTTGGGTTCGCTGCCAGAAGGTGGGATCGGTAGTGTAGCGATTGATTTATCCCATTTTCGAGGTACCGGCTTCAGATATGAATCCTGTCAGCGTTTCGGTGGCGCTGGTGAATCTCGCGCATGGATGATGGTAAACATCGATGTCCGATAAGAATCCAGAAGACGCCGCTTCAAAGAATGATACGAAAATCCCGAGCCTCGCTTCATGTGCGAGGCTTGAAGACATTGAATTAGTAGGATGTGGTTTTGAGCTACTAAACAGGCAGATCGATCACGCCGGAAAAGTTGTAATGTCGCTGAGCTTGGACAGCAAGTTTTCGGAAGGCCGTTTACGGCTCATAGGTACTGTAGACGCTGACATAAAAGGGGTCAGTGATGATGAGAAGGAAACCGTGATTTTCACGCTAACAGTGAAGAAGGTAGCAAGGTACAGTTTTTCTGAGATTCATCCATGGGCCGACAAGGAAATAGATCACTTCTCTATGTTCCCAACTATGTTCCCAAGCACATCTAGTCTATGATACATACCATATTAATATCAGTATGTTAGGTATTTTTTCCAGTTTCTGCATCGGAAAATAGCAACGCTTGCAGTCGCGTCCAGGAACAAAAGGAACACCCATGTTTTATCTTGTGTATTGAGCTGGGAAAGCTACTGCATGTTATCTACACTTCGTCGATGCCCCGGTCTGGCAAGCTTGCGCTGCACCTTGTCATTCAGGGACGCCGTTCGTGCAGGTTTTTGTACTTCCCGGGTCGGCAAGACGCGTACGATCCGCTATCGTATTGGCCGGCCGGCACCAGGTGCACCTGCGCCTTGCCGTACAAGCGAATTGGCGATCCAGTTTATGGCTATAAAAACGAGATAGCGGACATACGGGGTACTGCGCCCGCTTTTTTGTGTAAAATTACTCAAAATAACTACGTAGGGGGCAAACATTGAAACACAACAGCAATACCGTATTTACCCGCTTACGTATGCTCGTACCGCTGGCAATCTCTCTCGCTCTGCTACCGGCTTGCAGCAGCAATCCGTTTCGTTCGGAACAGACAGGTTCGGGCAAACAAGGCCGCATCATCACCGTTACTTCAACGCCCTCCGGCGCCACTGTCAGGGCGGATGGCACCAAACTGGGGGAAACGCCCCTGAAAGTCAATATCGACAAGAGTTTTCCAAGTAAGTGGGTGGCCGCTGAGGACTACGGCATCGTCTACCGGGTGAGCGGCAAGCTTACTATTGAAAAAAGCGGCTGTGATGAGTACGCGGTCCCTGTATCCCATACGGCCCCTGCTGAGGACATCAATGTGACCCTCGTCTGTAAAACAGACGTACAAGGGCCGAGCTCGGCAGGGACCGCAAAACCGGTAATATCTGACGATGTGGAACAACGCTTGAAAAAACTGGATAAAATGTACCGCGATGGTGTTATTTCCGCCGAGGAATACAAACAACATCGAGCCCGTATTCTGGGCGAGCTTTAATCGATAAAGCGTTGCATGACAGTCTGGACGTCAATTGCCAGAGAGCTCTACTGACCGTTCCGATACCTGCTGGGCAAGACTGCGGGTAAACAAAAAAACCCGCATTGGCGCGGTTGTAACATGGACACGAGGAGTCTCTCTACTGGTTGCTGCAAACTAGATGCCCGTTCGCTCACCGCCCTTCACGTACTTCCAGCCGCTGCGAATCCGCCCCACGATGTGGTCAATCGCGGTTTCCTCGGCGTTGACGTGATCCAGTGCATTTACGCGGATACCCTGTTTGCGAAGACTGCGAATGGCGTTGGGACAGGCCAGGAAGTGCAGGTTTTGATAACGGTGGCTGAGCGATTTAACACGTTCTTCATAGCGTGATCCACCCACACGCATGAGATCGACACCGCCGGCATCGGTAACCATCTCAACTTCCATACCGCGTGCCCGGTGTTCAGCGAAAAAACCTTCTGCGTAATCGAGTACTGTCTCGAATGCGCCCGGCGTAGAATTATCGATGTGTAAGAGAATGTGCTCCGGGTCCAGCTCTCTGTCGACGAATGCGTTCAGGGTGAGCTGCTCGAGGTCGTTCGGAGATCGCATCGGCATTGTGACCGTCGACTGGCCACCGGCCTGCGTCTCCAGGGCGCCGGGCAGCGCTTTGCGACCCCGGTGCAAGCGGTATATAACAGTGCCTGCTGGAATATCAAGAATCTTCGCAACCTCGCAATAGGCGAAGCCTTCAAGGTCGAACGGCAGCGCAGCAACCGCCCGGCGTATGCGCGTCACGGTTTCGAGTTGGCTGGCAGCGGTATCGGGCATCGGGTGTTTGTTCACTGGGGCGCTGCTCGCCCAGGTCTCCATCAGATCGCTGCCAGCGCAGGCATTGCTTCCAGTAATTATTAAGTATGCTGTAAAGCCAGGCATTGAGCCGATCCGGATCGCGCAGCTGATAGACCTTCTGCAACCCCAGGGCCAGGGCCTGCTGCGCCAGGTCATCGGCGAGCGTTTCGTCACCACACCACACCACGCCAGCGCCACCCGGAACAGACGCGGCCGGGCGCCGGCGATCTGTTTTCGGTGGCTGTTTCCCAGGCACCAACGTTCGACCAATTTCATGCCCTGATAGATGCGGCGGGTGGCCGATCTATTTCCTGAAATTGGGCAAAAAAGTTTTGGAATAAATTCATAGTCCAGCGTCTCTATGTCAATAACCCGGCACTCTCGCCGGCGACAGATACCGTTGTGGATCCCGAGGGAGGGAGTTATGCAAAGACTCACGAAATCCTGGACTTGGCTTGTTGCCCTTGTATGTCTGGGTCTAACCAGTCAGCTCTGGGCGGCGCCCGCCGAAAAGCCCTTTGCTGAAAAGAAGGTCGTTCTGCAGATCAGCGATGATGACGCGTCCAAGCAGACACTGGTGCTCAACGTGGCCAGTAACCTCGTAAAGCACTACGGGCCGGACCAGGTGGATGTTGAAATCGTCGCCTTCGGGCCAGGGTTGCGGCTTTTGTTCGCGGATAACTCGAACGCGGGACGGATCGACAACCTCGCGGAAAACAGCGGGGTTCGTTTCAGTGCCTGCTCGAACACCATGAAGAAGGTCACCAAGAACCTGGGCTATGAACCGAAACTGGACGCCAATGCCACGCCGGTGAGTGCAGGTGTCGTACGCATCCTGGATCTCGTCAGCAAAGGCTACGTTCTGATCAAGCCTTAAGCTAACGAAAGATTGTCCTGTAACCACCATTTTTTGGGAGAGAAAGATGCAGAAATTACACCTGGCACTGGCGGCGGTTCTGGCTGCCGGTACTTCCCTTTCAGCCAACGCGACGAACTGGCTGAAGTTGCAGGGTACCGAAGCGGCGGGATCAACCGACCGCTTCAAGCTCTGGGGCTTTATTCAGCCTGAATACGACTACACCAGCAATTCCAAATTGCCGGCCGGGCCGTGGAACGGTCAGAAAGCGGTGTTCAACCAGATCGGTCCCGACTTGAACTCCAGTTCAACGTTCAACCTGCGGCGCGCCCGTCTAGGTGTCCGTGGCGCCAAC
>Ga0307417_10000903_pt1 | contig 12148 bp, 11 predicted proteins | sample SalMarWE160210MG_2_FD_202514 | JGI IMG/M metagenome (GOLD analysis project Ga0307417, IMG submission 202514) | Salt marsh sediment microbial communities from the Plum Island Ecosystem LTER, Massachusetts, United States - WE1602-10 | ecosystem: Environmental > Aquatic > Marine > Intertidal zone...
TCGGCGATGAATACCGATGTGTTCAATGCGATTTCATAATGCGTTTCAAAAGGAGGAGATATTTCAAATTCAAAGGGATCGTATCCCATATAAGAGACTCTGATCTCATAGGAACGGCCCTCTCCCAGTTCCAGTTCAAAACTGCCCTGACCGTTGGTAATAACACCCAGCAGTGTATGTTTTACAGCCACATTGGCCCCTGCAAGGGGTTCACCCTGGCTGTCTTTTACTGTACCGGAAACAGTCACCTTCTGAGAAAGGACCGCAAAGGATATGGTCAGCATTACTGAAAACAGGAAAAGCCTTCTCATACGTTCACATTTTATTGACTTCATTATCTGTGAATCGGGGGGTCCTGTTATCGGAATTCTCTGTTCCCTACGCTGGCACTACCCAGATCAGGTAAAGGGTTTGATCTCAGCCCGTATTATTAAGGCACCCCGGATTAAGTGTAAAGTTATAAGAAAGTCCAGATAAAACAGCAATAGAAAAAAAAAGATTGTCAGAAGCCCGCTAGGGGAATGCCCGGACTATTTTGCAATATCAACTCTGGATCTGGGCAGGCTTTCAGGATAATTCTTCTGCAGAAAATCTATCAGTTTTTCCCTTACATTCACTCTCAGGTCCCAGGCAGACGGTGAATCGGCGGAACTCATCAGGGCCCTGATCTCCATCGTTTTCTCGGTTGAATCGGTTACCTGAAGGACATTGACCGTCCCGTCCCAGTTCTTATCCGATTTCAAAATCCTGGTAAGTTCCTCCCTCAGTTTATCAACAGGCACAGAATAATCGGTGTAGATGAATACGGTTCCAAGAATATCGGCTGATACACGTGTCCAGTTCTGAAACGGGTTTTGAATAAAATAGGTGGTGGGCAGGATCAGCCTGCGTTTATCCCAAATCCTGACTACTACGTAGGTAAGGTTGATTTCTTCGATCCAGCCCCACTCCTTTTCAACTATCACTACATCCTCTAACCTGATGGGCTGGGCAATGGCGATCTGGAACCCCGCCAGAACATTTCCAATCAGTTTCTGAGCTGCAAACCCAAGGATGATACCGGCCACTCCGGCAGATGCAAAAAGGCTGACGCCAATTCTCCTGATCTGCGCAAATGTCATTAGTGCCACAGCGAAGGCAATCAATATGACCACAAAGATCAATATCCGCTCCATGATCCGGAACTGGGTGTAGACCCTCCTGGCTTTCAGGTTATCCTTCTCCCCAATATCATACCGCAACAATACAAGCTCACGCCCCAATTTTATTAACCTGATAATGATCAGGGAAACAAATAGTATGATGAGTAGCTTAAGCAGGTGTTTGATTGCTTCAACAAGTTGATTATCAGGTGCTAAAGCGAGAATGATAATGGAGATGGCGATGGTCAGCAGGAGTCCCAGGCTGGGATTCCTGAATTTTCTGCTTACCAGGCCTAACAATGGCTTATCGGATTTCCTGGCGATGCGTCTGAGAATGGCAAATACAACAACATGTATAACCAGGCTGCCAGCTATGATCACCGCACTGACGATGATTGCGCTTATCCAGTTCCCGTTACCATATTTGTTTACTAAATCGCCTACCAGGTCCTTAAACATTACTTATCAATTAAAGGATTATTAATCACATTTTCAAATGAATGAATGCTATGATACGCCGATGTGCATCACAGCATCACCCTGGTGCAGGACCGGATCGTTGTTTAGACCGATCACCCGTCCCGCGGTATGAGATTTGAGTTGGACCCTGTACTCACCGAACGGATCTGTAATGGTTCCAACCTGTTGGTTTTTCTGAATTTCATCACCACACGCAACAATACTCTGAAATATCCCGGATGTACGCGCCCTGATCCAGGATGAATGCCAGAACTCCTGGTTTTTGTAAACCGGTCTGTCGACTGGAACAGAAGATGTTCCGATCTTATTCATCATCCGGATGGTACCGGCTATTCCATTCTCAATGGCGAATTCATTCAGGCGTGAGGATTCCCCCCCTTCGTAGACGATGATGTGCTTCCCCAGTTTTGCAGCTGACTGCCGGAGTGAATTGGGCCTGTACGTGGCATGAACTGTGACCGGCGCATCAAACGCCCTTGCCAGCTCCAGGTTAACAGGATCATCCAGCAGACAGCGTACCTGCGGATAATTGTCCCTGTCCGCCCCTCCTGTATGATAATCGATCCCGTAATCGATCTTCGGAATTATATCCTGCATCAGATAATAGGCTATCCTGGAAGCCAGAGAACCATTCTTGTTCCCTGGGAATGAACGGTTTACATCTTTACCGTCAGGAACATTCCTTGAGAAATTGATAAATCCGTAGATGTTAATAATAGGGATGCAGATGACTGTACCCTTTTCGGGGATATGATGGCCATCTTCAATGATCCTTCTGACAATCTCAATTCCGTTGATCTCATCTCCATGCAATCCTCCCATCAGCAACAATACCGGACCCGGTTCATCGGCCCTCGCCACAGTGACCATAATATCAATGGGTGTCCTGGACGGCAGTTTGGCAATATGGACCTCCACGTTGGTGGTTTCCCCTTTTTTGATCTCTGTGTTATTTATAATCATACAGACCTGTTGTTACGCTTTTATCCTGTCTTTGGGCCTGCGCTCCTTGGCTACAGAACGTTCAACATATTCGATGATCTTACCTGCAATATCGATCCCGGTCGATTTTTCAATTCCCTCAAGTCCGGGTGAAGAGTTTACCTCCAGTACCAGCGGGCCCCTTTTTGACTGAAGCATATCCACACCGGCGATGGCCAGTCCCATTGCTTTGGCCGCATTCAATGCAGTAGACTTCTCAGCCCGGCTCAGTTTGAGGACTGTTGCATTTCCTCCCCTGTGCAGATTTGAACGGAACTCTCCCTCTTTTCCCTGCCTTTTCATGGCTCCTACGATTTGTCCGTCCACGATAAATGCCCTGATGTCGGAACCTCCTGCCTCTTCAATGAACTCCTGTAGAATAACCCTTGTCTTAAGACTGTCAAAAGCTTCCACCACCGACTTTGCAGCTTTATTTGTTTCAGCCAGTACCACCCCAAGACCCTGTGTCCCTTCCAGTAATTTGATCACAACAGGGGCATCCCCTATATGTGTCAATACTTTATTGTCCTGTCTGGAAAAATTGGTAAATGCAGTTTTGGGCATTCCCACTCCTTTCCTGGAAAGGATCTGCAGACTTCTCAACTTGTCCCGGGACCTTGTTATGGCCAGCGAATCGATGGCACTGAACACCTTCATCATCTCAAACTGCCTGACCACAGCTGTACCGTAAAAAGTTACGGAAGCTCCAATTCTTGGGATCACGGCATCTATATCATCCATAAGCTCCCCCTTATAAAATATGGAGGGGCCATTCTCATCCATGACTATATCACACTTCAGGTGATCAATGACCACTCCAGCATGTCCCCTTTGTTTTATGGCCTCAACAAGTCTTGATGTTGAATAGAGTTTTTCATCTCTTGATAATACGGCAATCTTCATCTTATCTGGATAATTTAAGTTTATAAGATACTTCCTTCTGACTTACGTCAACAAGGAATCGCTTTCGCAGAAATTTTCTCCCGAGAAGGATGGGGTATTTCATCTGGCTCCGGTCGGTCAGGGAAAATTCCGTTCGTATGGTTTGACCAAAAATGATCGTATCTGTGGCGATGATGTACCTGTGCTCGCTCTCCCCGCTGGAACTCTTAACAAGCTTGTCTTTGTAATGTTCGAAATAATATTTTTTGTTGGTGAATCCGTGATAACCCTGATCAAGCGGCACGAATGAAAGTACCATTTTGTTGTTTTTAACGATCACTTCGATCTGACTGCAATGCAGGGCAGATCCATATGCTCCGGAATCGATTTTTGCTCTAATGTTTCGTAATCCCAGTTCCGGCAGGTCAATACGGTCCCTTCGGCCTATAATGATCTTTGATCCTTTCATTTTAAGAGATCTGTTTAAGTGTAAAGATATACTTCCTGAGAATAGTCCGGCCTGAATTTCATCGAATCTGATCCTTTTCCTATCTTACTTGTTAAATTATAAGAAGCAAAACTGACCATGAAAACCAAAATCATCATTATCATCGTACTGCTCATCCTGCTGATCATTTTTGTTCTTCAGAATACGGCGAATATCAAAGTTGATCTCTTTTTCTGGCATCTGGATATTCCAGGGGCCCTCCTGTTGTTTGTCTGTTTTGCCCTGGGATTGATCATTGGATTGATCATCCCCGCATCCAAGTCGAACAAGCCGGAACAAGAACCTGATATGGAAGAGTGATCATATTCGTACAAATTGACTTAATCCAAACCTATGGCTCGTTTTATTAAAGGCAGAGAAGCTTCCAAAGGCCAGATCCCCGGTTCGCTGATTCTGATCGGCAACCAGAAAATGGAAAAACCAGAGATCACGCTCATGGAGTATGACCGGGAAAACCTTGTGGAGAAGGTACTTTCATCCATTGAGGAAGCGGATGCATGCAAAGATTCGAAAACTGTATCATGGATCAATGTTTATGGGATCCATGACATGGATCTCATGAGACGGCTTGGAGAAATTTTTGAGTTCCATCCACTTATTCTTGAAGATATTCTGAATACCGACCAGAGGCCAAAATATGTTGATGCCGAGGCACATGATATATTTATCCTGAAAATGCTGAAATATGATGAACAACTCAAAAAGATCGATTCAGAACAGTTGACCCTCATCCTGGGCGATGGATATGTGATCACACTCCAGGAGCAGGTTGGAGATGTGTTCAATCCTGTCAGGGAAAGGATCCGCAACGCCAAACCAACCTCGCATCTGTACGAAAACGATTACCTGGCCTATGCATTGCTGGATACCATCATAGATAACTACATACTCTTGACGGAGACCATAGGCAGGGAGATTGAATCCATGGAGGACCGCATTTTCATCGATCCGGACAGATCCCTCGTGGAGAAGATCTATAATCTCAAAACAGAAATATCATACCTGAGAAAATCGATCCGGCCTGTGAAAGATATGACCCGGGACCTGTTGAAATCGGAAAATTCTCTGTTTACAGAAAACAGCATGCATTTCATAAGGGACCTGGATGACCTGACTACCCAGGCAACGGAAGCCATTGAATTGTACAATGGAATGATTTCCGACCATCTGAATATATACAGTACCAACGTCAACAACCGTATCAACGAGGTGATGAAGGTCCTTACGATTTTTGCATCCATCTTCATTCCGCTTACTTTTCTCGCGGGTATCTATGGAATGAATTTTAAATATTTCCCCGAATTATCATTCAAGTACAGCTACCTTATCTTCTGGATTGTTGCCATTTGTATAGGTGTCGGATTGTTGAGATATTTCAAGAGAAAAAAATGGTTGTAACCCGTACTGCTAACACAACGTTGAGATGCAATGAAAAAGATCCTTTTCCCATTTGAAATTGATAATCCTGTTTACCAGGAGGCGTATATATATGCCGTCAAATTTGCACGGAACCTCAATACAGAGGTGATCCTTCTGAATGCCTTCAGTATAGAAGCCGATAATTTTATCACAAAGGAGAAATATGCAATGCTGATAAAAGAGAGGTGGTTTCAGGCGTACAACGAAATAATCAAATTCAATAATTATTACCTGAATGAACATGCCAGGATGGATGATGAATTACAAATAAAATTTGATCACCGGTTTATAAATGGCATACTGAAGGATGAGATCAGGGAAATCGCCAAGGAACCGGATGTTGGTTTTATTGTTTTGCCTGTTTCCGACAAGAAGGACTTCAATAAAAGGCAACTGGATATCATCAGGGACAATATCTTTGAGAAAAACAGGGTTTCCTTACTGGTTGTTCCATTTCAGGGATCGTACAGGCCGATTAAGAATATCGTATTTTCAATTGACCTTAAGAAATTGAATTATTTCAAACAATACCTGGACGAGATCATTCAAATATCGAGGGCATTTGATTCAAATGTTCATTTTTTGAATATTTCCCTCAGGGACAAAGATGTCTTTAACGAGGATTCCGAGGAATTTCAGATGATAAAAAGAATAACAGATAAGAACAACAGGCATGTTTTTAAGCGGGTATCTGGTAAAGATGTAGTGGAATCTGTAAATCAGTACGTGGATGAGCTGCATGCCGACCTCCTTGCGGTAGTAAAACATCAGCATTTTTTTCTTGAAACGCTATTCCACAAGAGTCACACCAATGAGATATCATTTAACTCGAAAGTTCCTGTGTTCGTAATGAGGGAAAGTGAGGAATAAACCAATATTACCGGTGAATGTCGTAAGCCATTAACGCGTTGGTGTGCCTTATGTAAAGAATTCCATTGTGGATAACCGGGTGTGCCCAGTATGGCCCCGGTCTGCCTTCGGTAACCCGGAAACTGCTTATCAGGTCAAATTTTTCTGGCGTGGCCTTTAATAATCCAACATTTCCTCTCTTTTCTTCATAAATATAGAGCATCCCCCCGGCAGCGATAATGGATCCCTTGCACTTCCAGTGTTCTTCCCACATTTTCTTGCCGGTTTCCCATTCAATGCAGCACCAGTTCCCATTGCTGTTATTCAGCCAGTTTGAACCGTAGATGTAACCGTTAATAAGAACAACTCCTCCGTGATGAACGTCCAGTACGTCATCTGTCCAGACCACATCTGCGCTCAGACCGTCATCCGCGATCCTGATCAGCATACCTCCCGTATTATAACCTCCTGTCACATAAACCTCTCCGTTATGAAACAGGGGTGTAACGCATTTAATCAGGTCCCCTCCACCATGTCGCTGGTGAGCAATCTTCCAAAGGATTATTCCATTTGACACATCAATGGCATACACATGGCCCAGAGATACATTGATAAGCATTTTTCTGCCTGCATATTCTCTCAGGATCGGGGAGACATATCCGGGTTTGTCATTAAGGCTCTCAGATTTCCAGATGACCTCCCCGTTTCTTTTGTCCAGCGCGATGGTCATTGTCTCTGGTCCGCCGGGTGAAAAATAGAGCTGATCCCCGTCAATGATCAGTGACTCAGCAATACCCCAGCTCCCATAGGTACCCTCATTCATTTCACTGGCCCTGTATGACCAGATGATTTCCCCGGAGGTTCCGTCAAAACAGGCGAGATCCCCAAATCCACTGCAGGTATAGACCATGTTATCTACTACTGTCGGTGTTGCCCTGCTGTCGGGGTATGCCCCAGTCCAGGATCTTCCCATTACTTTCTGCCACAGGATCTCCCCATGCATATTCAAGGCGACCAGGTTATCATAAGTTCCAAGTGTGCCAGTTATATAGATCGTGTTGTCTCCAAAGGAAACCGAAGAAAAACCTTTTGGTAGTTCCAGATTGGACCACAGAAGTTTTGGCCCTGCATCGGGCCATGATTTCATCAGGCCTGTTTCTGATGAGACCCCGGTACGGTCCTCCTCACGCCATTCACTGACCTGCTGGGCGTAGCAAACAGGAATGAAAATGGTTGCCAGAATGAAGGCGACGGATATCATTTTCATAGGTAACCTCCATCAGTTGATCAACATACAACTAATATAAGAAATTTATGGAAAGCCGGATCATTTCACCGGAAGGTAATTTAAATTGCATTTTTGATGGGTTCTTAATACATTACAACCTTATGATATGAAAAATAGACGCTTATGAAAACTCTTCAATTTGAACTCAACGGTAATCCGGTCTCGGTGGATGCATATGAAGATGAACCCCTTTTGTGGGTAATTCGTCAGAAACTGGGACTTACCGGGACTAAATTCGGATGTGGTGAGGGATTCTGCGGGGCCTGTACTGTGATTCTGAACGGGGAAGCAGTACGATCCTGTACCATATCTGCCACTGATGCAGCAGGAGGCAAGGTCCTGACCATTGAAGGACTTGCCAGCAATGGAGAGCTCCATCCGCTCCAGGAAGAATTCGTTAAGAACGATGCCCTGCAGTGCGGTTACTGTACGCCGGGAATGATCATGAACGCTTATGGTCTGCTCCTGCAAAATCCTGAACCTACGCGCGAGGAGGTGGTTATCGCCATGGATGATAACTTTTGCCGCTGCGGTGCTCATGGCCGGATCATCAAGGCCATTCAGAATGCCGGAAAACAAATGAAAAAAACCGTTGCACCATGAACAATGACAGGAAAATAAATAAAAAGGTCCTGAGGAACATGCGCAATCCATTCGGTATGGATCGCAGGGATTTCATGAAGCGGATGGGCACAGGACTGGTAGTGGCATTCTCCGTCGGAAAGACGCCCCTGAAAGCCGGGACCCTGCTTCAGGATGAAACACCCGGAGTGAATGCGTTCCTGCGGATTGGGGAGGACGGACGTGTTGCCCTGTTTGTAGGGAAGATCGAAATGGGACAGGGTCCCATCACCTCGCTTCCCATGGAGGTGGCCGATGAACTGGACGTCAGGCTGGAAGATGTGGATATGATCATGGGGGATACGGAACTGTGTCCATGGAATGAAGGCACCTATGGCTCGTTGTCGACCCGGGTGTTCGGACAGGTACTTCGGGGAGCTGCTGCCAAAGCCAGGGCCATCCTGGTGAAAATGGCAGCTGAAGAATTATCTGTTGATGCAGATGAACTGGAAACCCGTGACGGTGTAGTACGGTCGCGCAAAAACAGGCGTAAACAGGTTACCTATGCCCAGCTGACCAAAGGGAAACAGATCCTTGAAACCAGCGTTGGGGACGTACCCTTGAAAAAGGCTTCGGAGTTCCGGGTGATGGGGAAACCCCGGCTACGTGTGGATTCCAATGAAAAAGTCACAGGCAAGGCTAAATATGCAGGGGATATTCAGGTCCCCGGGATGTTATGTGCACGTATCCTTCGCCCACCTTCGCTTGGTGCCAAACTGACCCGGGTGGACACATCGGAAGCAGAGCATATGGAAGGCGTTCAGGTAGTCAGGGATGGTGACCTGGTGGCAGTATTGCATCCCTCCCAGCACATGGCTGGCCTGGCGATCCAAAAAGTGAAGGCAGAATGGGAAGAAGAAGAAGTTAAGGTAAATAGTGAAACACTTTTTGATCATATACTTGAGATTGCCACAGAAAGCCGGACATTGGGTTCAGATGGAGATCTTTCAAATGGTAGGAAAACTGCCCAAAAGAATTTTGAAAGCACTTTCAAGGATCCGTACATCGCCCACTCACCCATTGAAAACCATACGGCAACCGGCATGATGGAAAATGGACAGATGAAGATCTGGGCCTCCTGCCAGACACCCTATCCGACCCGCGACGACATTGCGGAAGAACTGGGCATGAATCAGAAAGACGTACGTTTGCTTCCCATTTTTCTGGGAGGTGGTTTTGGCGGCAAGATCTATCAGCCGCAGACTATGGAACTGGCCCGGCTGGTCAAGCTCACCGGGAAACCCATCCAGCTTGTCTATCCACGGGAAGAGGAGTTCATGTACGACCGCCTGCGTCCCGCGGCCGTGATCACAGTCAACTCAGGATTGGATGCTGAAGGGAAGATCAGTTACTGGGACTTCGCTGTCCACCAGGGAGGAGGACGTGAAGCTTTACATTTCTATGACATCCCCAATTCAAGGACCAGGACGCTGAGTGCTCCCAGGGGAACCATGGGTCATCCTTTCTTTACAGGAGCCTGGAGGGCACCCAGCGTGAATACCAATACCTTTGCGAGGGAGTCACAGATAGACATCATGGCTGCTGCAGCCGGTGTGGATCCACTGGAGTTCAGATTGCGTCATCTGGAACACAATCCCAGGATGGCCAATGTTTTGAAAAAAGGGGCAGAACGATTCGGATGGACCCCGGCTGCTGGACCCAGTGGAAGGGGATTTGGAATGGCTGCCGGGATTGATGTCGGTACGGATGTGGTGGTCTTTGTGGAGGTTGAAGTCGATAAGGACTCCGGTTACGTCCAGGTGAAGAGGGCTCTGAGCTGCCAGGATATGGGCATTGTGGTCAATCCCCAGGGAGCCATCATCCAGGCTGAAGGATGCATGTTGATGGGTCTGGGGTATGCGCTCAGGGAGGAGATCCTGTTCGAAGGCAGAACAATGCTGACGAGGAATTACGACTCCTATGCATTTACCCAGTTCAATATGGTCCCGGAGCTGGAAGCGATCATTTTGGATTCAAAAGACGAAGTTCCACATGGCGGTGGAGAACCGCCCATTGTCTGCATGGGAGGAGCTGTTGCCAATGCGGTGTTTGATGCCACAGGGGCCAGGTTGTACCGTCAGCCCCTGACCCCCGAACGTGTGAAGGCAGCGATTGATGCGATAGGATAAATTGGTTTATGCAGCTGGAGATCTTCTTTCTTCTTGCGATCTGCCTGGTCGCCTTTCTCTATTCATCGGTGGGCCATGGCGGAGCCAGCGGGTACCTGGCTTTGATGGCCCTGTTCGGGGTAGAGGTATCCATGATGAAACCCTCCGCCTTGATCCTGAACCTGTTTGTTTCTTCGATCGCGTTTATCTCCTATTACAGGGCCGGTCACTTCCGGATACGGATCCTGCTGCCTTTTGTGGTCACATCCATTCCAATGGCCTTCCTGGGAGCGTCGCTGGAGATCCCCCCCGAGCTCTATAAGAAGATACTGGGTGTCTGCCTGTTTATTGCCGCCCTGAGGATCGTGATCCGAACCGGGGAGGAGGGGGAGCGAAAAAAGGTGTCCATCCCCATAGCCCTGGCAGCCGGGGCGCTGATAGGCTTCTTTTCCGGAATGATCGGGATTGGTGGCGGGATCATCCTCAGTCCGCTGTTACTGCTTACGCACTGGGGAAGGATGAAGGAGACCGCGGCTGTTTCAGCTGCCTTCATATTCCTCAATTCACTAGCAGGGTTGAGTGGTCATATCATTGCGGGGATGGAGGTCCCTTCGAAAATAATCATCTGGATCATTGCGGTCATGGTGGGGGGATTGCTGGGATCATGGACCGGAGGTTTCAAACTATCTGCATCTCAACTTAAATACCTGATCACCACAGTACTGATCATCGCAAGCATTAAATTGTTCATTATTTAGTCCTGAATCTCATATATTTACCGGAACGAAGAGAGATGATACAATTAGAGAAGGCACTGGCACTTGCGGAAAGATACCCGATCCGGACGGGAACAGAAACAATATCCCTGGAGGATGCACTGGGCAGGGTACTGGCAGAGGATGTATATGCTGACCGGGATGCCCCTCCGTTCCCCAGGGCCACCATGGACGGTTATGCATGCCGGCAGGAGGATCTGCCAGGACCCATGGAGGTGCTGGAAACGATCCCCGCAGGGAGCATGCCAACCTGTACAGTCGGGCCGGGTCAGTGCAGCAGGATCATGACCGGAGCCATGGTCCCTGAAGGTGCCGACTGTGTTATCATGCAGGAATACGTAAACGCAGCGGCAAATGGTACGATCATCTTTACAGCCGGCGAAACCAATTCGAATATAGATCCCAGGGGACAGGACCTGAAGGAGGGTGATCTGCTCCTTCAAAAAGGAACCAGGATTACCCCGGGACATCTTGGGATCATTTCATCCTCGGGAACGACACAGGTCCGGGTTGCCAGATCACTGGAAGTAGGCATCCTTGCTACAGGAAGTGAATTGGTCGAAACGGACCGGCTTCCAGAAGGGGCACAGATACGGAACTCCAACAGCCACCAGCTGGCGGGACAGGTCCGACAGGCTGGCCACCTCCCCGGATTACTGGGTATAGTTGAAGATCAAAGGGAAGTCCTGGCAGAAAGGATCTCCGGATCCATTGAACAGTATGACCTGCTGATCCTGACAGGAGGAGCCTCAGTGGGTGAGCTTGACCTTGTACCCGGTGTCATGGAAGAGCTTGGCTTCCATTTAGCGTACGACCGTGTAGCCATTCAGCCTGGAAAACCCGTTTCCTTCGCCCACCGGAGCGGCAAGGTTTGTTTTGGATTATCAGGGAACCCCGTATCCAGTTTTGTACAATTCGAACTGCTGGTCAGACCGTACCTGGATACCTGTACCGGGGCGATCCCGGTAAACAGGCGTATAAAAATCCGCATGGGAAAGGATTTCGAGCGAAACAGGGCCGACAGGCACTTCTTTCTACCTGTGTTCTTTAACAGCGAAGGTATATGTGAACCTGTTGATTTCCATGGCTCCGGA
>Ga0307417_10000904_pt1 | contig 12145 bp, 14 predicted proteins | sample SalMarWE160210MG_2_FD_202514 | JGI IMG/M metagenome (GOLD analysis project Ga0307417, IMG submission 202514) | Salt marsh sediment microbial communities from the Plum Island Ecosystem LTER, Massachusetts, United States - WE1602-10 | ecosystem: Environmental > Aquatic > Marine > Intertidal zone...
TGCGAGCGCCCGTCGCGCACAAAATTTGCGCGCGCGCGCGCCGAATTTCGTCTCGTTCGCGGGCGCGTCGCGTAAATGTGCACAGCAAAAAAATTTTGCACAAATTGCCGCGCGCGAGGGTGCCGAGGGGTCGGAATCGATCAAAAAAGAGCGAATCAGTGCCAAGTGATTCGCGGGACATGCCGCCGCCGACAGGTAAATTTTTGCGCCGCGCGCACCTTCGGTTCGGTTTCGAGCGAGAGGTTTTGCATGAGCGCGCTCGCCAAGCGCGATGATCGTAACGCGGTGGCGATGGGCGAATGCGCGCGGTGTCTTGACGCGCACATTCAGAGACCGAGCTTCTTTTTCAGCAGCGCATTGACCGCCTGCGGACTGGCTTTGCCGCCGGATGACTTCATCACCTGCCCGACGAACCAGCCGATCGCCTTCGGATTGGTCTTGGCATCGGCAACCTTGTCGGGATTCTTGGCGACGACCTCGTCAACCAGCTTCTCGATGGCGCCTAGGTCGGTCACTTGCGTCATGCCGCGCGCTTCGACGATGGCGCGCGGGTCGCCGCCCTCGGTCCACACGATCTCAAATAAGTCCTTGGCAATCTTGCCGGAAATCGTGCCGTCCGCGATCAGGTCGAGCACGCCGCCGAGTTGCGCAGCGGAAACCGGCGAGGACGCGATCTCTTTGCCCTCCTTGTTGAGCCGCCCGAACAATTCGTTGATCACCCAGTTTGCTGTCGCCTTGGCGTCGCGCCCTTTCGCCACCGCCTCGAAATAGTCAGCGGTCTCGCGGTCGTCAGTCAGTCTGATGGCCTCATAGATGGGGAGGCCGTATTCTTTCAGAAAACGTGCCCTCTTCGCATCTGGCATTTCTGGCAGATGCGCTTCTAGCTCCTCGACGAAGCCGGGCTCTAACTCGAGCGGCAGAAGATCCGGATCGGGGAAATAGCGATAATCATGCGCTTCCTCTTTGGTACGCATGGGGCGCGTCTCAAGTTTGACGGGGTCGAACAACCGGGTCTCCTGCTCGATAGTGCCACCCGCTTCGAGGATGTCGATCTGCCGGTACGCCTCAAAATTGATCGCCTGACCGATGGCATTGATCGAATTGAGATTCTTGATCTCGCAGCGGGTGCCGAACGGCCCGCCCGGTTTGCGCACCGAAACGTTCACATCGGCGCGCAAGTTGCCCTTCTCCATATCGCCGTCGCAGGTGCTCAGGTAGCGCAAGATTCTGCGCACATTCACCATAAAGTTCATTGCGTCGTCGAATGAACGCAGGTCGGGCTTCGACACGATCTCCATCAACGCCACGCCCGAGCGGTTGAGATCGACATAGGACATGGTCGGATGGCGCTCGTGGAGGCTTTTGCCGGCATCCTGCTCCAGATGAAGCCGCTCGATACCAATCTTCGTAGTCTTGTTGTCTGGGATATCGATGACGACTTCGCCTTCGCCCACCACCGGCTGCTTGTACTGGCTGATCTGGTAGCCCTGCGGCAGGTCGGGATAGAAATAATTCTTGCGGTCGAACACCGATTTCAGATTGATCGTCGCCTTCAGCCCGAGACCGGTGCGGATCGCCTGCTTGACGCATTCTTCGTTGATCACCGGCAGCATGCCCGGCATGGCGGCATCGACCAGCGAGACGTGGCTGTTGGGCGCGCCGCCGAATTCGGTCGAGGCGCCGGAAAACAGCTTCGACTTGGAGGTGACCTGCGCGTGCACCTCCATGCCGATGACCACTTCCCAGTCGCCGGTCGCGCCCTTGATCAACTGGTCGGGCCTAGCTTGCACGCTCATGGCGTTTTAGCTAGCGGCTCGCGCCCTCGCCGGCAAGACGGCGTCAGACCGGCAATTCGCGCCCCAGCACCTGCTCTGCTGCATTGAAACTGTCGACGAAACCGCGGTACTCGACCACTCGGCCGTCGCGGACCCGGAAGAAGCTGGCAATCCGGCAGCGGATGGTGCGACCGCTGGCGCGTTGCACCAGCGTCACGTCGGCGATGCTGGCGCCGCAGTCGCCGTCGGCGATCAGCCACTCGGTGACGTGCCGGTCGAACCGGTATTTCGTATTGAGCGCTTCGAACGCCTGGAACACGGCAATCTTGCCGCGGCGGTGGCCGATCTCGGGAAAGATCGTTGGCGGCCCATAGAAGAGCCAGTCGACGTCGTCGTCGTAGCGCGCCGCGATGCGGGCATAATCGCCGTGCCGGAACGCATCCTGAATGTCCTCGATCACGGCTCGCGCCGGCAGAGGAGCGGCGTCGGCAGGAACGGCAGAAGTGCGTTGGCGGCTGACTGTCATGGTTCTTCGAAATTCATCGCCGTCGCGACCGGCCCCTAAAGGGAAATCTGCGCATCAAGTTCTCAGCTCGTGTCCGAGCACCTGCTCCGCCACGTCGAAGCTGTTGATGAATTCGCGAAACTCGATGATGCGGCCGTCCTGAAAGCGCAGGAAGTTGGCGATCCGGAACCGCAGCATGCGTTCGGTGGCGCGCTGCTTGAAGCTCACATCCGACATCACGGCGGCGCGGTCGTCTTCGACGATGACGATTTCACGCTTGTAGCGTAACAGCGCATAGCTCTCGGCGATGCGGGCCATGACCTCCATAACGTCCTTGCGGCCGCGGCGGGGACCGGCGAACGGAAACACGCTCACCGGCGCATAGATCACCCAGTTGATATCGTCATGAATCTGCGCAGCGACGCGCTCGAAATCGCGCCGCTCATAGGCGTCATAGAGTTCGTGCACCGCCGCGTGCGAAACGCTCTCGGCCACGGCATCCTCCCCCCGCTGCCCGCAAGTATGACGTTACCACCGCGCGCGGCCAAGCGCGGCAGCGGATATTTCCGCAACATTCGCCGGTGGGAATGTTTGCACGTGGGCACATTGGGACGTTTGTACACAAAGGCGGTGTGCAAACGATTCAACCTTGCGCTTCGAGCAGCGCATCGACCATCGCCGCCCATTCGTCATCGAGCGCGCCGGTTGCGGCCGGCTTGCGCGCCTGCCGGTACCAGTAGCCGGCATTGCCGAGATCGCTCTCGAGGCGGTGCAGATAGGCGTGCACCCAGGCGGCGTCTTGCCCCGCCTCGTCCATCACGATGCGGTGCGCTTTCTCCCAGTCGCCTTTCCTCGCCCACCACAGCGCGGCGAGCGGCGCGGAAATCGCGCGCGGCGGGTCGGGCTGCGATAGTGAGAGCCTATAGGCGTGCGGCGTCACCACCACCGCTCCGGCGTGAACTTCCCCGCCGCCTGCTCCAGCACGTAGCCGAGCGAGAACAGCGTCTCCTCGTCGAACGGCCGCCCGATCAGTTGCAGGCCGAGCGGCAGGCCCTGCCCGTCCAGTCCCGCCGGCACCGAAATGCCCGGCAGTCCGGCCATGTTCACCGTCACCGTGAACACGTCATTGAGATACATCGCGATCGGATCGTCGGCCTTCTCGCCGATGCCGAAGGCCGCCGTCGGTGTCGCCGGCGTCAGCATGGCGTCGATGCCGGCGTCGAAGGCCTGTTCGAAGTCGCGCTTGATCAGCGTGCGCACTTTCTGCGCGCGCAGGTAATAGGCGTCGTAATAGCCGGCGGAGAGCACATAGGTGCCGATCATCACCCGCCGGCGCACTTCCTTGCCGAAGCCCTCGCCGCGCGTGCCTTCGTACATGGCGGTGATGTCACGGCCCTCAACGCGCAAGCCGTAGCGCACGCCGTCATAGCGCGCGAGATTGGACGAGGCCTCCGCCGGGCAGACGATGTAATAGGCCGGCAGCGCGTACTTCGTATGCGGCAGCGAGATATCGACCAGTTCGGCGCCGGCTGCTTTGAGCCATTCCCGCCCCTTGAGCCAGAGCTGTTCGATCTCCGCCGGCATGCCCTTGACGCGGTATTCCTTCGGGATGCCGATGCGCAGCCCCTTCACCGATTTGCCGACTGCCGCCTCGTAGTCCGGCACCGGCAGATCGGCGCAGGTGGTGTCCTTGGCGTCCGGCCCGGCCATCGAGCGCAGCAGGATGGCGGCATCGCGCACGCTGCGCGCGAAGGGTCCGGCCTGATCGAGCGAGGAGGCAAAGGCCACGATCCCCCAGCGCGAGCAGCGCCCGTAAGTCGGCTTCATGCCGACGGTGCCGGTGAAGGCGGCCGGCTGCCTGATCGAGCCGCCGGTGTCGGTACCGGTGGCGCCGAGACATAAGTTTGCCGCCACCGCCGCCGCCGAGCCGCCCGAGGAGCCGCCGGTCACCAACGGCGTGTTGGAACTTTTGCGCCGCCAGGGCGAGATCACCGGGCCGAAGAACGAGGTCTCGTTCGACGAGCCCATGGCGAACTCGTCATTGTTGGTCTTGCCCAAGAGCACCGCGCCGTCGCGCCACAGATTGGCGGTGACGGTCGATTCATAGGTCGGCACGAAATTATCGAGGATATGCGAGCAGGCGGTGGTGCGAACATTCGCTGTGCAGAACATGTCCTTGACGCCGATCGGAATGCCATCGAGCGGCTTGGCCTCGCCCTTAGCAATGCGCGCGTCGGAGGCTTTCGCCATTTCGGCGGTGCGTTCGGCCGTCTCCAGCACAAAGGCATTAAGCGCGCGCGCCTTCTCGATCGCCGCAAAATGGGCTTGCGCCAGTTCGACGGCGGAAAAGTTTTTCTTCTTCAGCCCGTCGCGCGCCTGCGCCAAGGTTAGCGCGGTCAGTTCACTCACGGCTTCGGCTCGTCCTCGGCGGGGGGCGCTACGTCTTGCGGCGGCGCGTCGCAGGCAAAGCGCGCCGCATCGTCCGCCGGCTTGGCGCGCGGAAAGCCGGGCGGCGGCTCAGCCGGCAAGTCTTCCATCGCAATCCACAGACCGAGTTCACAGGCGATGCACATTAGCTACGCTCCGTCATGGCCGGGCTTGACCCGGCCATCCACGTCTTACCGCACGAGATCCCCGGGTATCGCAGAGTTTGTCGCCGGGCGGCGCTTCGCGCGGACCCGGTGGCTCGCCCGGGGATGGTGGAATAACGCTGTCGCATTATTCCACCACTTTCGGCACTAAAAAGAAATTATCCTCGCTCGCCGGCGCGTTCTTGACGATGTCCTCCGGAATTCCGCCGTCGGTCACTTCGTCGGCTCGCATCTTCATTTTCATCGGGGTCACCGAGGTCATCGGCTCGACCCCCGCGACATCCACCTCGCCGAGCTGCTCGACCCAGGCGAGGATCGCGTTAAGCTCGCCCTTGAGATGTTCGACCTCGTCCTCGGCGACCGCGATGCGGGCGAGATGCGCGATGCGGCGGACGGTATCGGCGTCGACGGACATTGAAACCTCTATGGGAATCCGGTTTGTCGCGTATAGCAGAGGCCGGATTTACGCAGCAACCGGCGGCGCGTAGGCCTCAAGGCCGCTGGCGCTCCAGCACGGCCCAGCCTTGCGCCTTCAGCTGCCGCTTGGCCAGAGCGGTCGCCATGCCGGTGATCCGCATCTGGCCGTGCGCCTTCGGCACGAACCGCCGGCGGTCGTTGGTCACCGCGGCAAAGCCTCCCGCGGTCTCCCGAGTCCAGGACAGCGCGTCAATCGGCAAGACCGCGGTGACGCGGTTGTCGCGGGTGACGACGTAAGGGAATTTCGCGAGCGATACGAAGCGTACATAGTCGCGATGCCGACGATTGTCATCCGCCATGTACTCGGCCATCCGCCGCGTGACATAGGCGATGGCGCGGCCGTTGGACGCCGCCGCACGTGCCACGAACACCGCGCGGTCCCGCACCCCATGCATGCTTTCAAGCGCGGCGACCATGGCCGCCATGTCGATCGGCGTGAAATTCCGATTGGCAAGCAGCTTGGCGCTCAATTCGGGCCGAACGCCCATCTTGGCGAGCGCTGCGCGATTGATGTCGAGAATTTGCGCTGCCGTGTAGTCGCGCGCCAGTTCTTCAATGCCGATATCGTTGATGCGGTTGGCGGTAACGAGATTGGACGCCACAAGCGTGGCGACACCGCCGCCCGGAATGGCGAACAGCGCAGCCGACACCGCCAGACCGCCGGCAGCGGCGGCCTGCGACAATTGCTCGAGCTTGCCGGCGAGCGGCGGAAAATCCGTATAAGGATCGACGCCATAGGCGGCGGCCAGCTTGCGGCGCTGGTCGGTGACGCCAAACAAATCGGCCATCGCGTCATCCGGCGTCCGACCGGCATTGTTTATGCCGGCACCGAGACGGTTGAAGAAGGCGCCGACGCCAGCGAAGGTATTTTGCACGGTGCCGATGGGATTGACGATCAACTGGCCGGCGAATTTCAGCGGGCTGATGCCGGCCTCGGCCAGCGCCCGGCCGAAGCTTTCCGAGCCGCTCACCTTCTCCAGTTCGGCGAGCGCATTAAGTTCGTTGATGCGCATGTGCAGCATCTCGTCGCCGTTGACAGTGATGTTGCCGTAGGGCGTCTTCAGCACGTAGACGCGCAAGATGCCGTCGCTGCGCACCGGATTCCGGATGGTGTAGTTGGCGCTGATCCGCTTGATGCCGGGAAGTTGCGCGGCATTGAACGAGGGCGGTTTCTCATAGGCCTGCGCCGATGCGGCCGCGGGCTGCACGAGAACAAGCGCGAGCGGCGCCAGCACGCACAAAGCCGAACCGAATGAAAAATGCATCAAACCTCCTGACCTCACGGCGGACAGCCGGCCGCGACCGGCACTGTGCACATGCCGGCCGCGGTTGGGCAAGGCGCACATAATAAGGCGCAAATAAAAAGCCGCCGGCCGCCGACGCCGCTAGGATAATAATCACATGTTCGCGAGATCTTATCCCCGCCCGCTGGGTGTGCGGTGCGCGTTGGCTGTTTCAGATTGTCCGGAGATATGATCGCCCTATGCCTGCCCCCAGCCACGGCCGCTACCCCTATTCGCCCATTACCGAGCGCCGGCCATACGACTGGCCGGGCGGCAAACGGCTCGCGCTTTATATCGGCCTCAATCTCGAATGGTTTTCCTTCGGCGAAGGGCTCGGCGCCGAGCTGGCGCCCGGCGGGCCGCCGCCGGACGTGCTCAACTACAGTTGGCGCGACTATGGCAACCGCGTCGGCGTCTTCCGTCTGGCGGAGCTGTTCGGCGAGCTGAAGCTGCCGGTTTCGCTGCTGGTCAACGCCGCGATGGTCGAGCATGCGCCGCAGGCAGTCGCAGCATTTCCCGGCGCTGAAATTGTCGGCCACGGCCGCAGTAATTCAGAGCGCCAGGGCACGCTCTCGGAAGCCGATGAACGCGCGTTAATCGCCGAAACCACTGCCGCGCTGGAGAAGCATTCGCGACAGCGGCCGCGCGGCTGGCTCGGCCCCTGGATCTCGCAGTCGCCGGCAACGCCCGATCTGTTGCAGGAAGCCGGCTACACCTATTTGCTTGACTGGTGCCACGACGACCAGCCGGTCTGGATGAAGACCCGCAAGGGCCGCATCCTGTCGGTGCCCTATCCGCAGGAACTCAACGACATCCCGCAGATCGTTTCCCGCAAGCGCGAGGGCGCCGACTTCGCCGACATGATCGTCGACGCCTTCGAGGTAATGCATACCGAATGCGCCAAGCGCCCGCTGGTGATGGGCATCGCGCTTCATCCCTACGTTGTCGGCTGGCCGCACCGCTTCAAGCATCTGGCGCGCGCGCTCAAACACGTCTTGCGCATAGGCGACGACAAGGTCTGGTTCACCACCTCAGGCGAAATCGCCGCGCATGCGCAATCGTTGCCGGCGGGAACCGTGCCGTGACGGCTATGATTTTACCATTGGCCGAGGCCGCAGCGCATTTCCGGCCGCGCGGAAGCCTGCTCGGGCTCGATCTCGGCAGCAAGACCATCGGCGTCGCGGCCAGCGATCCCGACCGCAAGCTGGCGGCAGGCGTTACGACCATCGCGCGCACGAATTTCACCACCGACGCGCGCCGCCTGCTGGCGCTCGCGGCCGAGCGCGGCGCGGTCGGCTTGGTGCTCGGCCTGCCCATCAACATGGACGGCTCGGAGGGCCCGCGCGCGCAATCGACCCGCGCCTTCGCCCGCAATCTCGCCAAGCTCACCGATCTGCCGATCGCGCTGTGGGACGAGCGGCTCTCCACCGCCGCAGTCGAGCGCGAACTGATCGCCGCCGACGTCAGCCGGAAAAAACGCGCGGCGGTGATCGACCAGCACGCCGCCGCCTACATCCTGCAAGGCGCGCTCGATCGCCTCGCCAATCTGAAACGCTGATACATGTGACGGAAATGGCCCTTGCGCGCGCGTCGCCGAGCCTTGGTTAACCCTTGTGCACCGGCGGTTTTTCGCCCCTTGCCGCGGGAGGAACTTGCGCCTATAGACATGCCTTTAATGAACATCGCGCCGAAATCCTCGTTCGTCCTCAGCCGGCGGCATCTGTTGGGGATCGAAGGGCTTTCCCGCGACGACATTTCAGGCCTGCTCGACCTCGCCGAGGAATTCGTCGAGCTCAACCGCCAAGTCGAAAAAAAGCGCTCGTCGCTGCGCGGCCGCACCCAGATCAACCTGTTCTTCGAGCCCTCCACCCGCACCCAGTCGTCTTTCGAGCTGGCGGGCAAGCGGCTTGGCGCCGACGTCATGAACATGTCGGTCGGTGTCTCCTCCATGCGCAAGGGCGAGACGCTGATCGACACCGCCATCACGCTCAATGCCATGCACCCCGACATCCTGGTGGTGCGCCATCACGCCTCCGGCGCGGTGGAACTGTTGGCGAGCAAGCTCGAATGTTCGGTGATCAATGCCGGCGACGGTTCGCACGAGCACCCGACCCAGGCGCTGCTCGACGCCGCCACCATCCGCCGCAACAAGGGCCACATCGAAGGCCTCACGGTGGCGATCTGCGGCGATATCCTGCATTCGCGCGTCGCCCGCTCCGATATCATGCTGTTCAACACCATGGGCGCTCGCGTGCGTGTCGTGGCGCCTTCCACTTTGCTGCCCCCGGGGATCGAGCGTTTCGGTGTCGAGGTGGCGCGCGACATGCGCGAAGGCTTGAGCGGCGCCGACATCGTCATGATGCTGCGCCTGCAGCGCGAGCGCATGAACGGCTCCTTCGTGCCGTCGGTGTCGGAATATTTCAACTACTGGGGCCTCGACGAGAAGAAGCTCTCCTTTGCCAAGCCCGACGCGATGGTCATGCATCCGGGGCCGATGAACCGCGGCGTCGAGATCGACAGTATCGTCGCCGATGGCGCACAGTCGCTGATCCGCGAGCAGGTCGAGATGGGCGTGGCCGTGCGCATGGCCGTGCTGGAAGCGCTGTCGCGGAACCTGCCGAACGCGTGACAACCATGCTCTCAGACCGCCGCCCGATCCTGCTCACCAACGCCCGGATCGTCGATCCGTCGCGCGATCTCGACATGGCGGGCGACCTGTTGATCGCCGACGGCGTGATCCGCGAAGCCAAGCGCGGCATTGGCGCTGCCGGCGTGCCGGAAGGCACCGATGTGATCGATTGCCGCGGCAAGCTGGTCGCGCCGGGTTTGATTGACATGCGCGCCTTCATCGGCGAGCCGGGCGCCGCCAGTCGCGAGACGTTTGCCTCGGCAAGCCAGGCGGCGGCCGCCGGCGGCGTCACGACCATCGTCTGCCAGCCCGATACCTCGCCGGCCATCGACGATCCGGCGACGGTCGATTTCGTGCTGCGCCGCGCGCGCGATACCGCAATCGTGCACGTGCATCCGATGGCGGCCATCACCAAGGGCCTCGAAGGCAAAGAGATGACCGAGATTGGCCTGCTCAAGGCGGCCGGCGCGGTCGCCTTCACCGACGGCGACAGAAGCGTGACCAACGCACAGGTGATGCGGCGCGCGCTCACATACGCAACCGATTTCGACGCCCTGATCGTGCACCATACCGAGGATCCCGATCTGGTCGGCGACGGCGTCATGAACGAAGGCGAATTTGCCGCCCGGCTCGGCCTGCTCGGGATCCCGAAAGCGGCAGAAACGGTGATGCTCGAACGCGACATTCGCCTGGTGGCTTTGTCGGGCGCGCGCTATCACGCCGCCTCCGTGACCTGCGGGGAATCGCTTGAGGTGCTGCGCCGCGCCAAGGATGCCGGGCTTGATGTCACGGCCGCGGCCTCAATCAATCACGTCACGCTTAATGAAAATGACATCGGCTCCTACCGCACCTTCCTGAAACTGTCGCCGCCGCTACGCGCCGAGGACGACCGCAAGCGCCTGGTCGAGGCGCTCGGCAGCGGCCTGATCGACGTGATCATGTCAGATCACAATCCGCAGGACGTTGAAACCAAGCGGCTGCCGTTCGCCGAAGCAAGCCCTGGCGCGATTGGGCTGGAAACCATGCTCAGCGCCGGTTTGCGCCTCGTCCACAGCGGCGAGATCGAATTGATGATGCTGCTGCGCGCCATGTCGACACGTCCAGCCGAGTTGCTGGGATTGTCAGCCGGCACATTGCGCAGCGGCGCGCTGGCCGACGTTATCGTGGTCGATACCGATTTGCCTTGGGTGCTCGATCCGGCCGAACTCAAATCGAAGTGCAAGAACACGCCGTTCGATGAAGCCCGCCTCACTGGCCGGGTCGTGCGCACCATCGTCTCCGGCCGCACCGTCTTCGAATACGTATGACCACTGCCATCGCTTTCATCGTCGGCTATCTGCTCGGCTCGATTCCATTCGGCCTGATCCTGACGCGCATCGCCGGCGGGCCGGACGTGCGCACTATCGGCTCGGGCAATATCGGCGCCACCAATGTGCTGCGCACCGGCCGCAAGGGTCTCGCCGTAGCGACCCTGCTGGGCGACGCGCTGAAAGGCACCGTCGCCGTGCTGGCGGCGGGTCTGTATGCCGGACACGACGCAGCCCTCGCGGCGGGACTGGGCGCTTTCCTCGGTCATCTCTTTCCGGTCTGGCTCAAGTTCAAGGGCGGCAAGGGAGTCGCCACCTATATCGGCCTGCTGCTCGGCCTGTTCTGGCCGGGCGCGCTGATCTTCTGTTTCATCTGGCTCGTGGTAGCGGCGGGGAGCCGCTACTCCTCGCTCGCCGCGCTCGTCGCCAGCGCGCTGACGCCGATTGCCATGTGGTTCTCCGGCGCCCAGAGCACCGCCCTTCTGTTTTTCTTGCTGACCACGCTGATGTGGATCATGCACCGCGCCAATATCGCCCGGCTGCTTGACGGCAGCGAAGGCAAGATCAGCGCGAAGTCCTGATGCTGACCTTCCGGTTGTGGTGCGTCACGCGTTAAGCGATGCTCCGGGAGTGGCCGGTCGGGGGGCGTTGCGTTGAGCGAGGGCGTGCGACTGAGCGAGGAGCAGCGGCTCGACTGGTTGCGCCTGATCCGCAGCGACAATGTCGGCCCGCGCGGTATTATGGCGCAAACGCCACAAGCCTAGGCAATGCAAAAAGGTCACTGGGGAGCAATAACCAGTGATCTTCGCTCGGTTTTATGGCGCAAATCTAACATTTTCAGGATCAACGACCCGGCGGTTGACGGCGCGATTCCAGCTTTATGGTTGGCTCAATAAATGGGTCGGCCATGACCAAAATCACTCTCTTTTGGATGACCAAAAAGAAGGGATGCGAAAGCCGCGTCGAGATAGTCGTCAATGGCTGGGAGCTTGTTGTCTTGTTCTATTTCTTATTGAGCCTTTTGGCCTAGTTGGCGTATTCGCCAAAGAACGATTCAGTGCGGTCGATTCTCAATTGATCCAATGGAATAGTTTTGGCCCCAAGTTCAATGTCAAAAGGATGGCCTTTCAATCTTGGGTCATCCCACAAAAGATGCGCCAAGACCGTTGTTCTGTGGATTTCATGCGGTCCAATTATGAAGCGATAGTTTGCACATACAAAAATACTAGGTTTGATATAAACAGTACGTTTGGTATCGGAACTAGCGGACACTTTCTTTTTGTTCAAATATTCAGTCATCGTTTTTTTATCAATGATAAGGTAGTAGCTTGTCTTAAAAGTTTTGTTCGGAAAAATCATGTATCCAATCCCAAGATCAACGATGCTAGAGTTTTTTTCGCAAACTTCTTTTTGAGCGCGCAAAATGTCTTCGAGATAAAGGATCGATTCAGGGAACATTTTTGCTTCAGTCAATTGAACCGCCCCGGCAACCCCGGAGGCTATTTGGTTTGAGTCACGCTGCGATAGCCTGTTCCTCCATGTTGGCATAGTAGGCGGTTTCGGCCTCGGCGGGCGGGA
>Ga0307417_10000905_pt1 | contig 12137 bp, 13 predicted proteins | sample SalMarWE160210MG_2_FD_202514 | JGI IMG/M metagenome (GOLD analysis project Ga0307417, IMG submission 202514) | Salt marsh sediment microbial communities from the Plum Island Ecosystem LTER, Massachusetts, United States - WE1602-10 | ecosystem: Environmental > Aquatic > Marine > Intertidal zone...
CCGGCTGTGGTGGGGGGGCTGCCGGGGCGGCGGGAGCTGCCTCGACTGCGGGGACAGCTGGGGCAACGGGAGCTGCCTCGACTGCGGGGACAGCTGGGGCAACGGGAGCTGCCTCGACTGCAGAGGCCGCTGGGGCCGCGCCGCCGAGCATCCCGGCCAGCGTCTCTTCAACCGAGACACCCAGGGCCTTCGCCTTCGCTTCCACCGAGCGCCGGAACAACTCCTCCGGGTATCCGAGCGCTTGGGCAGCCTGCTCAAACGACATACCGGCCGACACACCGGCGGGAGTGGAAGCAGGAACGGCAGGGGTATCAACGACCGGCGCGGCGGCCGACGCAGGCGCATCGGGTGCCGAAGGAACCGAAGCTTCAACCGGCGTTGCCGAAGGTGTCCCGCCGAGCATCCCGGCGAGCGCCTCGTCAAAGGACACACCTAACGCCCTCGCCTTCGCATCCACAGACCGACGCAACAGCTTCTCGGGCATACCCAGCGTCTCGGCGGCCTGCTCGAGCGACATGCCCGCAGTAGCCGGGGCGGCTGTCGCCGCCGGCACGGCCGCAGGAGGCGCCTCGGGTGCCGCCGGTGGCGGTGCCGGCGTTGATAGAGCAACAGTCACTGGAGTGCGTTCAGGAGTGATCCTGGGCACATCCTGCATTGGGACGGTGTTGCGTTCGGGTGCTGGTTCAAGACCCTCCAGAGCCTGCCGGCGGGCCGCGCTGACGCGCTCGAGGAGGCCGGCGGGCAGTTGCTCTGTGGTCAAGGGGGTGACACCGTCCGGAAATGTCTGCGGTTCGAGGTCGTCAACCGACGTCGCCGGAATGTCACCCGTGCTCTCACCGAGAGCTTTGGACCGCGCGATGGCTATGCGCCGGCGTAGCTCTTCTGGGATATCCGGCATCACGACTCCTCAGGCTCCGACAGCCCGTCCCTACGGACCCGCCACAGGTGGACGGCAGTCAGTAGCAGGAACAGAAACGGTAGAAGCATGACGTGGAAGACGTACGCTCGCAGAAGGGTCGCAGCGAGTGTGGGTCCGAAGACGGCCTTCGCCAGTGCTCCACCGATGAGCGGAATCGCCTGGAGTATGGCATTGACGACCGAGAGCGTGGCTTGTGCCGACAGATCCCACGGCAAGGCATTGCCGGTGATCGTGAGCGCAACCACGCCGAGCAACAAAGCGACTCCGATCACCCAATTCGAGCGACGCCGACCCTTGTACGCGCCGTGGACGAACACAACGACCATATGAAGGAACGAGGAAATGATGAGCAGGTACGCGGACCATCGGTGAAGACTCCGCAGGAAAAGGGGGTAGGCCGCCTGAACCGTCGCATCCATATAGGCGTTCTGAAGTGCCGGTCTGTACCCGAAGCTGAGCAACAGCCCGGTGATCATGAGCACCAGGAGCAGACCAATACTGATCCCGCCGAGACCGTAGGTGTACGAGAATCGCACTTCGTACCGGCCGACCCTCGTCGGATGAATCAGAGTGGAGTGTCGCTCCTCGTCCACCTCACTCCTCCTATCGCCTGATGAGAGTTCTGCCATAGGCGGACACACCGGAAGGTCCCGCCTGCTTCTTCGGAGTTCTGAGGACCATCACCGTTGCTGCAAACGCAACGCCGAGGTACAGCAACGTTACGAGTTCCTTAGCCCACTCCGGACCCAACAGCCGCATCGCGTACATCCACATGGCCGGGGTCACGAGGAACGTCAACACGACTGCAACCGCGACGAGCGCTGCCTTGCCGATGGCGATAGGCCACGTCGAATTGCGACCTGCGAGCCAGTAGCCGATCCCCAGCAGGACCAGGAGGGCCCCGACGAGGAAAACGAGCAATACAATGCTGACAACGACGGCGTCGAGGGATGACAGCGCCGGGTTCGCCTTGCTCGCAACGACCTCTGCGATGGCGCCAAGGAGGAGGCCACCAATCACTGCTGCGAGACCGCGTCCCCTGTGAAGTCCATCGAGCCTGAGCATCTTCGCCGGTACTCTACCTGTCGAATCCAGCCCCTCCGAAAGCGCCCGGCCAGCGACGCGGACCATGTGCGAACTTTCCTTGGAAATTCGCTCAAGTTTCCGTCCGTTGGTGCCGATATCTGCACCATGGACCACAGCGTCCATGCGGACCTCGTGTCCGCGGGGGCAACGGGGCGAACCGTCACTCGTGAAACCTCAGGCACGTTCAATCTGAGGTTTTGTAAGGTAAGCCTCCCAGCCCGCCCCAGTGGCGGTCGCCCGTTCCCCTACTCCAGAGCGATCGTGATCGCCGTCCCGTCTCCCAACCCGAAGCGTTGGTCTGCCCGCGTCCCCCGAACGGCCGCGGCGATCATCCCGCTGGAATCCGTGTAGAGCATAGGCTCGCCTTCGCCCACATCGCCGTAGGCACGCGCCCAAGGAACCGAGTGGCGCTGGCTACCCACGACAAGCACGAGTTCCTCGCCTTCGGACGCACCGACGGCGTATAGATCTTCGGGAGAGATGTTGAACTGGACATTCCCGTAGTGATCCACCCACCATGCCTCCCCCTGGATGCTGCTACTGCCTGCCTCGGGAAGAGGCAGGAGCAGCGGATAGATCGAGTCGGGATCCACTGGTGGTCCCAGATCCTCCAGTTGGGCATCGCCCGACGACAGCAGGGCTGCTGCCGGAGCAAACACGTCCCGACCGGCGAAAGTTGCCCCGGCGCTCGGAATCATCGCCTCGGGGTTCTCAATGGCGACCGTGACCTCGGCGCCACCGACCATGGCCACGGCAGGTGACATCACACCGTTGTCGGGCCCCACGAAGTATCCCCACTCCGTTCGAGCAGCGATCGCTCTACGGTCGGTGCCGACTCCGGGATCAACGACCACGAGTGCCACCCCCTGAGGCAGGTAGTGGATCGCTCTCAGAAGCGCGAGTGCAGCGGGTCGAATCTCGCCGCGTCGGATCCCGTGGCCGACGTCGATCACTCTCGCGTTCGGGGCCAGGCGGGCGAGTACCCCATGCACGACTCCGACGAACTCGTCGTCGTATCCGAAGTCCGACAGGAATGAGATCGGCAGGGTCACCACGACAGTCTCAACCGAGTCCGCGGTGGGTGCAAGTTCCCGACTTGGAAGGACCCCGTGCTCACTACCATTTCGACACATGCCCGAATCGCAGCATCAACATCTGATAGAGGACCTCACTTCAGACGGAGGCGTCATCATGCTGCTCGGGGCACCCGACACCGGCAAGAGCTCATTCGCAAAACAGCTGCTCGAGAGCGTCGTCGCTTCGGGAAAGCAGGGCGCCTACATCGATGCCGACGTCGGTCAGACGACTGTCGGTCCCCCCGCCTGTGTCGGCCTCAAGTGGGTGCGCAACGCAGCGGATCTCGAGCATCTTCAGGAAGCGGACGACCTTCGGTTCGTCGGCTCCATCTCACCGAAACATCTCGTTCTGCAAGAGGTGATCGCTACTGCGTCGCTCGTGAACGAGGCTCGTGATCAGGTCGACGCCATCGTGATCGACACCACCGGAGCAGTCTCCGGTGTGACGGGTCAGACACTCAAATTTCACAAGCTGGAGTTGTGCCACCCCAACGTGCTGGTCGCGCTGCAACGGGGAAGCGAGATTGAGCCGATCGTCGGAATGGCGAGACGCTTCTTCTCCGCCGATGTTCGCATCGTCGGGGTACTGCCGGCCATCACTCCGCTCTCGCCGATCGAGCGCTCGGCGCACCGCGCCGAAGCCTTCGCGCGATCGCTGGCACCGCCACTGCATCGTTGGAAGGTCCGCCCGACCGTCTTCGCTCCGTCGCTGCCGCCCGGTCTCGACTTCAACCGGCTCCAGGACATGCTCGTCGGCGTCCACGACGGAACGGGCCGTTGCCTCGGGCTCGGCATCCTCACCGTCGAAGAGGACAATCGGCTTCTCGTGATAACCAACGTCACCGATGGGATGCAGGGTCTCCGATTGGCGTCTCTCCGGATCGATCCCGAGACGTTCGAGACGACTCCGGTCAGCCTGCGGGAAGTGATGTTCGGCCTGGATGCGTAGCCCGCTACGCGGGCGGTGTTCGGTTGTCCGTAGTCAGTTCTCGGTAAGAGGGTTCCGCTTGGCTCGGCCCGTTCTCAGTTCTGGGTTCTCGGTCTTCGCCAAGAGGATCGTTCGGTGATCTTGTCCCATGCCGCGCTCTTACCGATGACTGGAGACTGACGACTGATGACTGATGACTGCGAGCCGGCGGCTCACGCAGCGAGCACGCGCTGAGGCCCAAGGAACCTCTACCGACCGCCCCCGCACTTCCCCTTGACAGGTAACGACCGAGCTTCAGCACCTTGGGCCTCGCGATCCTGACACTACGAAATCGACCGGAACGAGTCAAGAACTCCAAAATCGGCCGTGGAGAGCAGTTTTCCACAGGTGCGGTGCCCGAAGAGGTACCCATTTCGAGCCCGATTCCGATCTTGTCCACAGATCCACAGATCGCTATCCACAGGATCTGTCGATAACTCGCTCAGAACGAGTTTTCGCGAGCCGTTGTCCCCCCAACCTCACGACCCCCGCCGTACACCGGTAATCGTTCCACCGAATCCAACTGAACGGCGTATCCGACCTGCCCGATTCGTCTGAGCATCTCGACAATCGCCGGCCCTGCCGGCCGAGAGGATCCGTCCCACGCCTTGACCGCGAGACCGATTCCCCCATGAAGCGACAGTCCGAGCGAGCCCTCCGCGCCCGCCTTGGCAACTGCGTCGAGTGCCGTGGCAAGCTCGGCGGGTGGCTGGCCCTGGTCGCATGTCAGTGCCGGGTACCTGTGCATGGCCGTCCATGCCTGCTCGAAGCGAAGATCGGAAAGTCGCGCAAAGGCGGTAGCGAGACTCCTGACGCTCCCCCGAAAGACCGGAGCACCACACCCGTCGACGCCGACCGGGCCAGGATCGTGCCCTCCGACTTCGCGGATCGTTTCGAAGATCGCCTGCTGCAGGGGATGCGTCGGGCTCAGGTAGTCATCGAGAGACCACCCCTGTGCGACGCACGCTCGAAGCATCGCCGCGTGCTTGCCGGAGCAGTTGTGCCAGATGCGCCGCTGCTCGCCATGGCCTTGCGCGATCACCCGCCTCGACGCAGCGGGAGCCGCCGGCCACGATGGCGGGCACTGCAGATGAGACTCATCGAGCCCCACTTCATCCAGCATGGATCGCACCAGCGCCACGTGAACAGGCTGACCGCGATGACTCCCGCATGCCACCGCCATCTGTTCTGGAACGAGATCGGCACCGAGCTCCTGAGAGACGGCCGCCTGAAACGGTTTCGCCGCCGAACGGAGATAGAACACTCGATCGATGTCACCGTCGAAGGCGAGAACGGTGCCGGAGGAATCCAGGGCGGCAATGGCCCCGTAGTGAATCGATTCGACCAACCCGGATCGTGTGACGGTCGCGAGGATCACTCGTCAGATGACCGTCAGATCCGCCGCGTCTTCCTTGTAGCGGCGAACGAGCTCTTGATGGAGAACATCCACGACCCTCTGCACCGATCTGCGCTCGCCGGAGATCCCGACTTCAGTGTCGCTCAGCATGTTGCGTATTTCGAGCAGATCGTCGTCGTCGAGCGTCGGCAACCTCGACAGGAAGTCGTCATCCAGCACGCGATCGACGTGCCTGCGACGATCGTCGGGAAGATCCGGCGAGAACACCGTCGGGAACCTCGAGCGGCCTCCCCCGCCATGCTCGCCGGCGCCGAGCACATCGGGAAGCGCCTCGATGAGCGAACGTGTCTCCTCACCCGTGCGTCGCCGCATCTCGAAGGCGAGCAGATCGAGCCTCCCGTGGAGAAGCCGGCGGTAGTACGACAGCTCGGTCTCTACCTCGTCTGCCATCTTCTTTCGAGCGCGCAGCTCATCGAGATCGAGCACCTCGATCCCATCGATGAACTCCGGCTCGAGAATGATGTCGATTCGTCGCCGATACTCGTTCATCAGCCGCACACTCGCTTCAACGTCGGATATGGATTGACGGGTGAACCACCGCCTGGGTGCATCTGGAAATGCAGATGGGGAGCTCCTCCGTACGCGTTGCCGCTGTTTCCGTTATAGCCGACGATCTGCCTCTGTGTCACGTGATCACCTGTCTTGAGGCCCGAGGCCCAGGCGCTCAGGTGCGCGTAGTAGAAGTCCACACCCATGTTCGTGTGTAGCCAGATGGACTTGCCTCCAAGCCTGTTGGTGTAGACCCTCACGGTCCCCGCAAAGACCGCATACTCGGGCTGTCCCATGGGCGCGAAGATGTCGGTGCCCTTGTGGGTACGACCGCCAGATCTCGGTGCACCCCAGGTATCACGGAAGTGGACCACTGCGGGGTCCATCGGGCAGATCATTCCCTGCGTCGCCGAGGCGGGAAGGCCTCCGGCAGCTCCGCTGCGTCTCGCTGCGGCCAAGGCGGCGGCCGCCGCCTGTTCCTGACGGTACTTGAGGTCCGCTGCCCGGCACTTCGCGCTCAGCTCGGAGGCTGCGGCGCTCGCCTCTTCCATGATCGCCGTCATGTCCTGTGCGACCTGCTCGGCTTCTGTGCCCAGCTCTGTCAGCCGTCCCTGTTCGACTTCCCAGTCCTGCCTGATCCGTTCCATCTCGCGTTTCAGGCTGTCGAGTTGATCGATGGTTGCAACATCCTCTTTGGTGACAGAAGAGAGGAACTCCTGGCCGGTCAGCGCGGCCTCAAGAGATGGCGCAAACAAGATGATGCCGGTGCTCGATGAGCCACCGTTCATGTACAGCTCGACGGCCCTGTCTGCGACCTGCTGCTGAGCGTCATCGATGAGTCCGGCCTTCTCATCGATGAGGTCCCTGAACTGGTAGACGCGAAGGCTGGCGCTCTCGAGCTCCTGGTTGATCTCGTCGTACCGGTCTTCCGCAGCGTTGGCGTCATTCCTTGCCTTGTCGAGACGCTTCTGGGCGGCCGACGAGTCGGAGCAGGCGGCATCGCGCGCAGCTTTGGTGATCGACAACGCCGGCAGGGCGGTCGAGAGCACCCACGAGAATACGAGCAGCACTACGAGCAGTGTGCGTCGCAGATTCGGCCACGACATGATGCGGAGAGGGTACAGCGGGATTCACTTTCCGTGAAGTCTTCTGCCCAGAACCACTACTCCTCGCGGCCCCGGTAAATACGCACATCCGCCTTCTCGACAGTCACCAATCCTTCCGTCACCATGTCATCGAGGATCGGCAACACCCGCTCCACCTCGGACCGCCGATCGACGCACTCGATCAACACGGGGAGGTCGGCCGAGAGCCTGAGCACCCGGGCGGTGTGAATGGTGGAAGACGCTCCGAATCCTTCGATGCCGCGGAACACGGTTGCTCCGGCGAGACCCTCTCGTCGCAACATTAGGATGATCGCTTCATAGAGTGGTCGTCCCCCGTACTCGTCCGACTCCCCAATGAAGATCCTCAGCAGACTTCCACCTTCCATCGTCTCCATCTCACTCCCTCCTCTTCATAGCCATGTTCCAATGAGGTAGCCCGCTCCCGCGGCCATTACTCCGACGCCCAGCATCCCGACGAGGTTGTACAGTCCCGATCGGACCGCGGCCGTGCCGCGACCTTCCGCAAGGTAGATCGTTTCCACCATCCACGTTGAGAATGTCGTGTACCCGCCGAGGAAGCCCGCCGTGATCGGCACCACCCACCAACCGTTGGGGGCGACTCCTGCGACCAGTCCGAGAAGGGCGGCCCCGGTGACATTGACCGCGAACGTTCCCCATGGCCTCGGGTCACGCGCCCTGGACTGCACGAACCCGATCACGCCATAGCGGGTGAGAGAACCCACTGCCCCCGCGACGATCACCGTAACCAGGGTCACAGCCGCCTCCCGAGAACGAGACCGAGTGCCCCGGCGAGGAGTCCGGCGGCGAGTGACGCCACTCCGTAGGCAAGCGACCGTAGAAACGGTCCCTCGATGAGCTGGACGGCGAAGGCCGAGAATGTCGTGAACGCTCCGAGGAATCCGACACCGATCAGCGGCACGGTGACCGATCGGGATCGACCTGCGAGTCGCAGCCGTGCGAGGGCATATCCCAGTGCACCGGCTCCGACAGCGTTCACGATGAACGTTCCAACGAGCGCGCTCGACACGACCAGAGAGACCCCGTAGCGGGCTCCTGAACCCAGTCCACCTCCGACGAGCACGGCGATGCGCCGTCGCCACGTGACCCGAATCGTCACTAGTACGGAAGGAGCGTCCAGGCGACCGGCAAGAAGACCAAGGCAGCGAGCAAGCCGGCCCCCACGTCGGGCAGAACTCCCGGAAGTCGCCGGGCGAAGTACACCTCACGCGTCGACATGAGCGAGGCGAACGCTGCACCCACGATGAGCACGACCGCGACGACGATCGCCACGAGGAACGCTGCGAAGCCGTTGAGATCGAACACGAGTGCCGCGACGATGCCCATGATCACGGCAACGACGACACTGCCGCTCAGTGGATCAAGAGCGAGTTCCCGCCCGGACAGGTAGGCGGCAATACCCCTGGCTCCGATCACCATCATCAGAAACAACCAGATCCATCGCTGTCCCGATGTCGTCGCGATCCGCGCCAGCACCAACGATCCCACACCACCGGCCGCAACCACCGCGGCCGTCAGCGCGACCGACGTGGAGACGAGATCCCGTCCCTCAGCAACGAGAACGCTCCGGATGAGGACCGTCAGAACAGCGACGAGGACGGCGAGCCCGAGTCCTCCCCATCCACCTCTTCCGACGCTCCATGCGTAGGGAATCACGGCACCTGCAAGCGCCGCAACGAGAAGTGGTACCCGAAGCGCAGGTCCCGGGAAAGCGCCGTTCTCCGAAAGGTCCCATGCCCAGAGGGCGGCAACACCGACCAGCGCAGCGACGAACCACACCGGATCTTTGAGGGCATTGGTCACCAAGAGCAGGAGGGAAACGAGGAACGGTCCGAACTGCCGTAGCTCGTTGCTCGGTCCGGCGCCACCCGACACAGGAGGCAACAATGCCACTTCATCCTCCGCCCGAACCTCGTCGAGGCCATCGGCCGGATCTCCGTTGACCCAGACACGGGAGTGCCGGAGGCCCTCTTCGAACTCACTGCCGTACCTGTCGGCGGCCTGGCCAAGGATCTCGTGGACGGTCGAGCCTTCGAGTTGTACCTCGGATGCCCCCGCGAGCTCTCTGAGGTGAGCGAACAGACGGACAGTTGCCATTGGCGCAAGGCTAGTTCCTTTCACGACGACGTCACGGTCAAGGCGTAGGTTTGGGCACAGGAGGTGTCATGAACGACAAGACAGCTGATCTCGCCGGACCTGGAATCGGATCGTATGACGAGGTAGAGACCGTTCTACCCGGCGACTACCAACCGTTGCTGACGCCACGAGAGACGATGGCAGCCCTCTTCGCGGCCAAGCAGTACATCGAGGAGCACCTCGCGGAAGCACTCAACCTCCAGATGGTCCAGGTCCCTCTCATCGTCGATGCCGACAGCGGAGTCAACGACATGTTGGACCGTGACGGTTCGCGGACTCCGATCCAGTTCCATATCTCGAACGATCACGATCTCCATCCCATCGATGCCCAGGTGGTGCAGGCGGCGACCAAGTGGAAGCGGATGGCGCTTCGACAGTTCGGCATGGGCGAAGGTGAGGGCCTGATCACCGACATGAAAGCCGTCCGCAAGGACTACTTCCTCGACCACGACCACTCGGCCTACGTCGACCAGTGGGACTGGGAACGAGTCATCACTCTCGACCAGCGCAACCTCCCGTTCCTCACCGACGTGGTGAAGAGCATCTGGAAGGTGCTCGTAGGCGCAAACGACATGCTGCTCGAGCGATGGCCCCAACTCGATACCAGATACCCGCCCATCCCCCGGGAGCTGACGTTCCTGCATGCAGAGGACATCCTCGAGCGATACCCGGATCTGCCGAGGAAGCAGCGCGAGACAGCCATCCTCCAGGAGTATCCGGCAATCTTCATCTACGGCATAGGGTGGACGCTGAAGGACGGGTACCCGCACGAAATGCGAGCGGCCGACTACGACGACTGGATCTCTCCAACCCTGTCGAGCGACGGCCGACCGATGCACGGGTTGAACGGGGACATCCTCGTCTGGAACCCGGTCACCCACCGCCGGCACGAGCTCACATCGATGGGCATCCGGGTGACGAAGGAGACGCTCGTGCAGCAGCTCGAAGCAACAGGGCAGACGGACCTCCTCGAGCTCCCCTACCACCAGGCGATCGTCAACGACGAGATTCCCTTGTCGGTCGGTGGCGGGATCGGCCAGTCGCGCACCTACATGTACCTGCTTCGCAAAGCGCATCTCGGCGAGGTCAGCGTCACGGTGTGGCCACAGGTCCTCAAGGACATGTGCGCCAAACGCAACATCGTCGTCTTGGAGTAGAGGGATCAGACGGATGCCACACGCCGGATCGTCGCGGCGATCTCGTGCGGGACCTCTTCTTGCAGGAAGTGACCGGCATCTGTCCGTGTGACCGGAGCGTCGGGAAGCATGCGAGCGATGTGATTGCGCACGCGCCCCAGCACGGGATCACGATCGCCCCACACGATCTCGGCCGGTCCTCGGTAGTCGCGCACGAATCGACCGACACGCCGAAGCGGCTCGACCGAAGGGTGCTCCATTGAATCCGGCACCATCCGGGTGAGCGCAAGAGGGGCCTGGTTGGCACGCCTCGACCTCAGGGGGTAGCGATAGGCCCTGGACACGTCACCACTGATGGACGACTTGTCGGCTTGCGCCATCGACAAGCGCACCTGCGGGAACCCGAACACCCGAAAGGCGAGATCGCTCACCACCGGTATCCGTCCAAACCGATGGAACAAGGTCGGTCGAAACCCCTCTTTGGGTTCGCTCAAGATCGTGTTCAGCACGACCAATCCGGACAGCCGTTCGGGTCGGTCAACGAATGCGCCGGTTCCTATCGGGCCTCCCCAGTCGTGGACCACAAGGGTCACAGCATCGAGATCGAGCGCGTCGATGAGCCGACCCATCCACGCGATGTGGTGCTCCAGTGTGTGCATCGATGGATCCGTCGGGTGATCAGAGAAACCCAGACCGATGAGGTCCGGCATGATGATCCTCAGCGGCACTTCCTCGAGAGCCCGGGCGACCTTTCGGTAAAGGAACCCCCACGTCGGGTTCCCGTGGACACACAACACCGGCACACCCTGACCCGATGACATCACATGGATCCGATGCTCGCCCACCTGAACCATGCTGCGCTCGAACGGCACCATGTCGGATAGCCACGGAGGCAATGCAGGGATCACGATCGCGAGGGTACCTCCGCCCGCCGCCCAGACCGTCGGGAAGATCAGCTCGTGACAACACCCCACTTCTCCATAGCGTGACCGGCCTGCTGTAATGCTCGATGCTCTTCGGATCATCAGGTAGGAACACCATGGACTCACCCATCGTCAGGGCCGAACACGTCGTCAAGACGTTCGGCGAAACCACCGCACTCGATGACGTCAGCCTGTCGTTCGAGCCGGGCATCATCTACGGCCTTCTCGGTCCCAACGGAGCCGGCAAGACGACCCTCATCCGCATCCTCACGACGCTGATCAGGCCAGACTCCGGTGAGGGGTGGGTGGATGGTGTCGACGTCCTACACGATCCAAGGACGGCCCGTACGCGCCTCGGCCTCGCGGGGCAGTTCGCAGCAGTCGACGAGTACTTGACCGGTCGTGAGAACGTCGAGATGGTCGGACGTCTGTACAACCTGTCGGCGGCTGAGTCCCGTCGACGGGCGGCGGATGTGCTGGACCGGATCGACCTCGGCAACGCCGCCGATCGAACCGTACGCACCTATTCGGGAGGGATGCGACGGAGGCTCGACCTGGCGGCGTCGATGGTGGGACGGCCGCGAGTCCTGTTCCTCGACGAGCCAACCACCGGTATCGATCCTCGAAGCCGCGTCGACATCTGGAACCTCATCAGGGAACTGGTCGAGAACGGGACTTCGATCTTGATGACCACGCAGTACCTGGACGAGGCGGATCAGCTCGCGGCAAGCATCGGTGTGATCGACCACGGCCATCTCATTGCCGAAGGCACCCCGGACGAGCTCAAAGACCGCCTTGGTGGTTCGGTCGTTGAAGTGATCGTCGATGATGCCGACCGGGAGA
>Ga0307417_10000907_pt1 | contig 12108 bp, 11 predicted proteins | sample SalMarWE160210MG_2_FD_202514 | JGI IMG/M metagenome (GOLD analysis project Ga0307417, IMG submission 202514) | Salt marsh sediment microbial communities from the Plum Island Ecosystem LTER, Massachusetts, United States - WE1602-10 | ecosystem: Environmental > Aquatic > Marine > Intertidal zone...
GGTTGAGGAAGACGTCGTAGAGCAGCATGAGCGCGGGGTTCGAGCCGGGCGTTACCAGCACCTCGTCGATCGAGGGCGCGAAGCCGCGGTATTTCTTCATTTTGTCGGCCAGGAACTGCCGGAGCTCTCGGTCGCCCTGCGGGCCGCTGTCCATGTTGTAGGTCGCCAGCGTCTGCCCGCGCCGCCGCAGCACGCGTTCGGCGGCCTCGATCAGCCCGTCGATCGGAATGCCGTCCGGATCGTTATGCCCGCCGACGAAGTTGTATTTCGGAAAGCCGCCCCATTTCGCCGCCGGCGCCGGCAGGTTCTGCGCAAAGGCGCCGTGAAAGTCGAATGCTTCGCTCATCGCGTTCCCGTCCCTGATCTTTCGGCGTCGCGCGCCTGTTGGAAGGATGATAGCGCGCGAAACCGAATGACGGGAAATCGCGCGCCGGACAGATCAGCGGACCAGCGGCAGATAGTCCTTCGCGAACCAGGCCATGCGGTCGAGCGTGCGCTCCAGCGTGCTGCCCTGGAAGGTCAGCAGCAGGTGGTTCAGACCCAGGTCGCCGAACCGCTCGACGTCGGCGGCAAAAGCATCCGGCTCGCCGGTCAGCGCCGGCTTGCTTGTGCTCTCCAGCGGCGGCTTGCCACCGAACACCCAGTTGAGGCTGTAGGCAAGGTCGATGGTCGACGGGTCGCGCCCGTCCGCCTCGGCCAGCGCGCGCAGCTTGTCGACCGATGCCTTGTAACGCTCGAAGGTGTCGAGCGGGAATTTCGGGTTGTTGCCGATCGGGAACCAGCCGTCGCCGAGACGCGCGGCGCGCCGCAGCGCAGGGTTGCTCTCGCCGCCGATCCAGATCGGCGGGTGCGGCTTCTGCACCGGCAGCGGCAGCACCGAGATATCCTTGAAGCGCGCGTAATCGCCGTCGAATACCGGCCGCGGATCGGTCCAGATCTTCCGGAACACGCGAATGTATTCGTCGGTGACGCGGCCGCGCTCCTCGAAGGGCGGCGTGCCGAGCGCCTCGAACTCCTCGCGTAGCCAGCCTGCGCCGCAGCCGACGGTGATGCGTCCCTTGGACAGCACGTCGGCCGTCGCCAGGATGCGCGCGGTCAGCACCGGGTTGCGGTAGGGCACGACCATCACCGCGGTCAGGAGCCGCAGCTTTTCCGTCACGCCGGTCATGAAGCAAAGCATGGACAACACTTCCAGCGCCTCGCCGGCGCCGCGGCCGGCCCACTCGCCGGACTCGCTGTAGGGATACGTGGAATCGATCGTCTGCGGCACGACGATGTGGTCGTTGACGCTGCAGAAATCGAAGCCCAGCGCTTCCCCTTCCTGCAATATCCGCTTCACGGTGTCCGGGGTCGCCAGCGGCCCCCGGGTCGGGACGGTAAATCCGAATTTCATGGCCGCGCCTTCCTTCCCTCGCTGTCCTGTTGCCAGTCCCGGCCATCGCCAACCGGCGGTTGCCGCCCTGCCCTTCAGGCCATCATTTCACAGCCACCGGCGCGGAGAAAGGGTTGTGGGTCGCCGCTATCCCCCTGCGTCCGGCGCATGGCCGAGTCCCGCCGCCCGGTTTTGCGCGCGGCGGACGGGTATTGTAATTTTCCCTTCAACCGCCGAGGCGCCCATCCCTGACGCGAGCGACCGACATGACCGAAATCCTGCATACTCCCGTGACCGGCCCTTCGGCCTGGAAGGCCGCCGACTACCTCACCGACCGGTCCTGGATGTTCGAACTGACGCCCGCCCATCTCCGCGAGATCGGCGACGCGGCGCGCACGCTCCGCGCCCGGGGCATCGGCCCGCTGGAATTCACCAGGGAAGACTTCCCGCTGCCGACGCTGGGCCCGCTGCTGCCCGGCCTGCTGCACGACATCGAATACGGCCGGGGCTTCGTGCTGATCCGCGGCCTCAATGTCGCAGACTACGACATGGATACGCTGCGGGTGCTCTACTGGGGCCTCGGCACGCATCTCGGCCAGATCATCTCGCAGAACTCGCAGGGCGACCTGCTGGGCGTCGTCACCGACATGGAAGCCGGCAAATATGCGAAGGGCGGCTATTACGAGGAAGGCGTGCGCGGCCACCGCACCAACGCCGAGCTGGAGCCGCATTCGGACAGCAGCGATGTGGTCGGCCTGATGTGCGTGCGCCCGGCCCGGACCGGCGGCTACAGCCAGGTCTGCAGCTCGATGGCGATCTACAACGACATCCTCGAGAACCATCCGGAATACATCGCGCCGCTCACCGAGGGCTTCCACATCGACCTGATCGGCAAGGGCAAGACCGCCTCCGAGCTGAGCCACAGCCGCATCCCGGTCTTCAGCTATTTCGAAGGCATTCTGAGCTGCCGCTTCAACAAGCGGCAGATCGAGCTCGGCGCCGAGAAGAACGGGACGCCGCTGACAAAGCTGCAGCAGGATGCGCTCGACTACGTGCGCGACCTGTCGGTGCGCGAGGATTTCCTGCTGCACATGGATTTCCGGCCCGGCGACATCCAGCTTCTCAACAACCACTGCACGCTGCATTCGCGCTCCGGCTACGAGGATCATACCGACCCGGACAAGCGCCGGCTGCTGCTGCGGCTCTGGCTCAACATCCCGAACGGACGCCCCCTCGCGCCCGCCTTCGCGGACAGGCTAAACTCGGGAAGCCGCGGCGGCGTCACCAAACGGCTTTGAGACCGGCTGGTCCGACCGCCGCCTAGAGCAACCTGCGTCCAATCGGACGCAGATAAGTTGCTCTGACTTATAAAGATAGATCAATTTACCTTCGATCAGGTGATTCCACCTGATCGAAAATTGATCTGGGAGGAGACGGACCAATGGCAATCGGTGTCGGGCTGGGACTGGCGCAATTCCCCTTTTCGAGCGCAGACGCCTTCTGGCGCTGGGTCGACCTGTGCGAGGCGGAAGGCATCGACTCGTTGTGGCAGACCGACCGGGTGCTGTCGCGCCAGCCCTTCCTCGATTGCATGAGCGTCATGGCGGCGCTGGCCGGGCGGACGAAGCGTCTCAAATTCGGCATGAACGTCGCCTCGGTCCCGCAGCGCGACCCCATCGTACTGGCCAAGGAATGCGCCACCATCGACGTGTTGAGCAACGGCCGGCTGCTCCCCGCCTTCGGCGTCGGCAGCAAGGCCAACGCCTACTGGCGCGTGACGGATACGCCTTTCAAGGGCGCCGGCGCCAAGGCCGAGGAAGGGATGGAGATCATGGCCCGGCTGTGGCGCGAGGAGAACGTGACCTTCCACGGCAAGCACTATCACATCACCGACGCGACGATTTCCCCCCGCCCGGTGCAGAAGCAACTGCCGCTCTGGATCGGCGGGTCGAGCAAGGCCGCGATCCGGCGCACCGGCAAGCTCGGCACCGGCTGGCAGGCGGGCAGCGAGACGCCGGGTGAGCTGAAGCCGATCCTCGCCGCGATCAGGCAATCGGCGACCGACCACGGCCGCAAGATCCCCGACGACCATTACGGCGCGGGCTTCCACTATCGCTTCGGAAGCTGGGACGATGACCCAGTGAAGCCGATCGCCGAGTCTTACGCCGTTCGGTCCGAGGGCCGGGACCCGAAGAACCACCTCGCCATCGGCGACGCCGGGGATATCATCCAGCGGATCCGGGAATACGTCGACGCCGGCATCTCGAAATTCATCCTGCGGCCGATCGGGGCGACGGACGGCGACCTGATCGACCAGACCCGCCTGCTGGCCCAGAAGGTCATCCCCGAGGTGGAAACCTGGAACCGGCCGTAGGGCACAGCCGCCCCCTTCCCGAGCCTTGCAAAGCGGGCCGGGGTCGGCTATAGGACGCCCTCGATTTGCGGGAGCATGCGAGATGAAAAAAGAAGGCCACCCCAACTACCACACGATCACGGTGCAGCTGACCGACGGCTCTACCTATGAGACCCGTTCGACCTGGGGCGCCGAGGGCGATACCCTCAAGCTGGAAATCGACCCGAAGTCGCATCCCGCCTGGACCGGCGTCCAGCGTCTGGTGGACAGCGGCGGCCAGGTCGCCAAGTTCAACAAGCGGTTCGAGGGTTTCGGCCTGAAATCCTGATGCCGGCCTGACCGGGCCTGGCCCGGAAAGCAACAAAGGCGCCGCGAGGCGCCTTTTGTCGTTTCGGCCTAAACCGGCCCCTCAACCCGCTCCTCCCGCTCAGTCGGCAGCGGCGAGCTGCTGGTCCAGACGGTGGATGCGGATGTAGAGGGCGTAGCTGCGCTCCAGCAGCTTGCGAAGCTGGATCGGCAGGATCTCGTAGTCGACCCGGCCCGGCTCGAGACAGATCTTCTGTCCGCCCAGGCGATAGGCGCGCTTCGCCGCCTGATGCGGTGACATCTCCTCGAGATAGACGGCCTTCTGCGTCAACAGCCAGGCCATAACCTGCGTCAGGCGCGTGGTCAGGCGCATGGTCTCGACGCTGAGCACCATCTTGTAGGCCGGGCTCGCGTGGCGCCGGACTTCGGGCAAACGCTTTTCGATATAGTCACGGGTCTCGATGAGCAGGCTGTACGCCTCGTCATAAGTGCCCTCGAGAAAGAATGCGGCTGGCGCCATTAGTGCGGCCCCCAAACTTGACACGGTTCCCAACTTTTTTAGGCGCCGATCCGGCTGGAGCCGCCCGACGCCCTTTCCAAAACTATAGACCGCACTTGTGGATGAAACATCATAACTATTTAAAATTGTTGATTAATATTTTTGGACAGGTTTTTGGAGAATTGGGATTACGTCTTTGGACTAAATCGGCGTTTACCACCAATTTTCTCCAGGGCTTGGGGCCGCCGCAGACCCTTGAACCGCAAGGGAGGCTCACCACATATGGGGCATCGCCGGGTGCTCATGGGAGGCCCGGCTCTATTGAAACTCAGGAGACCGACCTTCGGGTGGCTCCTCCGTCCATGTCGCTTGATCAAGGAGGATATGGTTATGCGTACGTACGATTTTTCCCCGCTTTTCCGCAGCTCCGTCGGATTCGACAACATGGCCCGCATGCTTGACGGCCTTTCCGCCGACGCAGCTCCGGCCTACCCGCCCTACAACATCGAAAAGACCGGCGAAGACCAGTACCGCATTACGATGGCGGTCGCCGGCTTCGGTGAGAAGGACCTCGAAATCCGGACCCAGGACAACAAGCTGGTGATTTCCGGACGGATCGAGAAGGCCGACGAAGAGGAAGGCCGGACGTTCCTGCATCGCGGCATCGCCGAACGCGCCTTCGAGCGCCAGTTCAGCCTGGCCGAGCACGTCAAGGTCGTGGATGCCAGCCTGGAGCACGGCCTGCTGCATGTCGAGCTGGTCCGCGAAGTGCCGGAGACGATGAAGCCGCGCACCATCGAGATCAAGCCGGCCAAGGGCAAGTCCCGGCAGATCGAGACCCAGGTCGCCTAAGGCCGCCCTACGCGCCTATAAGGGCGAATTTACACACGACGCGCCCCGGTTCCCGCCGGGGCGCGTTTTCGTTCAGGAAGCCTCGACGACCAGCGGCGCCATGGCCGCCCGCACATTGTCGGGAATACGCACCGGGCGGCGCGTCGCGCGGTCGACATAGACATGGACGAAATAGCCGGTCGCCGCCGGTTCCTCGTCGCTGCCGCTGAACAGCCCGATCTCATAGCGCACGCTGGAATTGCCGAGCTTGGCGATGCGGATCCCCGCATGCACCACCTCGGGGAAGGCGAGCTCCTTGAGAAAGCTGCACTTTGTCTCGACGACGATGCCGATGACCGTAGCGTTGCGGTAGTCGAGCACGCCGGAATCGACCAGATGCCCCGTCACGGCAGTGTCGAAATAGGAATAATAGACGACGTTGTTGACGTGCCCGTAGACGTCATTGTCCAGCCAGCGCGTATGAATCTCCCGGAAATGCCGGAAATCGGCGCGCGTTATCGTTCCCTTTTCCGCCATGTCACGTCCCTGCGGTTGGTGCCGGCCCGACCTTAGCCAGAGCAAGGCCGCCGCTCAACGGCCGAGGCAACGGACCCGGCACAAAAAAAGGCCGAGCCACGAGGGCTCGGCGAGAGACAGGGAGGTATCAAGTACAGTGGGCCCGAGGGGCCCACATGAGGCACTAAAGTGGCACAAGTGTGCGCCCCCTTTATCGCGCCAAACCCCTAACAAATAATTAACGGCCGCCACCGAAACGGTCTCATAATTATTTGAATTTATTTAGAAAATTTTCTTAATCGCCAATCGGAAGCGGAAATTTTCACTTCTTGAAGAAGGATTCCGCCGCCGCTTTGTGGCTTGTCTTGGCCGCGATTGCGGCACGGGCGCGCTCGATTTCCGCCTCCAGCCCGGCGATGTATTCGTTGAGCGCGTCGACCGACATGACGTCGAGATCTTTCAGCTTTTTTCGCTTCGTGAGCGGCTCGAGATCCTGTTCGTCCATGGCTCAATCCCCCGAAATCCGGACTGCTTGCAAGCGCGCGGACAAGCCGCTAGACCTGCAAGTCCATTCCGACAGCATTAAAACCGATATTTCCCAGGGAATCGAGCCATGACCTTGCCGGAGAAGATGACCGTAATCGAAGTCCCGGAGCCCGGCGACGCGGACGCGATGAAGGTCGGCAGCCGCCCGGTCCCCACCCCGGCCGCCGGCGAGGTCCTGATCGCAGTCGCTGCCGCCGGCGTCAACCGGCCGGATATCGTCCAGCGCGCGGGCCACTACCCCCCGCCGCCCGGCGCGACGGACCTGCTCGGCCTCGAGGTTTCGGGCACTATTGCGGCCGTCGGCGCGGACGTGGCCAGCTGGTCCGTCGGCGACCCGGTCTGCGCGCTCACTCCGGGTGGCGGCTACGCCGAATACTGCGTCGTGCCCGCGGCGCACTGCCTGCCCATACCGGCCGGCTGTGACATGATCCAGGCCGCGGCGCTGCCCGAGACCTGCTTCACCGTCTGGCACAACGTGTTCCAGCGCGGCCGGCTCAAGGCGGGCGAGACCTTTCTCGTCCATGGTGGGTCCAGCGGCATCGGCACGACGGCGATCCAGCTCGCCAGGCAGTTCGGCGCCCGGGTCGTCACGACCGCCGGCAGCGCCGAGAAATGCAAGGTATGCGAAGAGCTCGGCGCCGACCTGGCGATCAATTATCGGGAAAAGGACTGGGTCGAGGCGGTCAAGGACTTCGTCGGCAAGAAGGGGGTCGACCTGATCCTCGACATGGTCGGCGGCGACTACGTGCAGAAGAACCTGAGCGTCCTCGCCTGGGACGGCCGGCTGGTCAATATCGCCTTCCTGAAGGGCGCCAAGGTCGAGCTCAACCTCGGCTTGTTCATGATCAAGCGCCAGACCCTGACAGCGTCGACCCTGCGGGCGCAGTCGGACGAGTCAAAAGCAAAAATCGCGCAGGAGTTGCGGGAACAAGTGTGGCCCCTGATCGCGACCGGCAAGATTAAACCCGTTATTTTTCAGACATTTCCGCTTGCAGAAGCGGCCGACGCGCACCGATTGATGGAGTCCAGTAACCATATCGGGAAGATCATCCTCCTTGTTAACGGTTGCTGAGTATGGTACGGCAATCGGCCCTTGTTGCGGCCAATTCATAACCGCATATTAAGGGACTGGCGTTTCAATCATGGAGCCGCAGAGCTGACGCGCTGGAGTGTAGCGCCGCTCTATTTTTTTTATGAGCCCTAGCCGGGGGATTGAATGACACAACCGTTGATGCCGAAGGCGACCGCCGTGTGGCTGGTCGAGAATACGGCGCTCACTTTCAAACAGATCGCGGATTTCTGCGGTTTGCACATTCTCGAAGTCCAGGCCATCGCGGACGAGGAAGTCGCGGTCGGCATGCAGGGCCTCGATCCGGTGGCCAATGGGCAGCTCACCAAGGAAGAAATCGCGCGCTGCGAGGAAGACCCGAGCGCCAAGCTGCAGCTGATCAAGAGCGATATCCCGCAGCCGAGCGCGCGCGGCAAGGGCCCGCGCTACACGCCGCTGTCAAAGCGCCAGGACAAGCCGGACGCCATTGCCTGGCTGTTGCGCCACTACCCGGAGCTGACGGATGCGCAGATCGGCCGGCTTGTCGGCACGACCAAGCCGACGATCACGGCCGTGCGCGACCGCAGTCACTGGAACTCGCCGAACCTGAAGCCGCGCAGCCCGGTCGAGCTCGGCATCTGCAAGCATGACGACCTGCGGCTCGCCCTTGAAAAGGCCCAGCGCGCAGCGCAGCGCAAGGCCGCAAAGGATCGGAAGGCGGCCTCACCGACGCCGGACGCCGCGCCGACCGCCACGGAAGAAGCGCTCACACCGACGGAGTGAGGGGGCACGCCCCTCTCGTTGATATCGGATTCCAACCCTCTCCGCCGGACGGGGGAGAGGGTACCGAGCGCAGCAAGGTGGGTGAGGTGTCGACGCACCACGGACCCGACGTAGGAAGAATCCCCCACCTCACCCTGCCCTTTCCTCCCCCGAGGGAGGAGAGGGAAATCGCCAATTAAGACCCTAAAAAACCACCCTACTGCTTCGCGTAGCCGACATCCTTCAGCGCGGTGGCGATCTCGTCCAGGATGACCGGGTCGTCGATGGTCGCGGGCATCTTGTACGTCTCCGAATCCGCGATCTTCTGCATCGTACCGCGGAGAATCTTGCCGGACCGCGTCTTCGGCAGCCGGTCGACCACAGTCGCCGTCTTGAACGCGGCGACGGGGCCGATCTCCTGACGCACCAGCTTCACCGCCTCGGTCACGATATCTTCATGCGGCCGGTTCACGCCGGCCTTGAGCACCAGAAAACCGAGCGGAAGCTGGCCCTTGAGCTGGTCATGGACACCGATCACCGCGCATTCGGCGACGTCCTGGTGGGACGCCAGCACCTCCTCGATCGCGCCGGTGGATAGCCGGTGGCCGGCGACGTTGATCACGTCGTCCGTCCGCGCCATGACGAAGATATAGCCGTCCTCGTCCATGTAGCCGGCGTCCCCCGTTTCGTAATAGCCGGGGTAGTTCGCCATGTAGGAGCTGATATAGCGCTTCTCCGCGTTCCAAAGGGTCGGGAAGCCCGACGGCGGCAGCGGCAGCTTGACGCAGATCGCGCCCATCCCGCGGGCCGGCAGCGGATGACCATCGGTCCCGAGGATCTGGATGTTGTAGCCCGGAACGGGGCGCGTCGGCGAGCCCGCCTTGATCGGCAGCATCTCGATGCCGATGCAGTTGGCGCCCATCGCCCAGCCCGTCTCCGTCTGCCACCAATGATCGATCACCGGCACCTTGAGCTGATCCTCGGCCCAGTGCAGCGTGTCCGGGTCGGTGCGCTCGCCCGCCAGGAAAAGCGTGCGAAAGTTGCTGAGGTCGTACTGGCCGATCAGCTTGCCGTTCGGGTCCTCGCGCTTGATCGCGCGGAAGGCGGTCGGCGCGGTGAACATGGTGCTCACCTTGTGTTCCGCGATGACGCGCCAGAACACGCCCGCGTCGGGCGTGCCGACCGGTTTGCCCTCGAACATGACCGAGGTGCAGCCGTGGAACAGCGGCGCATAGACGATGTAGGAATGCCCGACCACCCAGCCGACGTCCGACGCGGCCCAGTAGACCTCGCCCGGATCGACGCCGTAGACATTCTTCATCGACCATTTGAGACCGACGAGATGGCCGCCGTTGTCGCGCACCACGCCCTTGGGCGCACCGGTCGTGCCCGAGGTATAGAGGATGTAGAGCGGGTCCGTCGCCTTGACCGGCACGCAGTCGGCCGGCTCGGCCGCCGCCACCGCCTCGGTCCAGTCGATGTCTCGGCCCGGCTTGGGCGTGACCGGGTGCTGCTTGCGTTGCAGCAGCACAACCTTCTCGACCTTGTGTTTGGCGAGCCCGATCGCGCCGTCGACCATCGGCATGTATTCGACGACGCGGCCCGGCTCGATGCCGCAGGTCGCCGTGACGATGGCCTTCGGTGTGCAGTCGTCGATGCGGGTGGCCAGCTCGTGCGGCGCGAAGCCGCCGAACACGACCGAATGGACCGCGCCGATGCGCGCGCAGCCGAGCATGGCGATCGCCGCTTCCGGCACCATCGGCATGTAGACGATGACCCGGTCGCCATAGCCGACGCCGATGCTTTTCAGCACGCCGGCGAAACGGGCGACCTCATCTTGCAGCTCGGCATAGGTGATCTTGCGCTGGGTGCCGCCGGTGATCGGGCTGTCGTAGATGAACGCGTACTGATCGCCCCGCCCCGCTTCGACATGGCGGTCGACGGCGTTGTAGCAGGTATTCGTCTCGGCCCCGACGAACCAGCGGTAAAACGGCGGGTTCGAGCTATCCAGCACCGTGTCCCAACGCTTGTACCAGTGGATGTCTTCCGCCGCTTCGGCCCAGAATCCCTCGGGGTCCTTGATGGAACGGGCATAGATCTCATCGAAACGACTGCTCATCGCCGCTGATCCTTCTAAAGCGTTCTCTCCACCGCCCGCCCGGCCCCGGCGGGTGCCCGGGGGCGTTGCGGTTACGATTATAGGAACAGCGCCCCCTTTGCAAAGCGACCGTCCGGGCCCGATAATCGGGGCCGGAGACGAAACGCCTACACATACAACAACAGGGCGCCGGCGCATGCCGGCCAGGAAGTGGCGATGAACGCGACCGCCTACGAGACCGACCTCGAGAGGAATGCAGCGAACTACCTGGCGCTCACCCCGCTGAGCTTCATCCGGCGCGCGGCGGCGGTCTATCCCGACCGTGTCGCCGTCGTACATGACGACTGGAAGATCACCTGGGCCGGCGCCTATACCCGCGCCCGGCGGCTGGCGAGCGCACTGCGGAAACGCGGCATCGGCAAGAACGACACGGTGGCCGTGATGGCGCCCAACGTGCCGGCGCTCTATGACGCGCATTTCGGCGTGCCGATGGCGGGCGCCGTGCTGAACGCGCTCAACATCCGCCTCGACGCGGAGGCCATCGCCTTCATCCTCGACCATGGCGAGGCGAAAGTGCTGATCACCGACCGTGAATTCTCGCCGGTCATCGAGGACGCGCTGGCGCGATGCAAGAGCAAGCCGCTGGTCATCGACATCGACGACCCGCGCGGGTCCGGCGGCGAGTTGCTGGGCGAGACGGATTACGAAAGCTTCCTCGACGAGGGCGACCCGCAGTTCGACTGGTCGCTGCCGGCGAACGAGTGGGACGCCATCGCGCTCAACTACACCTCGGGCACCACGGGCAACCCGAAGGGCGTCGTCTACCATCATCGCGGCGCCTACCTGCTGGCGCTCGGCAATATCCTCGCCTGGAATATGCCGCTGCACGCCACCTATCTGTGGACGCTGCCGATGTTCCACTGCAACGGCTGGTGCTTCCCCTGGACGCTGGCGGCGAACGCCGGCACCAGCGTCTGCGCGCGGCGCGTCGACCCGGCGACCATATTCAAGACCATCGCCGAGGACGGCGTGACCCATTTCAGCGGCGCGCCGGTCGTCCTCAACATGATCGTCAATGCCAAGCCGGACGAGCGCCGTCCCCTGCCCCGCATCGTCGAGGTCATGACCGCCGCCGCGCCGCCGCCGCCCGCCGTGCTACAGAAGATGGAAGAGAACGGCTTCCGGGTCACCCATGTCTACGGCCTGACCGAATGCTACGGCCCGTCCGTCGTCTGCGCGTGGGACGACGCCTGGGATGCGCTGCCACCTGCGGAGAAGGCGCAGAAGAAATCGCGCCAGGGCGTGCCCTACCCGGTACTGGAAGACCTGATGGTCGCCGATCCAAAAACGCTCGAGCCCGTACCGCGCGACGGCGAGACGATGGGCGAGGTCTTCATGCGCGGCAACGTGGTGATGAAGGGCTATCTCAAAAACGCGAAAGCGACGGATGAAGCCTTCGCCGGCGGCTGGTTCCACACCGGCGACCTCGGTGTGTGGGACCCGGACGGCTACATCGCGCTCCGCGACCGATCGAAGGACATCATTATTTCCGGCGGCGAGAACATCTCGACCATCGAGGTCGAGGGCATCATCTACCGCCACCCGAAGGTGCTGGAAGCCGCCGTCGTCGCCAAGCCAGACGATCACTGGGGCGAGATCCCCTGCGCCTTCGTCACGCTGAAGCCGGGCGAGGAGGCGACCGAGCAGGAGATTATCGCCTTCTGCCGGGACAACATGGCGCATTACAAATGCCCGAAGGCGGTCGTTTTCGGCCCGC
>Ga0307417_10000908_pt1 | contig 12104 bp, 13 predicted proteins | sample SalMarWE160210MG_2_FD_202514 | JGI IMG/M metagenome (GOLD analysis project Ga0307417, IMG submission 202514) | Salt marsh sediment microbial communities from the Plum Island Ecosystem LTER, Massachusetts, United States - WE1602-10 | ecosystem: Environmental > Aquatic > Marine > Intertidal zone...
CCAGGACCGACAACATCGGCTGGAGGATCTCATGCACGAGTTTCACATCGGGCATCTGCGCGACCGCATGGGCGCCAGCTTGTCGGGTGGCGAGCGCCGCCGGCTGGAGATTGCGCGGGCACTGGCCGCGGATCCCCGCTTCATCCTGCTCGACGAGCCCTTCGCCGGGGTGGACCCCCTCAACGTCATCGACATCAAGCGCATGGTCATCCACCTGCGAGACCGAAACATAGGCGTGCTGATCACCGACCACAACGTGCAGGAGACCCTGGACATTTGTGGCCACGCCTACATCATGAACGAGGGCGAGGTCATCGCCGATGGCACACCCGCGGAGATCCTCGCCAATCAGCAGGTTCGCGAGGTCTATCTGGGTGACCGCTTCAAGCTCTAGCGCGCGCGGCTACGAAAGTCCATCCGCTGCTGATTTGGTGAATTGTGCAGGCTGGTCCCGGGCCCCGGCCTCCTCGGACCGAGTTTTGCGGTAAGATTAGAGATAGCTAATCGAGCGGACGAGCCTCTTCGACCGAGCCAGCACATGAAGCAATCCCTCCAGCTCCGCTTGGGGCAGCACCTGACCATGACGCCGCAGCTGCAGCAAGCGATCCGGCTGTTGCAGCTCTCCACCCTGGAGCTACAGACCGAGATTCAGCAGGTCTTGGATTCCAACCCAATGCTGGAGCTGAGCGAGGACGAGGGTGAGGCCGAGCCGGGCTTCGAAGGGGACACCTCCCTGGAGCCCGAATCCCTGCGCGGTGTCGACCGAGACGGGGCGGAGGCAGAGATGAACCTGCAGGAGGCGTCGATTCCGGAGGAGCTGCCGGTCGACACGGCTTGGGACGATATCTACGATTACCCTACGACGCCGGGCCAGCCCAGCGAGGACGGCAGCAGCCGGGAGCTGCCCACGGGTGACGGGCCCAATGAGGACCTGCGGGAGCATCTGCTGTGGCAGATGCGCCTGACCCCTTTCTCGGAGACCGACCTGGCAATTGCCACGACGATCATCGATTCGATCAACGACGATGGCTATCTCAACGCCACCATGGAGGACATCCGAGCCAGCGTAGGCGAGGACGAGGTCGAGCTGGACGAGGTCGAGGCGGTGCTGCACCGCGTTCAACAGTTTGATCCGCCGGGCGTAGGCGCCCGAAATCTTGCGGAAAGCCTGATCATCCAGCTGTGCGAGCTGGACCCGGGGGTGCCATGGCGGGCGGAGGCCCGGCGTCTGGTCGCCGAGCACCTCGACGTTCTGGCCCAGCGCGACTATGGTCTGCTCATGCGACGACTGAAGCTGGGCGAGGACGAGCTACGCAAGGTCATCGCACTGGTGCAGTCACTCAATCCGCGACCCGGGAGCCAGGTTGCCAGCAGCGCCACCCAGTATGTCGTGCCCGACGTGATCGTGAATAAGCACAACGGTCGCTGGCAGGTGGAGCTGAATCCGGACATCGCGCCGCGACTGCGCATCAACCCCTATTACGCCAGCTTGGTTCGGAGGGCCGACAGCAGCGCCGACAACAGCTATCTCAAGAACAGCCTGCAGGAAGCGCGCTGGTTCCTCAAGAGCCTGCGCAGCCGCAGCCAGACATTGCTCAAGGTCGCCAGCACCATCGTAGAGCGCCAGCGGGCGTTCCTGGACTATGGGGACGAGGCGATGAAGCCCCTGGTGCTCCATGACATCGCCGAAGCGCTGGACATGCACGAATCGACCATCTCGCGGGTCACCACCCAAAAGTACATGCACACCCCCCGCGGAATATTCGAGCTGAAGTATTTCTTCTCCAGCCACGTCGGCACTGCCAGCGGCGGCGCCTGCTCATCCACAGCCATCCGCGCGCTGATCCGCAAGCTGATCGCCGCCGAGCATGCGGCCAAGCCGCTCAGCGACAGCAAGATCGCGGACATACTGAGGGAGCAAGGGATCCAGGTGGCCCGCCGGACGGTCGCCAAATACCGCGAGGCCATGGCTATTCCTCCGTCAAACGAACGAAAGAGGCTGGTCTAAGCCTCCAGCAGAAAGGAGCAACACATGCAGATCAATCTCAGCGGACATCATGTGGACATCACCCCGGCCCTGCGGGACTATGTCTCCAGCAAGCTTGGCCGCTTGGAGCGACACTTCGACCACATCACCAATGTCTATGCCACGTTGAGCATAGAGAAGCTGCGCCAGAAGGCCGAGGCCATCATCCACGTTCGTGGCGGAGACGTGTACGCCGCTGCTGAGTCTGAAGACATGTATGCCGCCATCGATGCCCTGATAGACAAGCTGGACCGCCAGGTCAAGCGCCACAAAGAGAAGATCTCGGATCATCACCAGGCTGCGGGCCGCTGACGGCCCGTTTCGCTTTCTCAACATCAATAAGAATCCGCCATGCAAATCAGCGACATCTTAGCCCCGAGCCGTGTGTCCTGCGGCGTCAAGGCCGGTAGCAAGAAACGCTTGCTTGAGCTGCTGGGCGAGCTCGCGGTCAAGGACGAGCCGTCATTGGACAACGGCGAAGTGTTTCAGAGCCTGCTCAACCGGGAGCGGCTGGGCAGCACCAGCATCGGCAAAGGCGTCGCGATTCCGCACGGCAGGCTCAAGAATGCCGACCACGCAGTCGGTGCCATGGTGCGCCTGGAGCAGGGCATCGACTTCGACGGCGTAGATCGGGAGCCGGTGGACCTGGTGTTCGCCCTGCTGGTGCCGGAGCAGTCGACCGAGGAGCACCTGCAGATCCTCGGCGTGCTGGCCGAGCTGTTCATGGATGATACGCTCCGCGACAGACTGCGCAGCGCCCAGACCGACGGCGACCTCTACGCGCTCATCGTCGGAGGCCAGCCGCCTACCAGCTGAGCCCGGCCCGAGCGCCGCCGGCCAGTCGGCCGGCGGCGCCTCACGGCTCCGCGAGCCATCCCCCCACCGCCTGCAGCGGGGTCGGATCGTCCGCCCGGGCCACCCACACGGCCACCGCCCGGCGTGCCGGAGCGGGCTGGGTCGGTTGCGGCAGGGTGAGGTCCGCAGCATAGCCGTAGGGGCTAGCTGCCATGGTCCGGCTGCTGTGAGCCAAGACCACGAAGTCCTCCCGCAGACGGCGACCGGCGTTCTCGCCCCGCGGCACCGCAGTCTCCATGTCGAAGCCCAGGCGCGCGAAATGGGCCACCAGGTCACCGGCGCCCGCGGGCTCGGGCAGGTAGCGAACTCGGGCGGTAGTGGCATCGGCCTGGGCACGCAGCACCCCGGCGGTCGCCGACGTCGACGCCGGACTGCTGTGCAGCCGCCAGCCACGCCACTCGCGTCCCCCCAGCACGAACGCCGGAGTATACACCGTCGGCAGGTGACCAGACTTGCGGTACGCCACCTGGCGGGCGCTATACGCGGAAGAGGCATAGCGGTCGTGCCAGCCCAGATAGTCCCAATAGTCCACATGAAAGGCCACGGGCACCAGCTCGTGCCACAGGCGCCGATCCCCGATCATGCCGGTCAGCCAGGCGTCCGCCGGCGGGCAGCTGCTGCAGCCCTGCGAGGTGTAGAGCTCCAGCAGCAGCGCGCGACGGCTGCCACTCTCCAGGCTGATGCCCTGGGCGGCCACGGCCGCAGTGGCACACAGCAGCAGGCCCCCCAGCATGGCATGGACGCGATTCATGGCAGCGCTCCTCGAAACGACCGTTCCTTGGATTCTCACCGCGACGGCGGGTCTTTGTCACGACCGCAGTTTGGCCTATAGTCCGGCACAACCGCCCCATGGGCGGCAGGAAACCGGTGCCACCCCTGCAGAGGCCTCCATGCCCCCATCACCCCGCAAAGTCCAGATCCTAGACACGACGCTGCGCGACGGCGAGCAGACCCGGTGGGTCGCCTTCTCGCCGGCGGAGAAGCTCAATATCGCCCAGGGACTGTTGCAGTTCCTGAAGGTGGATCGCATCGAGATAGCCTCCGCCCGGGTGTCCAAGGGTGAGTCCGAGGCGGCGGCCAACATCCTGGAGTGGGCCGAGATGGCAGGCGTAGCCGAGCGCGTGGAGATTCTGGGCTTCGTCGACTACCGCCGCAGCGTGGACTGGATCGTCGACGTCTCCGGGCGGGCGCTCAACCTGCTGACCAAGGGCAGCGAGAAGCATTGCCACGGCCAGCTGAGAAAGACCCTGGAGCAGCATCTAGAGGATGTCCGTGCCACCCTAGACTACGCGCGGGAGAGGGGCCTGGCGGCCAACGCCTATCTGGAGGACTGGTCGAACGGCTATCGTGACAGCCGGGACTACGTGTACCACTTGGTGGAGGGGCTTTCGGGCCTGGGCGTCGGCCACATCATGCTCCCCGACACCCTGGGGGTCATGACTCCCGACCAGGTCTACGACAGCATCTCGGACATGATTCGTCGCTTTCCCGAGCAGAGCTTCGACTTTCATCCGCACAACGACTACGGGCTGGCCACGGCCAACGCGCTGATGGCGGTCAAGGCCGGGGCGAGCACCATTCACTGCACCATCAACTGCCTCGGTGAGCGTGCGGGCAACGTGTCCCTGGCAGAGGTGGCGGTCAACCTCAAAGACCGACTGGGCGTCGATCTGGCCATCGACGAGCAGCATGTCGTGCGGCTCAGTCAGCTGGTGGAGAGCTTCTCGGGCAAGCGGGTGGCAGACAATGCCCCCATCGTCGGGGCCGACGTGTTCACCCAGACCAGCGGCATACACGCCGACGGTGACCAAAAGGGTGAGCTCTACCAGACCGCGCTGCGCCCGGAGCGCTTCGCCCGCAATCGCAGCTACGCCCTGGGCAAGCTGAGCGGCAAGGCCTCGTTGCTGAAGAATCTGGAGACCCTGGACATTCGCCTGGCGGAGGTGGATGTAGCGAAGGTGCTCAAGCGGGTGGTGGAGCTGGGCGACTCCAAGAGCGCCGTGACCTCCGAGGATCTGCCGTTCATCATCGCCGAGGTGCTGCAGGGCAAGGAGTACGACCACATCGAGCTGCTCAACTGCACCGTAACCAGCGGCCTGGAGCTGGAGTCCACCGCCAGCATCCGGATCCGGGTGGGCGATCAGGTATCGCTCGCCTCGGGCATCGGAAATGGCGGCTTCGACGCGTTCATGAACGCCCTGCGCAAGACCCTGCCCAAACAAGGTATACCGGTGCCCAAGCTGGTGGACTACGAGGTCCGCATCCCCCGGGGCGGCAAGTCAGACGCGCTCACCGAGTGCTTCATCACCTGGGATACCGGCACAGAGATGATGCGCACCCGCGGCGTGCATTCCAACCAGGTGTTCGCCGCCATGAAGGCCACCATCCGCATGCTCAACCTCCAGCTGCACCGGCTACAGCCGCCAGCGCGCCCCCTGGACTCGGTCTAGCCTGCAAGCTTGGCATCATCCGATGGAGCTTGCCGGCGTGGCGTCCCGGCCGCGGCGATGCTACAGTCTTGGCCGGTCATTGCCCCTGTCCATCCATGCACGTCCTACTCATCAACCCTTACGAGCTCGGCCGCCAACCCTTCGGGCTGGCGGAGCCCGCCGCCCTGCTGGCCCAGTCCGGCTTCCAGGTGGAGTGCCTGGATCTGTCCCTGCAGCGCCTGGACCTGGCGGCCCTGGGGCGCGCGGCGCTGGTGGCCATTTCTCTGCCCATGCACACCGCCACCCGTGTCGCACTGGAGGCGCTGCCCAGGATCCGGGCGGGGGCCCCCGGGGCTCACGTGTGTGCCTACGGCCTCTATGCGCCCATGAATGCGGCGCTGCTGCGCCTGCAGGGCGTGCACACCGTCCTGGGCGGCGAGTCGGAGCCGGACCTCCTGGCACTGGCCCAGGCAGTGCGCGACGGCACCGCCGTGGCCTCGGACGAGCCCAGGGTCAGCTTGGCCAAGGTGAGCTTCGCCGTGCCGGATCGACAGCCGCTGCCGCCATTGTCGCGCTACGCCCAGCTGCGTCTGGCCGACGGCCGCACCCGGACCTGCGGCTTCACGGAGGCCAGTCGCGGCTGCAAGCACCTTTGCCGCCACTGTCCGGTCGTGCCCGTGTATCACGGCAAGTTTCGCGTCGTGCCCGTGGAGCTGGTGCTGGCGGACATTGCCGCCCAGGTGGCCGTCGGAGCCGAGCACATATCCTTCGGCGACCCGGACTTCTTCAATGGCCCGACCCACGCCGAGCGCCTGGTGCGTGCCTTGCACAGCCGATTTCCCGACCTCAGCTATGACGTCACCATCAAGGTCGAGCACCTGCTGGCGCATGCCGGCCTGCTTCCCGTGCTGGCGCAGACGGGCTGCCTGTTCATCACCTCCGCCGTGGAGGCGGTGGACGACGAGGTGCTCGCACATCTGGCCAAGGGCCATACGGATGCCGACTTCGACCAGGCCGTCGCCCTGACGCGGCAGGCGGGGATTGCGCTGGCACCGACCTTCGTGCCGTTCACCCCCTGGACCACCCTGGAAGGCTATCGCAGGCTGCTCGTGCGCCTGGTGGATCTGGCGCTGATGGAGGCCGTGCCTCCCATACAGCTGGCCATACGTCTGCTGGTGCCGGCAGGCTCCTACCTGCTCGAGCTGCCCGAGCTGCGGACACGGCTGGCGGCCTTCGACCCGGCCCTGCTCGGCTATCCCTGGGAACACCCGGATCCCCGCGTGGACGCGCTGCAGCGCGCGGTACAGGCCTGGGTGGAGCAATCGGCGAGCAGGCCCCGGGCGGAGGTGTTTGGCCACATCTGGGCGCTGACCCACGAGGCTCTCGGTATGGCGGTCCCACGGCTGCCCGAGAGTGCCCTGGGTCAGCCGATTCCACACATGTCGGAGCCCTGGTACTGCTGCGCGGAACCGACCCGACAGCAGCTCGAGAGCTTCTGAAACGAATACTCCGTCCGTCGTATGCCATCGCAGCGGCGCTCTTCACTTGGACGGGGGAGGAGGACGCCGTATGACCAGCCCCTACCACCACCTGGACACCTTGCAGCCCGAGGAGCGCCAGCGCACGCTGCAGAAGATATTCGAGCTGAGCCCACCCAGCGCCGTATATGCCATGTACGAGGCTGGCGTCAACCGGAATCAGGCCATGGTGGCCATCCTACCCGACGGATGGGGCATCCGCTGGGACGAGGTGAGCGGCTATGCCCTGCTCGACCCCAGGCAGCTTGCCGCCATTCCCGATCTGCGCCATCCCTGAGCCATGCCCCTGGCCAGGCTGCTGCTGCACCCTGCCGACCCCTGCGCCGTGCCGCAGGACCCGAGCGCCCTGCGCGCTACCCTGAGGGCACTCGGAATGCTGGGGGCACCCTTTTCCTACCAAGGCCGCGAGCACTACCTGCCTGGGAAGGATTTCCTCGACCTGGTCACTTTCGTGGGCTGCTCGCCGGTGGTGGCCCTGGCCCCCCCTCGGTCTGGGCAGGATCCGTGCGCGGCAGCGGAGGAATTCTGCCATCTGTGCCTGGTGCATCCCAGTCCAGCACCTCTGTGCCTCGTGGGGCCCAACGCCACCACGCCCCGCTGCCGGCGCTGCCGCCACCTCCAGGATCTCTGGCAGGCACGGCGGTTTGCGTGGTGTGCCCATCCCCTGCAGCCACAGGGGGTCTGTGCCGGTTGCGGGCAGGCACTGGTGCCCGCCGACCTGGACTGGCGGCAGTCCGCTGGCTGTGCGTCCTACTTCCTGGAGATATGGGGCATCTATCCGGCGGAGGCGGTGCCGTCGGACCGCCTGATCGGGACCCTGGAGGGTTCTACCTCCAGCCCCTGGCGCTACTTCTACCACTTGCAGTGAGCTTCTTCAGCCGGCCCTGCCACCATTGGCGGTGCGACTGATGCTGCCGCGCTTACTGCTCGCCCTGGGGGTCGTGGCCGCCGCCTGGTGGCTACTGCAGCGCCTGGAGCGCTCGCCCCCCGAGCAGAGGGCCGCCATGCTGCGCCAGGGCGCGCTGTACGCAGGCATCGTGCTGGCGCTTCTACTGGTCGCCACCGGCAGGCTGCACTGGGTCTTTGCGCTTCTGGCGGCTTCTATCCCCGTGCTGCAGCGGCTCTATGCGGTGGCGCGATCCCTGCCGGGCGCCCGCGAGATCTTCGACCGACTCTCCGCCCATGGCAGAGCCGGGCGCTTCCGCTCGGGCTGGCACGGCGAGTATCGGCGCAAGCCCGACGAGCCGGTGCGCGGCGACGGCCCCATGACTCCCGAGGAGGCCTACAAGGTGCTGGGATTGCCTCCTGGAGCCAGCCGGAACGACATCGTCACCGCACACCGCCGACTCATGCAGAAGCTGCATCCGGACCGCGGGGGCTCCGACTATCTGGCGGCGAAGATCAACCAGGCCAAGAATCTCTTGGTCGGCCGCTAGCCAGACAGGCGCTTGACCCGTCAGGCCGGAAGCCACCTGGTCTCGAGCGAGCAGAATCATAGCTTCGGGCTCAGCACCACCTTCTTCGGCGGCCCGCCGGTGAAGCTGACCCTGGCCTGCATGGCTGGGCTCATGTACACCGTACCGGCCTCGTCCACCAGCATCACATACTTGATTCCCATGCGCTTGGCGACCTCGTGCCACATCTGGGCTCCCGCTACCACCATGGCGGTGGCGGCGGCGTCTGCCAGGGCGCCTCGTCCGAAGATGACGGTCGCCGAGGTGATGTCGGCAATCGGTTGTCCGGTGCGCGGATCCAGGATGTGGGCGTAGCGCACCCCGGCGTGCTCGTTGTAGCGCTCATAGTTGCCTGAGGTGAACACCGCCTCGTCTCCCCGGATGTCCAGCGACGCCAGCACGCCTTTGCCCTGGGGATGGCGAATGCCGATGCGCCACGGCCGGTCACCGTGGCTTCCGATCGCCCGCAGGTCGCCACCGGCGTTGACGATGGCATTCTTCACGCCCCGCCTGCGGAACAGATCGATGGCAATATCCACGGCGTAGCCTTTGGCGATACCACCCAAGTCCAGCTCCACCGCCGGATTGCGGCTGGAGATGCAATCGCCGCGGAACACGAGGTCTTCCATCCGCGGGCGCCGGACCACTAGCGTCGCAATTTGGTCCTTCGGCGGCGGCGGGGCACCGGTCAGCGGGTCGTCACTGTGGAATCCCCACAAGCCAATGAGCTTGCCGATGGCGGGATTGAAAAGGTCCTCGCTGAGCTCGGAGGCCTCCACGGAGCGGTGCAGCAGATCGGTGAGCCGCGCGTCCACGCAGTGCTCCTTGCCGGCGGCGATGGCGTGATTGAGATCCGTGAGCTCACCCGGGCGCCAGGCGTGCCAGTCCCGGTGCATGACCTCATACATGCGATCCACCTGGGAGACGAGGGCACGACCCCGCTTCTCGTCTACGCCTTGCAGAGTTATGTCCACCAGGGTGCCGAAGACATAGAGCTGCTCGTGATATACGACGGGCGGCCGATTGCAGGCGGCAAGCAGCAGCACCACTAACAACAGGCTGATTCTCACTGTGGACCTCGCGGAGCGGATGGATCGATGAGGGGAGCTCATGCCGGGGCCTATTGTGTGCCGGCGACGCCCGCGGTCCAAGCCGGCACAAGACCCCAGAGTTTGCGCGCCCGCTTGCCACGACCCCGTCGATCCCTCACTCTTGAGCCCAAAGACATTTCCTCCAAGCACTGCAGACAACGAAATGACCGAGACATTCGAGCCCAAGAACGAGATCGAGCAGCGCCTCCTCGCGGCACAGGAAGGTCGCATCTCGGGAGATGATTTCATGCACTTCCTGTTCGAGTCTCAGGTGTTCATGCCCATACTCGACAACCTCGGCCCATTGGGCATACAACGCAGCACCCAGACTGAGCCGCTGGCTCTGACGGCCGAGGACGGCACCGAGGTGCTGGCCCTGTTCACCAGTCCGGAGCGCGCCAAGGAATTCGTCAAAGACTATCCTGGCTACGAGGGCGGGCTGCTGGCGGACTTCACTTGGGTGCTGGAGAAGCTGGGCACCGGCGCCGGGATCAGCCTGAATCCGGGTTGGCCGGTGGGCATCGACATCGAGCCCGAGCAGGTACGACAGTGGCTTCGGGAGCACGGCACGGAGGCATGATGGCGGAGGGCAGCGCCGATCGCACAGCCACGTCCGAGGCCGTCATCGATGTCTTCGGGCACCTGGTGGCGCAGCCCGATGCCTCCATCGACCTCGGGCTGGGAGCCTTGCTGATCGCGCGCCAGGAATACCCCGACCTGGACTCCACAGACTATCTGGGACAGCTGGACGACATGGCCCTGGAGCTGCGTCGGCGCGGCGCCACAGAGGGCGGCGAGGTCGCCGCCATTCAGGCGCTCAACCAATACCTGTTTCAGGACCTGGGCTTCCGGGGCAATCAGCGGGACTACTACGACCCGCGCAACAGCTTTCTCAATGACGTACTGGACCGGCGCATGGGCATCCCCATCTCGCTGTCGGTCGTCTACTTGGAGGTGGGGCGCCGTCTCGGGCTTGCGCTGGAGGGAGTTGCATTCCCGGGGCATTTCCTGGTGAAGCTGGCGCTGCCAGAGGGGGAGGTGATGCTGGACCCCTATGCCCAGGGCGTTTCCCTCGGCGTACAGGAGCTGGAGGAGCGGGCAGAGCAAACCCTGGGCGCCCACGGTTTGCTACGCATCCCCTTGTCGGCGCTGCTGCAGGGGACGGGCAATAAGGCCATTCTCGCCCGCATGCTGCGCAATCTCAAGGCCATCTACTTGCAGCGAGAGCACTTCGACCGGGCCTTGACCGTGGCGCAATGGCTGCTGCGGGTGGCTCCCGACGATTCCGAGGAGCTGCGCGACCGCGGCATGATTTACCATCGCCTGGAATGCTTTCGCGCGGCGGCGGCAGACTTTCGCAGCTACCTCAAGAATCGCCCGGACGCCCCAGACGCCATGACCGTTCGGGCGCACCTCATTGAGGCCCAGGCGCACGGCAGCCGGCTGAACTGAGCGCCGCTGCTCATGGGGCCGCGGCGCGCGGACCACCTTGTCATTTGAGAGGCATTCTAGTCGGCTCCGGCCCTGGCGCAACAGCAGGCTCGCGCCAGCTATGTTATCCTGTTGAAAATTCTCGGCTATGAGACGCTTGGCATGGGTGTGAGCCCGTGTCGGGCACGCCACGCACAGGGAACCACCCATGCAACAGGAGAATCTCCGAAGCCAGGGCAGCTACCTGGTGCTCATCAGCGTCCATGGCCTCATGCGCGGCGCCAATCTGGAGCTGGGACGTGACGCCGACACCGGAGGGCAGACCAAGTATGTCGTGGAGCTGGCCCGCGCCCTGGCCTCCAGCCCCGGCGTAGCACGGGTGGATGTGCTCACTCGCCGGGTCTTTGACCCTAAGATTCCGGCTGACTATTCCGTGCCCTGCGAGCCCATCGCCGAGCGGGCCAACATCATCCGCTTGGCTTGCGGTCCCCGCCGCTATCTGCGCAAGGAGGCTCTATGGAATTATCTGGATTGCTTCGCCGATAACGCCCTGCGCCACGTGCGCAGCGTGGGCATGATTCCGGACGCCGTGCATGCCCACTACGCCGACGCCGGCTATGTGGGGGTGCGCCTGGCCAGCCTGCTGGGGGTGCCGCTGGTGTTCACGGGGCACTCCCTGGGCAGGATCAAGCGCGCGAGACTCCTGGAGAAGGGCCTGCGCCCGGAGGCCATCGAGAGCCGCTATGCCATCAGCCGGCGGATCGATGCCGAGGAGCAGACTCTGGCCGCGGCGGCCATGGTCGTGGCAAGCACTCAGCAGGAGGTCGATGAGCAGTACGCCGGCTATGACCATTATCAGCCCCAGCGCATGTCGGTCATTCCGCCGGGCACCGATCTTGAGCGCTTCCGTCCCCCGCGTCGCGGAGACCCCGTCCCCACTATCAAGCCGGCCGTGGACCGATTCCTGGCCGACCCTCGCAAGCCACCAATACTGGCCTTGTCGCGGCCGGACGAGCGCAAGAACATTCCAACGCTGGTGCGGACCTTTGCGGAGCACCCGCGGCTGCGACAGATAGCCAATCTGATCATCGTCGCCGGCAACCGCGAGGACATTCGCAGCCTGGACAAGGGCGCCCGGGAGGTGCTCACCGAGTTGCTGATGCTCATCGACAAGTACGACTTGTACGGCCACGTGGCCATTCCGAAGAGCCACCGCGCCGAAGACGTGCCGGATCTCTATCGCATGGCCAGCCGCGCCCGGGGAGTGTTCGTCAATCCGG
>Ga0307417_10000909_pt1 | contig 12099 bp, 10 predicted proteins | sample SalMarWE160210MG_2_FD_202514 | JGI IMG/M metagenome (GOLD analysis project Ga0307417, IMG submission 202514) | Salt marsh sediment microbial communities from the Plum Island Ecosystem LTER, Massachusetts, United States - WE1602-10 | ecosystem: Environmental > Aquatic > Marine > Intertidal zone...
AGAACACGAGGTTCTCCCGTGCCGACATGTTGCTGTAGAGGTTCTTCTCTTCGAATGCGACGCCCATACGCGCCTGAATCTTCGATGCTTGGGACGGCATCGGCATGCCGAGGATCGTGATGGTCCCCGTCTCGGGACGTAGCCGACCGGTGAGCATCTTGATGGTGGTGGACTTGCCGGCTCCATTCGGTCCGAGGAATCCAAGCGTCTCACCTCTGGCCACGGTGAACCCGACCTCGTCGACGGCAGGACGGCCATCGTACGCATAGCTGATGCCATCAACCACGATCGCCGCAGAATTCATGAACGATCTCCTCCTCCGGCCTTCGCTCTCAAACGCTACCACCGAGTGTTTCTGCCTGGCAGACGGTCGCCTCGTCGGTACCCTGGACAAATGAAGGAGCGCAGCAGCATGCGTGACTGGGCAGTGGCCGGCATCGCGTTGGCGTTGTTCGTTCTACTGGCGATTGCCGCGATCGGGGCCGGTCGAGTTCCCTCCAGCTCGGGTGATGCCCAGCTTCCTATGGACGGTCACACGATTCAGTGGGTCATCGTCGACACGACGTGGATTCTGGTGGTGATCGCAGCGATATGGCTGATGCTGCCTCACAAGGGAGCAAAGAAGCGGCGCCCCCAGGTGAAGCGGACATCGTGGATCACCGCCGTGGTTGTTCTCACGGTCATGTTCTTCGTGTTCCTCGAGCTCGGGAAGATCACTCGACAGGTAGAACCGGCGATCGAAGGAACCGTCGTCTCGCTTCCGGACGCCGTCGCTCCGCACTCGACATCACTCCCGCCGGCGTCAACGGTGCCCGCAGGCCCTCCCAACGTCCTGTTGTTCGTCGTCGGCGGGGTACTGCTCGTCGCCGCGGTGGTCGCAGCCACACGAAAACCTTTGGAGGAGACTCTCGATGTGGCGTCGCCCGAGGTGTCGACTGTCTCAGGAGTTCTCGACGACCTCCTTGCAGAACTCGAACGATCGCCAGATCCTCGCCAGGTCGTGATCGGTGCCTACGCCCGCATGGAACAGGCTCTCGCCCGGGATGGCACGCCACGCAGGCGGTCCGAGGCACCACTCGAGTATCTGCAACGCGCCCTGGAGCGTCTCCAGGTCAGCTCGCGGAGCGTCGCTCGCCTGACCGATCTCTTTGCTGAGGCCAGGTTCAGCCCTCACGAGATCGACGAGACGATGTCGTCTGAAGCGAAAGCGGCGCTGAGGGACGTGCGAGGCGAACTGGGAGCGTCGGCATGAGGAGGGTGGCCGTGGTGACGATGCTGGTGGCACTTGTGCTTTCGGGGATCTACGTCTGGCTGTCCGGGTTCGCGGAACTCGCCGCCTACGAAGTGCTCGTCGTTGCGATGGGGATGATCGCGCTGATCGCGGTGGGCATACCCGTCCAAACCGAGCCACGGAGACCGACCGCTGTGGTCGCTCGTCTTGTTCCTCCGCAGCTCTACCAGATAGAACGGATTGTTCGGTTCTCGACGTCCGCAGCAGTCGATGCCGATCGACGCCTGTACCCGATGCTTCGCGATCAGGCTCGGGAGTTGCTGCTGAGCCGCAGCGGGATCGCGTTCGAAACCGAGCCTGAACGTGCCAGGTTGCAGCTCGGTGATGGCGCGTGGGAATGGGTCCGGCCAGATCGCCCGGTGTCGGTAGATCGAACCGCCCCCGGTGTGGGTCTAGAGGACATCGAGATCGTTGTGAGATCCATCGAGCAACTCGTCGATCGGTAGGCTGCTCGGGATGGCGAACGGACTCGACCAGGTTGCGGCGCTCGGCAGTCGGATTCTCGACGAGATCGAACGCGCAGTGATCGGGAAGCGATCGGCTCTCGAGCTGCTTCTGCTGGCGGTGCTGTCTGACGGACACGTGCTGATCGAGGATCTCCCCGGCCTCGCCAAGACCCTGATGGCCCGTTCCCTCGCGCAGGTCACCGACCTCGGCTTCAGCAGAGTGCAATTCACACCGGACCTCATGCCCATGGATGTGACCGGCTCGATGGTGCTCGGGAGGTCGGGTGACCTGGAGTTTCGGCGCGGGCCTATCTTCACCAATCTGCTGCTGGCGGACGAGGTGAATCGCGCTCCGGCAAAGACCCAGGCTGCTCTGCTGGAGGCCATGCAGGAGCGGCAGGTGACGGTCGATGGAGTGACCCACCCGCTCGAGCCTCCTTTCATCGTCATCGCCACGCAGAACCCAATCGAGTACGAAGGCACCTACCCGCTGCCGGAAGCGCAGCTCGATCGGTTCCTGATGCGCCTGTCCGTCGGGTACCCGAGTGCAGATGACGAGGTTCGCGTACTCGAGGATCGGATGGCGCGCCGATCTGACGAGATCCGGCTCGACCGTGTCGTGGACGCTCCGACATTGAGAGCGATGCAAGCATCTGTGGAGCAGGTTCATGTGTCGCCGCCGGTTGGGCGGTACATGGTCGATCTGGTCGGCGCGACAAGGTCACGAAAGAGGGTGCAGGTGGGTTCGAGCCCAAGGGGATCGCTTGCGCTGATGAAGCTGGCTCGGGCCAAAGCGGCCATCTCCGGTCGTGATTTCGTCACGCCCGACGACGTCAAGCACGTAGCCGTCCCGGCCTTGGGCCACCGCATCATTCTCCGTCCGGAACTGTGGATTCAGGACGTGCGAGGCGACGATGTCGTCGAGGAGTGTCTGGACACGGTGCCCACCCCGCCGTCGGTCCCCGAGTGACGAGGCTCACCTCTCCGAGGCTCCGTTCGTATCTGGTCGTCGGCGTCGTTTCGCTGGTCGGCGGCCTCGCCGTGGGAAGCCCGAGCCTCGTCGTTCTCTCGACGCCCTTCATCCTCTTGAGCGTGGTCGGTCTTCTCTCCGTTCGCGACGTTTCGATCACGGTCGCCGCCGCACTCGATGAGGATCGAGTGATCGAGGGTGACGAGGTTCGCTTGATCCTCCAGGTCGGCGCCGGCCGACCAGCAACGGTGTCCGTTGCGTTGGACCTTTCCTCAGGGTTGTCGGTCAAGGCGGTTCAGGACGATCCGGCCATCGTTGTCGTGTTCGAGGATGGCGTGACGGTGAGGGCTCCTCGAGATCGAGTCGAGGTGGTGCTGACCTGCGATCGGTGGGGAGCGTACCGTCCAGCATGGATCAGCGCCGTGGCGCGGGCCGGGCTGTCCTTGTTCGTTCAGAAGAGAACGTTTCCCGTCGACCTCGAACTGCGCGTCTATCCGACCATCGACACGCTTCGTCGGCTGTTCGAGCCAGTTGAAACACAGCTTGGGTTTGGTGACTTGGTATCGCGACAGAAGGGCGATGGGCTCGAGTTCGCAGACCTTCGACCGTTCGCTCCTGGCGACGACTTCCGACGGATCAATTGGAGGGTCACCGCCTCAGGTCGAGGAGTCTGGGCCAACGACCGCTACCCCGAACGCAACAGCGACGTGGTCTTGTTGGTCGATACCTTGGCACTGGCCCGGCGCGGTGTTCCCGAGGTTCTCGACCTTGCGGTGGAGGCGGCCGCCGCGATCGCCGCAGCACACCTCGCCCGGCATGATCGTGTCGGTTTGATCTCGTTCGGCGAACCGATCCGCTGGATCGAGGCCGGAATGGGCGACATTCAACGGTATCGCATTCTCGACACACTGATGGAGAGCCATGTCAGACGGCAGCTCCTGTGGCGGGGCGTCCGGGTCGTCCCACCTCACGCGCTCCCGGCACAGGCACTTGTCGTCGGTATCACTCCGCTCCTGGACGACCGTGCCATCTCGGTGTTTTCAGAGCTGCGGGGGAGGGGGTTCGATGTACGCATCATCGAAATCGCTCCAGAGGAGTTCGTACCTCGCTCCGTATCCGCGACGACCGACCTGGCGTGGCGTATCTGGCGCCTCGAACGAGAAGCAACGAGGAGCCGATTCGCGCGCCACGGGATCCCACTTGTCCGCTGGGATCCGGGCACCTCGCTCCAGGCTGCGCTTGTCGCCATCGAGCGACGAGACCGGGGAGCGCGCCGTGCGTAGGGCCGCGTGGATCATGCTCATTGTCGCGACATTGGTGATCACAGGCGGGGTCGCGCTCGTCGCCGGAGCCGGGGCTCCGGCTCTCGGGTTGCTTTCGGTGGTCGTGATCATCACGATGGCGGGTGGTCTGCTGGCGGGCGTCCCGTGGTTGATTACCGCCGCCCTCGGGTTGATCGTCGTTGAAATCGGCTCGGCTTTGGTCGGGGGTTCGCTATCGGAGAGTTGGGTTCCCGGCCTGGCCGTCGGCCTGTTTCTCGCCGTAGAGGCCTCGACGGTCGCGTTGGAGACGTCGGGTGGTGTGATCGCGCCGCATGAACCGGTGGGCCGGCGGCTGCTGGCTATCGCAGCCACGGCTGGGATGGTCGGTGCAGTCGCGGCGGTGGCAGCGATCCTTGCCGGGGGAGCCGACCTTCCAGGCACATTCACACAGATTGCAGGGGTGACGGCCGCGGCGGCAGTTCTTGCGACGCTGGCGCGTCTGATCGAGAGCCGGCTCTAGCGTCGCCCGGATAGCCGAATGCGAGCATCCGCTCGGCGATCTCATCGACAGCCGTACTCCATGTGCTGATCTTCGACAGGTGACCGGAAGGCCCTGAAACGTTCCAGTGGTAGCCGTGCGGTGTGTGGTGCCGCGTGGAGGCGTCGGCTGAGCAACCTCGCCAGACCAGACCATCGGCGATGTCCTTGCGGTCGGTCTCATCGATGCCGGGTGTTGAGGTCTTCGGTGGCCTTTCGAGTCGAATGTACCGGTGAACTGATTGCTCGGATCTTGGTTGTAGTCTTCTGAAACATGTCCACCTCCCATCGTCGCCGCAGCACGCGGGGTCTCGTCGCCGCCTTCTGGTCTGCCGTGCTTCCAGGGCTCGGCCAGATCATGATTGGACGGACTCGTCGGGGCCTCTCGATGATCGCTGTGACGGCCGTGCTGGTCGTGGGCGGGGGACTCATGGTCGTCTCCAACACCACCGCACTCTTGGAAGCGGTCGTCCAGCCGAAGATCCTCATTACGCTGTTCTTCGGCAACATCCTCGTGCTTGCCTTGCGCATCGGTTCCTCGATCGACGCCTATCGGCTCGGTGTGGACTTGCCGGGTGGCACACTCCGCGATGAAACGGCGGGGCTCCTGGTGATCCTGACTGCGATCATCCTCGTCACTCCACACGCGTATCTCGGGTACGTAGATCTCGTGGCCCATCGGACGCTCACCTCGGTGTTCGGTCAATCGACAACGACCACAGCGACGACATCGTCGGATAGTGGGACCACCGGATCGACGGATCCAACGGGTTCAACGGTGGCCGACTCGACGTCGACGTCGACGACAACCACGACCCTTCCACTGTGGGCCGGTACCGAGCGGCTGAACATCCTTCTGATGGGAGGCGATGCCGGCCCGGGCAGAACCGGCATCAGAACCGACACGATGATGGTTGTCAGTATCGACCCGGAGACGGGCGATACGGCGATGTTCCAGGTTCCACGCAACTTCGGGAACATGCCGCTGCCGCCCGAACTGCACCTCAACGACTGCAACTGCTTCTCCGATATCTCGAACGCGCTGTATCAGTACGGACAGCAGCACCCGGAGATGTACCCGGACGCTCAGGATCCCGGCGCAGCATTCATCATGGCATCGTTTGAAGAGCTGCTCGGGATCCCCATCCACTACTACGCCCTCGTCGACTTGAACGGGTTCGTCGACATGGTTGACGCGTTGGGTGGTGTCACCATCTACGTACCGCAGCGCGTCTATGACGAGAACTATCCGCATGAGGACGGCACCTTCGAGAAGATCGATATTCCGGTGGGTGAGTACCACATGGATGGTCACCTCGCCCTCGCGTATGCCCGCTCCCGACACTCGTCGGACGACTACAACCGGATGGGACGCCAGCGATGCGTACTCGAAGCCATGCTTCAAGAGGCCGATCCTGTCACAATGGCTCTCCACATTGGATCGATAGCCGAAGCCGTGACGAAGTACATAACGACCGATATTCCGATCGATCAGCTGCCGAATCTCGTGAGGCTGATGCCGAAGATCGATACGTCCAAGATCGTCAGCGTGCGCTTCATCCCGCCGGACTACGTTGCCGGATATCGTCCAGATAGGTACTCGATCCCGGACATCACCAAGATCCAGGCGACAATCAACATCGCCACAACGCTCTCACCTGAAGAGGCGATGGCTGCGCTGGGCCTTCAGCCGCTGACATCGACCTGCGGTGCCCCTGAACCGGCGACAACCACGACGGCCTCTACGACAACGACGGGCGCAACGACCACAACGACGACGGCCACGACCTCCACCACCACACCATGATGATCTGGAAGACCGAATTCGGGCGGTTCACCATCTACGGGATCGAAGATGGGTGGATGCTTCGTGACCCGATGGAATTCATGCCGGACTCCGACCCCGACGAGTGGGCGGCGCACCCGGAGTTCCTCCAGGATGGCAAGATCAGGGTGAGCCTCGGATGCTTCCTCGTTGCAGGACCGTCGGGCCTGGTGATGGTCGACACCGGCCTTGGTGAGCCGCCCGATCCGCGCATGGTGTCGGGGAAGATGCCGGAGGCCCTCGACACCGTTGGTGTTCGGCCGGACGAGGTCGAGATGGTCATCCACACCCATCTTCACGTCGACCACATCGGTGGCAACCTCGACGGCTCTGGCAGTCCGTTCTTCCCAAACGCGCGTTTCTACGCGCACTCGGCAGAACTCGACTACTGGCTGACACTCGAGGGTCCGAGAGGAGATCGTATTCGAAGTGTCTTCGAACCTCTGGATGGGATGGTCGAGGCGATCGGTGGCGACCAGGAGATCGCCTCCGGCGTTGCGATGGTCGAGTCGTTTGGTCACACGCCTGGACACATGTCGGTCGAGCTTCGGTCGGAGGGGATGCGCGCGGTGTTGGCGGGTGACGCAACGCACCATCCGCTCCAGGCTGCACACCCGGAATGGAATATGGCGGCCGACTACGACACAACACGTGCCGCCCGGTCTCGACGGTCGCTCTACGAGGGACTTGCGGCCGATCGTGGACTGCTCGGCGCCGGCCACTTCCCGAGGCCTGGCTTCGGTTCGGTCGTCGTCGATGAGAGCGTGCGGATATTCGTCCCGGCACAGGTGACCGAGCTGTAGGCGGGCTATGCCCGCAGTCCTCAGTCTTGAGTCTTCAGTCGTCAGTCAGAACGCGGCCTGTGCGCGTTCCGGCACTGTAGGGCGCGTTCCTACCGACGACCGAAAACGGCGGGCCTCGCCCGCAGTCTTGAGTCTTCAGTCGTCAGTCGGAACGCGACCTGGACGCGTTGTGCCACTCGGGGCGACGTTCCTACCGACAACCGATGACCGAGAACCGAGAACGGCTCGCGGTGCGAGCCTCACTCACCCGGGTTTCGGAACAGCGTCGGCACCGTTGCCGCGAGGATCCGAAGATCGAGGAGGAGGGACTTGGTGCGAACGTACTCGCCATCGCTGTCGTTTCGTTGCTCCGGTGAGATGGCGTCTCGTCCGCGTACCTGAGCGAGCCCGGTGATACCTGGCCTCACAAGTTGACGGACCGGATCCCCCAACGTCTCGGCTTCGGCAGGTACCAGTGGACGTGGCCCCACGAGGCTCATGTTGCCCCTGATCACGTTCCAGAGATTCGGCAGTTCGTCGAGCGATCCTCTGCGCAGGAAACGGCCGACCCGTGTGATCCGGGGGTCCGCCTGGATCTTGAGCTTCGGTGCGTCGGGGGTGAGCCGCTCGAGATGATCGAGATGGAGCGATTCTCCGGCCTCGTGGTGCATGGTGCGGAACTTCACCATGCCAAACAGCAGTCCGTTCAGTCCCACTCGCTCCTGCCGGAAGATCGCGGGGCCTCTCGAATCGAGCTTGACGATGACCGCCACGACGACGAACACCGGAAGGAGCAGCAACGCGAGCGGAATGGCTATGACGAGATCGAGTGCCCGTTTCGCCGTTCGGTACCTCCACCCCTGCTCCAATCGAGCAGCGGCTGCCGACAAGGCCACGATGGCGGCGACTTCGCCACTCAGGAAAGCAACGCCTATGCGTATCCCGATGTCGCCGGAAACGAGCAGCAACCCTGCCGCAGCGACGACGACGCCCACTACCCATGCGATCGCGAGTCTGCCGGTATCACCTCTCGCGACCAGGATCTGACCAAGGAACAGCGACGATCCGGCGAGCGTCACACCCGCCGACGCGAGCATCGCGAAGACCGGATCCGGACGGAACCCCTGGCCGAACAGCGTTTCGACGATCGGTGGTCCCAGCCAGTATCCGAGTAGTGCCGCCGGAATCGCCGTCACGATCCCAAGACTGAGGAGGCGGAACACCCATCTGTTCAGCAGGACGTCTCTTCCTTTCTGAGCGAGCGCCGTGAACGGCGGCAGGGCGCGGGCAATCAGGTTGTAGCCGAACGTGAGCGGGGCCCTGGCCAGCGTGAACGTGACGAACACGATGGAGATGGTCGCCGTGGTCGCTCCCAGAATCCCGGCAACGAGCGTTCCCGACAGCAGCAGCACCTGAGATGTCGCCGCAGCGAGGATGAACGTGCCGAGAAAGCGCACAGGGTCTGTCCGCTGGTGGGGGATCGACCCTATGCGCAGCGATGACGGCCAAAAGAAGATGACGAGCGGTCCAATCGCAAGCGCGACGGCGAACGCCAGAGGGCTGACGGCAGCGAGGAGAACGACCGCAGCAAGGAGAACTCGCAGAATCGCCGCTCCACCACCTGCCTCTCCGTACGCGCGAAACCGACGATGGCCGGCCAGCGTGCCCCGGCCATGAACGAACAGGGCGTGGGTGAGCACGGTTGCGCCTGCGAGGTATGCGAAACGGACGTCGCCGTTGAAGAACCGTTCCCTGCCGATGAGTCCCACGGCGAAGGCGACGAGGGCTGTCAGGACCACCGTGGCTCGAGCGGTGCGTACCGTCGATCTGGTCAAACCGCCATGAATCGTGATGGAGCGGATCACGAGCTGTTCCACGGGTAGGAGCACGATGATGAAGGCCAGGAAGTGGATCGTGAGCAGTGAACCGATCGGTGCGAATTCGTGCGTACCGAAGGAGCGGCCACCGAGGAGTTGGTATGCGTAGTTCCCGATGCCCGCCACGAGCGTGCCGGTGATCATCGCCGCGGTCCCGTCGCCCGCGTAACGTCGAAGTGCCGAGTCTCTCACAGATTCGAAAGCGTAGTGGTGCCGAGGTTCCGTTCCGCTTCACATCGGGTCGGAAGCTGCCCGCTCTCTCCTCGCGAGGAAGAGGAACGGTATCGATGCCGTCTGAATCGCCGCTCCTACGAGATAGGACGCCGAATAGCCATGGACATCTGCCACCCCGCCCAGTGCCGGCTGGATGGCGACCCCACCTGCCGACCCCATGAGCGAGTCGAAGGAGAGCACCGTCGCTCGCTGCTCCGAGGGGATCTCCCGGTTGATGAAGGCCTGGCGCATCGGAGTCCCCGGCGCCGATGTGAGTGCCCACACGGCGAGGAGCCCGATGGCGAGCGCGAAGTTGGACGCCATACCTATCAGCGCCAGACCGACTGCGGTGATGCCGGCGACGACGATGAGAACGGTCGTTCGTCGGGCGAATAGCTTCCTGACGAGCGGAACCGCCAGGCCTCCGGCGATCTGCGCGCCGGCAATGATCGCGGCCGCCAGGCCGGCGATGCCGAAGGCGTTCTCATTGCCATACAGCTGCAACAGGTAGGGCTGCATCGCATAGAAGGCGTAGATGCCGACGCCGGACGTGAGTGGGGCCGCGAACATCAGCCACCGCACGGGACGATTGCGAAGCCCGTTGTCGATCGACGCTTTCAGGATCCTGCGTGTCTCATGAATCGCGCCACCTCCTCGGACCGGGGTGAAGCCCAAGTCTTTCATGACGAAGAACGCTGTGATGAAGGAGGCGGCAAGCACGACCGCACGGATCACATACGGCACGCCGAGGTTGGTGGCCTGTGCGATGAATCCGCCGGCGACGGATCCTGTGAGCATCGCCGCCCCTGCAGCGATCTGCCCTTTCGCGAACACCGACTCGAGGTCTCCCTCGTAGCCGGCATAGGAGAGGCAGTCGACCAGCCAGGCGTCCACTGCGCCTGAGAAGAAGGTGAAGCCGAGCCCGATCAGGATCGAGGCTGCCGCCCATCCCCAGAACGGTGCTCGAATCTTCCACATCAACAGGTACAGCAGCGTCGACGCCAGTAGGGTCGCCGAACCGAGGAGGAACGACGTGCGCCTGCCACGCGTGTCGGCGATGACACCGGTGGGAATCTCGAACAGCACCTGGCCGGCCGTGAAGAACGCATTGGCGGCAAACGCCTCGACGTTGCTCAATCCGGCGGAGAGGAGGAAGAGAGTGTTGATTCCCCAGATGAACGATGCTGCGAGCGTCGAGAGGAGCGTGAGCGTCACGTATGTCCTGCCCACCGACCGTATAACTGAAGCCTCTTCCACCCTCGATCAAGCTAGTGCCAATCCGGAAGCTGTGGGTGAGTTCCCGCCTGTGGTTGACTGTCGACCATGAAAGGGGCGAAATCGTTGATTGGTATCGGCCTGTTCGCCGTTGCCGTGGCTGGTGGATGGTGGCTCGCTCGGGTAGCGGTAGGTGTCGAGGGGCCGACAACCACGCTGGTCGCCGCCGCCACAACCACGACATCCACCTCGACGACGGCCGCCCCCACCACTACGACGGACGAGACCTCGACGACCACGACCACGATCCCGTTCGCCCGTTTCGGGGATGCTCGGACTGTCGGACAGCAGGTCGGGTCGGTCGACGGCCTGACGATGTTCCGAGGCAACCCGACGCGCACCTTCTACGGGGAGGGTCCCGTTCCGAGCGACCCCGTGGTTCTGTGGCAGTACCCGGACTCGGCTATGTGCGGCCGGTCAACCGTCGCCGGCGAATCAGACGTTTGGTGCGGGACGGGCTGGACGGGACAGCCGGTGGTGTGGACTCGACCGGATGGTGTCACGGAAGTGATCATCGGCGCGTACGACCACGCTCTGCACTTCATCAACGCCGACACCGGCCAGGACACGCGAAAGCCGTTCGTGACGGGCGATCTGGTCAAGGGCTCAGGTTCGCTCGACCCTGACGGATACCCGCTCTACTACTTCGGGTCGAGAGACAACAACCTTCGCATCCTTGCCCTCGACCGCGGGGATCCCGTCGAGCTGTGGTCGGTGAATGCCAACGTCGTGCACGGGATGTGGAACAACGACTGGGACTCCGACCCGGTGATCATCGACGACATCATGTTCGAAGGCGGAGAGAACAGTTACTTCTTCGCTTTCAAGCTGAATCGTTCGTACGACGCCAACGGTCATGTGACGGTCGATCCGCAACCGCTCGTCGAGATCCCGGCGTTCACCGATGAGCTCGTTCGGACGTTCGGAAGGGCGCAGAGCATCGAGATGTCGGTCGCCGTGTACGAGAACAGGGTGTACTTCGCGAACTCGGCAGGCAGAGTGGTCGGGCTCGACCTGTCGCAGATCGATGAAGGAATCGCGCCGGTTGTGTTCGACTACTGGGACGGTGACGACACGGATGCGACGATCACCATCGACGCAGAAGGCATGCTCTACATCGGCATCGAGGAGGAGAAGTTCAACGCCCGCTCGAAGCAAGTCGGTCAGATCATCAAGCTCGATCCGTACACAGACGGCGATCCGCGCGTATGGGGTGTAGCGGTCCCGCCGGCCAGTTCGGGAGACGTTGGCGGGGTGTGGGCGACTCCAGCGCTGGGAGACGGTGTCTTGTACGTGGCGACTCATCCGGGGAAGCTCCTCGCGATCGACACAGAGACGGGTGAGGTGACCTGGAGCGATGAGATCGGCTGGCACGCATGGTCATCGCCGGTGGTGGTGGACAGCACGCTGATCCAATCGGTCAATTGCGGTGTCGGAGGAGCGTTGCGTGCCTACGACCTGTCGGACCCGCGCCAACCTCAGGAGATCTGGCAGACGGCGGCGGTCGGAGGATGCATCGAGTCCACACCCGCCGTGTGGAAGGGGCGGATCTACGTCGGCTCGAGAGATGGCTACTTCTACACGTTCGGGACCAAATAGTCGGGCCGCCCTCTTTGGGGTC
>Ga0307417_10000910_pt1 | contig 12092 bp, 9 predicted proteins | sample SalMarWE160210MG_2_FD_202514 | JGI IMG/M metagenome (GOLD analysis project Ga0307417, IMG submission 202514) | Salt marsh sediment microbial communities from the Plum Island Ecosystem LTER, Massachusetts, United States - WE1602-10 | ecosystem: Environmental > Aquatic > Marine > Intertidal zone >...
GCTCGTTTCCTGGTTGGCCCCTCGTTTGCAAGAATTCCATCCCGTCCGACAAGGGAATACAGGGAAGTGGACGGAGGTGATCGTCAACCATGATCGAGAGACTTTTTTCGTCGAGGGCACTGTGCCGGACGCTCGCCCTTTTTTTTCGGTATCCCGATGAACCCCTGAACCCGAGGCTGATCTCCCGACACACGGGAACCGCTACGAAGAGTGTCCTTCGTGAGATCAGAAAACTGGAGGAAGCAGGAATTATCCGCGGCTGGTCAGCAGGGCAATACAGGTTTTATCTGCTCGACAGGGACCATCCCGCCCACGAAGGATTCCAGTCCGTATTCGGGAAGGCCGTGGATCGAACGGATAGGGCCGGAAGCCGGCCGAAGAACGGAGGTGAGAAGGGTATCCGGATGTGATGGTGAAGGGGTCGCCCCGGCAAGGATGTCTGATCAGGGGGCGGTCCGAGGCGACCCCGGAGAAACGGTTCGTGTTACGGCATCAGGCCATGCCGTCCGTGTGAAAGTGCTCCTTCACCTTCATTACCCAATCCTCTCCGTACAGCGCCCGGGCGATCCCCGCGACGGGGGTACCGCCGTCCTGATGCACGGGAAGCGTGGATCCGCCGTCTTGATAGAGAGGTCCCAGGGTTCCCCCCATCGTGAGACGGAGACCGTGGAGGGCCTCTTCCGTCCACCGCTTTGCGAGCCGTCCCGAAAACAGGCCCGTCCGGTTCGCCGCGAGCCTCCCGGGCCGGACCTTCAGCAGCCAGCCTTTTCCGAACGGGTCCTCGTTGACGATTTCCGGAGACCGCACGGCCTCCTCGTTGACGGCGACGACCTCGCCGTCAATCGGGGAGAGCATGGGAATGGCCCGGGAATCCGCGGTGAGGACCCATCCCTTCTCCCCCTGGGAAAGCCGTGACCCGACGGGGGGCAGGTCGATGGAATCGACCCTCCCGACGAGTTTCTGGGCGAAGTCGTCGATTCCCAACCGGGCGACGTTATCCTCCCCGGTCTTCACCCAGCCGTGCCCCTGGTGGAAGTGGAAATCCCCGGGGACCCGGAACCACTCGACGAACTCCACGGGGCCCTTTTTCGACCCGGGCTCCTCGGTCCGGAGCGCCAGGTACCGGCAGAAGAACACGAACGTGGCAAGGAACCCGATGACGATCAGATACTCGATGCCTTTCGTGGCATAGATGTCTACGAAGCTGAAGCCTTCCATTTCACCACCTCCCCTACGGGGCTGATTTCTTCACTAACTCCCGTTGCTGCCGGGTGTTCCTTGAAGACCGGCATCCTGTTGATTACCCACCGGAACACCCAAAGTTCCATGCTGATGACGGCCAGCGTCACCCAGATCTCGATCCAGGAGGGGTAGTACCGAACCGGCGCATACCACTTGAACGCGATGACGGATACGTTCAGCCGGTTGAGGATGATCCCCAACGCCGTGAGGAACGCCGTGAACTGGACGAGTTTCACGTTGCGCTTTTGAATCGCGGCGCCGAACAGGAAGATCGGGAGCACCACGAATCCCAGGACCTCGAACAGATACCAGTATCCCATCGGCGTGGCGAGCAGGTCCCAATGTCCGCCGTGGACCAGGACGATGACCTTCAGGAACAGGTATGCGAACAGTGCGCCGATGCACCCCTTGGCGAGACCGAGGAGGATATCGTCGTGGGAGGCGCGCAGCCTGGGTCCGATCCGGGCATGGAAGATCTTGTGGGTGAATGTGCTCTCGATGATCACCATCGACAGGCCGGCGAAGATGCTCGACACGAAGAACAGGACCGGGATGAAGTGCGAATACCACAGCGGATGGATCTTGGCGGGCGCCAGGAGGAAGAGCGCCCCCAGCCCGGACTGGTGGAGCGTGGAGAGGGTGATGCCGAAGATAACGGCTCCGATCGTAAGCTTCTCCACGATCCGGCGGGCCTTTTCCCAGTTCAGCCACTCCGCGACGGCCGGGGAGAACTCGAGGAACTCGCAGATCATGTACAGGAGAAAGTGCCAGGCAACCAGGAAGAGGACCGAGCTCAGCCCGAACGAGTTGCCGATGATCGGGTTGACGACGTTCCAGGGACGCCCCAGGTCGAGGAGCAGCGCTCCTGCGTAGAACACGTACGCGAGAAAGCCGTTCAGGACTGTCACCCGGACGATCGGCTCGTATTTCTCGAATTTCATGATGTGAACGACGAAGGTCAGCACGTAGGCCCCACCGGCGAACGCCACGCCCGTGATCACGTCGAACCCGATCCAGATCCCCCAGGGATAGTCCTGGGAGAGGTTCGTGACCGCTCCGAGCCCCAGGTAGAACCGGATCGCGATCAGGACGATGCCTACGGCGATAATCGTGCCGGTGATGACGTTGAAGGGGGTCAAGACCTTTCCCTTCGGCTTCATCTCGGCCGCGAGGAACCGCGCGAATTCGCGGACGCCATGAAGGGCTTTCTGCGCCCTTCCCAGGTCGTTACTCTTCCTCTTCATGGGTTTTCTCCTTGTTTCTGTCCTCGGTAAGGTAGTTGAGGCCGATGAGTATGGACGGCCACAGAACGAATACCAGGGGGACGCCAAACAGGAATCCCGACGTGTGTTCCGGGTAGGGCGTCGTTCCCAGGTCGGTCCGGAACCCGAGCTTCTCGAACGGGACGGCGGAGAGGTACATGGTCCCGCTGCCGCCGACCTCGTGCTCCCCGTAGACGTGGTGGACGTACTTGTCGGGATTCTCGTAGATCCGGGAGTTTGCGATCTCCAGCAGTTCCCTCCTCGTCCCGAAGATGGTGGCGTTTTCGGGGCATGCATCCACGCAGGCGGGGCGCTCCCCCGCTTTCAGCCGGTCGTAGCAGAAGATGCATTTCCGGATGTACGGAAAGGCGCTTTCGTACTCGAACTTCGGGATGTCTTGAGGGCACGCGATCATGCAGTACCGGCACCCCATGCAACGATCCTTGTTGTAGATGACCGGCCCTTCCTTCGTTTTCTCCATCGCTTTGGTCAGGCATGCCGAGGCGCAGGCAGGCTGGCAGCAGTGCAGGCACTGCCTCCGCACGAAGACGGGGTTGTCCGGGTCCTTCTCGTTCGGGAACCGGTTGAGGACGGTGAACGCACCGGGGGAGGTGTCCCGTTTCTTCTCGAAGACGCTGTCGCTCGAGAAGGGAACCTCCGGCGCGGGCAACTTGTTCTGCACGTTGCACGCCTCCTCGCAGCTGCGGCAGCCGATGCATTTCGTCGTGTCGATCAGCAGTCCGTAGAACTCGATGCTTTTTACCGCGGCCTCCGACCGCCGGGGAGCGCCTGCGACCAGGCTGCAGCCCGTCATGCCGGCAAATTTCAGGAAATCCCGTCGGTTCACACTCATCGGTTTGCCTCCTGTCGTTATGGGGCCTTGTTCGGCCGGGGCCCCTACCGGAAGAACTTCCGAACCAGGAGCTGCAGGAGCTCCCCATCGATCTTTTCCATGACTCCCTCGATGCAGTGGCCTCCGTCCTGCATCGTGATCCCCACTTCCGCCGGCGTTGCCCGGTGGAGCGTGATGAACTCGAGGAAGACCATCAGTTCCCTCTCGAGCCAGTTCGCTGCGTCCTTCGCGATCCGCAGCTTCTTGATGTTCTGCGTGATATTGGTCGGCATCACGGCGAGAAGCCACGACGCCTGGTACGGGTCCTTCTCAATCATGCCGATGTCCGCGTTCACGTCGTCGTTCGCTGCGTTGACGATCCCGTCGACGGGGGAAACGAAGTCGATCTTCTTCTTCCCCTGGACCACGGAGAACGCCTTCTCGCCCTGCCGGAGCAGTGTCCCGGGACGCGGGAGCTCGATCCGATCGATCTTCCCGATGACCCCCTGCGCGAAGTCGTCGAGCCCGATCTGCGCTTCGCCCGACGGCGTGAGGTGGGCCCACGTATGCCCGCTGTGGTAGAAGAATCCTCCCGGAAGACGGAACTCTGGCAACGCAACCGGCAGGAGGGTGGTCCGCATCGCCGGAACGGCCTCTCCGGCCTGTTCTTTCGCCCTTCGGCTCCACATCCGGTACGCGAGTTCGATGAGGAGGAAGGCGGCGATCGTAAGAAGTACGAGAATGGGTACCATTTCCATCACCTCCCTATCCGAGGAACAGGGCGACGATCCTGCCCCATTGCGCCTCGTTCAACCTGCTGCTGATGTCCGCGAGAGTGTCTCCCCCGTCTGTCGCAGTGATCCCCAGGTCGCTGCTGAACAGCCGGTGGAGCCTCTCCACTTCCCATTCGAGCCATTGCTTTGCGACGCCTCCGTGGTACAGGCGGGGGATGTGCTCCCCGGCAAGGTGCAGGGAGAATATCCACCCCTCTTCGTACGGGTCGCGGTTGATCGTTCCCGGCTCGTCGACCACCTTCTTGTTGATCGTCCCGACGATACCTTCCCCCGGCGCCACCATGCGGGCCGTCCTGTCTCCGGAGTGAAGAAGGAAGCAGACGTTGTTTTCCCTCACGTGGGATCCTTCCGGGGGGAGGGAAACGCGGTCGATCTTCCCGACGAGCCGCTGTGTGAAATCGTCGATCCCCACCCTTGACTCTGTCTCCGCCTCTTTCCCCGGGGAAACCCACAGATGCCGGGGATGGTAGTAGTAGTCGGGGCGGAGCGAAAACCCCCGTATGGTGGTATCCGTTGCGCTTTCGTGGCCGTCGATCTCCCGGAAGGCGGGGCAGAGGCGGTATTTCCCTGTATGGCAAAGACCTTTCTCCGAGGTTGACCGGTCGACCGGGATCATCTTCTTGACGGGAACCGCCTTGCAAAACCTAACCGTCGTCATTTCCAGAAATGGACACTTTTCCTCTCCCATCGGCGCACTCCTTTGCTTCGCGGCGAGATTCATCATGCCGTCCGGAGACTGACACACGCCCAAACGACGAGGTAGATGAACGCGAGAATAATGTATGCCATTTTTTCCACCTCCTCTCTTGCCTCCGAATATGGCAACGATCGTGCCATCGTGGTCGAGTAGGGGTGGAATGGCAATATATGATCGGAAAATATGGTGTTTTTCGACAAGAGGAGCGAGGCGGATGGTCGATCGGCAGGGGAAGGATATGTAGAGAAACGCTACGGTTTCCCTGTTGAAAAATTATCTCCTGTTTTTTCGACAGGTTAGTATGTTGAAAATAGTTACAGCCAGTTTAGGTATTCAACACCGGTTCCTTCTTCAGTTCGTATTTCCGGATCTTGTTGTAGAGGGTAACGCGGTCGATCCCGAGAACCTGGGCGGATCGAACGATGTTCCAGCGGTTCGCGGCGAGGACCAGGCGGATATGCTCTTTCTCCATTTCGGATAGGGATTTGCCACGATTGTCCTGCGTCCCGGATATCCCGGAGGCTTGCGGAAGGCTCAGGTCGGCGTCGACGATGATCCTCCCCTTTGTGACGACCATCGCCCTTTCGATCACGTTCCGCAACTCGCGGGCGTTTCCCGGCCATCCGTAGTCCATGAGCAGACGCATGGCGGACTCGGCCAGCCCGTCGACGGTCTTCCCCATCTCGATGTTGAACCGGTCGAGGAAGTGCTCCACGAGCAGCGGTATATCCTCCTTCCTTTCCCGGAGAGGCGGGATGTGGACGGAGATGACGTTGAGCCGGTAATAGAGGTCCTCCCGGAACTTTCCCTCCTCGATGGCCTTTGCAAGGTCCCGGTTCGTGGCGCCGATGATCCGGGAGGTGATGGGGATGAGCTGGGTTCCCCCGACGCGCCGGAATTCCCTCTGCTCGATGACGCGCAGAAGGTCCATCTGCAGTTTGAGGCTGATGTCGCCGATTTCGTCCAGGAAGAGGGTTCCGTCCTTGGCGAGTTCGATCTTCCCGCTTTTTGCCTGGTCCGCCCCGGTGAAGGCCCCTTTCTCGTGCCCGAACAGTTCGCTCTCCAGCAGAGTCTCCGTGAGGGCGGCGCACGATACCGTCACGAAGGGTGCGTCCCGCCGGGGGCTCTCCATGTGGATGGCGCGCGACAGAAGCTCCTTTCCGGTTCCGCTTTCGCCCTGGACGAGAACGATCGAGTTGCTCTTCGCTACCGTTTTGACGAGTTCGAAGATCTCGATCATCTTGTGGTTCTTGCTCACCAAGTCGTGGAGCCGGTACTGTTTCTTCAGTTCCTTCCGGAGATAGATGTTCTCCTTCACCAGCTTCTGGTGCTCGATGATCTTCCGGATCGTCATCGACAGGTCTTCCGGGTTGAACGGCTTCACGATGTAGTCGTAGGCGCCCTTCTTCATTGCCTGAACTGCGGTGTCCACCGTTGCGTAGGCGGTCATGATGATGACGATCGTTTCGGGCTTTACCTTCCGGATCTCGTCCATCAGTTCAATCCCGTCCATGCCGGGCATCTTCAGGTCGACCATGGCCAGGTTCCAGTCCTTCTCGGGAAGACGCTCCAGAGCCCGGGTTCCGTTTTCGGCGACCCCCACGTCGTACCCGTCCTCCCCCAGCCAGCCCGCCAGGGATTCCCGGACGATCTCCTCGTCGTCTACGATCAGGATGTGTACCTTCGGTTCCATGGTCATACCCTCCATGTTTCGCTTTTCAGATACAACGCGGTGTCGCAGCTTCCGCAATAGACGGTCTTCTTCCTGTCGACGTCCCGCACGGTGTTGGACAGATACATGACGCACTCCCGGTCGCTGCAGTGAATGAGCCCGAAGTTGTGACCCAGTTCGTGAAGAGCCTCCTTCACCAGACGTTCGAACAGGATCCCGTCGTCGGGGGAGAGCCCGTGGAATTCCTGCCGTAGTCTGGCGATCGAAACGATCGACGCCACCCCCCCCAGCTGGGCTTCTCCGAAGACGAAGGTCAGGATCGGTATGCACAGGTCCTTGTCGATGATCCCGACGATCTTGATCGCGTCGGCCGGAGCCTGCCTGAGGATCTCCCCGAGGATCCGGGTGGAATTGTACTGGTTCCTGTTCCTTTCGTAGCTTCCGTCCGGCACGGGCATGTTCCTCGTTACCCGCACCGGGAGAGAGAGATAGTCATGCAGGTGGTCCCGCAATTTCCGGAGCATGGCATCCGGGATCATCCCCACCGGCCGTATGTAGATGGCGTCGTAGATTTCTCCTGTCCTTTTTCAGGTCACAGGAAGGGTGACGATCATCTCCGTCCCCCCCTCGAGAGGGTTCCTGACCTCGATCCTTCCGTTGTGCCTTGTGACGATGCCGTAGACGACGGAAAGACCCAGACCCGTCCCCTTCTCCTTGGTCGTGTAGAACGGGTCGAACACCCGCGGCAGGTCCTCGGGGGATATCCCGGTGCCGGTGTCGGCGAATGAGATCGTCTCCGTGTTCCGGGTCCCGTCGTGCCGGGACGTGATGGTGAGTGTTCCTCCTCCCTCCATGGCCTCGCAGGCGTTGATGATGAGATTGATGAACACCTGTTTCATCTGCGCGGAGTCCGCCTGGATCTCCGGCAGGGAATCCATCCTCATTTCCACCGCGATGTTGGCGATGGACAACTTGTTCCTGACGATATTGAGCGATTCCTCGACGAGAGCGTTGATGTTGACCATCTTCCTGCTCGGTTCCTTCGGGCGGGTAAAGTCGAGCAGATTGGTGACGATCGCGCTCGTCCTCTGGACTTCCCGGCTCATGGTGGAGAGGTACTCCCGGAACTTCTCCATGTCTTGGGGGCCGTTTTTCCCCTCCTCGATCCTCCTCTCCATCAGCTTGATGTAGGTGAAGACTCCGGTCAGCGGGTTGTTGATCTCATGGGCCACCGTCGCCGCGATCTTTCCCACCGCGGCCAGCTTCTCCGTATGCAGAAGCTGGAACTGGGCGTCCTTGAGCTCCTTGGTTCGTTCCTCGACCTTCTGTTCCAGGGTCCGGATCCATTCGTGGATCTCCTCGTTCGCCCGCTGCAGGCTCTCCGTCATCTTGTTGAACGACCGCGCGAGGTGTCCCAACTCGTCATCGGAGTCGATGGGGATGACGTGGTGCAGGTCTCCCCGGGCCACCCGGTTGGTCCCGTGGACAAGCTGGCGGACCGGCTTCCCCACGAACACCAGCAGGGAAATTACGGCGATGACCGATATCGACAGGATCGACATGAGGTTGAACACGATGGTCTGGCGGCGGGCGGAGAGCATCTCGGCATCCACCCCCGCCAGCGACATCGTGATGTCGATCACGCCGAGAACCTTCTGGGACGCCGGATGGGCATGACATTCCGCGGAGGAGCAGTCCTGGTCGTTGTACATCGGGTTGATCATACCGAGAATCCGGTATCCCTTTCCGGAAGAGAAGAACCGGTTCCTCGACGGTGTGGCGAGTCTCTCGATGGGGGTGTTCCTCGCATGGCACGCGTAGCAGGCCTCCGCCTTCTTGTCCACCATGGTTCCCCGCTCGCTCTTGTCGGTCGAGAAGAGGATCGCGCCTTCGCTCCCGTAGATCCGGACTTTCTCGATCCCTTCCTGTTCCGCGATGGTCTCCATGATCCGGTACGCGTTCTCCTTGCGGTTCACGAGCATGTCGTACTGGATCGACTTCCGGATCGTTTCGCTCAGCTGGGTGGCGTTCCTGAGGATCGTCTCATTGAGGTGCCTTTCCTGGACATCCAGATACAGGAACGTGAAGAATCCGTTGACCGCCAGGGTGGTGAGGGCCACGGAAAGAATGATCTTGAATTCGATGCTCTTGTACCAACGCACGCCTTTGGGAACGACCCGCTGGGAGTTCGTCGGTGCCGGAACGGTTGGGTCAGGCCCGCGCGAGGGGTGCGCGGAAGCGTTTCCTCCGGGGAGGGGTGTCCTGTCTGCGTGCATTCTGCGGCATCACTCCGAATGGTCCACACGGCTTTCTGAGTCTGTATGCAGTATACACCTCGCGGGGGAGAGGCACAAGCGGGGCGCGGGGCGCCGCCTCATGCAGGATGGGTCGTGTTCTCGTCCTCTTTCGACCAGTACAACATGTCCAGGATCAGGAGGAAAACGCCGACGGTAATCCCGATGTCGGCCACGTTGAAAGCCGGCCAGTGATGCTGGTACCAGTGGACGTCGAGGAAGTCCACCACGTATCCGAGCCGGGCGCGGTCGATCAGGTTTCCTATCGCTCCCCCCAGGATAAGACCCAGACCGATGGGCGCGGGACCCCGGCGCGGGAGGAAGTAGATGTAGGCGAGAATTGCCACCATGGCGAACACCGTGGCCGCGACAAGCAGGGGGTGCACCCACTTGGGATTGAGGCGGGACAGGAGCCCGAACGCGGCTCCGGTGTTTCGTACGTGAACGATGTGGAGGAAGTTGGTGAGGACCGCTCTCGCCTCGTGCAGGTTGAAGCAGGACACGACCCAGGCCTTGGTGATCTGGTCGGCAAGCGTAAGCCCTCCGGCGGCCAGGGCGGGGACGGCGAATTTGCGAAGGCCGTGCAAGGGGGCTCGTCAGGCGCGGGTCGTGGCGGCGCATCGGCCGCAGAGCTCGGGTGTGGCAGGCACGGTTCCGACCTCGGGAGCGTGGTTCCAGCACCGCTCGCATTTTCTCCAGGGGGATTTCTCCACCCGGACGGCGAGTCCCGGGAAGGCCGTGCTCCGGTAGGCATCGGGGCCGGAAACTTCGCCGACCGTAACGCCGGACACGATCAGTGCATCCCGGATCTTCGGCAGATGGTTTTGGAAGAGGTCGGAGAACGGCCCGGGAGAGATGGTGACGAACGCGTCCTGGTCGCTTCCGATACGCTTCTCCTTCCTCGCCGTCTCGAGCGGCTGGGCGATCTCGGTTCGAACGGCCAGGATCCGCTCCCACCGATCCGCGATCTCGTCCCCGCCGGGCAGATCCCTGGCCTCCGGCATGTCCGTGAGGAAGACGCTTTCCGGCTTGTCGGGATAGACGGGGAGAAATCCCCAGGCCTCCTCCGCCGTGAAAGAGAGAACGGGGGCGATGAGGGACAGGAGGTCGCGCCCGATCGTAAACAGCGAGGACTGCCCGGACCGGCGGACCGGATCGTCCGCATGGGAACAGTAGAGGCGGTCCTTGAGGGCATTCAGGTAAAAGCTGGACATGTCCACCGAGCAGAAGTTGTTCACCGAGTGGAAAATCGCGTGGAACTCGTAATGTTCGTAAGCTTTCCGGACCTTCCCGACGAGCCGGTGGAAGAGGAGGAGGGCATACCGGTCCATATCCTCCATGCGGTCGTACGGGACAAAATCCCGCTCGGGGAGAAAGTCGTGCAGGTTCCCCAGCAGGTAGCGGATCGTGTTCCGGATCTTCCGGTATGCCTCCGTCAGGCGGTCGAGGATGTCCTTCGAGATCCGGATGTCGTCCCGGTAGTCTTCGGCGGCTACCCAGAGCCGAAGGATCTCGGCACCGTGTTTCCGGATGATCTCCTCCGGGGCGATGACGTTCCCCTTCGACTTGTGCATCGCCTCCCCCTTGCCGTCCACGACGAACCCGTGGGTGAGGACGGCGAGGTACGGCGCGACGCCCCGCGTTCCGACGGACGCCAGCAAGGAGGAGTGGAACCACCCGCGATGCTGGTCGGAGCCTTCGAGGTAGAGGTCGACCGGCACGCCGAGATTTTCCTTTCCCTCGCACACGCAGGCGTACGATACGCCGGAATCGAACCAGACGTCGAGGATATCGGTCTCCTTTCCGAAGGCGGACTCCCCGCAGGAGGGGCAGACCGTCCCGGCAGGCAGCAGATCCGGCACCGCGCGTTGGTACCACGCATCGGCGCCCTCCTTCTCGAAGATCGAGGCGACGTGTTCGATCAGCTTCCCGTCGAGGAGGTGGTGTCCGCACGACTCGCACCGGAAGATGGCGATCGGCACGCCCCAGGTCCGCTGACGGGAGATGCACCAGTCCGGCCGGTTCGCGATCATCCCCTCGATTCGTTCCTGCCCCCATGCGGGAATCCATTTCACCTTCCGGATCTGGGCGAGGGCATCCTCGCGCAGTCCGGTCTCGTCCATCGAGATGAACCACTGCTTGGTCGCCCGGAAGATGACGGGATGCTTGCACCGCCAGCAGTGCGGGTACGAGTGGGTCATCCGGTCCTCCCGGACCAGCGCTCCGGCCTCGGCGATCTTTTCGCACACGCGCGGGTTCGCCTCGAACACCTGCATTCCCCCGAAGAACGGGACGTCGGGGGTGAACCGCCCCTCGTCGTCGAGCGGTGCGTAGACCGGAAGCCCGTACCGGAGGCCTGTCTCGTAGTCGTCCCGCCCGTGTCCGGGAGCGGTATGGACGCATCCCGTGCCGGCGTCGAGCGTGACGTAGTCCCCCAGCACCAGGAGGGAGTCGCGCTCGAGAAAGGGATGCCGGCAGCGAAGCCTCTCCAGGTGCCCTGCCCCGAAGGTCGCCAGGCGCGTCACCTTCGGCAAACCCGCCTCGCTCGCGAAACGCTCCGCGAGACCCTCGGCCACGACGTACGCTTCGCCGTCGGTTTCGATCGCGACGTAAGGGTATTCCGGGTGGAGCGCGACCCCGAGATTCGCGGGAATCGTCCAGGGGGTGGTCGTCCAGATGATGAACGATACCTTCCTGCCGGCAAGCGCCGGGTGGATCGATTCCGGTGAATCCGCGAAGGGGAACTTCACGTAGATGGAGGGGGAGGTGTGGTCCGCGTATTCGACCTCGGCCTCCGCAAGGGCCGTCCGGCAGGTCAGGCACCAGTACACGGGTTTGGTCCCCTTGTACACCGCACCGGTCTCCACGAACCGCCCGAACTCCCGCAGGATCCCCGCCTCATAATCGAACGTCATGGTCCGGTACGGGTTTTCCCAGTTGCCCAGGACCCCGAGCCGCCGGAACTCCTCCCTCTGGATGTCGATAAACTTCGTGGCGTAGTCGCGGCAGAGGCGGCGTTTTTCCGCGGTGGGGATCGACGCCTTCCTGCTCCCCAGGCTCTTGTCCACCTGGTGCTCGATCGGCAGGCCGTGGCAGTCCCAGCCGGGGACGTACTCGGCCCAGGCGCCGGACATCCCGCGGTATTTGACAATGATGTCCTTCAGGATCTTGTTGAGAGCGTGCCCGATGTGGATGTGCCCGTTCGCGTAGGGGGGGCCGTCATGGAGGACGAACTTCGGGTTCCCCCTGTGTCTCTCCACCATCCGGTGGTACAGTTGCTCCGTTTCCCAGCGGGAGAG
>Ga0307417_10000912_pt1 | contig 12084 bp, 11 predicted proteins | sample SalMarWE160210MG_2_FD_202514 | JGI IMG/M metagenome (GOLD analysis project Ga0307417, IMG submission 202514) | Salt marsh sediment microbial communities from the Plum Island Ecosystem LTER, Massachusetts, United States - WE1602-10 | ecosystem: Environmental > Aquatic > Marine > Intertidal zone...
TACTGAATTCGCTTTTGGCGGTACACTCTGACGAGTTTGAAGTGGTATTTGTCGATGATTGCAGCACTGACGGTAGTCTTGATAAAATTTCAGATTTTTGCGAAAGAACTCACGCTATTTCAACTAAACTTATCCGACATTCAAGAAATAATGGATTATCTTCTGCGCGAAATACCGGTATAAATCAGAGCGAAGGTGAGTATATTTGGTTTTTGGATAGCGACGATGTGATAAATTATAAACATTTTTCAGTCATTATTGATAATTTAGCTCGCAATAAACACGATGTATTTGTGTTCGACTTCTATTTTATGCGTAAATCTACGGATTTTATTGCTTTGCGTTCCTCTTTTAATCCGGTGTCGCCTGAGGTTCAATTTTACACCTTAAGCCATTCGGGAAAACGCAGCCTGCCGCCGAAGGTGTCCTTAACACATGCTGATCATGTGTTGACCGCCATGATGCGCGATATGAGGTTGTATGCGTGGTCGTTTATCTTCCATAGATCCTTGTTTTCTGATTTGGAATTCCCAGTTGGAATATATTTCGAAGATGTTGGGACGATTCCGTCTGCATTGCTGTTGGCAAACACATTTTATTACATACCTTGTGAGCTCGTGTATTACCGTCAGCGCGAAGGTAGTATAATGAGCCTTGGTGGATATAAACGCGACTTGGATATGACTTCGGCAATGGGTTTTAATTTTCGAGTCTTCAGTCAACATGTTCGCAAGTTGTCCCAATCCGACATACTTGGGTGGAATACATTTCACGGACAAACGCTGGTTTGGGGATCACGGGACCTGGGAAACGCCGGGTTTCTTGACGTGCCGGAGATCAGTGCAAGAGTCGAGAAGTCAACCACTCTATTTGTCGAACAGACCAGCAGCAACCTAATGCAGATATGCGGGAATATGTGGAGGTCTGACCGGCGCAAGGATGCAATTTTGCTATTTATGATTGTCAACTTTTTTGGTGGCTTCAAGTGGATGTTTCGCTTGCGGCGAAGCAGTGGGGTTTTTGCCTCCATAACGCGATTTTTTGCGAGGGTTCTCTGATGAACGGGTTGAACCAAGTCCGCAGTCGATGACGCAACCGGGTTTTGCAGCAAGAGGAAGGAAAATGCCCGATCTCGAAGAGGAAGTTGTCAACAAACAGCCAGAGTATCGGCCAAAGGTATTTTGCATTGGTTTGAACAAAACTGGCACCACCTCGTTGGGCGATGCACTTTCGATACTGGGGTATCGGAGATATGGGTGGGGCGGTCAGGCAGCACAATTTACGCTTCGCTGGCATGAGGGGCGGTTTACTCCGCAGATGCATGCAGAGGTGGAGAAGTATGATTGTTTCGAGGATTTGCCCTGGCCGTTGATGTTCGAGCATTTGGACAAAACTTACCCCGGCTCAAAGTTCATTTTGTCGCGTCGGGCGGATGGGGAGACCTGGCTCAAGTCGATCCAGACGCATGTATCAGGAGGACGGAATTGGGTTGGGCATTTTCTTGTCTACGGATCTTATGATCCGGAGAGGGACGCTAAACTGTATTTGAAGACGTACTATTCTCACATCATGATGGTTAGAGAGTATTTTGCAAATCAACCCGGTAAGCTTCTGGAAATTTGCTTCGAGGAGGGGCACGGGTGGAAGGAGTTGTGCTCTTTTCTCGATGTGGACATGCCGGGCGAGTTGTTTCCGCATGCAAACAGGGGCGGTCAGGAAGATTTGGTCGACGCGTCCCGCCTCTGATCGCGGTACTAAATGTAGAAGTCGCTGGCCGTAACCAACGTCGAGTCAATGTTGTCGAGCGTTATCGTCACGTTGGAAAACTGAATGATGCAGTTGGCACCGACCTGGCTTGTTGTAACGTCGGAGAACGATGAGGCGCCGCTGTCGATCCTTATGTGATCGATTCCATCCTGAAAGTCGGTGACAACGTCGGAGCCGTCACCCGTGTTGAAGCAAAACTGATCGGCGCCGCCACCGCCGGTCAATGTGTCGTTTCCCGAGTCGCCGTAAAGGCGGTCATTACCGCTATTGCCATCGAGAACGTCATTGTTGCCACCGCCTCTGAGCAGGTCGTTGCCGCTCCCTCCCCAAAGCCAATCATCGCCGGAATTTCCAAAGAGCTTGTCGTTGTTCTGCCCACCGGAAAGTTGATCATTCCCAGCGCCGCCCCACAGCGAGTCGTTGGATTGTCCGCCGTTCAGGACGTCGTCGCCCTGGTTGCCGGAGAGATGATCGCGGCCCTTCTCTCCGTAAAGTGCATCATTGCCGTCGCCACCAAGCAATTTGTCATAGCCTTCTCCGCCCCAGATGACGTCGTTGTCGTCACCCCCGTTCAAATAGTCGTTGCCGCCATATCCATGCAACGTATCCTGACCGCTGTCGCCGTATAGCGTGTCATTGCCCCAGTCTCCGATGAGTTGGTCGTCACCCCGCGCACCCCTTAGAAAATCGTCGCCCGAACTTCCGCGCAGCGTGTCATTACCGTCTTCACCATAGATCGTATCATCCCCTGCTCCCCCTTCGATCTCATTCCCCACCCCATTGCCATGGATCGTGTCGTCGAACGGGGTTCCGACCGCGTTTTCGATTGTGGTGCCGAAGGCGATGCCGAGGTTGTCGGTCATGCCGTGGGTGGAGGAGTAGTGGCCTTCGCGCAGATCGATCAGCGAGGAGGTGCGGGCCTCCAGGGTGAAATAGTCGGCGATGCCGTTGGCATCGTAGTGAATGACGGTCTGTTGGGACTGGGTGTCGCCAGAGAGGTCGAGGGTGTCGGTGCCGCCGGTGTCGACGATGGTCAGGACCGGGGTCGGGTTGTGGTCGAAGTCGTAGAGCGGGTTGACGCTGCCCGAGGCGTTGTAGCCATAGGTGGTGTTGCCGGGCTGGACGCTATTGAGGGCGTAGCCGCCGAACCAGCCGTTGAAACTGCCCTCGGTCAGGGCGAGAATGTCGTAGACCATCGGCGTTTCGGGATAGATGAAGACGCCGTTGTCGATGTCGTAGAAGTTGGCACCCGACCCGTCCTCGTAAGAGTTGAAGTAGGACATGATCGTGTAGCGATGGGTGTCCTGCAGGTATTCGGCGTCGTTGGCATAGGTGACCGGTCCCTGGTTGGCGTCGTAGCCGCCGGGATGGCTGAGGCCGAAGGCGTGCTGAAGCTCGTGCATGATCGTGGTCATGCCGTAGGAGCCAAGGGTCAGATTGGCGCTCTGGTTGGTGGACCAGGACTGGTCGAAATAGATGTCGGAATAGGTGATCGAGCCGCCGCCATTGTACCCCGTATTGGTGTAGGTGCCCGACTGGATGCCGTTGTCGCCGTCATAATGTCCGTTGAAGGTGATGTCGCCAAGCGAGGCCACCTGGGTGAAGCTCAGGTTGAACAGCTCGGAATACAGATCGAGAACCGTGGTGATCGCGGCTTCCGCGGTGGCGTTCAGATGGTTGCCCGTTGTCGAGAAGTCATCGAACGAATAGGTCAGACCGGTTTTCGTCCAGTGTTCCCCGCTGCGCGTCAACCGGTCGGCGATTTCCTGGTCGGTCAATGGCGCGGGATAGGTCACGCTGCGGTCCTCGGTTGTCGCGCCGGAAAGGCTAGGCAAAGGGTTTTAAGGATTAGTCAAAATGGCCGTCAGTTTTTGGGCAAGCCGGCGAACGGTCTGCCGGTCCGACAAGCTGCCGGCAACGGCCAGCTGCCGTTCGAGGGAGGGCTTGCCGGCACCACGCATGGCCATGGTGTTTTCAGCGGAAAGCGCCGCGTCGATCCTGTCGGTCTTCGACAGGTCGAGCCGCACTTCGACCTTGAGCAGGCCCAGCGGAATGGCATTTGCGGGGACCGTTTCGGCATTGGGGCCGGCAATTGTGACGGAAAGGCCGGTTTTTTCGGCCAGGTCGGCGCGCAGCCGTTCGCAGATGCCGGCCAATGGTGTTGCGGCCGGAGCCGGCGGCTGCACGCTGCAGGCCAGATCGATGCGCGTTACGCCGAGCCAAAGCGGGTTCTGCATCGAGGCGGCCTCCGTCGGGGACACAGGTGCCAACAGCAAAGCGGCAACAGCGAGAATTCCAATCACGCGGCTTCTCCCTTTGCGGGGTAGCCGACTATGCCGGCCCGGCGCGTTCGCGGCAAGCCCAGGTCACTCGCGCCCGGCAAGCGCGTTCATGGCGGAGGTCCTCAATGCGGGGTGGATGGTGGAGCTGAGGGGAATCGAACCCCTGACCTCGTCATTGCGAACGACGCGCTCTCCCAACTGAGCTACAGCCCCATCCGTTTCGCGGGTGTTGTTTACCCAATTCGTCTGCGTTGGCCTAGTGGTTTTTTCGTCCGCCTTCAGATCAGTTTCTGGGCGATGAGGCTATCGGCCGTGGCGACGAGAGCGTCGTTCATGGGGATCAGGTCGTGGCCGAGAAGGGCGATGGCGTCGCTGGCGTCGGCAACCTTGAAAATGCCGAGTTCGTTGAGGCTGCCGCGGACGTCGCCATCGATCAAGGCGATGAAGCGCACCAGCCAGTCCGGTGCCTGGAACTTCGGCATCTTGCCAGCATAGGCCGGCAGGCGCGAGCCCAGGGCCCCGGCCACTTCGGCCAGCCATTCGGTTCCGGCGGACACGGGGTAGCGATGGCCGCCCGCTCCCGGGTCGGTCATGGCCTTGACATGCACTTCGGCGACGTCGCGCACATCGACGATGCCCAGGGCGATGCGGGGCGAGAAGGGGATCGAGCCCTTCAGCAGGCGCAGGACAAGCGCGGCAGAGGTACCCGGGTCCTCGTCGAGCAGCGGCCCCATGATTGCGGTTGGATTGACGACCGCCAGGTCGTCATGGCGGCCGGCCTTGTCCATGATCTCCCAGGCGCGGCGTTCGGCGAGGGTCTTGGATTCGATGTAGGCGGTGACCTCGCGATTGTCGAGCCTTGTCCAGTCGGCGGCGGTGAACGGGTCGCGGCGCTCGGGTCCGTGACCATACATGACCGCGGCCATCGACGAGGTGAGAACAATGCGCTCGACCTTGGCGGCAAGAGCGGCATTCAACGCCCGTTCGGTGCCTTCGACAGCGGGGCGGATCAGCTCCATCTTGTCCTTGGGCATGGTGGTGACGAAGGGCGAAGCGACGTGCTGGAGATAGCGGGCGCCATCCATGGCCTCGGCCCAGCCGGCATCGGACGTCAGGTCGAGGGCGACGAATTCGAGGCGGTCGGTTTCGCCGCCGGCCCGGGCGAGAGCATCGCGAACCTTGTCGGCTCTTTTGAGATTGCGGATGCTGCCGCGCACCCGGTATCCGGCGTTGAGCAGGGTGAGGGCGACGTGGCCGCCGAGAAAGCCGGAAATGCCGGTGACGAGAACGGTATCGGTCATGACTTGTGTCCTGTGAGAATCTGAACGATATATACGAATATCGTTCAGTTCGTACAAGTGGCTTTGGATCATTGGTGATGGAAAAGGTGTCGGTGTCGGCAAGACAGAGGCGGGAGCGCATTCTCGATGCGGCGGAAGCCTTGCTGCTGCGCGTCGGCCTGCGCGGGGCGACGATGGAGGCGATGGCGCGGGAGGCCCGTGTCGCCAAGCCGACGCTTTATGGCTATTTCCCTGACAAGGCGGCGGTGTTTGCCGGTGTTGTCGGCCGGTTGTTCGCGCGGCTGAGGCAGGTGGTCGAAGCGGCCCTTGCCGGCGAAGGGGGGGCGACGGAGCGGGCGGTGCGGGCTCTCAGCGCCAAGCACGCCTATGTCTTCAGGCTGCTCGAAGGCTCGCCGCATGCCGAAGAGCTCTATGCGGCGCCGCAGCGGGTAAGCGGGGAAGACCTTGCGGTGCTCGACGCCTGGCTTGTCGACGAGATGACGCGGGCCTTCGTCGCAGAGGGCCATGAGGATGCGGCGCGGATCGCCAAAATCCTGTTCGACGCCGCGGACGGAATTGCCCGGCATGCGACCGGCGCCGACGAGATCGAGCCGGCGATCGGGTTTTTGGCCAAGCGGCTGGTGGGGCCACCGAAGGACAAGGGCTAGGATCTTTTCGGTGTTGCCGGAAGCGCAGGGCCTGCACGCCCTCGACCCATCAGGGAGAGGGGTGGGGTAAAGGGGCCCTGGCGCAAACCCGGTGTTTGCGGCGGAAACTCTTCACCTGCCGCTTCGCGTCGACCGCTGCCCGAAGCGGCGAGGTTGGGGGGGCCGAACGATATGTCCCCCGACGGCAGCGGCGCGCGCGCCTGGCGCAATTGCCGATATTTTTCCGCGCGCTAGGCGAAGGTCGTTCCGAAGGACCGGAACCGCTTCTTAACCCAACACGACTTTGTCTCTTGCAACTAACTGACCGGTCAGTTAGTAATTGATGACGATGAGCGGCAAGCCGATCAGGGACAGGATAATGGCAAAAGGGCTTAAGAGCGAAAGCGGAGCTGAAAGCGCATCGAGGACGAAACCCGGGCGGACGGCCCGTCCGAAATTCCGCCGGCGGGCCAAGGCGCGGCCGGACGAGGTTCTGGACGCGGCGCTGGATTTGTTCATGGAAAAGGGGTTCGCGGCGACCCGGGTCGAGGACGTGGCGCAGCGGGCCGGCATTTCGAAGGGCACGATCTATCTTTATTTTCCGTCGAAGGAGGCGCTGATGGAAGGGCTCATCCATCGGGCCCTGTCGCCGATCGCGCTCAAGGCGGTCAACACCATCGAAATGCTCAATGTCGATCCGCGCACGATTCTCAAAGCGCTCGGCGGGATGGTCGGCAAGCAATTGTCGGATCCGCGCGTCGTGGCGATCCCGAAACTGGTGATCCGGGAATCGGCGAATTTCCCCGAGCTTGCGGCGATGTATCGGCGCGAGGTGATCGACAAGGCCATGCCCTCGCTCATCAAGCTCATCGAACGGCAGGTCAGGTCGGGACGTTTTCGGCCCGTCGATCCGGAACTGGCGGTGCGCAGCATGATCGGACCGATCGCCATTCACCTGCTGCTGGACGAAGTCTTCGGCATCGTGCCGGAGGGCGGGCTACAGATGGATAAGTTCATCGCCAATCATATCGATATTCTTTTCAATGGATTGTCGGCGACACCGGAGCAAGAACATGAATGAGATCATTTCCTGGATCACCGGTCTTCTCGCGGTGCTCATTCCCGGTATCGGCGCGGCGCCCGAGCCGGTCTATAACGGCTATGTCGAGGCCAATTATGTCTATGCCGCCGCGACCAATCCGGGACGGCTGACCGAGATCACGGTCAAGGAAGGCGATACGGTTGCGGCCGGGGATCTGTTGTTCGCGCTCGACGACGATCAATACAGGGCGGCGCTCAAGGCGACGATCGCCCAGCAGGCCGCGTCGGAGGCGACCTGGCGTAACCTGAAAACCGGAAGCCGCGTCGAGGAAACCGACGTGATCCGGGCTTCGCTGAAACAGGCGGAAGCCAATCAGGCGCTGGCGGAAACCACGCTCGAGCGTAGCCTCAAGCTGCAGCGGAACGGGCTGGTTCCCGACGCCCAGGTCGACAGTAACCGGGCGCAATTCGAGGCGGCCAATGCCTCGGTGGCTCAGCTCAAGGCCCAGCTTGCGGTGGCCGACCTGCCGGCCCGGCCGGAACAGTTGGCGGCGGCCAAGGCCAATTACGATGCGGCGACGGCCAATATGCAGTCGGCCAAGGTGCAGTTCGAAGACCGGAAGGTCGAAGCGCCGGTCGGGGGCAAGGTGGACCGGGTTTTCTATCGCAGCGGCGAGGTGGTCGGGGTCGGCAGTCCGGTCGTCTCGATCCTGCCGCCGGATGAGCTCAAGGTCGAGTTCTTCGTTCCCGAAGCGGAGCGGGCGACACTGCATGTGGGGGATAGGCTCGATCTGAGCTGCGACGGGTGTGCGGACGGGCTGACGGGAACGGTCAGCTATCTGGCGAGCAAGCCGCAAAACACGCCGCCGATCATTTTCAGCCGCGACGAGCGGGGCCGGCTGGTGTTCATGGCCGAGGCCAAGATCGCCGATGGTTCCGAACTGCTGCCGGGCCAACCAGTCAGCATGAAGGTGCCGGAATGAGCGAGGCGAAGGCAGAGGTCGAGCGGCCGGCGATCTCGGTCGTCGGATTGACCAAGAAGTTCGGCGACAAGACCGTGGTCGACGAACTCGACATGGAAGTGCCGCGCGGCGCCATCTACGGCTTTCTCGGGCCGAACGGCTCGGGCAAGACCACGACCATCCGCATGATGTGCGGGCTTTTGACGCCTGACGGCGGCGACGGGCATTGCCTTGGCTACGACATTGTCAGCCAGTCGCAGCTGATCAAGGAGCGCGTGGGCTACATGACGCAGAAGTTCTCGCTCTACGAGGACCTGTCGATCCGCGAAAATCTCGATTTCATGGCCCGGATGTATCGGCTGAAAGACCGCAAGAGGCGGGTCGACAAAGCCCTGGACGAACTCGGTCTCGCCGACCGGCAGAAACAACTGGCCGGCACCTTGTCCGGCGGCTGGAAGCAGCGACTGGCGCTGGCCGCCTGCCTGTTGCACGACCCGCAATTGCTGTTGCTCGACGAGCCGACGGCGGGGGTCGATCCCAAGGCGCGACGCGATTTCTGGGAAGAGATCCGCAGGCTGGCGACGCAAGGGGTCACGGTGCTGGTGTCGACCCATTACATGGACGAGGCGGTGCAGTGCGACTACATCGCCTATATCGCCTATGGCAAGAAGCTGATCTCAGGACCGTCCGGCGAAATTCCGGAGATGATCGGGTTGCATACCTGGCGGGTCGAAGGGGCGAACCTTTCGGCTCTCGAAGCGGAATTGCGGGCGACGCCCGGTATCGAGCAGGTGGCGCGGTTCGGGGCGGTGCTGCATGTTTCGGGCACCGATGCGGCGCGGCTGAAGGCGATCGCCGAGGAGCACATGGCGCGCGGCGCCGGCCGTTGGACCGAGAAAAAGGCCGAGCTCGAGGAAGCCTTCATCTATCTGATGACCGGGGTGACCGACAATTTCGCCAATGGAGCGGCGGCATGATCGGATTCTCGCTCGACCGGTTCCTGGCGGTTCTGTTCAAGGAATTCATCCAGATGCGGCGCGACCGCGTCACATTCGGGATGATGATCGGCATTCCGGTGATGCAATTGCTGCTTTTCGGCTATGCGATCAATACCGATCCCAAGCACCTGCCGACCCTGGTCGAAATGAACGACAGCGGCCCTGTTACCCGGGCGCTATTGGCCGGTATGAAGACCTCGGATTATTTCGATTTCGTCGGTGTGGTTTCCGGGATTGAGGAGGGCAATCGGGCGCTGAGGGACGGCTCGGCGAATTTCGTCGTTGTCATTCCGCAAGACTTCGAAACCGATATCGTGCGGGGCCGCGATCCGGAAATTCTGGTTGCGGCGGATGCTTCGGACCCGACGGCGGTCGGCAGTGCCGTGGGCGCGCTGAACGGCATTGTGAATGTCGCCATTCAACAATCCCTGACCGGTCCGCTAAAAGCATCGGCGGGTGCGCCGCCGCCTTTCACCGTGACGGTCCATCGCCAGTTCAATCCCGAGGGCAAAACCGCGACCAATATCGTGCCGGGCCTGCTGGCGGTGATTTTGTCGTTGACGATGACGCTGATCACGGCGGTGGCCATTGTGCGCGAAAGCGAGAAAGGCACGATGGAAACCCTGATCGCCACCCCGGTCAGGCCGATCGAGGTCATGACGGGCAAAATCCTGCCTTACGTTTTCGTGGGCTATGTGCAGACCATCCTGTTCCTTGTCGCGGCGAAGGCCTTGTTTTCGGTGCCGTTCGAGGGCAGTCCCCTGGCATTCTTCCTCGGCTTCAATCTCTATATCATCGTCAACCTGGCGCTCGGATTTCTGATCTCGACGATCACGCGGAGCCAGATGCAGGCCATGCAGGTCAGCTTCTTCACCATTTTGCCGACCATCATGCTGTCCGGCTTCATGTTCCCCTTTGCCGGCCTGCCAGGCTGGGCGCAGGCGATCGGAACGGCGATCCCGGCGACGCATTTCCTCAGGATCGTGCGCAAGGTGATGCTGAAAGGCGCCAATCTCGGCGATATCGCCGGCGACATGGGGGCGATCGGCATCATCATGGGCGTGATCGTCCTGATTGCGATGCTGCGCTACCGGCAAACGCTGGATTAGGCCTTGCGAAGATAACGAGTGCCGCGGCGCATCCGATCAGGGTGATCATGACGCCCACGGCCAGCGGCGCGAAGGCGGCGGGGTTGGGATTGGCGAAGACGGCGTTGATGCTGGTGTGGAAAAGCACGACGACCAGCAGGCTGCCGCCGGATTCGTCGTATAGCCAGGTCAGGATCATGGCGCCGAGCCAGAGGCTGACGAACCAGCCGACGGCGCCGCCGAAGCCGAGGCCGATGAAGCCGGGCCAATAAAGAAAAATCGGCCAGTGCCAGAGCGCCCAGAAGGCGGTGAGAACGAGGGTGGCCCAAAAGGGCGGCCAGCGCATTTCGAGCTGCGGCAGGGCATAGCCGCGCCAGCCCATTTCCTCGCCAAGGCCGAAGGTGACCAGATAGGTGAGAAAGAGCCACAGCCCGGTGAGGCCGGGGAACCCGGGATTGACGAAAAGGGCGGAGAGGTTCGGGGAGGTCCCGGTGACAAGGGGTTGCAGGCCAAGAGCAATGCCGAGCAACACGAAGGGACCAAGCAGGGCGATCAGGACCAGCCAGCGTTTGCGCCCGACGGCGGTCAGACGGCGCAGGAGCCGTTTGATGCCGGCGACGCCGTCATCGGCACCGGTGACGATCAGCGCGGCCAGCATCGGGCCGAAGGAGCCGAGGGCGTGTTCGAGCGGCATGGGGAGCGGCTGCGGCACGTCGAGACCGAAGGCGGGCAACCACAAAGGCGCCCAGATGGCCCAGGAGATCGCATAGGCCAAGGCGAAAAAGCCGATCAGACTGCTCATTTCCTGTCTCCCGATTGAGAATAGCACATCCCGTTCGATCCGGTGATGCCTTGACCGGGATCAAGCCCGGAGCCCGACGCGAAGCGCGTTGAGCCGTAAACAGCATTGCCATAAGGCTGGTCAGGCGGCGGCGGATTTGGCATCAATCGGTTTGGCGAACGCGCGGGGGGCGGCTTTGCTCGACAGGCTGAAATCGCTTTACGAGGACGACACGCCGTCGGCGCACCGGTTCCGCTATGGATTGCTGGTCTTCGATCTATGCACGGTTCTGTTCGTGATCGTCACCTCGTTCTTTCCGCATACGCCGCTGGTCGAGGGGCTCGACCTGGTGCTTGGCGTGATCATTCTTGGCGACTTCATCGTCCGGCTGATGATCGAGCAGCGGAAGGGCCTGTTCTTCCTCCGGCTGGCGACCTGGGCCGATATCGCGGCGATCCTGTCTTTTCTGGCGCCGATCGCCGGGGAGGGGCTGGGGTTCCTGCGCATCCTCAGGACCTTGCGGCTGTTGCGCACCTATCAGCTGCTCGGGCGGCTGCGCCAGGACGTTCCCTGGTTCCGCCATCGCGAGGAGGTGGTGCTCGCCGGGATCAACCTGATGGTGTTCCTGTTCGTGACCACAGGGCTGATCTATGCGCTGCAGCACGATTCCAATCCCGATATCCGCAACTATGCCGACGCGCTCTATTTCACTGTGACGACGCTGACCACGACCGGGTTCGGCGACATCACGCTGACCGGTACGACGGGGCGGCTCCTGTCGGTGGGGGTGATGATCGTCGGGGTCACCCTGTTCCTGCGGCTGGCGCAGGTGTTGTTCCGGCCGAGCAAGGTACGCTTCGAATGTCCGCAATGCGGGCTGTTGCTGCACGACCCGGACGCCGTGCATTGCAAGCATTGCGGCACCGTGCTGCATATCCGCACCGAAGGGGAGTGAACGCGCGCCGCTCGACGATCCGCCGGCCGGCGCCGGATCAGGCCCGGGCGAGGAAACCGCCGGACATCCACTTGCTCGATTCCTCGAGATAGGCGGCGATGACGTCCCCCGATTTCAGGCGGCCGCTGCGCATCAGGCGGTCGAACTGGACGAGCATGGTCGCGCCGCCGCAATAGCCGAAATCGTCGACCCAGGTGAAGTCGAGCCGGCCTTCGGGGTCGGTGTCGACGGTCTTTATGAAATAGTCGCGGATCTTTTCGGAGACGAAATGGCGGCCGGGAAT
>Ga0307417_10000913_pt1 | contig 12083 bp, 8 predicted proteins | sample SalMarWE160210MG_2_FD_202514 | JGI IMG/M metagenome (GOLD analysis project Ga0307417, IMG submission 202514) | Salt marsh sediment microbial communities from the Plum Island Ecosystem LTER, Massachusetts, United States - WE1602-10 | ecosystem: Environmental > Aquatic > Marine > Intertidal zone >...
GGATTCGCGTTCCACGACAGCAGTTTTCAATCCAAGCTGCGAAGCACGGATGGCTGCAACATAGCCTCCGGGTCCGCTGCCAATTACTAATAAATCAAAGTTCATTCTGGTTGGGTTTAAATTATCCTACGAATTTACGAGATTATAACAACCAAAACGAATTACAGTTTAACTGATTCGGTAAAAATACGCAGTATTGAGGTATTCACAGTACCGGAATAATATCTATTCCAGGATGAGGTCCATAAAGGAAGGGACGAATCTTGAAGCCAGGTTATTGGGAGAATTTTCCATGAAGGCGATACCTACATCCTCAGCGGGACAAAATGCGATCTCCGCCCTGTAACCTCGTATATATCCCCCATGGTACATGATCTTTCTTCCTTTGTACTCATAGATTCTCCAGCCCAGACTGTAATATCGTTCCCTGAAAGGTTCCCAGTAACGGGTGTATTGCCACCTCAGAGGAGTGTATACAATGGGGGTGGTAATGGCACTGATCACAGTATCCGGAAGCCACTCTTGCTGATAGCCAAGAAGAGCCAGCAGCCATCTTCCCATATCAGAGATACTCGCATTCACCCCCGCAGCTGGCATTACGTTGTAATACCCTTCGTGCGGGTCGAGTGCCACATATCCCTTCCTGGTCTTCACATGCGGATAGGCGAGGTTGGAATTCCGCTCCAGGTCGACCGGTCCGGCCGAAGCATCGGTCATTCCCAGCGGATTAAATATCTTCTCCTGAAGCAGAACCCTGTAGGACTTACCGGTGGTACGCTCTGCAATGGGATCAAGCATGCTGAACATCACATTCTGGTAGCCGTAAAGTTGACCCGGAGGGGCTGAAATATCCACTTCATCAAGCCTGTCAATAATCGTACTTAACTCCTGGTCAGCCTCCACAAGGTTATCAAAAGCATACGGCACCAATCCCGATGTATGGCTTAAAAGGTTCCTGATTGAAAGATCAGCAGTGCTGGCGGAGTCCTTCAGCACAAATCCCGGGTACAGATCCACCACCTTATCATTCAGTGAAAAGACTCCCTCCTGTTCAAGTAAACTGGCCAGCACACCACCAAACCCTTTAGATACAGAGGCCAGCCTGAAAAGGGTGTGTTCGTCCACCATTTTTCCGCTGCCGCGCTCCCGCTCGCCATAGGTACCAGTATATACGACACTCCCTCCCTGAACAATGGTAAAAGCCGCTCCAACAGTGTTACTGCTATCCAGTTCATGTTCCATAAACTGGACAAACTCAGCTAACAAGGGAGGTAATGGCTCCGGCGCCATCTCTGCCACAGGCTGAATCCGGACCTGAGCCGTGAGAATTTCCTGGGGCTCACTTTCCCTGGAAACGATCATGGTAGTTGCAGATAGCAACATCACCATGCAAAATAGTATTGATACTTTTATTAACCGACCTCTCATACTACACTAACCTTTGTCTCCTCTATCAGATTATCGGGCAAAAGTATAACTATATTAAAAAAAATGAAACCGGTCATCAAAATAATAATGCCGGTTATCAAAAAATCTTTGCGATCAGGACTTTTTGGTGGCATCAAAAACCTTGGTCGCTGTCGCAATAATACTGGAGATATCGGCCAGGTTGGTAGGCATGATCATGGTATTTGATTCCTTGGCCATTTTCCCGAATTCCATCAGGTATTGTTCTGCGATCCTCAGATTTACCGCATCTTTTCCGCCCTCTTCATTGATGGCGATCGCAATGGCCCTGATACCATTTGCAGTGGCAACAGCTACCTGCTCGATCTCAGAAGCTCTACCGGTGGCTTCATTGATACGCTTTTGCATCTCGCCCTCAGACTCTTTAATGGCTTGCTGTTTAGATCCTTCAGCAACATTGATCTTGGCCTGTTTCTCTCCTTCGGATTCAGCTATCACAGCCCGTTTTTCACGTTCGGCACGCATCTGTTTCTCCATGGCGTCTTTGATACTCTGGGGAGGAATGATGTTCTTCACCTCATACCGTGTTACCTTCACCCCCCAGGGATCGCTTGCTTTGTCAACGGCACCGACGATACCGTTATTGATCGTCTCCCTCTCCTCGAAAGTCTTGTCAAGCTCAAGCTTGCCAATGATACTACGCATGGTGGTCTGCGCAATCTGGATTGAGGCAAACTGGTAATTATCAATGCCATAGGAGGCTTTCATGGCATCAATTACCTGCAGGTACAGGATCCCGTCCACCTCCACGGAAATGTTGTCCTTGGTGATGCAGATCTGTGAAGCCACATCGATGGCCTGTTCCTTCAGGGTATGCCTGTACCTGATCCGGTCAATAAAAGGCACAATGATATTAAATCCTGCTACGAGGGTTCCCCGGTACTTACCCAGTCTTTCCACAATATAGGCCCTTCGCTGAGGGACCACTTTAACAGAGGATAATAGAATAATCAGCGCCAGAAGGATCAATCCGGCATATACGAGCGTTAGTGAATTCATGGTGGAGGTGTTAGAATGTTGGTTAGAATGTTAGCGTGTTAGAATGTTAGGGAGTTAGAATGTTAGGGAGTTAGAGTGTTTGAGTGTTAGGGTATGTTGTTCATTTGGTTATCTCGACGTTAAAGGTAAGGCCGTCCTTGCTCCGGATGATCACCCAGTCTCCTTTGGCGACTGCATCCGTGCTCCGGGCCGACCATTGCGTTCCCTTGAACTCCACTTTACCAATGCCGTCATGGAAATCATCGATGGCTTCGGCCTTATGACCAATAAACTCTTCAAGCTGATCCTCAATCTCTTTGCTGGTTCTGCCGAAGAAACGTTTTTTCAGGTATTTTCGAAGTAAACCCAGTCCGAGCAGGGAAGCTATCAGAAAGATCAGGATCTGCCAGTTCAGGTTAATATCGGTGAAAGCGCAAACCAGGGCTGTCACCCATGCCCCAACACCAAAAAACAGAATGACAAGTCCGGGCAGGACAAGTTCAAGTATCAAGAGACCCAGTCCGATAAGGAACCAGATCACAGCAGGATTAGATAATATGTCCATTTTGGGATGTTTTTTACTAAAATAAGAAAAACCGAATCATTCTCCATAACATTTCAGGCGATAATAGGGAGGTATCAACTGCATCATATCGTTCAATTAGCAAACTATCGTTACATTTGTATATTCATCTCTTCTTTATGGGAAAATACCGATACACTAACCGGGACATTAGCTGGCTCTCATTCAACTTCAGGGTTCTTCAGGAAGCGATGGATAAAACCCTCCCATTATACGAACGGATAAAGTTCCTGGCCATCTACTCCAACAATACGGAAGAGTTCTACCAGGTGAGGGTCAGTTATTACAAACAGATGCTCCGCCATGAGGTTGAATTCCCCAAGCAACACTTCAGGGAGGTGGATCCGGCCCATATCATCAGAGAGATCAATGAGATAGTTACCAATCAACAATCGATCTTTCACCTGATCTATGAGCAGGAAATACTTCCCGAACTCCGGGCAAACAATATTATCGTAGTAAATGAACACGATGAGCTATCGGAAGAACAAAAGAGTTTTGTCAGTGAGATTTTCTATTCCACCATCATCACATCCATTCAACCGGTTCTCCTCGTAAAAAGAAAGGTTCGTCCATTTATGCAAACCGGGCAACCTTACATGGCCATTGAGATGGTCAGCAAAGACAGTAATAAGAATAAGCAGAGGGAGCGATATGGAATGGTCAAGATCCCTACAGATCATAATATATCCAGGTTCCTTGAACTTCCTGAGAAAGATGGCAAGCATTATATTATGTTCCTGGAGGATGTGATCATGCAGCATATTGATGCCATTTTCCCCGGTTACAAAGTCAAAAACAGTTACTCACTGAAGCTTACCAGGGACGCCGATATGGAATATGACGACTATGAAGGAGAAGACCTGATAGATGCCATCGACAGGATCCGTTCGGTTCGATCGGTAGGCAAACCAAACCGGTTCCAGTTCGACCGGGCCATGCCGGAAAAACTACTGGACTACCTGATCACCTCTTTCGACATCTCCAGGGATTTACTCGTTATGGGTGGAGACCGTCATAATTTCAGGGATTTTTTCAGTTTCCCTAACCCCATCTATCCAAAATTTGAGATCCAGAGCCTGCCTCCTATTCCGATTCCTGCTCTTGCCAACCAGAAAAGGCCCATTGCAAGCCTTATTGCTAAAAAAGATTATATGCTAAGTGTTCCCTATCAGCCATTCGAACACTACCTGAGGTTCCTCAGAGAGGCTTCTGCCGATCCAACAGTAATGGAAATCAAATCCACACAGTACAGGGTATCTGATCACTCGGTAGTCGTGAATTCACTGATTGCTGCCGCAGAAAATGGGAAAAAAGTCACTGTGTTTGTAGAGTTGAAAGCAAGATTTGATGAGGAGGCGAACCTGAAGTGGGCTTATGAAATGACCAAAGCAGGGATCAGGATTATCTACAGTATACCCAAACTTAAGGTGCATGCCAAAATAGCCATGGTCATCAGGAAAAAAGGGTCCAGATATGGTGACCAGGCTTATCTTGCGACCGGAAACTTCAATGAAAAAACTGCCCGGCTCTATTGTGACCATGGCCTGTTTACCTCCAATCCCGAGGTGGTCAGGGAAGTAAAAGAATTGTACCGGCACCTGGAGGACCAGCAGGTTCGTCCGGAATTTAAACATATCATGGTCCCGGGATTTAACATGGTATGCGGCTTTATAGAGATGATCAACCGGGAGATCGAATTCGTCAAGAAGAAAAAGAAAGGATATATCCTGTTAAAGATGAACGGGCTGCAGGATAAAGAGATGGTTGACAGTCTGTACAGGGCAAGTGAGGCCGGGGTGAAGGTGGACCTGATCATCAGGGGTGTTTGTACATTGAAAACCGGACAGTCCTACAGCAAAAACATCAGGGTGATCCGGCTCGTGGACAGGTACCTGGAACATGCAAGGATATTCTTTTTTAATAATGATGGCGATCACAGAATGTTCCTCGGATCAGCCGACTGGATGAAACGGAATTTGAGAAGCCGGGTAGAGTGTGTCTTCCCTGTCTACGACCCGGACCTGAAAAAGGAGCTGCATAAAGTATTGAAGATTCAACTTTCCGACAATGTAAAAGCCTGTGAAGTTGATGAGAATCTAAAAAACCTGAGGATCATCAGGGAAGGGCCCGAAATCAGGGCGCAGATGGCTATTTATGAGTACTTTAAACATAAATATTCCTACGCCTAGGTTATTCATTCAAATGCAAATACTATCAAATTATGGAACTTCTCACCAGGCTTAAGCACATACACTCTGAAGTGGAATTCCGGCAGGTCATTGATGAGAATGAAAATGTCATGATCTGTTGTGGGCGTATGGGTCCCATGTGCCTGCCTGTCTACAGTGCCATGGAGATCCTGAAGGAGCAATACCAGCAGGTGGGTTTTTACGACTTGCCCTTTGATCATCCTGATGCACACGTGATCAGAAGACTACCGGAATGCAGCAGTTTTATGGGACTCCCCTTTACCGTTTACTTTAAGAATGGATCCGTCGTAAAGGCCACTACAAGTATTCAAACCCAGGACCAGATAGAGGCCATCCTGAAAGCCAACTTTTAAATCATCCATGTCTGCGGCCAAAAAGAAAAAGACTTCGCTCTCAATCTCTGAAGGAGTCGAACAGCCTGGATCCATCAACCAGCAGGCAGTAAATCAGCTGAAAAAGCTAAAAAAAAAGCCGTATACCGCTGACGAATTGCTGCAGGGGATCCGCTCCGGCAATATCAGTTTGCTGGGCCAGGCCATCACTCTCGTGGAGAGCGCTCTTGAGAGCCATCAAACTATTGCACAGGAACTTGTTGCTGCATGCCTCCCCTATACAGGGAAGGCATTCCGTGTGGGTATTACGGGGGTCCCCGGGGCAGGAAAAAGCACATTTATTGAGGCCCTGGGCAAGCATATTCTTGTAAAGGGCCGCCGACTGGCCGTACTTGCCATTGACCCGAGCAGTGAACGATCCATGGGAAGTATTCTGGGCGACAAGACCCGCATGGAGGAGATTGCCGGGAGCAATAATGTTTTTATAAGGCCATCTCCCTCGGGGGGTACGCTTGGTGGAGTTGCCAGGAAAACCAGGGAGTCTATAGTTCTGTGCGAAGCGGCAGGATTCGATACTATCTTCGTTGAGACAGTGGGTGTGGGTCAATCTGAAACCGCCGTTCACGGCATGGTCGATTTTTTTCTCCTCCTGATGCTGGCGGGTGCCGGCGATGAATTACAGGGGATAAAAAGAGGGATCATGGAGATGGCAGATGCCATCATTATCAATAAAGCCGATGGAAATAATATTCAAAGAACCAGGCGTGCCCAGGCAGAGTTTACCAATGCCCTGCACCTCTTTCCTCCTTCATTCTCAGGATGGACCCCTGTTGTAAAGACCTGTTCATCGCTTTATAATACCGGGATCAGTGAGATCTGGGAAATGGTTCAGGACTACTACTCTTTTGTTACCGGGAATGGTTACCTGAAGGAGAGAAGGCTGGAACAATCCAGATACTGGATGTATGAGACCCTGAGGGAGGGGATCTATAACCTGGTATTTAATGAACCGGCCATGCAAAAGGAACTTGAGACTTACGAAAATGCAATCACTGAAGGAGCCATCACCTCTTATATGGCTGCCAAATCGATTCTCGATAAGTACAAATCCGGAAATAAAGTCTCCTGAGTTTTTTTCCCGTTAATTATTAATTGTATAATTGCCCTTCAAATATAAATTAATCTGATATGCGTAAAACGATTTGGATCCTGCTGGGCATTATTACCCTGCAGGCCTGCGAGAAAAATAGTGACGTATATAACATAAAAGTGGACCTGGATGGTTCCGCCGGTAAGTGGGTCAGGTTGCTGGCCATGGTAGACAGAAATTATGTCACCTACGACTCAGCCTTTTCGGATTCCGGATCACCGGTTGTACTTACCAGGGGCGTAGACGGTGTGACCACCATGTACCTCACAATGGAGAATGCCGAGGGCACCATTCAAATGCTGGTTGATAACAGTAACTACAAAGTTACCGGGTCCCTGGAAGATTATAAGATCACCACGGACAGCAAACCCCAGAATGACCTGAATGAATACAATGAGAGGTTCAGGCCTGTGAATGAAAAAATGAATGAAATGGTGTCGGTTCTCCGGAAAGGTGCTGATCCCGGAAATAAGGAGGAATACGAGAATCTGCGTCAGGAATATTACGATCTGTATGATCAAAGAGACCGGATGGATTCTGTTTACATCCAGGAGAATCCCTCCTCCTTTGCGTCTGTACTTGCCCTGAGAAGCACCTTCTACCTGCTTGATAACGGTCAGCTGGAAACTGCTCTTTCAAGGCTTGACGCCCCGTTGAGACAGATGGAAGAATTTAAATATATGCAGGGTAAGCTGGATCGGATGAATGCCGTGGCTGTTGGTAAGGAATATACGGATTTCGGCCTGGAAACCCCCGGAGGGGATATACTGAAAATATCAGATGTTCAGAATGGAAATGTGCTGATGATCGACTTCTGGGCCAGCTGGTGCGGCCCCTGCCGCGAAGCTAATCCCGAGTTGGTTGAGATTTACAACGATTATCATGACTCCGGATTTGATATTATAGGTGTTTCACTTGACCGTGATTCTGCCAGCTGGGTAAAGGCGATTGCTGATGATCACCTTACATGGTACCAGATATCGGACCTCCAATACTGGAACTCGGAGGGAGCCGTGCTTTACGGTGTTCCCGCCATCCCGCATACGGTCTTAATCGACCGAAACGGTATTATTGCCGGAACGAAACTGCATGGTGATGAACTGCGTGAAGCTATAGAATCCCTTCTGTAGTTGCCGGAAAAGACTTACATACCATGAATAAAAAAGGAGCCGGCTCTATTGAGACCGGCTCTATTTTATACTTTTCACGCTGACCAGTAATTAACTTTTAATCACCTCCCCTTTCACCCACAGGATCATTTTACTTTTCTTGGGATCATTTGTAATAATGGTAACCGTTTTATTCTGGTTACCCACCTTACCGGCAGAGTTAAAAACAGTTTTTATATTGACAGATTCGCCGGGAGCGACAACCGTTTTATCGGGTTGTACGGCGGTGCAGCCACAGGATGCGCTTACCTTCCTGATGCGCAGATCGGATTTTCCCGAGTTGGTCAACACATAGGTATGCTCCACTTTCTCCCCCTGGTTGATCTTGCCAAACTGGAATTCAGGATCATCCACATTGAGGACCGGGGCATTTGCCAGTTCCGCGGCTGAGAGGGCAGAAAAATCCTCTTCGATATTGGCACTTACTACCAGGCTATAGGCCCTGTCCGCAGTTCCGTTGATCTCAAGTGTCATACGGTCGATTACGAAGCCCCAGTCATTCCGCATTGGTGCATTATAGGTAGCAACTATCAAACCCTTTTGTTTAGGTTTCAGCACGGACGGCTCCATTTTAATGGTGACATGTTCCGGAACCCTTTGAAAAGCAACCCGGACCTCTTCATCTGAATTGTTGATAACTTCCAGTTCTTTCTCAGTAACCGATGTATTTTTGAGGTTCCCAAAAGCCAGGTGATTTGATTTCAGCCGCATGGGCCCCATGGCATAATGGTAGTCATCCTCGATAGTCCTGGGTTTCGGTTCCACCTCTCCAGTAATTGTAAGCCTTTCACTACCCGGATTGGAATTTGAAATAACAGTTACATATTTTCGGAAGGATCCGGGTCTGCCAGCCGGATTATAGGTTGCAGCCACAAATCCTTTAGCGCCAGGTGCTATAGGCTCACGGGTCCAGCTGGGTGCAGTGCAGCCACACGACGCAGAAACATTCTGAATAATCAGGTCGCTGCCTCCTGTATTAATAAATTCAAACTTATAAGTCACGTTTCCATCACCCTCCTTAAATTTCCCGAAATCATGCAGTGTCTCATTAAACGATATTTTAGGTTCCACCGTTTGAGACATTAGGGGTACCATGAAAGCGGCTAAACTGAATAACATCATTATCCGTTTCATAATCCAACTATTTTAAATGATAAATAAAACTAACTATTTTAATAGATGTAAAATTAACACAAATAAAGCATAATTAGTTGCACAATTTTTGTAATAAAGTTAAGAATGCAATTATCGGGCCGGGATTTGAACTTCCATATAACGAATAATGTTTACTTTTAAATCACCAAAACAGTAAATGAGAAACATTGGAAGAATAGGGCTCCTGTTATTGCTGATTCTCAGTTCAACCGCGTTATCTGGCCAGTTTTATAACGGGATGCAGATGAATTTCGGAAAGAACAGATTACAGTATAACAACCGGTATTGGAAGTATTACCGTTTTGACAGGTTTGATGTATACTCTTATGAAAACGGGACCGACCTTTCTCTTTACGTAGCCGATTTCGTAGAAAAGGAGCAGGCATTGATCGAGCGCTTTTTCGACTATGAAATCGAACGGCGCATGATCTTCCTCGTCTATAACAAGCTTTCAGATTTCAGGCAGAGCAATATTGGGCTGGTTTCAGAGGCTGAAGAGTACAACATTGGGGGAACCACCAACATCATTCAAAACAAAGTTTTTCTCTATTTTGATGGCGACCATATGCATTTCGAGCGACAGATCAGGGCTGCCATTGCAAAGGTCCTTCTGACTGAAATGATGTACGGGAAAGAGGTGAAAGATAACCTGACCAGCAGTACTATGATTAACCTTCCGGAATGGTACCTGGATGGATTGATCTCATTTGTCTCAAACCCCTGGGACTATGAACTGGAGAACCGTGTAAAAGATGGAATAGTCTCCGGCAAATACCGCAGATTTGTCAATCTGCAGGATGATGATGCGCGTTATGCAGGGCATTCCTTCTGGAAATATATTGCGGATACATATGGCGCATCCATCATCCCACAGATCCTCTATATAACGAAGATCAATAAGAATGCCGAAAGTGGTTTCCACTATGTTCTGGGAAGTAAGCTCAAGGATCTCTCCATTGACTGGACAGCCTATTACCTTGGGTTATATACATCAACCGAGGAGAGTGCCGGACTGCCCGAACAAGGGAAAGTAATTAAAAAACCCAAAAAAAAGAGGGTATACCAGGATATCAAGATCAGTCCCGATGGAAGCATGCTGGCCTACGTAACAAATGAGAAGGGACAGTATAAGATCTGGATTCGCGATGATGCAACAAACAAACAGAAAAGGATTTATAAAGGCGGTGAAAAACTGGACCAGATTACCGATTATTCCTACCCGGTGATCGCCTGGCACCCCTCCTCCCAGATTCTTGGATTTGTGACTGAGGAGAAGGGGGAAACGAAATTTCATGTATATAATCTTGAAACTCACGAGATAACCACCAGGAATCTGCTCAACTTCGAAAAAATACTGGACCTGAGCTTCTCTCCCGATACAAGGAAACTGGTTCTCTCCGCCGTGGTCGATGGCCAGACTGACATATATGTATTTGATATTGCTTCATCAACCGTCGACCGGATTACAAACGACCTTGCCGACGACTTCAATCCCAAGTTCATGAACAACATGAACAACATCTCCTTTGTTTCGAACCGGAGAAGAGATACCCTTTACCTGGAAAACGACCCGGAAAACAACACCACTACCGCGTTTGCAGTTTTTGTGTACGATTATGCAGGCAGAAGCCCTGTATTGCAGAGAATCTCTGAAGGCAACTATATCAATCACTCCCAGCCTCTGTCTCCCAGAAACAATGAGTTCTTTTACCTGAGTGATAAGAATGGTATCATAAACAGGTATTATGCCAAATATGACAGCGCCATCAGCCTGGTGGACACGACCATCCACTACAGGTATTTTGCCAATAGTTTTCCTCTTTCCAACTACAAACGGAATATCCTATCACAGGATATTAATACTGAAACACAGGAAATTGCTGAGATTATTTATAGTGATGGCAGGTACAATATGTACGAATATCCCATGGAATTTGAGCGGAAATTCGGGGACAGGCTGAAACCAACTGAATACAGGAACAGGCATATAGCCAGACTGACCACAGAAGACTCAATTCACCATGTGGAAAAGAAGGTGATTTCCATGAAGGATATTGCTAATAACGAGTTGGTCCATGAGGGTGACACCATTCATCTCCAGGAATTTACCATTGATATCAACAATTATATTTTCGAACGTGAAAAACTGAACTATTACAACAACCAGCTTAGTAACAGGAACCTGAACCTGGTGTTGGACTCCGCGGAGAATAAAAAGTTAATGTATATCGATTACACCACAGCATTTTATCCCAACAAACTGGTCAATCAAATCGACTTTAGCTTCCTGAATGCTTCCTATCAGACCTTCACTGGTGGTGCCTTCTACTTCAATCCCGGTCTGAATCTCCTTTTCAAAGTGGGGGCCAATGACCTTTTCGAGGATTACAGGCTGGTTGGGGGTGTACGGTTCGCTACCGATTTTGACAGCAACGAGTACCTTCTCAGTTTTGAGAACCTGAAGCAACAGCTGGATAAGCAAATTGTTTTTCACCGCCAGGTATTTAAAAATTACCTCGATGTCGAAAACTATACAGTGGTCAAGACCTTCACAAATGAACTGCTGGGTTCTTTGAAATACCCTTTAAGACAGACCCTTGCTATAAAAGGTACTGCTACGTTCAGGCACGACAATACCGTATACCTCTCCACAAGCAATGAAAACCTGAACAAACCCAATACATTGAAAGTATGGGGTGGCCTGAAGGGAGAACTGATCTTTGACAATACCAGGAAACTGGGGACCAATCTTTACAGCGGAATGCGCTGGAAAGTATTTGGTGAGGCATATCGTCAGATCAATGCTGCCAAATCTGACCTGTTTGTAGTCGGGGCAGATTTCAGGCACTATCTGCGGATCCACAGATCGCTGATATGGGCCAACAGGATCGCCGGAAGCGCCTCCTTTGGAAGAAGTCCGCTGATCTATTATTTAGGTAGTGTGGATAACTGGATCAACCTGAACCAGTCAAAGGTCCCCACTTTTAACAGATCGGTTGCAATTGATTATTCCCAGAACTATGCCTACCAGGCCCT
>Ga0307417_10000914_pt1 | contig 12081 bp, 15 predicted proteins | sample SalMarWE160210MG_2_FD_202514 | JGI IMG/M metagenome (GOLD analysis project Ga0307417, IMG submission 202514) | Salt marsh sediment microbial communities from the Plum Island Ecosystem LTER, Massachusetts, United States - WE1602-10 | ecosystem: Environmental > Aquatic > Marine > Intertidal zone...
GCCCTCTCGGCCGTGGCCGTGGCCCGGATCAACGCGACCAAGACCGATGTCGGCCAGGCCCGGGAGCAGGCGGCGCAGGCGAATGTCGCGGCGGTCGAGGCTCGACGATTGAGCTTGCCGACCGGGAATGGGTACGCGGAGGAGTCCCGGCAGGCCTGGGCACGGATCGAGGCAGGTCAACAGCGCAACAATGATCTGATCATCCAACATCTACAGGACCACGTGCGTAGAGATCTTCTGCGTGATCCGAACGATGGCGGGACGTGATCTGGTGGATCCTACGGTCGCCGTGGCTCTCATTGTTGCCGCAGCTTCCTCAGGGACTCCTCTCGTGCTCTCCTGGCTGACCGAGCGCTCCCGGCGGAGGGACCGGCGCGAGGATTTCGCTCGCCAGGACGAGCAGGCTCGTCGGACCGCGGAGACTCTCCGGACGATTCATCTGCTGGTCAATTCGAATCTGATGAGTGCTCAGCGCCGGGAGCTGGAGTCGACCCGAGGTCTCCTCGCGGCCATGCAGGAGGTGATCGAGGTCAAGCGGAGCCTCGGGATCGCGGTCAAGCCCGAGACCCTCGTGACGGTCTCCCAGGTCGACACTAGGGTCATCGAGTTGGCACGTGAGCTGGAGTTGAGGGGAGCTGACCAGCGTCAGGGCAAAGCAGGACAGATCATGGGAGAGGACTAGATCATGCTTGCAAGGATCTGGAAGGCGATCGCTGGTGGGCTGTCAGCTGGGGTAGGCGCTGTCGTCGTCGCCTGGCCTGGTGGCATCACGACCGAGGAATGGGGCGCCATCGCCGCGGCGGTCGTCATCGGAGCTCTCGGCGTCTGGTCGGCGCCGGCCAACGCGCCGAAGGCGGGCTACGTGACCGTGCCGATCTCCTCGGTGCAGCGCGCTCGGCCGGAGTAGCCGAGTAGTTGATCAGTAGTTGATCAGTAGTGATCGGATCCCGCTGAGTTGCTTGGCCTATTCCTGTGTTACATTGGTACTACACAGGAACAGGATACGCCGCTGGGGGTCACGATGGTCACCTGCACTCGCTGCAACCGCATCCTGCGCTCGCCTGCGTCGATCGCCCGCGGGATGGGCCGCTCCTGCGCCCGCCGGGTTCGCGAGGCCGCTGCGCTCATGACGGACTCGGTGAAGGCCGAGACGCTGGCCAAGGCCGTCGAGGACATCGAGGACGGCGCTCTCGTCGACACCCGGCGGGTCACCTCCGCCGGGCGCCCGGTGTTTGAGGTCGTCTCCTCGACCGGTGTCGGTACCTACCTGGCCACTCCAGGCAGGGCCTGCACCTGCAAGGCGGGGCTGCGGGGCAAGTACCTGTGCCGGCACGTGATCGCGGCCGCGCTGCTGGCGGCGTGAGCACATCGTGCTGATCAAGGAGAGGACTGCGCGTGATGAACGTCGAGGAGATTCCTGACGACGAGCAGCTGTGGCTGCACATGAAGCTGGTCACAGCACACCAGCGCAACCAGGTCGACCAGCTGATGCGGGCCAAGGTCCGGATGCGCCTGGCCGACCTCGATCCGCTGTCGCAGCGGTGCATCGCGCTGATCGAGGCCCACCTCGAGCGGTTGGAGCAGGCCGAGGTGAAGCGCCGGGTACAAAAGCGGGAGCAGGCGCTGGCCAAGATCGACGAGTACACCCAGGGACTGCTGGGCCTGGGTGAGCTGCTGACTGCGCTGCACGAGATCAATGGAGACGACCCGGATGATTTCTGATCAGGACACCTTCGACCCGGCGACCGTTGCCTGGGTGCTGGACAAGCAGGCGATCCAGGACCTGGACGGTGCGATCGAAGCCGCCGAGGAGGTGGTCGTCGACCTCGAGACCACCGGCCCGGACGAGCACGCGACCGGGCGGGACCCGAAGTGGCCCTGCCAGGCGCGCGCGGTCCTGGTGAGCTTCACGTTGCCCGACTCCGGCAGCTCGGTGGAGAACCCGCCGACGACGTGGGCCGTGCCGCTGAGCCACCCGGACAGCCCGCTGCTGGGCAACTGGCGGGCGGTTCTGCGGTTCCTGTGGCAGAGGCTGGTGCAGTACAAGAAGCCGATCATCAACCAGAACATGAAGTTCGACAGCCGCTGGGGCTACGCGATGACCGGCGTGGACGTCAGCCACCAGATCGTGTGGGACACCCAGTCCGGCGCGCACCTGCTGGACGAGACGTCCTCGACCAAGCTCAAGGTCCGCGTGCCGAAGGTGTTCGGAATCGAGCGCTGGGACGACTTCGACCTTTCGACGCCGGGTGCGGCCGAGCGGGTGCCATTGTTTGATCTTGGACTTTACGCCGCGCGGGACACCTACTGGACCTGGCGCTGGGCGGACCGGCAGCGACGGATGATGTTTCTCCACCCGGAGACCCGGGACAATCAGCCGGAGGGCCCGGAGGACGTCGAACTGTACCGGCTGGGCAAGCTGGCGACCTGGGTCGCCATGCCGATGGTGGCGACGCTGACCGAGATCGAACAGCGTGGGATGCTGCTGGACGTCGAGTGGACCCGCCGGGAGCTCGCTTCCCGCCGCAACGAGGCCGACACTCTCCACCGGGAGCTGGCCTGTCGCTATCCGGAGTGGATGGTGGACGAGGAGCCGCTGGATCCTCAGAACGCCTCGTTCGCGCCGACCTCGAAGTGGTTCATCGCCTGGGCCGAGGCCGCGGTGGACGCCGGCGACCTGCGGGTCACCTCCTTCACCGACAAGGGGCGGCCTCAATGGAATAAGGCCGTGCTGCTACGTCAGGCCAGGATGGGCAGCGAGGTGGCCCAGCAGCTCCTGGATCTTCGCGGACACACGAAGAAGGCCGAGTACCTCGCGTCGTGGCTGGATCACGTGAAGGCCGACGGCCGGATCCACACGACCTACCACGCCGCGCGGGTCATCACGGGCCGGCTCTCCTCGGAGGGTCCCAACGTGCAGCAGATCACCGCTGTGCTGAAGGAGGCGTTCCCCGCGCGGCCGGGAAAGGTGATCATCGAGCTGGACTACAGCCAGATCGAGATGCGCGTGGCTGCCTTCGTGTCGCGGTGCCCGGTCATGCTCCAGGCGTTCGCCGACGGGCTGGACCTGCACAAGCTGCTGGCGCTGAGGATCCTCCAGCTCGGCGAGGACCACGCGGCCAAGGCCGAGGACCGTGAGCCGAAGATCCTGACTCTGGACGACGTCACGCCCGTGGCCCGGCAGGCGGGCAAGTCGGCGAACTTCGGCCTGCTGTTCACGATGGGCCCCTACGGCTTCCAGCAGTACGCGGAGACGGTCTACGGCCTCAGCTTCACGATCGAAGAGGCGACGCTGATCCACCACGCCTTCTACGAGCAGTGGACCGGCATCGGGCCGTGGCACACGAAGATGATCAGCCGGGCCAGGGCCACCGGGCAGGTCACCTCGCCGATCGGCCGCGTGCGCCGGCTGCCGGAGATTCACGGAGGAAGCCCGGAGAGGCAGGCCTACGCCGAGAGGGCCGCGGTGAACGCGCCGGTCCAGGGCTTCGGCAGCGACATCATGCAGATTGCCGCGGCCTCGATCGCCGGCACGCTGCCGGGTTCTGAGCGGGTGGTCGGCGCCGAGCTGATCGGCACGGTGCACGACTCGATTCTGGTCGAGGCGGACGCCGACGACTGGGAGCGCGTGGCCCGCGAGTGCATCGATCGGATGCTCGGCGTGCCGAAGATCCTGGCGAAGCTCGGCTGCGACTTCGACGTGCCTTTGGCGGTCGAAGGGAAATGCGGCTCTCGGTGGGGGTTGGCGGATGTAGGAGTGGTGCACGGCTGATCAACTGAAGCAAAGTGGTACAGTTGTACCACAGCACGGGACGGTCCGAGCTGACCTAGGAGGAGCCCATGGCACGAAGGAAGAGCACGGCCCCTCGCGTGCCGGAGAAGCCTGTCCGCTCCGTGCGGGTAGAGGAGGCCATCTGGGAGCAGGCGACGCGTCGGGCCAGGTACGAGAACACCACGATGAGCGAGGTGCTGTACCTCTTCGCTCGTGGGTACGCCGAGGGGCTGGTCAATGCCCCGCGGCGACAGATCGTCTACCCGGCGCCGGCACCGGCTCCGGACATCGAGACGGAGCAGCGCGCAGGTTGATCGCCCGTGAACGTGATGAAGGCCCGGAGGTTCATCCCCGGGCCTTCATCGAAGGAGAGGAGCGTTAGTGGGCGTCGCACCAACAGGTCCTAGGACCCAAGGTAGCACCCGAGCCGCGCTTGAGGCGTTCTCGAGGGGCTACGTCGCTGTGCCGATCCGCGACGGCGGCAAGAAGCCCTACGGGGTGTCCTGGACTCACACGAGGTGGACCTCCGAGGAGGAGATCCGCGAGGCCTTCGAGAGGTACGCGGGATCCGGCGCGCACGGCGTAGGGCTTCTGCTCGGCGAGCCCTCGGGTGGTCTCGTCGACGTCGATCTCGATCACCCCAAGGCCCTGAGGCTGAGGGACTACCTGCTGCCGGCCAGTCCGATGAACTCCGGCAGGGTCGGCCGGCCGCGCTCGCATCGTTGGTACCGGGTGACCGAGGGGCTGCCGGCGACGCGGCAGTACCGCACGCCCGAGCGGCAGATGCTGGTCGAGCTGCGCTCGACCGGCGCCCAGACCGTGATCCCGCCGTCCACCTGGTACCCCTCCCGATGGAAGGAGGGCGACCCGACCCAGACCTATCGCTGGGAAGGCCCGGCCTGGGGCGGCCCACAGGGGCCGGCGGTGGTCGACGGGCGCAAGCTGGGCGTGCAGGTCGGCGTGCTGGCCATCGGCGCCCTGCTGCTGGACAACTGGCCCCGGCGCGGCGGCCGCCACGAGGCGTACCTGGCCCTGGCCGGCGGCCTGCTGCGCTTCGGCGACGGCGTGCACCCGTGGTGGGAGAAGGCCCTGCCGGCGCTGATCGAGGCGATGGCCGACGCCACCGACGACGAGGACGGGGGCAAGGCCCGCGTCGCCGAGACGATGAAGACCACCCTCGGCCGGCTGCAGCGAGGACAGAAAGCGATCGGCTTTCCGAGACTGGCCGAGCTCATCGGGGTCGATCCGGCCGAGCAGGTGCGGCGCTGGGCCAAGGACGTCGAGGCTCTGTCGGGCTTCGTGGGGACTCCGATCCGGCGTCTGGACTCCTCGGTACCAGTGGTGGACGGCGATGGCCCGGCACAGCCAGAGCTGACGGACGACGACGGGCCGTTGGTGTCCACGCTCCCGCCCGAGGAGCGCAACCCGCTCGAGGAGCGGATCAGCTCGTGGGGAGTCGTCGACCTCGGTCCCTATCTGTCCGGACAGGTGGTCATGCCTCCGCCGACGATCATGGTGCGTGAGGACGGCGCCGGGCTGATGTACCCCGGCCGGGTGAACTCGCTGTTCGGCGCCTCGGAATCGGCCAAGAGCTGGATGGCGGTGTACGTCTGCCTCCAGGAGATGGCCGAGGGAAATCGGGTCGTGTACGTCGACCTGGAGGACAGCCCCGAGGGCACTCTCGGGCGAATGCTGGCCCTCGGTGGCTCGCAGGACGACATCGAGCAGCAGTTCCGCTACATCCACCCCGAGGGGCCGCTGGCCGAGATGCAGCGGTACCGCTTCGGCCCGCACCCGACCGAGGAGGGCAGGGCGTCGTCCTCGGTGCTGGACTCCTGGCTGGCCGCCTTCGATCCGACTCTGATCATCATCGACACGATGAACGTCCTCTACGGCCTCCACGGCCACGACACCAACGACGCCAGCTCGACCGACGTGATCACTTCGTGGCTGAAGCGGCTGTGTCGTGCAGGGCGGACGACCGTCATCGTCCTCGATCACACGGGCAAGTCCGCGGGGCCGGGCAGCTCGCCGCTCGGTGCCCACCACAAGGTGGCGATGGTGCAGGGCGTCTCCCTGCGCATCGACGTCATCGACCGGCCACGCAAGGGCGCCCTCGGGACGATGAAGCTGATCGTGCACAAGGACCGCCCGGGAGCTGTGCGGGCGATCAGCACGGACGACACCGAGCAGGTGGCCGGCACCGTCATCCTCGACTCCACGCAGGAGGGGATCACGAGGATGCGGATCGACGTCCCGGACCCCAACGACGTGACGATCGGCGCGACCGACGCGATGGATCGCAAGATGGGCACCCTCGAACGTGTGGGCAAGCTGGAGGCCGTAGCCATGCGGCTGTTCGAGGAGGCTCCCGACGGGCGTCTGACGACGGCGGAGGTAGCCGAGGAGACCTCGGCGACCAAGCCCGAGGTTCGTGGGATGTGGGAGTACTTGATCAAGAATGGTCGTGTGCGTGCCTACGGCGAGGGCCGCGGGCGCTACTACGTGCGGACGGTGCTGCCCGGAGGCGACATCGACGACCTCGTCAAGTAGCCGTGATTTAGGTACGTTACCCGGCCTTCGCTTTAGTAGTTAGTTCAGTAGTCCCTCTCTCTTAGAGAGGGACTACTGAACGAACTAACTAAGCTCCTTGCAAGCGTGTGCTACAGTTGTCATACACAGATAGGCAGTCAAGGGGAGGGTGCGCTCATGGACGTCAAGACGATCATCAAGGACAGCGCCGAGGTGCAGCGGATCACGCGGTTGGCGGAGGGCGACGTGTACAAGCGGGTGGAGAAGACCTACGCCGGCGCCGAGCTGAGGTTCGGCATCGTGCAGTCGATCATGGGCAACGGCACCGACGCGGCGTTCACCGCGCTGGAGTTCACAGTCGCTTACAGCACGACGGTGACGGTGGACCTGCGGGTCTTCGCCACGACGATGACCGACGACCTGGTGCTGTTCCCGGCCGCGCCGGAGGAGGTGGCGGTCCACCTGCAGGAGGTCATCAAGACCGCCCAACAGCAGGTGAAGGACGCCGAGCAGGCCGCGCAGCGCAAGCGCCTGGTGCTGGATCAGGTGTACCGGGTCGAGGACCTCGTGGGCCACGGCCGCGTGCAGACCCCAGCGTTCAGCTCGACGGCCGCCCACGCCGAGATCGAGGGCTGAGTGTCGGTGCGCGAGGAGGTGATGATGCCGGTCGAGGCGATCCGCATGGATCGCTGGCCGATCGGTCCGCGGGCGCTGTTGTACGCCGAGTACTTGCTGGCCGGCGCCGAGTTCCCGCCGATCAAGGTGCATCTGCGGGACGGCCGCTGGTGCATCGGTGACGGCAGGCATCGCCTCCTCGCGCACAAGCTCTGCGGCCGGACGCACATCCTGGTGCGCCGGGCCGTCCGACCGCGCCGCGGCGACGGGATCAATCGTCGCCAGGGAGTTCACCCCGAAGGGTTGGACGACTTGTGACCACGTTCGAGCCCGGAGGCCCCAAGCGCTACGCGCACCAGCGTCGCGGTCTGCAGAAGCTGATCAATACCGGCGGCGTCGCGGCCCTCCTGTTCGACCCCGGCATGGGCAAGACCGCGGTCATCTTGGACTACGCGAGCCTGCTGGCGCTCAAGGCGCCCTTCCAGGAGGCCCGCGTGCTGGTGATCTGCCCGCTGGTCGCGGTCGACACCTGGGTGCAGCAGGTGGCCACCTTCGTCTCGCCCCAGGTGGGCTACTGGGCCGAGGCGATCAGCGGCTCGCTGCTGGAGCGCGCCGAGGCCCTGGCGTCACGGGGAGGCAACCCCTACCCCGCGCCGCTGGGGCACCGGCCCACCCCGCCCCGCGGGTGGATCTTGCTGCGCAACGAAGTGCTGGACGAGCGCGGCACCTTCGAGGCGCAGTGCCTGCGCTGTCCCAAGTACAAGATTGCCAAGAGAGCGAGCACCGTGGACCGGTGGTGGCAGGCCCACCTGGACGACCGGCATCCGGAGTACCAGCCGCCGGCACCGCGGTACGCGCCGCGGGCCCTGCACTACGACAAGGCGATCGCGCTCGGCTGGAGGCAGCCGCGCGGCAGCGAGGGCGTGCTGATGAGCGCCACCCGCGGACCGGATGGGGTCGAGGGGCCTCGGCTGGTGCTGGAGGTGCTGAACCTCGACACCTTCGCCGACCGGCGCGAGGTGGGTCACGGCACGATGGCCGACATCATGCTCGGGGCGATCAAGCGCTTCGCGCCGGATCTGCTCGTGATCGATGAGAGCCACAAGATCAAGACGGCCTCGTCGAATGCTTCGATGCTGATGTCCAGGGCGAGCAAGCACGTGCGTCGACGGGCCTTGATGACCGGCACCGTAGCGCCGGCCGGGCCGCTGGACGTCTTTGCGCAGTGGCGGTTCCTGGAGCCCTACGCCTTCGGCTCGGTGGACAAGGGCGGCGTCCAGCAGACGGCCACGCTTGAGGATTTCAAGCAGCGTTACGTGAAGCTCGGAGGGTGGGCTGGGAAGGAGATCAAGGGCTACTACAACCTTGATCACATGCAGGAGATCATGAGTAAGAACGCCGTGGTGGCGCGCAAGGCCGAGGCGCTGGACCTGCCGCCTACGACCGAGGTGGAGCTGCACGTCCAGCTCAGCCCAGCCGAGGCTCTGGCGTACAAGGAGATGAAGGACCAGCTCGTCGTCCAGCTGGCGGGCGGCGGGACGGCATCCGTGCTGAACCGGCTGACCCAGATGCTGCGGCTGCGGCAGATCACCTCAGGGCATTTGCCGGACGACAACGGGAATCTGCAGGTGATCGGCACGAGCAAGGCAGACCTGATCACTTCGCTGGTGCAGGACACGCTGATCGGTGAGAAGCGGGTCGTGATCTTCGCGCTGTTCAGCCACGAGATCAAGATGCTGGCCACGCTGCTGGCCAAGGACCCGGGCACCGAGGTCATGGTGATCGAGGGCGCGACCGGCCAGCAGGAGCGCCAGCGGATGCGGGCCAGGTTCGGCTCGGACGCTCCGGAGCGGATGGTCATGGTGGCGCAGGTAAAAACAATGTCATTAGCAGTGAATGAATTGGTGACAGCTAGCCATGCTATCTTCGCGTCATTGTCTCAGCAACGGGACGATCTGGAGCAAGCGAAAGCACGATTGGATAGGACAGGGCAGACCCGGCCCGTGACGTTCCATTTTGCAATCGTTCCAGGAACCGTAGACGAGATTATACTGAAAAGCCATAGGGAACGAACGTCGTTGGAGGATGCGCTTCTTCGGCATATTCAGGATGGTGGAGTATGAGTCATCCTCTTTATGGCACATGGAATGGTATGCTCGCCCGTTGCTACAGGCCTAAGAATGACAACTGGATCTATTATGGTGGGCGTGGAATTGAAGTTTGCGAGAGGTGGCGTAGCTCATTCGCAGCGTTCTTGGAGGATATGGGGGAGCGCCCGGTAGGTACTTCACTGGATAGGATCGATAACGACGGTAACTATACGCCGGAGAACTGCCGGTGGGTCGATCACTCGACGCAAATGCGGAACCGCAGACCCAAACCAGTCTGCAACAGAGGCCACGTCTTCGCGGAGACGGGCTACTACGAGAACCGCGGAAAGCGGATCTGTGCTGAGTGCAAGAGGGAGTGGAGCAAGATGAGTGAGAAGAAGCGCAAGCGAAATAGGCGTAAGAAGTGACCGCGCCGGCGACCGAGGGCGAGATGACAGCAGGAGTGATCGAGGAAGAGAAGTTGAGGTACGCGAGTCATTCATCGTTGTCGACGTTCAGGGAATGTCAGCAGCGTTGGCACTACAAGCATGTGCGCGGGCTGCGGAAGATCGAGGGCGACGACGCCGCGGTGGAGCGCGACTTCGGGTCGTGGTGGCACATGCTCAAGGCTGCCGACGCGATCGAGAGAGGTCGGGCGCACGGCAGCCTGCAGTGGGTGCCGGAGAAGCTGACGTCGGTGGACGGCGGTCCGACGCTGGAGGTGGACATGGACGCGCCACTGGCTGCGCTCGTGATGGAGCTGGCCTGGAGGTGGTGGGGCCAGCAGTCCGCAGCTGTGCACGACCTGTGGACGGAGCGGATCGGCGAGGACCTGCCCGAGCGTCTCGGCACGCTGTTCACGCGGTGGAACGCGTGCTGGGCTGAGCAGATCAAGAATGAGCGACCACTTGCGGTGGAGATGCGCTGGGAGCGCCGGCTGCCGCCCGTGCCGCAGCCGGAGTCCGGGCTGGTGGATCCGAAGGCCATGCTCGTCGGCTACATCGATGAGATCTACAAGGATGTCCGCCGCGGCTTGGTCGTCGCCCGCGACGCCAAGGTGAGCAAGGCGCTCAGCGCGGCGAGCTCGGCCGACGACATGATGGACAGTCAGCTCCAGCTCTACGCCTGGGGCGCCGCGCCGATCGTGGCCGAGTGGGGTGTGGGTCCGATCCGGGCCACCCAGTACGACCGGGCCCGGATGGTGAAGCCGCGCACGCCGGTCGTCACGGCCTCCGGCGGGCTGAGCAAGAGCGTGACCGACTACGACCTGGCGACCTACCTGGAGTGGGCGGACGGGCCGGACGGCGGCGGTGTGCCGTGGGGCGAGGACGGCAAGTTCTTCTCCTCAGGGCCGCGCAAGGGCCAGCCGAAGTACGGCCTGTACCAGGCCGAGGAGAAGGTGATCGAGGCGCTGAGCACGCCCAAGGCCCTGTCGGTGTGGTTCCAGCGCAGTGGCCCTACGCCGTTGAACGCCCACATCATCAAGGCCCACCTGCGCGCCGCGGTAGACACCAGCCTCGACATGGGTCGGGTGTACGGCCGGGCCGAGATCGAGGGCTTCGCGCCGCGGAACCTGACCGGAGGCAATTGCAAATGGTGTGATTATGCGGAGTTGTGTCGTTCGGAAATGTTCGGTGGAGCAGGCGGAGATTTCGATCCAGCCGATTTCAAGCTGGAGGCCAAGAAGTTCAATGGACGCTGAGCGCTGGTTACCGGTCGTCGGATGGGAAGATCGCTACGAAGTCAGTGACCTGGGCCGCGTGCGAGGAATCCGCAGGCAGGGTACGAAGGGTGGCCTGATCAAGACGACGGTGGATCCACGCGGCTACGTACGTGTCGGGCTGTGGAGACCACTAACCAGGCGCTTCAACAGGTTTGTCCATCAATTGGTGTTGGAAGCGTTCGTTGGCCCCCGGCCGGAGGGCTTGCAGACAAGGCACCTGAATGATGTGAAGACGGACAACGCCTTGACCAATCTCTGCTGGGGAACGCCGTCGGAGAATGGGTATGATCAGGTAAGAAATGGCGTTCATGGATCATTCACAATTAGACCGAGAGCGAATAGATGAGCGAGAACGAGACCTTCCGAGACCTGACCGACGAGGAGAGCGTGGCCCTGGCCGACCGCCTGGAGGCCGCGTCACAGTTCCCGCTGCACCGGACCGAGGCGGGTGGGCCGGGATGCTCCACCTGCGACGGTGGGGGCTGTCCGGACTGCACGGATCCGGCGTGAGAACAGGAGATCGACATGACCTACGAAATTGGTAGGGAAGCCTTCAACGATAAGAGAGGAATGACGCTCGGCGAATTGAAGACATTCGTTGATGACGCGATGAGGGCAGAGATGCCGATCGATTCGGTGCTCTGGGTCAGGATGGGCTGGCACAACAATCTGCAGATCGTGCGCGTGAAGTCATAGTGGAGGAGGAGAAGTGTTCTTGTTTCTGTGGGTCACGATATGGCTGTCGTTCTCGTGGATGGGAGGACTTCTCCTGATTCTCGTATGCCAGGACGTGAGCTACCGGCCGTTCAAGGATTTCCAGTCGAAGGTGAGGCTGGGAAAGCCGAGAAAGTCTACGTGGGGATTGGTGTCATGTGAGCTGCCATAAGTCCTGTGGTGGGGTTGGTTAGGGCCGGGGCGTCACCTTACGGTCTGCACATCTGGAGGAGAGAGCGAAGAATGACGATCATAGAGAAGGTCAGCGCATCGGAAGTGATCGCGGACACGCTGCGCGCCATACGCGGCGTGAAGTGCATGCACCGCGTGCGGGTGTCTCGGTGCCTGGTGTGCCGGGTCAAGGTGGACGGGAGGATGTGGGCCCGTGTCCAGCGCGTGACGCAGGACCACGACACCACCGAGGCGGTCATGCACGCCGTCGTGGAGGAGCTTGAGCGGGCGCAGCGGCGCCGGCCCCGAGAGGACGGCTGCTGATGGCACAGCTGCCCGGGGAGCGATTCCTCATCCAGCAGATCGACGGCCAGGTCGTGCTGTTCGAGCGCTACACCGAACGCGAGATCGTCCGCTTCATTCCAGGCGAGCCCAACGCCACAGCCAAGGCTCAGAAGGTGATT